>Ga0265297_10000308_pt1 | contig 159058 bp, 147 predicted proteins | sample Munlanlwell13791_FD_192502 | JGI IMG/M metagenome (GOLD analysis project Ga0265297, IMG submission 192502) | Leachate microbial communities from a municipal landfill in Southern Ontario, Canada - Leachate well 137-91 | ecosystem: Engineered > Solid waste > Landfill > Unclassified | place...
CAAAATATATAATGGATCGGTAGTTCAAATTGGCTAAAGAGCATCCCGACTGAGTCGGGAAAGTTGCAGGTTGATTGTCTGATTTAAATAAACACATTACAAAATATATAATGGATCGGTAGTTCAATTGGTTAGAGCACCGCCCTGTCACGGCGGAAGTTGCGGGTTCGAGTCCCGTCCGGTCCGCAGAAAACTGTTTTAAAAAACAGTTTTTTTAATAAAATAATATGAAAAATAAATGGAGGGTTTATTATTTATATAGTAAAAAAATAAAAAAATTTTACATTGGTAAAACAAATAATTTAGAAAGAAGATTAAAAGAACATAATAATAAAGAAGAAAAATTTACTAAAAAAGGTTCACCGTGGAAATTGATTTCTTATATAAACTGTATTGATAATTTAGAAGCTGTAAATACTGAAAATAAATTAAAAAAGATAAAAAACAAAAAATATATAAAATGGTATTTTGAAAATAATGGTATAACTTGTTTCTCCGAATAAATCAACTTAAATCGAGATAACTATAAATTCATCTATCATCAACTAAGAAGCCCTTTGATTCAAAAAAACACTTTTTTAAAGTGTTTTTTATTTTCTAAATCAATTTTTTTTATTCTTGCCAATAAAAACCATTTACTAACCATTTTTCATTAATTTTTTTCAACTCAACTTTGGCACTTCTTTGTTTTTTTTCAATTTTTAAAATTTTAGCGTCTTCTTTTTGTATAGTTTGATTTATATCTAAAATTACTGTTGCACTTTCTTCATTATAAGATAAAATTTCTGAACTCAAAACCTGACTAGTTACCCCTTCGTATTCTTCGTTATAAACTAAAGCGTTATTTTCTATCCATAAACGCATTGAATCTGTGATTAAACTTTGTAAATCACTAAGATGAACATTATTATTTTGATTAGAATAAGTATTATATCTTTCGGCAAAAATTATAGCTAATTGTTTTACATATAATTCTTCACTATCATATGGAATTGATTCCATAATTTTATTCATATTATCTTCCCCTATTTTTTGTATTTGTTCAGTTTCCGGATTTTTTAAATCAATAGAATTATTATTTTGATTATCTTGATTATTATTAACATTATTATTCTCTTTATTTTTATCAAAAAAAACAAAAAAGAAAATTAGCAAACTAACTAACAAAAAAATAATTAACAGAATTAACAAATTTTTTTTATTAAACATAAATCAATATTTAAAATTACAAAATTATTTTTCTTTCATTTTTTCAGAAAATTCTTTTTTAGCTTTTTCAATTTCTAAAAGTTGTTGTGGATTGGTAGTTACTAATTGGTCTTCAGTATATGAAGCAACAATTTGGATTGCAGCATGTTTATTTCCAGCAAAAAATATACCTTGTCCAATCGGACTGTCTAAAAGCAAATATTTTTCTCCTTCAGTAAGCATAAAAGTATTTTTTACAGTTTCAATAGCTGCCGGACTTTGTTTTAAAAGCAATTGCAAAGCTGAGTTATTTACGATAGCTTGCCCATAAGGAGAACGTAAAAAATCATTTACATCTTGTGTAATCGTGGTAACACCTAAATAATATTTACGACATCTTTTAACTAAAGCATAAATAAATTTAGCACTGTCTTCATGCATCATAAGCCACCAGGCTTCATCAATTATTAATAATCTTTTCTTTTTTTCTGAACGAACAATGTTCCAGATATAATTTATTAAAGTGTAGATAGACATTGGTCTTAGTTCATCTTCTAAATCTCTAACTGAAAAAATTACTAATTGATTTCCTGTATTAACATTTGTTGGGGCATTAAACAATCCAGAAAAAGTTCCTTCAGTATATTTTTTTAATTTTAAAACTAAATTATCAGCTCCATCCATACCTTCTAAAACATCAAGTAAATCTTGCATGATTGGTGGTTCAATTGTAGACAAATCAGAATCAACCCCGATATCTTTTTTTGCATAAGTTTCCAACAAAGCCCTATCTAAAATTGAATCTTCTTGAGCTGTCATATTTCCAAGCATAATCCGAAGTAATCCTTTTAGAGTTATAACTGCACCACGAATTATATCTTCAGCAGAAATTTGTTGTCCGACTGGACGTGGTAAATCAAAAGGATTAACTTTACTTTCTGAAGCTAAAGAAATATTTATATAAGTACCACCAACAGCTTCACACAAGTGAACATATTCCATTTCAGGATCAATAACAATCACATCAGTTCCGAGCATCAAACTACGTAAAATTTCTAATTTTACTGCATAAGATTTTCCAGCACCAGAAGTTGCAAAAACAGTCATATTAGCATTTTGCAATGAAAATCTATCAAACAATATCAAACTATTATTATGACGATTTATTCCATATAAAATTCCATCGTCACTAGTAAGTTCTGATGAAATAAAAGGAAAAGAAGCTGCAATAGGTGAAGAATTCATGTTGAAAGCAATCATAAGTTCGTCTATTCCTAAAGGCAAAGTAGAATTAAATCCTTGTTCTGATTGATATAAAACATGTTTACTATGAATCAATTTAGAACCAAAAATATTATGGATATCTTCTGTAATTGTATCAAGTTCTTCTAATTTTTTAGAATAAATTGTAACATAAAAAGCAAATTGAAAAAAATGTTCTGTACCTTGGGTTAATGAATCACGCAATTGTTCTATATCTTGCAAAGCTGTTTCTCTCAATGGATCGCGTGGGGCTCCTTTTTCAGCATCAGCGTCAAGTTGAGCACGGAGAGCTCCAGTTTTTTTCTTTAATTGTTTTAAAATTATTGCTGATTTTACTGGATAAAAAAACATGCTGACATCCAAAGTTAAATTTAAATTTAAAACAGGAACACTCCAACCTACTCCGATATAACGCGGATAACTGACAACAAAAATTGTTCGTAAAAAAGTATCTCCAAGTTGAATATAATTACTACTAACTCTAAAAGCAGAAGGGGCAATCAAATCTTTTATTGCTACTGTTCCTTCTCGAAATACTTTTTCTTCTTCTAAACTAATCAAATCTTGATCAACTTTATTTTCTTGATTTTTATTTTTAAATTTTATATTTTGATCTTTTTTTGATTGTATGTCAACTGGTTTAAACGGCATAATTTTTTATTAGGTAGGACTAATTTATTTTTTTATTCTTCTTCAATTTGTTGTTTATTTATTTCACCAATTTCCTCGGCAAAAGAAATATCTGGGTTATAACTATTATAATATAATTCTATTAAAGATTGGGTATCTAGAAGAGCTGTCTGTAAACTCATATTTCTTAAACCTGTTTCTACTTGTCTAACACGCATATCAAGAGATTCTTTTCTCTTTTTAAATTTTTCTTGTTTTAAACGTAAAGAAATTGCGGGTTTAATAACTTCTTTTAATCTAGACCAAAAACTTTTTTTATCATCAGAAAGTGGATTATAAGGCACAACTACATAATATCTTTTTGTCATTATCTTGCCAATATCAACTAACTCTTCAATAAAAGATCGATAATCAGCAATTTGTACTCTAAGTAATTCATTTCTCTGGTCTCTTTCAATGTCAATTAGTTTTTGTAAATAAGGTTGAATTTGCAAACGGCGAGATTGCACTAAAATTTGGATTGGAAAATCAAGTCCATTTAAAAAACTAACATAAGAAGAAATCATAGCATTTTGTTCATCTTCTGATTTTAACGCAAAATTTATACTAGAAGTCATAATTACTGCCCGCATCGTACCATCTTTTAAAACAACAACTCCCTCTTTTATTTCCGCAATCGGTAAATAAGATTGAGTGCTTGGTTTTTTTTCTTTATTTTTTTTCTGATTTTCATTCTTCATAAAAATTGATTAACAAAAAATTAATATTCATCTGGTTTATAAAAACCTCCAGTATTTACAAGCAAAGACAAGTCTCTTATTTTTTCTCTTTTAATTTCTTTTTTTATCTGTCTTTCAACAACTTCTTCGATTTTTTGAGTTCTCCAATAATTTAAATCATTGGTATTGAATGTTTTATTCCAAATTCTAAGATTTGGACGACGAAAAGATTGGATAATATTTAATAAAAAATAATGAAATTGTTGACCATTAACTTTTACAAAAGCTAAAATGAGTGCACTACCACCAAAAAATATCAGACAAAAAACAAACAAAGAAAAATCACCAAAACGATAAGCTAAACCGATTATGATTGCTGCCACCATAATAATCAAAAATTGTCTGGTAGTAATTGGACCAAAAATTTTATCTTCCACTTCAATAAATTGTGGGACAACAAACTGATTCATAAACTATTTTTTTATCTGCTGATTAAGTTCTAATAAACTTAAAAATTGTTTCCAAGATATTTCTTTATTTTCTTCACAATATTTTTCAATTGTTTGATTTTTCTTTAAAGCTTCAAAAACTGTTTCTGTATAAAGTTTATATAAAGGTGATTTTTTCCAAGCTTTTACAAAATTTGTATAAAGAAAATAAGATTCTTTTTTTATGTTTTCAAATTTCATTAGAAGAATTTCTGTAGCTTTTTTTGGGTCATTGGACAAACGAGAAAAATCAAGTAAACTGAAATTTAAAATTTCTTCTACAGGACCGGATGTTCTTTTTTTATTTTCTATTTCAGGAGATTTTATATCATCAATTTTTTCATCTTTAGTAAAAAAATTTGTTGTTTTTTTTGTTTCCAAATTAGAAGCTTTATTGATAAAATCATCAAAATATTTTTTGTCTTTATATAAAATATCATCTTTTTTTTCTTCTTTTTTTTCTAATAAAATATCAGAAGAATTTTTATTATTTTGATCTTTTATTTTTGCAATTTCCGAAAAATCTTCATCCAATAAAGATTTATGATAATCACTCTCAGCATTAAAGATTGTTTGATTTTTAAAAAAATCCAAAACTGGAGAAATCGTAGCTAAATTATTTTCTGGCAAAACCATTAGATCATCTTGTCTATCTTTTCTTTTTTGAAATTCTTCTAAAGAAATTCTTTCAGTTTGTCCATCTGATTTTTTTACTAAAATTGTTGGTTCTTTTGACATAAATTAACTATTTAATAAATCTTCATTCCAGACAAATTTATTTTTATTTTCATCAAAATAATACAAATCGACAATTTTTTCATCATGATATTTTTCTTTTAATTCTTGTAAACGTGCAAAAACCTTTGATAAATCAACAAAATTGGCTTCATCATCCATTTCAAAATTCATTTCCATATCCATTTTTATCAAATTATAATCAACTTTTTTATTTTCTTTTGGTTGTTCGCTTTTTTCTTTAATAAATATTTCTTTTTTGTCTTGATTTAAATTTACTTTTAAATCCCCTTTTTCTTTTGTTTTTTCTAAATTATTATCTTTTTCTTCTATTAAATTTTGAGAAAAATTTTCTAATTTATTTTCTACAAAATCAATAGGTGGATTTTGATTTTTATAATTTCCAGCTTCAATAAAAGAATTGACCACATAAAAAATATCTTCATCTTTGACAGCTAAAAAGAAATTAATTAATTCAACAAAATTACTTACAATTTCACTTCGAGAAGATAAAACATAATAATCAATAAAATCTTTTGATGAATTTGGCAAAAATATTTTTTCTACTTTACTATATAATTCAGCACTTTTAAGTACATCTTTTGGTCTGCTTTCTAATAAATCAATTTCTTTTACAAAATCACTAACAGAATATACTTCGCCATTTTCTTTTATACCAATAATTGCATCTGATTCAAAAAAAGCTTTTTTTATTCTTGCAAAAACAGAAATTGCAGATTCAATATCAAAATAGAAAAATTTACTTAAATAATGCATCATCTCTTTTATTATATCATTCCCTAATAAAATTGACTCTGGAATTTGTTTTTTAAATATTTCTACTATTTTTTCTTCATTAAATTCATTTAATCTTTGCCAAGTAATAATTGTCCACCAACGGCTATAATCAAAACGATGATCAAAAATAAATAAATTATTTTTTTCCGCAAAAATTTTTTCTAAATCTTGAAATAAATTTTCTTCATTTTTATAATTTAAACGAAAAAAATCAATTTCTTTTTCCATTTTTATAATTTCAGCAAGATTAAATTTTTTATCTAAAATTAACTTCATATTTAATTATCTGGATTATTTTTTAAATAATCAAAATCATATTTAGATCTATCTCTAAAAATATCTTTTAATTGTTTTTCCTCTACTCCAAAAAATTTGACAGCTTCTTGTATTTTACTAACTACAGCTTTGAAAGCGGCTTCGTCTTTTGATTTGTGTGCAAAAGCTCTCAACTGAATTATTATCGATTTCTTTTTTAAATTATATTCTTTTTGGTATTCTTCTTTATTTTTTTCTGGATCATTTTTCAAATCTTTTAAAGCTTCTAGATCACCCCAAGCACCATTTTTTAAACTACTTATAGATTGATTAGATTTACCACTAATCATTTCAGCATTCAAAAGAGCTTGACTATGGGTTACTTCTTTGATTTCACCTTTTCGATCACGATTAGCTGCGGCAGTATTTGACTTTGAAGGTTCAATATCATTTGATTTATACCAACTTAATATTCCTTCATATTGGGCTTGAGCTACTTTTTTAGGATCAAGATCTTCCGCTGAAGGAATATGATAAATCGTACGACCTGTTTTTCTATCGGTTTCTTCTTTAAAAATAGGAATATGGGTATTAAATTGTGATTTTTGTTCACGTAAAGAAAGGGCTAATTGACGTAAAATATCTTGCTGTTCTTCTGGCGTATCTCCTAAAGTATTTATCCATTCATTAAGTAAAGTATGCAACTCTTTTCCTGTGGCAGTAGTCCACTTACCAGTCATTTCAGCATAAAATCTTTGCCATGTATTTTCAAAAGTCATATCTTCGAGCATTTCTTCATGCGCACCTCTACTATCTGAAGGTCCAAGACCTTTTAATTTTGTGATTTGTGCTGTTTCAGATTCATAAGCAGAACCACCATTAGATATAGAAACCATGGCTAACATTTGTTTATATAAATATTTAATTTGTTTATCAATATTTTCTATTTCTAAAGGATCTTTAGAAATATTTCGACGATTATGCAATTCGGCTATATTCGTAGACAAAGCAGCTTGTGCGTTAGCTCTTTCATTTGAATTTGAGCCACCAGCATCTAAAACTTGCTTAACATCTGTGAAAAGCAAAGTATTTGCTTTTTGTCTAAGTAAATTAGCTCTAGCCACATTATTACCTCTAGTTGGGTCATTAAAATAATCTGCTTGTAATAAAAGATCTCTTTTTTGTTTTTCTCTCTTTATTTCATCTTGTTCAGCTTGGGCATATTGTTTTCCTTTTAAAACTTCGGCAAAAGTCTGACCGTATTTATTTTTTTTGCTACCTGATCTCATTTTTTCTTCTATTTTTATCTTTTTATTTTCTAATCTAATTTTAGCTTGTTCAGCATTTTCTCTAGAACCAACCTCAGTTTCAATACTTTTTCTGTATTCTTCACTAGAACCAAATAATTTTTCAGCCATTAATGCTTCTTTTTCAGCTTTTTTTGCTTCACCTCTAGATTCAGCTTGTTTTAATTCTACATAAGATTTTAATTTGAATTGACCGGCTAAAGTGCCGCTGGTACTATAATTTTCTTCAACAAGTTCTTTGGTATTTTGTATAACTTTCTCCCAATCTTCTTTTTTCTTTTTTGATCTACCACTAGTTTGCCAAAATTGGGTTGCAACCCAACCTAAACCTTCTCCAATCGTTCGAGATGCTAGACTATGTTTAAATTCACCTTTATCATCTTTGTCTTGTAGTCCAAAAAATTCGCCTTTTTCTAATTTTTTAGCTCTTTCATTTCTAGCTAGATCTCCTATACCAGGCATTTTAGCTTTTATCACTGTACCTATTGCTCTTATTGGAGCAGCTAACTGTGCACCTTGTTCAACCGCAAAATCTTTTGCTTTACCAGCCATCCATCTTCCAGCTACATAACCTGTGCCATATTGAATTGCTTTTTTGCCCCAATCCATAGCTTTATCAATAGCACCAACACCTTCTACTCCAGTTTCTTTTACTTTTCTAATTCCTACCATCAAAAACACAATGGCCACTAAAAAATTTGCCATATTTGTCCATTCGGTAACTTGTGCTAAAGAAGCCGATTGAATTTCTTCAGTTTGATTTAATCTAATAATTCCAGAACTTTTTTGAATTTCAGTTAAAATGTCTCCTGAACCCAAAGTTGCAAAAGCTAACCACAAAAAGAAAACCATTAGTGGAGCTACGGTCACATAATTTATAAATTCTTTCCACCATTCCTCAGAATATTTTTCCGTCGCTGGCATAGTAGAAAATAAATAAGCGAGCGGAGATAAAATTATCAAAGCCCATAAAATAACTACTCGATAAAGCATAATGACACAATAAGCTCCGATAGAAACTGCGGCCAAAACAGAAAAAATAAAAGCAGCCGCTCCAGCGCCAAACATTTGAACTTGTAATTGGATGGTATTGTCCCATTTTAAATCACTTTTTTGGACCATTTCCATCATTTTGTCTAAATTGAGCATGCTAATCAAATTTCCTCCAGCTGTTGCTGAAATAGCATTTAAAAATGTTACAGTAAAAACATGGGCAACATCAATAATAAGTTGGGCTATCATATTACTAAAATTGATAAGTATAGCCATAATTACCAATTTTACCATGCTTTTTTTCCATTCATATTTTTCTATACCTAAAATAGTCGCAAAGGCTATAACTAATAAAGCTATAATAAAAAACATATTCGCTAAATCTCTTACCATGTACCAACCGACTTTGACAACTCCTGTATTTATAAAATCATTATAACTGGCTAAAGTAATAAAAAAACGTAAAAAAAAGACAGTCAATGCAATAAATAATTGCGCTAAAGACAACATCAACCAAGTAAAACCTTGCATCACTCCTCCAGCAATATCATTTATATTTAGTGCAAAAACATATTTTATACTAAAGCCAAAAAATAAAAATAAAAAAACAAAAAACAAGACTGTTTTACGAGACGAAAGGAAATCAAGAATTACGTTTTTTCGGATAACATTTTTTAGAAAAAATATTATTTTACCGATAAAATTATTCATGAAATTTTATTATTTTTTTCTATAAAGAATTATAGCACATTTTTAACAAAAACAAAAATAAAAAAAGTTATTTGGGGATAAAATAAAATAAATCCATTTTTGGATTTATTTTTATGTTAATTTTTATGGTCTAAATCTATAAATTGTTCGGGCAAAAGGAATTGATTCACGAATATGTTTTAGACCACATACCCAAGTAACTATTCTTTCTAAACCAAAACCAAAACCACCATGAGGAACACTGCCATATTTTCTTAAATCCAAATACCATTCAAAATCTTTTAGAGGTAGAGAATTTTTTTCTATAGATTCTTTTAATTTTACATAATCAGCTTCTCTCTGAGAACCACCAATAATTTCCCCATATCCTTCTGGAGCCAGCAAATCAGCACATTCTGCTTTACTGTTGTCATTTTTATTTCTCTCCATATAAAAAGCTTTTACTTCAGCTGGATAATTAGTGATAAAAATTGGATTATCATATTTTTTTGTCAGCATAGTTTCATCATCAGCTCCTAAATCATCACCATCTTTTATATCACTACCAAGTTCATGTAATTCTTTTAAGGCTTCTGAATAAGTAAAGCGATAAAAAGGTTTAACAATATTTTCTAAAACTTTTGTATCACGTTCCAAAATTTCAAGTTCATATCTATTATTTTCTAAAACTTTTGAAACCATAAAACGAATCAATTCTTCTTGAATTTTTAAATTTTCATCTAAATTTACAAAAGCCATTTCTGCATCCATCATCCAAAATTCAGTTAAATGTCTTCGTGTCTTTGATTTTTCAGCTCTAAAGGTTGGTCCAAAATCAAACACACGCCCATGAGAAAAAATTGCGGCTTCAATGTAAAGTTGACCTGTTTGTGATAAATAGGCTTTATCATCAAAATAATTTACTTCAAATAAATCGGTCGTGTTTTCTCCCGCATTAGGAGTAATAATTGGCGAATCTATTTTTATAAAATCATTTTTTTCCATAAATTCGTAAAGTCCTAAAATCAAAGTATTACGAACTCTTTGAATTGCCCACTGTCTTTTTGATCTAAGCCAAAGATGGCGATTATCTTGTAAAAATTCAATACCATGATCTTTATTACTAATTGGATATTCATCAGCTATTTGAAAAAAACTAAAATCTTTAACTTGAATTTCATATTCTTCTTTTTTTGGATGCTTACTAACCAAACCAAAAATTTTCACTGAACTTTCTTGCGTTACTTTTTCAGCATTTTGCCATTTATCTAAACTTAAATCAGAGCTCGATAAAATTGCCTGTACAAATCCGCTTCCGTCTCTAAGTTGCCAAAAAGCTATTTTTCCAGAAGATCTGAAATTATAAACCCAAGCATTAATTTCGACTTCTTGACCAACAAACTTAGCAATGTCTTTAATCAAAATCATATTTTTATTTTTTAATTATTATAATAAAATAATATCACTCACAAAACAAAAAATCAAGAAAAAAAATCCAATTTAGATATTAGCCTGAGATGACGACCGTTAATAGAAGATCATGATGCCTGTCAGAAAACATGGCCTTCAAAGCAGCGACAATTCACGCTAATACCTAAACTGGATTTTTAATGTAATAAATACAGTATAACTTCAAAAAAATAAACTGTCAATTGGCTAATTTAAGCCATTTTTTGCTTTTCTGGGGAAAAAAAGTGGATTATCTGAGGATAAACCAAAAAAAATAAAACAAATAAGGCTAAAATAAGCCATTCCTGAATAAAAAGAATAAAAATAATGGTCAAGTAAGAAAATTGGCAAAAACAAGCAAAAAATTATTAAAACATAATTATATTTTTTTTCTGAAAAATTTAGATAAAATTTACTAAAAAAATATAACATGCTTATAAAAAAGACTGTCCCAAAAAGACCAAACTCGGCAAAAAATAATAAAAAAATATTATGAACAGGTTGATAAGCAAAAGGCATTTTTTCTGGATTATTTTTTAATACTGCAAAAATATAATTTCCAGCTCCAATCCCAAATAAAAAATTATTTTTGATAATTTCTATTGATTCAAAATTTAATTCACTTCTTTCAGAATAAGAACGTTGCTCTGCTAAAGTCTGTCCAGCTAAACGAGTAAAAATTAAAGGTTTGAAAATTAAAAATAAAAAACCAACTAAACAAAAACAAGCTAAAAAATATATTTTATTTTCTCTAAAAAAAATTTTAAAATCTTTTCTAAAAAAATATAATAAAAACATTAACAAAAAAAATAAACTTAAAAAAGCAGAGCGAGAAAAAGTAAAAAATAAAGACATCAATTGTAAGCACATTATTAAAAAAATAAATATTTTATTTTTTTCAATTTTAAACAGTAAACAAGATGCCAGAAAAGATACTAATAAAAACCCAGCAAAAAAATTTGGATGTGGAAAACTACCGTAATTTCTTAACCAACGACCAATAGTATCACCCGCAATTATTGACGGACCAGAAAAAGATGCATCGTAAAAACTTAATCCTAAAAATTTATTCGCGAAAAAAGATTGTGTTAAAAATCCATAAATACCTAAAACGCCAGGAAAAATTGAGCTCCAAACTAAAACTTTTAAAATTTTTTTATAATCAACAAAATTCAAAAGTAAAATTAAAAAAAATAAAAACATTTCTAAAATCTGTAAACTTTTTTGCCAAGCCAATTCTTTATCAAAAGACCAAATAATACTTAAAAAAGAATAGGACAAAAACAAAAATCCACTAAAAATAAATTTACGATCCAAACTCCAAAAAAAATTTATTTTCCCTTCAGTTTTTATTTTTTTAATAAAAAAAATAATGACAAAAATTATAAGTAGCCATAAAATAATTTCGGAAAAATACAAACCCAGAGTGCCAAATTGATTTTTATAATCAACAATAAAATTTTCTTTAAAAATCAAAATGGTTTGCCAAGGTAAAATAAAAATATAGAGACATAATAAAAATTCAATTATTTTTTTTATTTTATTCATAATTATTTTTTATGCCATTTTCCAAACATTTTTCTAACCATTTTTTTTGATAAAAACGTCGTCGATCATTTTCATGGAATTTTAACATGTTATTATTTATAATCACGGCTTTTTCCTCTCGACGCCACTCTGCCTTACTTTTCATTTTTATTTTTTGAAAAAAACGACAAATATTTTCTACTGTATCAAAAAAAATCCCTGAAAATATTTTTTCTAAAATATTTTTAATTCTATCTTTAAATTTTGAATTTTCTATTTTCCAAACATCGGCACTGGTAAATAAATATTTTTGATTTTTAAAATATCTTTCCGCCCAAACATTAGCTTTTTGTAAACTATTTTTTAAATTATCTGGGTCATAAACTGGAATCAAATTTTTTATCCAATAAAGTAAATAGATATCCAAACCGCTTATTTTAATTGAATTTAAATTTAAAGAATTATCCGTCACGTAAAAACTAAGACAAATTCTATCAGTAACTTTTTTGTTTGTTCGTCTCAGCGCAAAAATTGACAATAAACAAGTAATCAAAAAACGACTAAGCCACAAACGATTTTTTTTTACGATTACAAAAACATCAATATCGCTTTTTTCGTCAACAATTCCATAAGTCAAAGTATTACAAACAAAAACTGCCCGCAAAAAAGGTAAAGACGAAATTTTTTTTATTGCTTTTTTAGCAATAAACATTTTATGATCCAAAATTTTACATCTTTTTAATCTACAAACAATATTATCTTCTCGACCTCGCAAAAACCAAAAACCATTTTTAAAATCTATTTCTTTATCATTTTTATATTTTTCAATTTCTGAAATAAATTCGCCAAAAGTCATTTTTTCTATTTTTTTAAAATTTTCTTCACAGGACAAATTTTCTCCATCAAAAAATAAAAATTCAAAAAGCTCTACCGTTGTTAAAGGATGGTCATACATATCAAAAAAGACCAAAGTTTTGATTATTGAATTTTTTAGTATATCTATCATATTTCTTTATAATAGCAAAGAAATATAACAAAAAGCAATAGATAAGTTATTTGCCTTCTAAATATTTTTTAACAAAAAAACAGGATTTTCATCAATCGTTTCTTTTTGTTTATCTTCCAAAATTAATTCGGGTTGAACAGACAGATTATTTTCTTCATCTGTTTTTAAAATATTATTCTCTAAAAACAAAATGTTAGTTTCCAAATTTTCATTTTCCGAACTAGTAAAATTTTTTTGTTCATTATCCAAAAACAATTCTGATTGAATAACTATTTCGTCTTTTTCGATATCTTCAATAGAATTTTTAACTTCTAAAAAGAGAGCATCAGTTTCGCAATTTTTATTTTCTTGCAATTCATTGCCAATTTTATCTTCATTACTTTCTAACATTTCTTTTTGTTCAGCATCTTCTAAACTAGCAGATTCGTTTAAATCTAATTCTTCTTTATTTATTAAAAATAAATTATTATTAACTATGGCAGTTTTCTCAGTAGAACAAGGATTAAAATCAAACAAATTAAGTGGTGTCCAAACAAGTCGGTTTTGTTGACAAAATAAATCTTGAAAATTTTCTCGGGACATATTTTGATACGTTGTCGTCGATAAATTATTATCAATCACTAAATCCATCTTTTGGAAAACAGTATTTTCTAAATACAAATTACTATTAAATAAATTTATTCCGTTATCATACCAAGAAGATAATTTTTCATAATTATTTACCCAACCAAGATAAGAGTTTTTTAGAGATAAACTAGAATTTTGACTATAAATTATTGCTCCAGGTCTTCTAGTATCTAAAAAAGAAGAATTTATTAAATTTACTTTGGCTTCATTTATCAACCACAAACCGTAAGTTTCATCAACTCCTGCCACAAAATAATCATTTATATTAGAAAAATATCCGCTATTTTTTATATTTAAATATTCTCCAAACAATTCACCGCCCGCCACAAAAATTCCTGAAAAAGATCCAGATCCAGAAATTGAAATTTGTTTATTTTGTTCTCCATAAGCAAACAATTTTCCATAAACATTTAATTTACCTCCTGGTAAAAATTTCATTTCTGTCCCAGCTGTTAAATTTACTGTGCTAGATGCACCGATGTTCAAAACTCTAAAAACATAATTATCTTCGGAATCAAAATTTAAATCTTCATTAATTGTGGCCAAATTAACACCTATTGTTTTAATACTATTTTCAAAATAATTATTTTCAAATTTTACCGGCAATCTGTCTGTAAAATACAGCAAATAATCATCAGCAAAACCAGAAAAAATATTTTTTTCAGCTACTACTTCACCTTGGTTTTCATTAAACAAAAATTTTGTACTACCAAAAAAAGAAGAATTTTCTATTTTAATTTTTCCGCTATTATAAATCAGAGCATCTTTAGAAGCAGAACTAATAAAAGAATCACTGATTTTAATATTATCAAAAGTTACTTCGCCACCACAATTTTTTATTATATTTTCATAAGATTGTGAACCTATATAATCTTTTTTTCCTCCATATTTAAAATCAGTATATTTAGCAGACATTTTTCCACCAGTTAATATTTCAATATTTTTCCAATCTCTTGTTTGCGGATTAGAATTAAAATTTAAATATTTTCCACCACTTATTGAATCAAAACGAGAAGTTATAGAAATTCTTTCTTCTTCACTCCCATTTAATTCAAATTCTCCAAGTACTTTTATTTTTGCATCACTATGGACTCCATAAATTATAACTCCGGGTTCAACAACAATTTTATGATTAATTGGGATATTTAAATTATAAAATAAATAAGGACTATGTTCTTTTTTTAAAACAAAAGTATTATTTTCATCCCAAAAATTCGGATAATAATATTCATAACTCTCTGGTAAATAAAAATAATTATTATTTGGCTGATTTGGACTACCAAAAATAGGAACATTGCCAGTACTTTCTGAATTATAATGAAAAATTTCATTACTTTGCCAATTGTTTTGTAGATTACCTGATATATTTGGATTAATTCTTTCTAAAGTTCTATATTTTTCTCCAACTTCTCCACCAAACCAAGCTTGTTTCTGATCAGTTTCATCTATTATTTGATTTAAATTATCATACAAAATTATTTTAGCTCCAGTATTATGAATAGCAAAATTAAATAATAAATAATTAGAAATATTTAAAAAAACTTTAGAATTTCTAGCCAGTAAAAGAAAATCATTATTTTTTATTACTCCATTTAAATAAATTGTAGAACTGACACCAGAAAAATTGCCGACCACTAATTTCCAACCATCTAAATCAATGTCTTCGTTAGTATTATTATAAAGTTCTAACCATTCATAATTACTACGACTAGAATTTACACCCATCCAAGCTATTTCATTTATTACAACTTTACGCGAAAAATCAACGACAAAATTTGCTTCTACCCAATCAGTAAAATTATTTTGTGTGTCGCCACTTCTAATTCGGGCAAAAATTTCGTCACCAATTTCAGTAGTTGTCGCAAAAATAGTGTTTGTAGTCATTGTAAAAATTTTTAGCCATTCGCCATCATTTTTTTTAAATTCCAGATCATAAAAATCAGCGTCTTCCCCACTCCATATAATTTCAGTTTCTGTTTTATGTTCAAAATTACTTTCGTTTTGTCTAAAAGAAATAACTGGTAATTTTAAATTTTTTTGAAAATTTATTGATAAATTTATACTAGAAGTTACTTCGTCAGCTGAAATAATAAAATTATTTTCACCAGAATTTAAGAAAATTTCTTTTTGCCAAGTCGTTGAAGTAAAAGAAATTTCTTGTGAACTGCTATTGATATAAATTTTTTCTAAATTAGCTGTTTTTGTTCCGGATAAAAATAAATGATTAGTATTAGTTGTATATGATAAAGTTTCTGGAAAAATTACAGAAAAATTTTTTTCTAAATTTAATTCCTCTGGCTCTTCCGAAGGATTTTCAATTATTTCATCCAAACTCGCTGTTGAATCACAGTTAAAAATGTTTTTAATTTTTTCTATTATTTGATCTGTTTTTTGGATAATATCATTTTTTATTTTTTCTATAAAATTTTCATCTGTCTTTTCATTTTCTAATGACTTTTGCTCCTCTAAATTTTCATTTTCTAAAAAAGAAAACACTGCATCACCAACTCGCAAAGAAATCTTAAAATTCTCTACAGAAGATATTTTTTCCCAAGTATTATTTTTTACTAATAAACATTCAAATTCATAATCTCCATTTTCACTTGGAGTATTTATAAAGAAAGAAATTTCAGTTTCCTCTCCAGATTTTAAATTTTGATTAAATAATGCTGGACGCAAAGCAGTTAACCAAGTTTGGTGTTTAAATATTTTATTTTTTTCAACTCCATTTACAACGTTAAAAGATAGATCACCAGCTTTAATATCTGAACCAAGATTTTTAATTTTTATTTTTATTTCCAGTTCAGAATTTTTTTGTACAATTAAAGTTTCTTTATTATTCAAAAATTCTATTTGGAAATTTGAAGATGGAATTTTTTCTAGAGACTCTTGAAAAGAAAAATTTTTTTCTCCATTATTCTTTAAAAAAATACTTGGTGAATAATGGTTGGGAGTATAATTATCAACTTTTGAATAACCGGCACCAACTCCATTTAAAATATCTGTATTAAAAGCATCCTGATTTTTTATTTCAAAATGTAAATGTTTTGTAGTCCAATTTGAAATATCTCCAATTTCAGAAATTTTTTCACCACGTAAAATTTTATCTCCAACATTAAATTTATCTACATTATCCAAATGACCATACAAAGAATAAACTTTATTTATTGGTTTATTTAATAGAACAGGATCTAAAGTAGTATTTTCTAAATTATAAAAACCATTTTCTAAACTATGTTCTAAAGCTATTGTCGGTCCCCAACCGTGAGTTTTGTGATTAATCCAAGTGCATTTTTCTTCATTATTAATTAGTATACATTTTTTTTCAGTATAAGTTTCTTTGTCCCATTTACCAACACTCGCAACAATTGCATTGTTAACAGCAAAAACGTCTGTACCTACAGGACCTAAAAAATCTTCACCCAAATGACCCCTAAGCCAACCAGTTTGTTCGCCGGCATACCAACTTTCTCCAAATTCAATAGAAACTTTTGGATCTTTTACTGGAAAGATAAAATCATTTTCTTGGGCACAAACTTTATTTATATTACCCAAAACAAAAAAAGAGAAAATAAAAAAAATAATATAAACCCTCCTTTTCATAAAAAATTAATTTAAAAATTTCATGTCATTAATAATATTTTTTATTTCTTCCATAGATAAATTGACAGTAGAAATCCCATATAAAAAATTATTTTTAATAAATAAAATATCTTTTTGGTCATTAATAGCAACATTATCTCTTATAACTACAACTTCCAGACCATCTAAATTTTTATATTCTTCAACAGAATAACATTTTGGGCAAACACTATTTTGTAATTCTAACCAATTTTCTATTTCATCTTTAAAATTATCTTCAAAAAGATCGCCTTTTGAAACAAAAAAAGATCTTTGTGCTTCACCATTTAATTCATTATCTTCTACAATAATATTAAGTATATTAGTAGTTTTAGACAATTTCCAATCTTTATCTATTTTTAACTCAAATTTTTCGTTTTCATCCTTTACTATTTTTTCTTGATTATTTTCAATAACTGTAATTCCTTCGGCAAATTGTATTATTTTTTCTTCATTTTCTTTTTTGTTTTTTTCTTCTCTAAAAACAGAAAAAAATAAAATTCCAATTAACAAAACAACCAAAAAGACTGATAAAATTTTTGTATTTTTTTTCATAAAAAAATAATTTAAATAAATCTATTTAGATTATAACACAATTAAATAAAATTTTTCTAAAATAAAACAGTCTATTTTTCAAGACTGTTTATAACTTTTATTTTACTAATTTTCCTTCCACTACATCTTTATCTATTTCATTTTTATTTTCATCTTTTTTCTTAAATAAAACCATTTGTTGTAACCAAGTCAAAATTGTTGATAAAAACCAATACAAAGTTAGCCCAGCTGGAAGTTTATAACCAATAAGTATTGTCATAATTGGCATCATATAAAGCATTTGTTTATTCATCATACTGGCCATATCTTCGTCTTTGGAAGCTTCGCCAGCAACTTTTGGAGCTTTTTTCTTAGTAAACATTTTAGTTTGAAAATATTGAGCAGCACCAGCCAAAACAGCTAGAACTAAATTTGTCCAAGAACCAATTTCTGTTAAATTAAAACCAAAAGCTATCGGATTTATATTTTCTGGATTTTTTATAAAAGAATAAAGCATCGCAAAATCTTGATTTGGATCTAAAACTGAACGCAAAACCCAATAAAGCGCAATAAAAACTGGAAGTTGAATAAGCAAAGGCAAACAAGAACTAAAAGGATTAATTTTATTTTCACTATATATTTTCATTGTTTCGGTTGCAATTTTTTGTTGATCACCTTTATACTTTGTTTTTAATTCTTCTAATTTTGGTTGTAATTCACTCAATTCTTTTTGGGCTTTAATTGATTTATTATTAAAAGGATATAAAATTACTTTTATCAAAATTGTAATAATCAAGATAACTAAAGCAACATTTGGAACTAAATTATAGATAAATACAAAAATATTGAAAATTGGCTGTAATAAAATCAGATTAAAAATTCCAGACATAAATAATCATTAAAAATAACGATGGGATTATAGCAAATGCGAGCCAAAAAGTCAAAAGATTAAAGAATTAAAATTTAGGATTTATGAATTAAAAAAATAAACAAAAAAACAGTCCTATTTTCTAAGACTGTTTTTATTTTAAATATCTTATTTTTTATTTAATTCAAAAATATAAGCTAGCCCTTCAATTTTTTCAATATTATTAATTTCCATATTAACTTCCTTGGCCATATTTTCGATATCTAAAAGAGAAAATTGTTCAGAAATCGTGGCATTTTTTACATCAAGAACTATTTTATTGCCATTTATTTCCTTTACATCCAAGCCAATATCTTCGTATTGCAAAATTCTATTTTTTGTAGCATCTTCAGAATAAACACTGATTATTATTTTTCCACCATCTTTTAAAACTCTTTTCATTTCTTTTAAAGCTTTTATTTTATTATCTTCCCAATTAACTAATGTTATAAGTGTAAAAACAACATCAAATTCTTTATCGGAAAAAGACAAATCAAAAACATTATCTTCTTTTATTTTTATTTCTGGGACGCTTACAAATTTTTCTTTTGAAATTTTTACTGCTTCCGGATCAATATCAATTCCTATTATATTTTTAGTATTTACCGAAACTGTCTCAATATTTCTTCCGTTACCGCAACCAACTTCCAACACTTTTGCATTTTTAGAAATATTTTTAATTAAAAAATTATTCTCTTTAATAAAAAGTTCTTTATATTTAGGAGAAGGGGTTTTTAAAATTTTTTCCCAATAATTTATACTACTATTCATATAATATTTTTCCAAAAAAATTATTTATTTTCTTCAGAAATTACATCTTTTACTTTTTCTGGAGTATCTTCACTGCTGACTGCAGTTTCATTTCCCAAATCAACAACCGAAATTTGCCATCCTGTAAGTTCAGTAGCAAGACGTACATTTTGTCCATCTTTACCAATTGCTAAAGAAAATTGATCACTATTAACTTTTGCCACAGCTTCTTTATTTTCTTTATCTAATTCAACTTTTTCAATTTTAGCAGGTGCCAAAGAATTTTTTATATATTCTTCAGCTTTATTAGAATACAAAATCACATCAATTTTTTCTCCACCTAATTCTTCAATAATTACATTTATACGACTGCCTCTTTGTCCAATACAAGAACCAATTGGATCAATATTTTCATCTTCAGTAAATACAGCAACTTTTGCTCTACTACCAGCATCACGAGCAATACCTTTGATTACAACTTCTTCATTGGCTATTTCAGGAACTTCTTGTTCCAAAACTACTTCAACCATTTTATTAGCTTTTCTAGATAAAATTATTTCAGGACCACGCACGCCAGTTTCTACTGACATCAAATAAAATTTCATTCTATTTCCTAAATTATAACGATCACGAGAGACAGTTTCACCTTGTGGTAAAATTCCAGTAATTTTTCCTAAATCAATGATATAACCACCTTCTCTGTTTCTTCTTTGAACAACACCTTGAACTATCATTCCTTCTTGTTTTTTAAAATCATCAAAAACAGTTTCCCTTTCAGCTTCACGAAGTTTTTGAATAATAACTTGTTTAGCTGTCATAGCAGCCATACGACCAAAATTACCAGGAACTTCTAAATCAATTTTTAAAATATCTCCAATTTTTGCTTTTTTATTGTGAGTTTTAGCTTCAGAAAGCATTATTTGATTTCTTGGATTAAATCTTACTAAATCCGCAATTTCTTCCTCGGTTAATTCTCTTTCTTCTTGTAACGCTTGTTCTCTTCTTTTTGTTAATTCTTCAGCATCTTTTTCCAATTTTTCAGCTTCAATATCAGCTACAACTTCTTTTTCATCCCAAACTTTCATATCACCTGTTTCTGGATCAAAAATAACTTGGACATTTTGTTGTTTATTTCCAAAATCTTTTCTGTAAGCAGCTGCCAAAGCAGTTTGCAAAGCATCAATTACAGTTTCATAATTAAGACCTTTTTCTTCACAAATAAATTGAATTTGTTTTGAAACTTCTGAACTCATATTTATAAATTATTAATAAATTAATTTTTTAATAAAAAAACCAGCATATTTATAATGCTAGCCTACAATCAATAGTATAGCATATTTTCAATCTTTTGTCAACCATCTTGTTCGCTTTTTCTCTTATTTTGGGTGAATTTTGATAAAAAATAAATAGACAAAAATATATAAAAAAACAGTTATCTGTACACTTTGTCACTCTGAGGCGAAGCCGAAGAGTCCCTTAGATAGTGAATTACCACTAATCAATTATAATTTAATAATTATTGAATCAAAAACATCTAAGGGATTCTTCACCCAACTAATCGTCGGGTTCAGAATGACAAAAGTAAATGGAAATCTGCTTTAAAAAAAGTTTATTTATTCAGAAAATTTATTTAGATAAAAAAGTTTCTAAAAAATAAAAATAATTTTCAAATCGTTTTTTAATTTTTAATTCCTGCCTACATGCCTAACGGCACGTAAACCGGCAGGCAGGTTGAATTTTTAATTTAAAATGGTATTTCATAATGAAAAATTTTATAATCTTTTTCATTATTTATATAAATACTTATTTCTTCAAATTGAATTGGAATATTTGAACTATCAATATTATTTTTTAAACAAAATATTTTTGCTGTTTTTAACATTTTATTTATTTTTATTTTATCTACTGCTCTTTCAGCACTACCAATTTCACCTTGACGAGTTTTGACTTCAATAAAACATAAAGTATCCCCTAAAAAACTTTTTTTATGCCAAGCAATAATATCTATTTCTCCTTCACGAATTTTAAAATTACGACAAACAATATCATAATTTAATTTAAATAAAAAATCGGTCGCTATTTGTTCACCCCGATTTCCAAGCTCCTTTTTTGTTTTCATATTTTTAATTTCTAAATAAAATTATTCCATGGTGATAATTTCCTAAATCAAATTCTTCTTGAACAACAAAATTATTTTTTTCAGCCCAATTTTTTATTTTTGTAAAATCAACAAACTCATTTTCAGTTGGTCCTAATCCACTTAATTTTTTACTCCAATCGACAATAACGATTCTAGATTTTTCTTTTAAAATACGAGCTGCTTCTGATAATGATATTTCGGAATCTTTAAAATGATATAAAACGTTAATAAAAAAGGCAACATCTAAAGTTTTTGGAACAATTGAAAGAGAATTTCTTTTTTCCAAATCAGCCCAAACTGTTTCAATGTTATTTATAAATTCTATTTCTGCTCGTGCTATGATAGCATCTAAAACATCTTTTAAAATATCGATTGCATAAACAATCCCTCGATCTCCAACAATTTTTGAACCAGTAAAAACAATATGTCCAGTTCTACCACATCCAAAATCAGCAATATGCATACCTTCATGAAGGTGTGCTTTTTCAAAAATTATACTTGGATCTATTAAATTGTTACCGCTATGATAAGACATAAAAAAAAATTAAAGACCAAAAGCTTTACCAAAAATTGAAATAAAAATTTCTCCGAGCATCCCAGTCATTCCCAAAAAAGAACCCACGATAAATAAAATCCCGATTATCTTGTACATTAAACGACTGCCACCTTCCACACCTAAATGTTCTTCTGCCCAATCAATCCGACCAAAATTTTCTAAAAACCATTCAGTTTTTATGACCAAAATTGCTCCTAAAGCCATGACAGCTATTCCTAAAAAATATTTCATAATAAAATTAATTTACAAAACTATTATAACACAAAAAATGACCAAAAGTCTAACGTCTAAAGTGAAAAGTCTTTTACTAAAAAAATTAAATAAAAAAACAGTCTTGTCTAAGACTATTTTTTAATTTTGCATTCCTGTCTGTCGGTAGGCAGGTTTAATTTTTAATTTATTTTATTTCTCGTTTGTATACACAGCTTTTACATCATCTAAATCTTCCATTTTTTCTACAAAATTTGCTAATTTTTCACTATCTTCATCACTTAAATCTATTTTTTCTTTTGCTACCCATTCTAATCCAGAATCAATCATTTCAATATTATTTTTTTCAACAGTTTCTAACATTTTTTGAAAATTTTCTTTTGAGCTATATAATTCTATACCTTCTTCTGTTTCTAAAATATCTTCAACTCCTCCGTCCATTAAATTTAATTGCATTTCTTCCCAATTATTTATTTTATCTTTTTCTTCTTTTACAAATCTAATAACTCCTTTTTGTTCAAATTGCCATTTTACTGAACCGGCTCCACCCATATTACCACCGTTTTTTGTAAAAATATTTTTTACTTCAGTAATCGTACGATTACTATTATCTGAAACCGTTTCCACTAAAATCGCACTACTTGCTGGCCCAAAACCTTCATATAAAAATTCTTGAAAAACTGCTCCGTCTTTATCTTCACCTGTACCTTTTTTGATGGCTCTTTCAATATTATCTTTTGGCATGTTTACTGCTTTAGCTTTTTCAATTGCTAAACGCAAAGAAAAATTCATTGTTGGGTCGCCACCACCTTTTTGTGCAGCAACAGATATATGTCTGGCTAATTTTGTAAAAATGCTGGATTTTTTGGCGTCAGCAGCACCTTTTTTATGTTGGATATTGCTCCATTTATTATGTCCACTCATATTTATTTTAATTAAAATAAAATAATCTTTTTTAGATTTTACCTCATTTTTCAAAAAAAATCAAGCAGACAAATTATGATTTATGATTCTAGATTTTAGAATTAAAATTTTTAGCAAATAAACTCATAAATCTAAAATCTTAATTCTAAAATTATTCGTAGACTTTCTCCACATTCACTCCTGTGTAATAATATTTTAAAATATCTTTAAAACCTACATCTTCTCTATCCGCCATGTAGGCAGCGTCACGAGCACTCATTCCAACTCCATGCCCAAGCATAGCTTTTGGATACATTTTGTCATATTTAGCAATAACTGATACTAACCACGGTTTTGCAGATCCGCCCCACACTTCTGTCCAAGATCTTGTTCGGCCATCACTGTTTGCATAATAAGGAGTAATTACTATTTCTCCTTTGTAAGTAACCATATAACCACGAGTATTATTAGCTGCTTCCACAACTCTTGGCATTAAAACTTCACTAGCATAACCTAAAAATAATTGATCGCCTGTATTAGCTACAACATCAAAATATCTTGAAGCATGTTTGTCAGTATTAGTCATTGTATAATAAGCATAAGTTCTAGCTGCGGTCAAAAGTGCTTCTATATAATCAATATCTGATAAATTTGAGGTTTCGCCTATTCCAGCTACATAATCTTCAAGCAAAAGTTCATTTATAACATAATTATGAGAACCATCTTCAGTTGTACGATATTCAAAAACACCACGATAAGTGTTAAAATTAACTGCTCCTTTCCAAGAAACAAGCCGATCATAATTTGTTAATTCAAAAACAGCACGATTGTTTTTTTCTGGAACAAGCCTAATAAAATTACTAGTAGAAAAATACAATTCATCAGTTTCATAAGTATAAATTCCCCCATCATAATGCATTTTAGCTGTTTTTCCTTTTTCTAATTCACCCATTTTTTTTGAACCTTTATAAACAATGTAAGTGTCTTCATTTGATTTAAAATAAACTTCGCCATCATCTGGATCACGCCAAATACCAACTCTGATAGTTGGCTCATCAAAACGCGGTGTAAAAATTTCTTCCTCTTCTTCAGAATCATATTCACTGTATTTTGAACCAATAAAATTTGAAGAAGCATCTTTTGAAACAACAACTTTTATATTTGTAATTGTATCCGACAATATTTTATCACCAATTTTTAAAACTATACTAAAATTATATTCACCAGAATATTTTGGAGTATTTATATAAAAACTTTCTTTGGCTATTCCCCATTTTTCTACTGAATTTTCTTTATTTAAAATAATTTCTTTTGCTTCCCAACTGTCATCACTAAAATCACCATCATTTTGTTCTGACAAAACAAAAGAATAATCTGACCAATCTTCAGTGCTTAAATTTTGGTAAGCTAAAATAATTTTTATTCTTTCACCACCTTTAGCTTGAATTTCTTTTTTATTTATCATGACAAGTTTTGCTTCACCTTCGGCAGTTTTTACTTCAACATTATCTTTTTCAGTTGTTGGAATTAAATCACTAACATTAGAATAATCTGTTTTTGTTTGTGTATTCGTTTTTGAACTTAAATTAGAATTATTAAGCAAAGCTCTTGTACCTTCGCCAATCCAACCTGGGTAAGGTGCTAATTTATTATCTTTTTGAAAAGCAATTACAGCTTGTTTTGTCACTTCGCCAAAATAACCAGTAATTTCATGATCAAAATAACCAAGTTCTTTTAATTTTGTTTGTAATTGTGTAACTTCTTCTCCTTCATCTTCTAAATATAAATAATTTTTAAAAACATATGTTGGTTTTTCTACAACTTTTATTTTTACATAAAAATAACCACCTTCTAACCAAGAATAATTTCTAGCAGCTAAATAAAATTTTTCTATATATTCACCAGCTTTTGTATCAGTTGGCACAGAAAAATCAACGTTAATTTCACCAAATTCTTTTGCTGCTATTTTGTCTGGTGTCATTTTTGCAGTTTGACTTGGTTCTAACCAATTTTTACCAGCAAAAATACTATTATGATAGCGTTCTTCCATGGTATAAGCGGAAATATAATTTGCTCCACTATTGTCCCAAGTTGTATTTCCAACATTTTGAAATTTAAAAATTACATTTTTTGTTTCACCAGCTATAATTTCTATCGGATCATTTACAGTTTGGGAAATATATTTTGCTTTAAATTTAGAATCTTTAATTGAAACTTCAGGAATTGTGTTTATATCTGTCCCAAAAACATTTTTAGAGAATAAAAAACTTAAACTCAGAAATAAAACAAAAATAAAAACAAAACTTTTTTTATTCATAAATATTTTTTAGATTAATTTTTTATATTATAGCATAAAATAAATTAAAAAGGAAAAAGTAAAAAGGAAAAAAGATTTGATAAAAATAAATAAAAAATGTTATAGTATTATTGAAAGTAAGCTAATGAATTTTAGATCAAGGTTTAAAATCGCTGAAATCCTAAAACTTTAAATTACCAGATTTTAATAATCAAGGTTATTAAAAGTGTGTAGTAAAGATTTTAGATGCTACTTACTGATTTTTGGAGTAGTTTAAAAACTACAAAATAAAATACAGGAAAAATGAGTATATAAGATTTTAATCAGTAAACCTCTAATTCCAGTGCAAACAGATGAAAATCAGTAAAAAATAAGCTCCCGCTATGAGGATGATAGGGTGCCGAATGTCAATCTGTATGACGATGAAGTTCCTAAGTTGAACTGGAACAACTTTGACAACTCGAATGACAAGTGGGGTTCAGCTTCTTGCCGTAGCCTCTAAAATACAAAAAAAACGTCCTTATGGGCGTTTCTATTTTTATCAAAGAAAACGAATCCAACCACCTAACATCCTGCCTATTTCTTGTATTTGACTTTCCAGTTTTATATATTTATTATTATCAATTATTTTTAATTCTCTTTCCATTCTAAGTAAAACTTTCAAAGTATCAAATTTATTATTTGCTTCTATTAATTTTATCTTCTTGTCTTGTCTTTTTAAACTCATCGCTGATAAAATTAGTTCTAAAAAAGAAATAATATATTCTTCACATTTTTTTCCAAGCATATATTGATCTTTTTTAGGAAAAGTTTTGGCATAAAAATAATATTCTTTATATAAGTCAACTGTTTTTTTAAGAATCGGAGCCTCATTTTTTATTTGATCAAAATTTTGCATATGAAAATTTATAAAAATATTTTTAATGATATTATTTCAATGAACAATTTACTTTTAGCATGGGATGAATTTAAAAAAGGTAAAAGAAATAAAATAGATGTCCAAAATTTTGAACTTTATTTAGAAGATAATTTATTTAATCTTCATAATGATTTAATAGATAAAAAATATAAACATAATAAATATACTGATTTTTATATTAATGATCCTAAAAAAAGACACATTCATAAAGCATTAGTAAAAGATAGGCTAATTCATCATGCAATTCATCGCATAATTTATCCTATCTTTGATCCAATTTTTATTTTTGATTCTTATTCTTCTAGAAAAAATAAAGGTGTTCATAAAGCAATAAGTAGATTAAAAGTTTTTTTAAATAAAGTTAATCAAACTCATAATAAATGTTTTGTATTAAAATGTGATATAAAAAAATTTTTTTCTAGCATTGATCATAACATACTCATAAAAATAATTTCTGAAAAAATAAAAGATGAAGAATTAGTATGTTTATTAAAAGAAATTATTAATAGTTTTGAATCTGAATTTAGTATAAACAAAGATAAAAAAGGATTACCAATCGGAAATCTAACATCCCAACTTTTTGCAAATGTTTACCTAAATGAATTAGATCAATTTATTAAACAAAATTTAAAAATAAAATATTATATTCGTTATGCTGATGATTTTGTTATTATTCATCAGGATAAAAATTATTTAATAAATAATTTAATTAAAATAGATAATTTTATAAAAGAAAAATTAAAAATGTCTTTACATCCAAACAAAATTTCAATCAGAAAGTGTAGTCAGGGTGTAGATTATTTAGGGTATGTAATTTTACCCAAAGCTACTGTTTTGAGAACAAAGACCAAGCGTAGAATTTTAAAAAAAATTAAATTAAGAATAAAAGAATATAAAAATAAAAAAATTGATAAATTCTTTCTTACTCAATCGATAAATTCTTATCTTGGTGTTTTAAGTCATGCTAATAGTTACAAGTTAAAACAAAAACTAAAACAAAGTATTAAAGAAAGTTTTGATGAAAAATAAAAGGGACAAATCCACTGGATCCGTCCCCCCAAAAGTTTCAAAATTCCAAAGCCCTAGCTCCTGCTACGGCAAGAAGCCGAACCCCACAAGCCAACCGAGAAGTCAAAGTCGAACCAGCCCAACTTAGGAACCTCATCGTCATACAGACCGACAAACGGCACCCTATCAACCTCATAGCGGGAGCCGGTGCAATCCACATAATGATCGCTGAGAACCTTTGTAAAAATACAAAGGTTTATACCCTCGTCAGAAGTAAGACATGATCTTCCTTCTTTTTTGATCAATTCTTCAGATTCTCTCGGTGATTTTCCGAGTATCTCTTTTCCATTTTCTACGTCATAGATGACGTAAAGTCCTTTCTCAGGAACTTCAACAATATCTTTGATTTCGTTTGGACTAAGATAGGATACACCTTTCTTATCTCCATTGTGAACCAAAGACATAAGACCATTGACCCCAAGATAGGATTTGGTGGTGATAAAAAGAAAAGGGATACGGTTGTCAGGAATATCCATCTCCACTGCTTTGGAGATAACTTCCTCACGATAATCTTTGTCTGCGAAGAAATTAATTATCGTTTCAAGAAAATTAATTTCTTTCATTTTTTTGAGGTAGCTGTCATACAACTTCTCAAGTTTTTTCCTTTTTTCCTGATTTTCTGCTTTGTTTTTCTCAAACACTTCGGAATTCTCTTTAAGAAATTTTTCCTTTTCTTCAGGAGAAAGTTCATTAAAAAGTTTCTGAATTTTTTTAAATTTTGAATCAAACATTTTACTCTCCATGGTAATTATTTGTAATGTGCTGATAATTATTTATTACTAAATAACAAATTATAATAACATATTATAAGTGTTTTGTCAACCTAATTAATCACTTTTTCGCTTATTTTAGCTAAATTTTGATTAAAAAAATAGGTGAAAATATAAGAATAAACAAAAAAACAATTAGTCAATCACTTTTATCACTCTGAGAAGTATAAAATACAACGAAGAGTCCCCCAGAAAGTGGATTGTCATTAGACAATTAAAAATCATCAATTATTGAATTAAAGAAGTTTAAGGGATACCTCTACCCCGACGTAACGTCGGGGTTACGGTATGACAAAATGACTGGAAATTTGTTTTAAAAAAGTTTATTTATTTAGCTTATCTATTGAATTAAAAATAAATTTTAAAAAAACCTAAATCTAAAATCCTAAATTTTAATTCTAAAATTTAAAAACAGCCTTATTTCAGACTATTTTTTACTTTTGCATTCCTGCCTACCGGTTTATATGCCGTTAGGTATGCAGGCAGGTTTAATTTTACTTTATTATCATCGCATCTCCAAAACTATAAAATCTATATTCTTTTTCAATCGCTTGTTCATAAACATCGAGCATGAACTTTTTTCCGTCAACTAAACTTTTTGCGAAATTCTTTGGATTGCCATCATAAAATTTATTAGAAGCAAAAGCACAAACTAACATAAGTAAAGTTGATTTTGGTAAATGAAAATTTGTGATCAAAGCATCAACAACTTTAAATTTAAAACCAAGTGTAATGAAAATATTTATATCACCTTTAAAAGCTTCCAATTTTCCGTCTTGATAAGAAGCTAAACTGGCAATTCCTTCAAGAGTTCTGACACTAGTTGTGCCAACAGCGATTACTCTTCGACCTTCTTTTTTAGCTTTATTTATTTTTTCTGCATTTTCTAAATCTAATTCAATATATTCACTATGCATTTTATGATCTTCTATATCTTCTGTCTTTACTGGCAAAAATGTTCCTAAACCAACATGCAAAGTAATTTCAGCAAATTCTATTCCTTTTTCTTTTAAGCGAGCAATCAATTCTGGTGTAAAATGAAAACCAGCTGTCGGGGCGGCTACTGAACCAACATTTTTTGCATAAATTGTTTGATAATCAGTAAAATTTTTTGGTTCTGTTTTGACGTAAGGTGGCACTGGAATTTTGCCATATTTATTTGCTTTTTCAATTATTTTTTCTTTTTCATCATCAAATTGGACTAAAATTTCTCCACTAATTTCTTTAGCAATTATTTTACAAAAAAAATCAGGAGCAAAACGAACTAACATACCTGGTTTAACTCTTTTACCTGGTTTAGCTAGTACTTTCCAAACTCCAGAATTTTCCATTTGACGCACTAAAAAAATTTCAACTTCTTGTTGATTTAAAAGTGGTTTATCTGGAATATTATTTTTATCCAAATCGCTATCAGCTGCTTCTAATCTACCAAAAAGACGGGCTTTAAATACTTTTGAATTATTTAAAACTAACAAATCACCTTTTTGTAAAAAATCAACTATTTCAAAAAATTTTTTATCAGTTGTTTTTTTTGATTTTGTGTCAACAACTAAAAGTTTTGAATTGTCTCGTGGTTCAATTGGTTTTTGGGCTATTCTGTCTAATGGTAAAAAATAATCAAATTCTGTTGTTTTCATATCTAAAAATTATAAATATTTATAACGATTATAATTATGCTGTTCATTTGTAACTGCATAATGAACTTGTCCATTACTATCAGTCAAGAAAAAATTATAATTATTTTTTGTCGGATAAATAGCTGCCATAATAGAATCTAAACTTGGATTACAAATCGGACTAAGCGGTAATCCAGGATATTTATAAGTATTCCACAAAGAATCTGTTTGTCTATCTTCAGAAGTAGTAAACACTGTACCGGTTTTAAAAACTGCGTAATGAACTGTGGAATCAGCTTGCAGCGCCCAATTTTCTTCTAAACGACGCCAAAATAAATCAGCAACTATTTTTTTATCAGCTAAAGTTTTTACTTCTTTTTCCAAAATAGAGGCTAAAGTTAAAATTTGATAAACAGTTTTTCCTTGTTTTTCAATTTCCAAATACATTTCTGGAGTAAATTGTGAATCACGGTAAGCAATAAATTTTTCTAAAATTTCTTTGAGATCAGAATCAGCAAAAACTCTAATTGTTTCTGGAGCTAAATAACCTTCATAACTTACATACTCTGGTTTATCTCTTAAAACTTTATATTTAGCAAAATCAACATCTGGTTTAGAAACATCTTTTGCTGTTCGATAATCAACAGCTGGTAAACCAATCAGTTCAGTTGTTTCTTCTGCTTGAAACATGGCTAAAGATTCAAAATATGTAGCAACATCACGAATATCCCAACCAGGCAAAATGGTTATTTCTTTTTCATTAAAATCTGGTTGATTCAAACTACTCGCAATATTAGCAATAGTCAAAGGAGAATTAACAGTGTAATTACCAAATTTTATTTTTTTATCCAAATTATTCCAAGCTAGATATTTTTTAAAAAGCCAAGCATCAGAAATAATTTTTTCTTTTTCTAATCGAGTTGCTAATTCAGTAGCAGTTTCTCCTTGTTTTACTTCAAAATTTATTTGCGGTTCATGGACTGTCTCTTTTTTATAAATACTATAATAAAAATAATAAGCAAAAAGAACAAAAACTATTAAAAATAAAAAAAATATTTTATTTAATCGCATAAAAAATTATTTTATTTTTACAAAAAATCTTTTACCTTTTTGTAAAATATCATTTTCTTTTAAAATAAAATCTGGAGATTCTATTTTTTCACTGTTAACTTTTATAGCTCCTTGAGAAATTTGACGACGAGCATCAGAATTGCTAGAACAAAAACCGGCTTCAACTAAAACATTTAAAATATTTAAATCTTTTGGTTTTATTTCCATAATATCCTCAGGAATTTCTTTATTTTTAAAAGTATTGATAAAATATTCTTCAGCTTTTTCTGCTAAATTTTCATTATGATACATTTTAACGATTTCTTTAGCTAATTTTATTTTTATATCACGAGGATTTGTTCCGTTTTTCATTTCCGTTTCCATTTCTTTTATTTTTTCCAAAGGAAATCGAGTAGCTAGTGTAAAATATTTTATAATAAATTCATCAGCAATCGACATTACTTTTCCAAACATTTCATTTGGTTCAGCAAATAAATTTATTGTATTACCCCAACTAGAACTCATTTTACGTCCGTCTGTACCTTCTAAGATTGGACCCATTAAAACATTTTGTGGTTCTTGTCCAAAATGCTCTTGCATTTTTCTACCAGCAAGTAAATTAAATCTTTGATCAGTACCGCCTAATTCAACATCAGCTTTTATTGCCACTGAATCGTGTCCTTGCATCAAAGGATATAATAATTCACGCAAAGAAACCCGACTACCAGCATCTAGACGACGACGAATATTTTCTCGAGCAATAAATTCAGCTAAAGAAAATTGATTGGCTTCTTCACCTATTTCTTTATAAGTCAATTTTCCAAGCCATTTGCTGTTATAATGAATTTCGCATTTTTTTATATCCAAAATTTTTCCAGCTTGGGCAACATAATTTTTCATGTTTTGTTTTATTTGTTTTTGATCAAGCATTGGTCTTTCACTATCTTTGTCTGAAGTATCACCAATAACACCAGTAAAATCACCAATTATAAAAACAACTTTATGACCTAAATCTTGAAAATCTTTGAGTTTTAAAAGTGGTATAGAACGACCGATATGAATATTTGGGCTTGTTGGATCAATTCCTAATTTTATTCTAAGTTGTTTTCCGCTTTGCATTTTTTTTTGTAAATCTTTTCTATCAATTATTTCTTCGACTCCTCTATTTAAAACTTCTTCAATTTTTTTTAAATCAGTATTTATTTTCATATAATTATTTTAAATTTTCTAATTGTTTTTGTAATTTATTTAATTTATCTTGCGCTTCAGCCAATTTATTTTTTTCTATTTCTACAACTTTTTCTGGTGCATTATCTACAAAATTTTTATTATTTAATTTTTCTTGTAAATTTTTTATATAAGGATTAATTTTTTCAATTTCTAATTTCAATCTAATATTTTCTTTTTCTTTATTTAAATTAGAAGAAAAATCTAAAAATATTTCCACTCCACTTTCTACACAAGCTGTATATTTTTCTGGTTTATCCATTTTCTCAAAAATTTCCAATTTTTCCAATCTAGACAAAACTTTGATCACTTCTTTATTATTTTCTAATAAACTTTTTTTATTTCCAGCACTTATTATAACATCTATCTTTTTAACAGGTTCAATTTTATTTTCTGATCTGACAGAACGGATTTTGATTATTATATTTTGCAAAACAGAAAAATCTTCAATTTTGTCTTGTTTTTTAGTAAACAAAGAAAATATTTTTTTAATTTTTTCTAATTTATTTTTTGGCATCTTTTCTACTAATAAAATTTTATTTTCACCATAAATTTCTTGCCAAATTTCTTCTGTCACAAATGGCATAAATGGATGCCAAAGTTTTAAAATTGTATTTAAAATATAATTTAATATTTCTGATTTATCACCTTCTATTTTCGCAATTTCCAAATACCAATCAGCTAATTCATTCCAAGTAAAATCTCTTAATTTTTCTCCAGCCAAAGATAAATTAAAATTATTTATAAGTTTTTCATTTTCTGTAAGTAAATTTGATAAATTATTTAAAATCCATTTATCAGCTAAAGTTTTTGTTTTCGGTATCACAATATCGTTTTTTGGTTCATCAATATTTAAAAGCATAAAACGACTAATATTCCAAAGTTTATTTGTAAAATTTCTAAAACCAGCAATTTTTTCTTCAGATAATTTCATATCATTTCCTGGAGTATTACCAATCAAAAGTGATAATCTAGTTGCATCAGCCCCGTATTTTTCTATCATTTGTAAAGGATCGATTGTATTACCTAGAGATTTACTCATTTTTTTACCTTTTTCATCTCTAACTAAACCGTGCAAATAAACCGTTTTAAAAGGAATATCTCCAAACGTATAAGTTGTCATAAGAATCATACGAGCAACCCAAAAAAACAAAATATCATAACCAGTTTCCATAACTGTAGTAGGATGGAAATTTCTAAAATCTTCACTATCAATTATTATTTTTTCATTTTCAATTTTTATTTGATCTGCTGAATTTGCCAAAGTAGAAAATGTCCAAAGTCCAGAACTAAACCATGTATCAAGTGTATCGGTGTCTTGGATCCAATTATTTCCTTTTGGCGCTTCTGTCCCAACATAAATATCTTTTTCTTCGTCTTTTGAATTTTTCATTTTTAATTTTAAATTTGTTTTGTACCAAACAGGAATTTGATGACCAAACCAAATCTGACGAGAAATGCACCAATCTTTTAGATTATCAATCCAATTAAAATAAACTTTTTCAAACTGTTCCGGAATAATTTTTATTTGTCCACTTTTAACTGTAATTTGCATGAGTTCTTTCAAAGAAAAATTATCACCATTTTTTACATTTTTTAATTTTGAATTATTGATTTTAAATTTTTTGTTTACATCAATAAACCATTGGGTCATTGGCAACGATTCTATAACATCACCAAAACGATCAGAAGTACCGACATTTTGGATTGTATCTTCTTCTTTTATAAATAAATTATTTTTTTTCAAATTTTCTAAAACTTCTTCTCGACATTTTAAAACTTCAAGCCCAGCATATTTGCCAGCTTTGTCAGACATTTTACCATCTTTATCAATAATTTGAATCATGCCAATTTCATTACCCAAAGATTTTTGTTTTAAATACATTTCAAAATCGACTGAGCTGTGTGCTGGAGTAACTCCAACTGCTCCAGTTCCGTATTTCATATCAACATGTTCATCGGCAATTATTTTTATTTTTAAATCAATTTCAGAATCAGCAAAATTTTTAATTTCAAAAGTTTTACCAATAAATTTTTTATATCTTTTGTCTTGTGGATTTACTGCAACTGCAGTATCACCTAATTTTGTTTCTGGACGAGTAGTCGCAATAGCAATTGGAAAATCTTGATTATATTTAAAAGTATAAATTTTTGCTGGTCTTTCAATATAAACAAGTTCGTCATCACTGCAAGTTGATTGCCCTTTTACTGACCAATTTATAACTCTAAAACCACGATAAATGAGTCCATCATCATACATTTTTTTAAATACTGAATAAACAGCTTTATGACGAATTTCATCCAAAGTATAGGCTTCTCGGCTCCAATCAAGTGAAGCTCCCATTTTTTTTGTTTGTCCAATTATGGTATCATGACTGTTTTTAGCAAATTCTTTTACTTTTTCCAAAAATTTTTCTTTTCCTAATTCTTGTTTTGGTTTTTTTAAACCTTCTTTTTCAATTAACATTTTTTCTACTTTTGATTCAGTCGCTACAGCTGCATGATCAGTACCAGGCAACCACAGAGTTTTTTTACCTGACATCCGCTGAAATCTAATTAGAACATCTTGGATAGCTAACATAGCCGCATGACCCATATGTAAAGTTCCGGTAACATTTGGCGGTGGCAAAACAATACTAAAAGATTCTGATTTTTCATCACAAATTCCTTTTTTTACGCAAACATCAGGATTAAAAAAACCGCTTTTTTCCCATTTTTCGTAAATTTTATCTTCGTATTTTTGCGGTTCGTAAGTTTTAGCCAATTCTTTTTTCATAAATTATTATTAATAATCTTATTATACCCGATTTATATAAAAAATCAAGAAAAAAGCTATTTTAAGCTAAATTTTACTCTTTTTTATAAGAAAAACTGAAAACTCTTGACAAAAAGCTTTTTTTTATATAATATGCTATATTCTCTTGTCAAAAACAAGACGATTTTCAAAGTCCGCAAAAAGATATGAGTTTAAATAATTTTGAACAATTCAAACAAATAGTAAACGAAAAAAAACATATTTTGATTACTTTTAAAAAAAGAGCTGATGGTGATGCTATTGGGGCTGCTTTGGCAATCAAAAAAGTTTTAGAACAAAATGGAAAAAAAATTGATATAGTTTGTGATGATTTTAAAATTGAAAAAAAATATGCTTTTTTAACTGGCATAAAGGATATAAAAAATGCTTTATTAGATTTACATAAATTTATTATTAGCATTGATATCAAAGATACTGGCATTAATGAATTAAGTTATGATATCAAAGAAAATAATTTAAGAATTTTTGTTTCTCCAAAAAAAGGTTTTCTTTCAAAAGAAAAAATCAAAACTTCTCAAACTGATTTTAAATATGATTTAATAATAGTTTTAGACACTTCTGAATTATATTTACTTGCTAATATTTATAATAAAAATGAAGATTTTTTTTATACTACTCCAATAATTAATATTGACCACAAATCAACAAATGAATATTTTGGACATTTAAATATTATTGACTTGCCTGCTTCTAGTACTAGCGAAATAATTTATAAATTATTTGAAAAAATATATCCAGAATTTTTAACTGCTGAGATAGCCGAAATTTTATTGACTGGAATAATTCATGGCACAAATAGTTTTAAAAACAAAAAAGTTAATCCAAATACTTTAGCTATCGCTGGAAAATTAGTTGATCTCGGAGCTGACAGAGAAAAAATAATAAAAAATTTGTATCAAACAAAAGATATTTCCACTTTTAAACTTTGGGGTATTATTTTAAATAATTTACAATACGATAAAGAAAATGATTTAGTTTGGTCAATTTTAACTCGTGAAGATTTCAAAAAAACAGATGCTGACAGAAAAGATTTAGAAAATATAATTGATGAAATAATTGTTACTTCTCCAGAAGCTAAATATATTTTACTTTTATTTGAAAATGAAAATAATGAAATTGAAGGCAAATTAAAAATATTACCAGCACATCATGCCACTGAAATTATGAAAAAATATAATGCTGTCGGAGATGAAAATGATGCTAATTTTATAATTAAAAATTCTAGTATCAAAAAAGCTGAGGAAGAAATCTTGCAACACATTAAAAACGAAATTAAAAAAAATTAATTAAAAATCGTTCTTTACAAAAATCTCCAAAAAAGTTTATATACAAAACTTTCGTTTAGATAAATAAGCATATTTATTTAAGTGAAGGTTTTGTGGGTTTAATTATTTTTTATTATTGGAGATTAAAATGAAAACGCTAAAAATTCTGTTGACGGTTTTTGGAATTTCAATGTTTTTTACAACATTGGAATTAATATTCCAGGGTGTGTTCTATACAGATATTCACATAGGATATCTGTCTGGAACGGCCCTTTGGTCGATTGCTTCGCCTCTGTATATTTTTTTATTTACTAGAGGAGAAAAAGAATACCGCACCGAAAAAATGATTGTGTATGGTATTTTATTTGCCTTAGGAGTTGCTGCCGCACATATTTTTTTTCCAGTGGATAAAAATATTATCTTTTTCCCATTGATAAAAGATATATTTGTAGTTTTGGTATCGATGGGAATATTTATATTTTTTTATAAAAAAATAGAAGGAGAATAAAATGAAAAAGATTTTAAGTTACGTCCAACTAGTTGCTCTAGCTGAAACAAACCCAGAGGAAAGGGTTTGTATTGAAAAAAATGGTGAAGTGATTGAAATGTCTGCAACAGACGCACTGTCTGAAATAGACAAAATGTTCTTTATAAAAAAAGAAGAACATAAAGAAGAAGAATTAAAAAAAAGACCCGGACAGTGGGTCTATGAAATTGTGGAGGATCTAAATTGCAATGTCTCAATGGGCGATGAACTTTTCTCATTGTCTGGATTCTCCTTAAATAAGAGCCAAAGGCAAGAGATTATGGAATCAATCATCGGGATTAATTCCACAGATGCATTATCTGGCATCTTTAAAATGGAAGAAATCTTTGTCCAAAAACTGATAGAGTTTGGACTGGATGAAAAAAAAGCTAAGCAGGCAGCTAAAGAAACTATTAACAGTTTTAAGTTTTAGTTTTTTTGCTCTTTTATATCCCGGTTGAAATATACCGGTTTTTTTATTTTAAAATTTTTTAAAAACAGAAAACTCCCTTGTAAGGAGTTTTATTTTAAAATTTTGCATTTTTAATTTTTAATTCAGTAGGCTTTTCCCTGTCATTTCTTTTGGAATTTCAATTTGTAATTCAGTCAAAATTGTTGGTGCAATATCAGCTAAATTTCCCGAAGGATAAACTAAACTCAAGTCTCCGTTGATTGAATCATTTTTGACAATCTTTTTTCCACGTAAACTATTTTTAATAATCAAAAAAGGTATAGTTTCAACCACATTTATTCCTAATAATTCTTTTTTTACATAACTAGAACTTATAAACAAAGTTCCATCTTTAGCTAGGCAATAATCAGCAATTTTTTTTATTTGTTTATCTAAAAGTAAAATATTTTTTTTGATTTTTTCTTTATCAGAAACAAAGTCTGCTGTCAGATCTAAAATTGAATAGTTAGCTAAATAAAAATCAAAATTATCATTATTAATATTTTTAATAATTTTATTTGTTGTCGTCTTAGTAGTTTTTCTTAAATATTCATTATAATCTCCTGTTATTGATAATTTTACCATTTCATCTGTTTCATTTTCAAAAGCATCATTAATTTTTCCGTTAAAATAATAAGTTACGTGAGAAAATTTTTCTGGTCCAGCTAAATGTAATTGTTTAAATTTATTTTTACTCAACGTTTCGGTCAAAGAATTGTATATAAAAAATTTTGGAAACGCTACTAAAGCTGGTAATTCTTTATCATATTCTGTTAAAGTAATTACAAGATTTTCTAAATGATCAAAAATTATAGGAAATTTTGTAAAAGATGGTAACGCAAAAGCTTTTGTAAGTTGTCGCATACCAACAGAAGAATGATTGAAAAAAAAGATTAAATCATTTTTGTTAAAATTATATTGAACCTGTTTAATTTTTATTGGACTTTTTTCCAGCAAAGAAAAATCAGCCAAAATATTTTTTAGATCAAATGATTCTATATCCGAAGAATTACAGATAGTTTTATATACTTTTTCAGTTCTATCCCAATGTCTATCCATATCCATCGCAAAATTTTTTCCAGACAAACTAGCCAAAATAACATTATGATTATTTTTTATCTTTGCTAAAAAATTTTCTAGAATTTTTTTATTATTTTCATCCATTGTATTTTCAGTATCTAAAAAAATATGTAAAAAAATCTTTTTTTTACTAACATTTTTGTAAAATTCTAATAAAGAAAGAAGATGTTTTTCATCAGAAAATTGTTTATCTATTCCCAAAAAACCAGCTAAATGTAAATTGGAATTATTTTTTTGTAAAAATTCAATACTTTTCAACAAAATTTTATTTTCAAAAAAAGTTTTATCAGTTATTGCTCTATCAATTTTTTCTCTGGTTGAATAACAAAGACGACCAGCCCCAATATTTAAATGTCCAGCAATTGAATTTCCCTTTTCATCGTCAGAAGAACCAATTTGTCGACCAGCACTATACAAAGTTGTTGCAGGATATTCTTTGGAAAAAAAATAAAAATTTGGCAATATTTTTTTGCTAAGTAAATTTTCTTCACTTTCTGGAGCTATACCAAATCCATCAAGCAAAATAAGTACTGTCGGTTTTTTTATTTTTTCCAACATAATTATTTTTTTATCAATAAACTTTTTCCAGTCATTTCTCGGGCTTTTTCAATATCCATAATTTCTAACAAAGTTGGAGCAACATCTGCCAAAATACCGTCTTGTAATTTACAATTCTTATATTTTTTAGAAACTAAAACACAAGGGACGGGATTAGTTGTATGTTCAGTCATCATTTCATTTGTTTTTAAATCTATCATCATATCTGCATTACCATGATCAGCAATAATCAAAGCTTGTCCATTTTTTTTCAAAATTTCTTTCACTAATTTAGCAACATTTTTATCTACAGTTTTTACTGCTTTTTGTGTAGCCAAAAAATTTCCTGTATGCCCTACCATATCTGCATTGGGAAAATTAACACAAATAAAATCATACTTATCTTTTTGCAAATAATCTAAAATCTTTTTTGTCATTTTTTCAGTATTCATTTCTGGTTTGTCAGCGTAAGAATATTCGATTGGAGATTTTACAACTTCTCTTTTTTCACCATCAAGCGGATCAGGGAAACCACCATTTATAAAGTAAGTAATGTGAGCATATTTTTCAGTTTCAGAAATATATAATTGGCGACGATTACCATCGATAACTGTCGGTAAACAATTTTTTATATCTGGACTAGGAAAAGCTGTGAAAATATAAGGTAAATCTGGACCAAAATCAGTCATGGCTACAAAACGAGTATTCTTTGGATATTTTTTTCTGATAAAAGCATTATTTCTTTCACTAAAATCAGGTTGTACAAAAGCTTTAGTAATTTGACGAGCACGATCACTGCGAGCATTAAAAAAAATAATTACATCATCATTATTTATTGTCGTAATTGGTTTACCTTTTTCATCAACAATTACTGTTGGTTCTACGTATTCGTCTGTCTCATTTTTATTATAAGCTGTCTCTAAAGCAGTCGCAGCATCTTTTTCTAATATTCCTTCACCTAAAACCATCGCATTGTAAGCTTTGGCAGTTCTTTCCCAAATTTTATTTCTATCCATAGCATAAAATCTACCCATAATCGTAGCAATTTTTTCATGAGGTTGTAAAAAATTTTTTAAATCTTTTAAAAAAGTAGTAGCTCCATGAGGTGAAGAATCTCGACCATCAGTAATTAAATGTAAAAAAACTTTTTCTTGTCTTTCTCTTCTAAGCAATTCTAAAGTTGCATAAAGATGCTGTGGATTAGCATGAGCACTATTTCCATTTGTAAGCAAACCAAAAATATGAACAGCGGTTTTGTATTTTTTTGCGTGATAAATTGCTTGCTTAAAAGCTTGGTTTTTAAAAAAAGTTCCATCTTTTATAGCATCAGAAATAATCACTAAATCTTGTTTGACTATACGACCGGCTCCAATATTTAAATGTCCAGCTTCAGAATTTCCTTGTTGTCCTTTGAATAAACCAACATTTTCTCCATAAGTTTTCAAAATTGAACTTGGATATTTTTTTAAATAAGAAAAAATATTTGGAGCTGTTTTTGGTGTGATAGCATTACCGATATTTTTTTGATCTGCTAAACCAAAACCATCCAAAATAATAAGCATTGTCGGTGAAATTTTATTTTTTAACATATAAAAATTATCTATTATCGCCAGAACCATTTATTTTGTTTCTTTCCAATCTGGAAAATAATTTATTTAAATTTGTGTTAGCAACATCTTCTAAATCAATTTTTAATTCATGAGACAAATTAGAAATATACCATAAGACATCACCCAATTCTTTTTTTATTTCTTCTTTTTTTATTTCTGAAACAACACCGTTATCATCTCTGATTATTTTTTTTATTTTTTCTGCAACTTCACCTGCCTCACCCATCAAACCAAGAGTTGGATAAATGAAATTGTTATCTTTATCAGGATAACTCGCGGTTTTTCTAGCTTCTTTTTGATATTCATTAAATTCCATATTTTTTAATTTTTACTTTTGACTTTAATTTAACTCTTCTTCAATTTCCATCAAACGATTATATTTCTCTACTCTTTCTGAACGAGACAAAGAACCAGTTTTTATAAAATCAGAATTAACTGCCACAGCTAAATCAGCAATAAAAGTGTCAGCAGTTTCTCCCGAACGATGTGAAACTGAAACTTTGTAATTATTTTTCTTGGCTAAATAAATTGCATCAATAGTTTCAGACAAAGTTCCAATTTGATTTAATTTGATTAACACAGCATTTGCGACTTTTTCTTTTATTCCTTTTTGTATTCTTTCAGTATTAGTTACAAATAAATCATCGCCAACTAAAGAAATCTTCTTACCTAATTTTTTTGTAAGTAATTCCCAATTTGTCCAATCATCTTCAGCCAAAGCATCTTCAATAGAAACAAAAGGATATTTTTTAACCCAAGTTTCTAAAATTCCAATCATTTTTTCTCCACTGATAGCTTCTTTTTTGCCAAAAAAATAATATTTATTATCACGATAAAATTCGCTAGCGGCAATATCTAAAGCAAGAAAAACATTTTTTCCTGGTAGATAGCCCGCAGTTTTTATAGCATTTAAAACAAATTCTATTGCTCTTTCATTGTTCAATAAATCAGGAGCAAAACCACCCTCATCGCCAACAGAAGTTGCATAACCTTTTTGATTCAAAAGACCAGCTAAAGCATGAAAAATTTCTGCACCCATTCTCACTCTTTCTGACATTTTTTTATGAACTGGTACAATCATAAATTCTTGACAACTCAAATTATTATCAGCATGACGTCCGCCATTTATAATATTCATTGTGGCAAAAGGCATACGCCAATTTTTTTCTGGCAATCTATAAGTTTGTCTTATATATTTATATAATGGTTGTTTTTTTGAATCAGCTACCGCTCGAGCAGACGCTAAAGAAACTGATAAAATAGCATTAGCTCCGAGTTTGGTTTTATTTTTTGTTCCATCAATTTTTAGCATTGTTTCATCTAATTTTCTTTGATTTTCAGCGTCAAAATTTTTTAAATTTTTAGCAAGAATAGAATTGACATTTTTTACTGCTTTTAAAACTCCTTTTCCTCCATATCTTTTTGATTTATCACGCATTTCTAAAGCTTCATGAGTACCAGTACTTGCTCCACTTGGTACAGCAGATTTACCACAAGAACCATCAACCAAAATAACTTTTGTTTCTATTGTCGGATTACCACGAGAATCCAAAATTTCTCTTGCTTTAATTTCTTTAATCAGTGTTTTTTTCATAAAAAAATATTATTAATAACTTAGTAAATTATATCAAAAATGAGTTACTAATTCAAGGTAAAAAGCATATAAGACAGGAAGTATATAAGCAAGTAAGAAAAAAATACTTATTAGCTTACTGGCTATATTTGCCTGCCTGCAATTTTAAAAATAAAAAAACAGCCATATTTCAGACTGTTTTTAATTTCTAATTAAATTATTGATTTTACTTTATTTCAAAAGTAATACTTACGTTTAATTTAACTTCTTCTGAACCTTCAGAAACAGTTGGAGTAGAAGCACCGCCTAATCCATAAGCCATACTTGAATCCGTTTTTGCATAATAAACAGGATAACTATTATCAGAATATTCATTATAAGAAATTACATCAACAAAATTTACTCCTAAACTTTCTGATAAAATAGTAATTTGTTTTTTAGCTTTTTCTAAAGCATCTGCTCTAGCTAAATCTGTGTAATGGTCTCGATCATCAACTATCCATTCTAAATTTCCAATATTAGTAATACCAATAGAACCAGCCAAAGACAAAACTTCTGATGTTTTTGCTGTATCTTTTATTTTAACAGTAACTTGTTGACTTACTTCATAAGCATCTAAAGTTCTACCATCATTTTCAGTCCAATTATAAATTGGATTAACATTATAATTTGTAGTTTGGATATCTTCATTAGCAATACCTAAATTTTTTAATCCTTCCAAAAATTTATTCATGGTTTCAGTATTTTTACTTTGTGCTTCTTCAACTGTTATAGCTTCGCTAGTAACTCCAAGAACAAGACGAGCAACATCAGGTTTAATTACTGAAGAACCATCAACATTAATTGTAATCATTTTTTGATTTTTATCACTAAGACCAATATAATTATATTTCTTGATTTCATTTCTTATTAAAACTCCAATAAAAACAATCACATAAACTAATAAAATTCCTAAAAAAGTCATCATCAACTTTTTTGGAAACTCACACGAACCACAAGCAAGAGAACAAAGACATTTTTTTTCTTTATTGTCTGTTTTGATCTCAAGCTCTGGAGTTTGAGATACATTTTTTTTGACAGGCATATCTTTAAATTAAAAAATAAAAAGTAAAAATTAAAAAAATTTTTATCAAATATATTATAACACAAAAAAATAAAAATTCAAAATTAAAAAGTAAAAATTATTAAATCTAACTTGTCTACCGATAGGCAGAAATCATAAATTTTCTATTCCTGGCAAAGTTTCTTTGGCAATATATTCAAGCATTGCTCCACCGCCAGTAGAAACTAAATCTATATTATTTTCTATTTTTAATTCATTAACAATTTGAACGGTTTCTCCACCACCAACAACACCAAAAGCTTTTCCTTTTGATCTATCTGAGACTAAACGCGCGACAGATTTTGTTCCATTGTCAAAAGGTTTTTTTTCAAAAAATCCCATCGCCCCATTCCAAACCAAAGTATTTGCTTTACGAATATATTTAGAAAATAATAAAATTGTCTCTGGCCCAATATCAAAAATTTTTTCTCCTGTTTTACAAATATTTTTTTTCTTCTTATCAATTTTTACAGTTCGATAATTATTAAAATTTTTATCAGCCACAACTACATCAATTGGCAAAATAATTTTTTTGTTTTGACAAATACGGGCTATTTCTTTTTTGTATTCTTCATCACAAATCGAGTCACCAATATTATATTTTAAAGCTTTTAAATATGTATTTAAAATTCCGCCACCAATTAAAATAAAATCGGTTTTTCCTAGCAAAGAATTTATCACCGGAATCTTTGTCTCCATTTTTACTCCACCCAAAATTGCTACATAAGGTAATTTAAAATTTTTACTTATCCGATTTAATCCTTTAATTTCTTTTTCTAATAAAAATCCTGCATAACTAGGTAAAAATTTTGTGATACCAGTTACACTAGCTGCTTGACGATGAGCAACTGAAAAACCATCCAAAACAAACAAATCTCCCCAAGAAGCTAAAATTTCAGTTAAAGATCCATTTTCTTTATCTTCTTCTTTAGAAAATCTAATGTTATCAAACATAACAGCCGAACCTGCACGCATTTTTTTTATTTCATTTTCTATTTCTGCTAAACGTTTTTTATTAAAAATCAAATTACGCGTTTCTATTTTTTTTACTTTCTTTTTTAAAAGTTTTTGTAATTCTTCTAAAATTGGATCGACTTTCAAAGAAGAAACTACTTTACCTTCTGGACGACCGACATGAGTTATTAGTAAAACTTTTGCTTTAGCTTTAAGCAAAAAATTTATAGTCTCTAAACTAGCTTTGATTTTTGTATTATCCAAAACTTTTTTATTTTTAATCGGAACATTAAAATCTACACGTAATAAAACTGTTTTTCCTGATAATTTTTTAATATTTTTTAAACTTTTCATAAAAATTGTTTATTTGTTTTATTTTTGTTATACTTAATTATATCACTTTTGTGATCTTTTACAAAATAATTTTTAATCTTAAATATATGGATGTCCCAGAAAAAATTAAAGATTTCAAAAAAAGTTTTTTTGATTTTACAATTTTTATTGTTCTCACAATTTTGACTATTTTATTTGTTTATAATTTTAGTCTTCTCTTTTTTCCCAAACTAGAATTAGATGATTGCTATAGTTATAAATATGCCAATATCAGAAGTGAAACTTGTTCTTATGACCAAAATTATATTGATGAATGTTATACAAATGGTAATGACATTATTTATAAAAGTAATTGTGAAATGGAATGTTCAACTTGTGAAAAAGAACATCAACAAATTCGTGAAGATTATAGAGAACAGACAACTTGGTTTAAAATAATTTTTTCAGCAATAATAGCAATTATTTTCCTCTTCATACCTATCAGAGAAAAATTGGTTAGTTATGCTTTGATTGGTGGTTCAATGATTTCGCTTTTATTTGCTACGATTGTTTCTTTTGATACTATCTTTGATAGATTTTTCCCAATCGTTGTTTTTGTAGAGACACTCTTAATTATATTTATCTATTATAAGATGAAAAAAAGAAATTAAGCAAAAAAGTTTTTGAAAAAATATTGTAATTTGCCCCACTCAGGGGCTTTTTTATTCTCTAACTTTTTATTTCCTAAATCTAGAATTTAAAATCTTAAATTTAAAAAAACCTGTTTTTAAAACAGATTTTTTTATTATAGAATATAAAATTATTTTTATTTCTTCGCCATGATCTCCGCCATCTCCACTAAACGATTTGCATAACCCCATTCATTATCATACCAAGCAATTATTTTTACCATATTATCATCGACTACTTTTGTCAAAGTTAGATCAACTATTGAGGAATTACTATTACCAATAAAATCACTAGAAACTAATGGTTCAGAAGTAACACCTAAAATTCCTTTTAATTTACCTTTACTAGCTTTTATCAAAGCATCATTTATTTGTTTTTCTGTAGCATTTTTTTTCAATAAAACAGTTATATCTGACAAAGATACAGTAATAGTTGGGACACGTATTGCTAAACCATCAAATTTATTTTCAATTTCTGGTAAAACTTTAGCAGTAGCAATTGCAGCGCCAGTAGAAGTCGGCACCATATTTTGAGCGGCAGCTCTAGCTCGACGCAAATCTTTATGAGGAGAATCTTGCAAACGTTGGTCAGCTGTATAAGCATGAATTGTAGTCAACATTGCTTTTTCAACTCCAAAATTTTCACTTAAAACTTTCATTACTGGTGCTGTACAATTTGTTGTACAAGAAGCATTATTAATAACTTCTTCTCCTGAATAGATACTGTCATTTATACCACGAACATAAGTCTTTACATCTTCACCTTTTGCAGGGGCTGATAAAATAACTTTTTTAGCTCCAGCTTTTAAATGTAATTTTAAACCTTCATTGTTTGTAAAAACTCCAGTTGATTCGATAACTACATCAATTTTTAATTTTTTCCAAGGTAGCATGCTTGGATCTTTTTCAGCAAAGACTTCAATTTTTTTGTTATTGATTATTAAAAATTTATCGGTGAAAGAAATTTTTAAACTAGTATCAGGATAAGCTGTATCATATTTTAATAAATGGGCTAAAGTTTTTGTATCAGTCAAATCATTGATAGCAATAACTTCTAAATTTTTCTTTTTTAAAGCTACTTTCAAAGCATGACGACCAATGCGTCCAAAACCATTGATAGCTATTCTAGTTTTTTGTGACATAATTTTTTTAATTAAATTATTTATTTTTATTATTATAGCAAAATTAAATTTAAAAGTAAATTTGACAAAAAATTTTTTTCTTTATATAATATAAATACTTTTTGGCACCTTTTCGAGAGAAAAGGCGGCTCCACACTCCACTCTGCTGGAGTGTAGTTTTTTATATAATTATTTAAATTGTTTTTTAAAAATATCTTTAATCTTAAAAAATTCTTCTGTTTCTAAAACACTGTCTTTGTGTAATAATCTTTTAATACTAATTATTCGACCTTGGCTTATATTAACTGACCTTATTTTTTTACCACCTGAAATAGAAATTTGATACCAAACAGAAGGATTTTTGGTCTTGGTTGTTAATGGCAAAACAAAGCACATTTCTTTATTATATTTTTTTAATATAAGCACAGGACGATGAAATTTTTCATTTTTACCATCCATTTCAAATCCAACATTCCTGCCTAATGCCGCCCACCAAATTTGACCTTCGTAAAAATAAATGTCTTTTTTTGGATTGACATGTAAAAATAATTTATATTTAGTCCAATCTAAAAAATTTTTAAAAAGTTCGATAAAATTCCCCTCCTTATTTTTCATAAAATTTATTTATTTTTTTCTAATATTTTCGATCTCTTTAATAATTTTATCTTCACCAGATTCAACCCATTTTTTAAAAGCAGTAGATGGTTTGTATTTCGGAATATAATTTAAAAATTTTTCTAAATCAAAATCATTTAAAACAATACCTGCACCATTTTTTTCTGTTTCAAAAGCATTACAAGCTTGTTCTATATGTGTGGGAATCATAGCTACAGGTTTTTCAAAATAAATAGCTTCAGCTAAAGATTCAAAACCAGCAGTACCGATAAATCCTTTGCAACTAGACAGATATTTTAAAAATACAAAATCATTTAATCTATGAAAAAATAATGTCTTATTAAACACAGTAATTTCATCCGCGTCTTTTTTATCCCAAAAAAAATGCCATTCTTCTTTTGGATTTTTTTGATGTAATTCTTTAATTTTATCAACCAAAAATTGATTCATTAAATAACCACAAATATAATTTTCTTTCTTACTTGTTTCTAAAAAAACTTCTGGTCTTAAAATTGGTGGGATAACAATTATTTTTTTATTTAAAATATCTTCTTTTTTTTCTAAAGACAAAGCAAAAATTTTATCCGCTTTTAGACAAGTTATTTTATTATATAAATTCATGGCTTTAATTTCAATTTTACTTTCAGTTAAAGGAAACTCAAAGTCTGGATGTAAAAAAATATATTGATTAGCCAAACACACAAATGGTTTTTTAAAAGAAAAAACAAAATTAGAAAAACCAGCCAAAAAATCATATAAATTTATTATTATATCTGGATTTGATTCTTTGATTTTTTTTCTAATAAAAAAAATACTTCTTATAAAAATAGGTATCTTAAATAGATTTATAAAAAAACTTTTCCAAATATTAGTACGAATTTTTTTAGTCGTCGCAAAATCTGGACTAAAAAAATTAGAGACTGGAACTTTTATTTTTTCAACAAAAAAAATTGGTAAATTTCTTTTTTTATCTTTACCAACTAAAACTTCCACAACTTTATGTCCTTTTTTTTCTAATATTGTTTTCAAAGCTAAAGCTTGAGTCAAATGTCCTCGGCCTTCTCCTTGAACTATAAACAAAAAATTCATAACTTGGCTGTTTTTTTATTAAAATTCAAACAAGAAGCACAGGTCAAAGCTGCTGCCAAAGCATCCGCAGTATCATCTAGTTTTATTTTACTATTTATTTTTAATTCCATTTCTACCATTTTTTGTATTTGGTTTTTATCAGCTCGTCCATAACCAGTAATTGCTTGTTTTATTTGTAATGGTGTAAATTCATGAACTTCAATATTATTCATAATCAAAGTCAAAAGTATTACTCCTCTTGCCTGACCTACACTCATGGCAGTTTTGATATTTTTAGCAAAAAAAAGATCCTCAACACCAGCGCAATCTGGTTTGTATTTTTTTATTATTTTTTGTAATTCAACATGTATTTCTTGTAGACGGTCAATAAATTTTTTTTTTGTTGAAGTTTCTATACAACCATAATCCAAAACTTTCCAAGAAGAATTTTCTTTTTCTAAAATACCGTAACCTAAACGTCCAAATCCCGGATCAATTCCAATTATGCGTGTTGTTTTTTCTATCATAAAATTAACGAACGCCAATGATTTTTCTAACGTCATTTATAGTTTCTTTGGCAATTACGGAAGCTTTTTTAGAACCAGCAATTAAAATCTCAGCAATTTTATCATGATTTTCTAAAAGCTCTTTTCTTTTTTGACGAAAATCGGCAAAGTATTTTGCAATTGCATTAGTAAGTTCGACTTTCAAATCAGAATTTTTTAAAATTCCTTTTTTATATTCTTCTAGAAATTGTTTGTAGACAATTTCTTCGCCGAAATTTTTTAATAAATTCAATAAATTTAAAATACCTTCTTTATCACTCACTGCTTTTTTTATTTTGTTTTTTATTGTTTCTTCATCATCAGCTAATTCTATAACATGATTTTCTCCTAAAGATTTACTCATTTTTTTTGTAGAATCAACTAAACTCATAATTTTTGGAGTTTCTGTTAAAAGAACTTCAGCAGTTGAAAAATAATTTTCATATCTTTTATTAAACCATTTGGCAATATCTCTAGTAATTTCCACATGTTGAATTTGATCTTTACCTACAGGAACAGTGTTAGCTTTATAAAGCAAAATATCAGCTGCTTGAAGTACTGGATAAGTCAAAAGACCAGCATTAATATTTTTTGCCTGATGACTAGATTTATCTTTATATTGAGTCATTCTTTCCAACTCACTTATCGGACAAACACAATTAAAAATCCAAGTTAACTCTGTATGTTCTGGTACTTGAGATTGAATATAAAAAATTGATTTCTCAGGATCTATACCAGCTGCCAAAAGTTCAGCTGCAGTTCGAATAATTTGTGATCTTCTAAATTCAGCATCAATATTTCCAGTTAAAGAATGATAATCAGCAATCGCAAAAATACATTTATATTTACCACTATTTTGTAAGTCTACCCAATTTTTTATAGCTCCTAAATAATTTCCTAGATGAATATTTCCTGTTGGCTGAATAGCTGAATAAATTATTTTTTCGTTTTTCATAAGCTAAATAAATTATTTTTAAACTTCGATGACTACTGGTAAAATCATCGGACGTTTTTCAGTTTTAGTAAAAATAAACTGACCAATTTTATCACGAATATCATTTTTAATTTGATTAGTATCTGCCCAAGAAGCTGGATCAGATTTAATAACCATTTTTTTAACTTTTTGTCTAATTTCTTCAATCAATTCTTTATTATCTTTCAAAAAAACAAAACCACGAGAAATTATATCTGGATTTTGAATGAGTTTGCCAGTTTTACCTTCAATAGTTGCAATTACTACTAGCATACCATCTTCAGCTAAAACTTGTCTATCACGCAAAACTATATTTTGTGTGTCACTTACTCCTAAACCATCAACAAAAACATAATCAGACACAGCTTTTTTAGTAGAAAATTTTGCACTATCTTTGTCTACTTCCAAAATTGAACCATTGTCTGGCACAAAAATTTTTTCTTTTGGAAAACCATTTTCAAAAGCTAGTTTTTGCGCTTCTTTCAAAAAATAATGATTTGCATAAACTGGCATAAAATAAGTTGGTTGAATTTGTTTTATCATTTCTAAAATATCTTCTCTGGTAGCATGACCACTAACATGGACATCCATAAATTCGCCATGAATAACATTATCACACTGACGATACATATTGTCTTTTAATCTTTGAATCGTTCTTTCGTTTCCAGGAATTATGGAAGAAGAAAAAATCACAGTATCTTGTTTTTTAAGTTTAATATGTCGATGTTGTTTATTAACAATTTTCATTAAAACAGCATTTTCTTCACCTTGAGCGCCAGTACACATAATAACAACTCTATTGTCTGGATAATCATTAATCTTTTTTATATCAATAAGCAAATTTGGTTTAACTTTTATATAACCAAGTTTTTGGGCTATTTCTACATTGACTTTCATACTGTAACCATCTAAGGTTACTTTTTTATTTAATTTTTCAGCAGCTTGTAAAACCCATTTTATTCTTTCAAGTTGAGAAGAAAATGTTCCGATAATTACTCGTCCAGTAGCTTTTGATAAAACTTCGTATAAATTTCTATACATATCTTCATAACTACCATGACTTTTTTCATGAGTAACACCTAAACTTTCAAGCATCAAAACTGTTGGCTGTTTTAATTTACTTAAATAAGTATAATCAAGAGTACACATTCCTTTTTTATCTCTTTCTAAAGTCCAATCGCCAGGATGTATCGCTGTACCATTTGGAGTTTGAATAATTACTCCGACAGCATCCATGATTGAATGTTCTACTTGAAAAAATTTAACAGTAATTTTTCCTAAATAAAAAACATCTTTCACACTTTTGACAGTAATTGTTTTTAATTTTCCGGCTGAACCTTTTTTATAATCTTCTTGTTTATGTTTTACTAAAGCTAAGGTTAAGTCACGTCCAATAATAGTTGGATTACCTATTTTTTCTAACAAAATTGGCGCTGCTCCGATGTGATCCAAATGACCATGTGAAAAAATTACAGCCCGAATATTTTTTGTTTTTCCTTCTAAATATTTTGTATTAGGAATTATATAATCAATTCCTGGCATATCTTCTTCTGGAAATTGAAGGCCCATATCCAAAATAACAATATCATTGCCATATTCAAAAATAGTCATATTACGACCAACTTCTTCACAACCACCGATCGGAATTATTTTTAATTTTTGTCTTTGCATAATCGGATCAAAATCTCGGTCACTATTTTGACTAAAATTTTTATTACTTACATTATTGTTTTTGTGATGAAACGAATATTTTTTGTTAGTAAAAGTAGAAAAACTTTTACCACTATTTTTACGTACATCTTTGTCTTCTTGTCTATTTCCGGTAGAACTGTAAGTTCTGTGTCTACGAGATCGGTTGTTAAAACCAGATCCTTTGGAAACAAAAGACTTGTTTTCTGAATCCATATGTTAAAAATTTAGAACGCGATATTTTTCAGAAGTATAACGCGTTATATTAAATAATTTTAAAAATAAAAAATGAAGATATTTTAATTATCCCAAACCATTTTGGTTTTGACATACCAATTAACAACATTGGAAAATCTATCACTAGGTTCAGAAATTCTTTCGACACTAAAACCTTTTATATAATCTTCTTGAGCATAAGTATAAGTCGGGGTATATAAAAATATTGCTGGAATATCTGCCAAAATCTTTTCTTGAACTTGTGCGTAAAGACCTGCAACTTTCTCTTCTTCTTTTGCTACTCTAATTTCTTGTAAAAGTTTGTCGACATCATTATTTGCGTAAGAAGATAAATTTAAACCAGGATAATTTATTTGATCAGAATGCCAAAATGGATATTGGTCAGGATCATTACCTAACAAAACTCCATAAAGCAAAACATCATAATTTCTTGTTTTTAAAACTTCTTTTGTAAAATCTTGAGCATCAACAAAACTTACATTAACTTTAATTCCAGTATCTTGCCAATAACCAGAAATTAATTGGGCGACTTTTGTATATTCTGGGGTAGCTACTGTAACCAAATTTATTTCTAAAATATTTTTTTTATCTTCACTACCTTTTTTATAACGATAAAAAATCTGAGCTGGATCAAGTAAAGTATTTAATTCGTTTTCTACATCTTCATTTATTTTATTTAAATCCATTGTCGAAGAATTAGTTGAATTTTCAGTTAATTCAGTTTCATCAACTGAAGCTACATTTTCTCCATTTTCAGTAGAACTTGTAGTATTTTGATTTTCTTCTTGCTGTTTTATTAAATATTCAACTTTTTCTTTTTTTAAAAGTTCTCGATACTCTTCAGCTGAAATCTTTTCCCAATTTTTATCCAAAAGTTCGTTAGCTTTAGAAACAGAAAAAGTTATTTTATTTTCTAATACTGAAAAACCTGGATAAGACTCCAAAATTGGTCCTTCTATTGTTTTAGCTTCATTTTCTAAAACATCTTTGACAATTCTTTCCTTATCCAAAGATTCTGCTAAAGCTAATCTCAAATCTTTATTGTCTAATTTAGTCAAATTAAAAAACAAAGCTGTATATTGAGGTAATTGTAAAGTATGAATATTTATATGTTTTCTTTCAATTTTAGAACGATATTCATAAGGTACAAAACTAATACCATTTATTTCTTGTTCACGTAAAGCATTAATTAATCCGTCTGGTCCATCATAATCAGAAAAAAATTCAAAAGATATTTTTTTTATATAAGCAGGAATTTTATAATAATTTTCATTTCTTACTAAATCAATTCGGTGAACATAACCAGTTTCATCTTTTACTAATTTATCAAATTTATAAGGACCAGTCCCGATAGGTTGTAAATTTCTTTGAGCTAATTTTACTTGTTCATAAGGAATTGCTGACCAAATATGTTGCGGTAAAATTCCAACTGTTAAACTTGAAAGAAATGAAGCAGAAGACTGAGGTAAAATAAATTTAATTTTATAATCATCTATTTTTTCAACTTTTATATCTTTAAAAGAAAGTTGTAGAGGGCTAGCCACTCCAGCTTCTTGAATTAAATCAAAAGTAAAAATAACATCGTCTGCTGTAAAATTTGTATTATCATGCCACAAAACATCTTTTTTCAATTCAAATATGTATTCAGTTTTAGCTTCATTTATTTCATATTTAACTGCCAAATCAGTTATTAAATTTCTTTTTTCATCATATTTCAAAAGTCCAGAATAAACCATAGAACAAAGATCTTGATCCACTTCATTTAAAGAAGCAAAAATAGGATTAATATGTTGCAAAGAACCTAAAACTCCTTCAGTATATTCACCATAAATTTTTGGAACTTCGATCTTATATCTTAAACTAAAAACATAAGCTGACCAAACAAAAGAAATAACAAAAATCCAAATAGCTGAAAAAAATATAGTTTTTTCTTTTGGAGAAAGTACTTTTCCAATACAAAAAATCTGTCTAGAATTTGGTGATTTTTGTCTTCTGGCATTTTTTAAAAGATAATATTCATGTTTATTTTTTCTTTCTTTTTGTAAATCAAAAAAATAGACTAATTTATTTTTTGTCTTTTTTAAAAAATTTTTAATTGAAAAATTCACATTTCAATATTAAACTACTAAATTTAGAATAGCTATCAAAAAGAATAAAACTGACAATACAACTGTAATATTAAACAAAACTTTGTCCATTCCTCTTCGAGAAGAAACAATACTTCCACTCTGACCACCAAAAGCTGCTCCAGTACCAGAACCTTTTTGTTGTAATAAAATGGTAATTATCAGTAAAATTGATAAAACAATTTGGATTATGTTTAAAATAAAACTCATATTTTTATACTCTTATTGCTAAATATTATGAAGCTATTATATAAAAAATGGAGTTAAATGTCAAATACCTGCACAATTTTAGATTTAAGATTTTAGATTTAGGAATTAAAAAATTATTTACTTACTTGTTTGCCTAATTACTTGTCAAATATTATAAAAAGACAGTCATATTTCAGACTGCTTTTTAATTTTGCATTTTTAATTAATTTAGTTGTTCATTCACTTCTTCAACAAAATTATTTTGTTTTTTTTCAATTCCTTCGCCAACTTCATATCTAACAAAACGACGCAAAGTAATTTTTTCTCCAATTTCTCCAGAAATAGCTGTGAGCAATTCACCAATTTTTTTATCTTCATCTTTGATAAAATCTTGTTCCAAAAGACAATTTTCTGAATAATATTTATTCATTTTACCTTCTAGAATCTTTTCTACCATTTCTGCTGGTTTTCCTTCATTTACAAGTTGTTCACGATAAATAGCTCTTTCTCGATTTAAATCTTCTTCGGTTACATCTTCACGAGAAAGATATTTTGGATTCATAGCAGCTATATGCATAGCGATATCATTACCCAAAAGAGAAAATTTTTCATTTTTTGCAACAAAATCAGTTTCAGAATTTAATTCTAGCATAACTCCAACTCTTCCACCATGTAAATAAGTGAAAATTTTTCCTTCAGCAGCTATTTTATCAGCTCTTTTGGCAGCTTTAGCAGCACCTTTTTTTCTAAGCCAATCAATAGCTTTTTCAAAATCACCATTATTTTCTTCCAAAGCTTTCTTGCAATCAAGCATACCAGCTCCGGTTTGTGATCTTAATTTAGCGACATCTTGAGCGGTAATAGACATAATATTTTATTTTAAAATTGATTATTTTATTTCAAATTCTCTTAATAGAAAGAAAATTGTTATAAAAGTTTTATTTTTTTTCAGCAGTAGTGGCTACAGTTTTTTGTTTTTTAACAAAAATTTCATTACCTTCTTTTACAGCTGCTGCAACTAATTTTACAATAAGTTCAATTGATTTCACAGCATCATCATTAGCTGCGATAACATAATCAATTTTTGTTGGGTTAGCATTTGTATCACAAACTCCAACAATTGGGATGTTTAATCTATTTGCTTCAACAATCGCAGTTTTTTCTTTTTGGACAGAAGGGACAAAAATAACATCTGGTCTTTTTGTCAAACCACTTAAACCAGCTAAAGTCTTTTCTTGGTCTTGTAATTCACGAGCAATTTCTAATTGTTCTTTTTTTGTATAATTTACAAGTTCACCTTTAGCTTGTTTTTCTTTCATTGTATTAAATTTTCTGATAAGTTTTTTTATTTCCGCAAAATTAGTAAGCATCCCACCTAACCAACGTTCAACTAAATAAGGCATTTCACAACTGATTGCTGCATCTCTTACTATTTGACGAGCTTGAGGTTTAGTTGAGACAAAAAGTATTTTTTTGCCTTCAGCTGCCATGTTTTTTACTTCTTCAAGCACTGTTTCTAATTGACCAAGAGTTTTTTCAAGATCAATAACATGAACACGGTTTCTACTTGTAAAGATGAAATCTTTCATCTTTGGATGCCAGCGAGAGACATTGTGTCCAAAATGAACTCCAGCTTGTAGCATTTCTTCAATACTAGGTATTTTCATAAAATTTTCCTTTTATCCTCTGATATTCGACCCTTTAAATGGTTAAAGAGAGGAAAAAATAAATATCATGAGGGATTTATAAATAAAAATTGTAGCTAAAATATATATTATTTTTAAAAAAATGTCAAGAGAAACCCCAACTTATAATTTTTAAATTTTTACAATTCATTTTATTATCCAACAAAATTTATTTATAAACTGTGTTTTATTGCTAATAACTTGACTTTTTTTCTTTTTACATATAGGATAAAATCAGTACACTAACAATTTAAAAGGAGACCAAAATGAGAAAAAAAGTTTTACCAAAAAAAGCATGGATTTCTTTAACTGGAGTTTGCAACAACCAATGTAAATGGTGTTACAGAAATGGAAATGAAACTCAAATTTTTATTGATTACGAAAAAGTAAAAGCAAAAATAAAAACTTTTGCTGAAATCGGGATTAAAACCATTACCATTATTGGCGGAGAACCCACACTTCATCCAAATTTTAAAGAAATTATAAATGAAATTATTAAATTTGGTATGACTTGTATTATAGTCACAAATGGAAGAAAAAAAATTGAGATACCGGAAAAATGGAAGGATAATCCTTTAGTAAAATATGTATTTTCTCTTCATGGCGCAAACGAAGAACATTATTTTAAAAATACTAGTTCTAAAAACGGTTTTACGGAAATGATAGAAAATGTAACTTATCTTAAAAAAGAAGGGGTCAAACTTTCTGTCAATATAGTCCTTGGGAAGGAAATGATTGATCATCTTGACATCTTTTACAAATTGATAAACAAATTGTCAATAAAGAAATTGAATTTTACTTACGCAGTTCCTTCGGTTGATGACGAAAATTATGAAGCAATTCCCCTTCGTCTAGTAGAACTTACAAAAAAAATATATTCTGATTGTACTAAAAATAATATTAAATCTTCTTTTATTTTAAGTTTACCTTGGTGTTTACTTGGTAAAGATGATTTGAAATATTTTATCGAAAATAAATTAATAAGTTTCAATTGCCCGGTAAATTATGGGAAAGGATTTTTATTAAAAGAAAATGGTGCTATAGCTCTTTGTACGCATCTTTCAAATTATGAAATTTTAAATGCGGCAAAATCTGAAAAAGTTCTTTTAAACGCTAAAAATTTTATAAATTTTTGGAATTCAAAAAAAATAAAAGAACTCAGAAAGACAGTAAATGTTTACCGTCATGAAAAATGTGTTAAATGCGATTATAGATTTAATTGTAAAGGCGGATGTCCTCTTTGGTGGCAACGCTTTGACTTTGGTGATATTATAAACAGTCATTATTAGGAGGTTAAAAATGACTGCGCAAAAACTTTTCGGCTCTTTGAGAGGAAGCCATATTATTCCTCCAAAGGGAGAAGAAACAGGGAGAAATTTTAGCTCAGACGGATTTATGTGCAACGGAGATTGCGATGTGGGAGACGAATGTTATTGCGACAATGATCCGGAGGAGTAGGAGTTTCGACAGGTGCTTGCACCGCCAGGTTGTTTATTCAACCTGGTTTTTTATTTTATGCCAAAAAGCAAAAACTGAAATATCAAATTCTTTTTTAAATAATTTATTAAAAGTATTTATTGTTTTTTTTGAAAGGGCTATTTTGTCTAAAAATGATTTAAATTTTTCTTCTCCAAAAACTACAATTAAACTATTTACCATATGAAAACCAAAATTATAAATATAAGCATTATTTTTTTCATAATAAAATTTCAAATTTTTTACCCCTTTAAAATTTGTTTTTTTATTTTGTCCAGCTAAAAAACAGGCCAAACCTTCATTTAACCACAAAGGTTTTAAATCGTTTATTTTTTCTTTAAAATAAAGATGAACTAATTCGTGTTTTAAAGTACGCCAGTAATCTTCACGATCTTTATGATTTGATTCTTCTAAAAATTTTTCGTAACATAAAATATGAATGTTACCATCTCTTGCCCAACCAACTAGCCAATCAGGAGTTTCTTTTTTAAAAAATTTATTTATTTCTTTTCTTGAATTATACAAAAATATTTTAGGCTCTTTTATCTTTACAGAAAAAAAATTTTCAAATTCTTTTTTTGTTTTTTTAAGTAAATTTTTAGTTTTTAAATCATTAATTTTTAGCTTCATAAAATTAGCAACTATTAAAAATCTTGTTTACCTGCTAATTCTATTTTTTCTTCATTAGCACATTCATATTTTACTGAGTATGAAAAAGGTTGTGGGGTACAAGCGCAGATAATTTTAGATTTCTGATTCTAGATTTTAGAATTAAAAATATTATAACACAAAAATTAGATAAAATGAAAATTTAACTTAATTAAGGCAAAAAATAGTCAAATAACTTGACAAAACTGTTAAAAAGTGCTATAATTTCTTGTTATGAATATTAGGATATTGTATAATATTTATAGCACATTAGATGGATCTTTTAACAATTTATATTGGGAGTTTACCATGAAAAGTCTTACTTTTATTGCAGTATTTCTTTCTTTCTTCGCTGTCGCTTGTGGCGGCAAAGAATCTGATTGTTGTATCGTTGTCGATGACGACGAAACAACGGATGAAGTTACCGATGAAACTTCGGATGAAACAGCCGATGGGGCAACTGAAGCTGAAATTGATGAGGTGTCTGATGGAGACATCGTTGAAAATGAAAACGAAACTGATGAAGATGAAGAAACACTTGATGAAGATTCAGGAGAGGTTACATATCATGAACCTGAGAATCTGGACGAGTGCCAGAATTCAGTTTGTTCTGAGGTATGTGTAGTCGAGTGGGATCAAATGGGAAAAGATGTAATCTTTTACCTGTTAAATGGAGATAGTATTGAAAAATACTCTGACTGTCCCGTCAGAATCAAACTGGAAATCGGATCAAATGACAAATGTTATACTACGGTTATTGAGACTGCGGGCTGTAATGTTACAGCTGGTTTAGACGGACGAAAAGAAGCAAATTCTTCAATGCCTATCTCTGGTTTACTAACCTACGGAACCGACAAAGTTTACTACGAATTGTCAGAAACAGATGAAACAATTCAGGAAGATGGAGTTTTTAATTACACGAGATGGGAAAACTGTATTAACACTAATGGAGTAGATCTATGTGAAAAATACGGTTTGGAAAAAGTTCAAATTGAGGGTGAGAGCTTTGGTCTAGCTTCTGAAGAAAAATGGGTTGCCATCTCCCAGTAATTTCACATTACCCAGGTTCCGTTTATCTCATTGTAGATAAACACTTTTGAGCCTGGGTTTTCTTTTTTATAAAAAATACTCTATTATCTAGAGTATTTTATTTTTATTTAATATTTTATTTTAATCTTCTGTACTTTCAGGCAAAACTACTAGATAACCATCAAAAGCTGTGAAACTTTTGTTAAAATTATCGTCTATTATCTTACCACATTTATCAGTATCACAATTCCCTTCTCTACACTCTCCATTACAATAATCCCAATTATCAGTTATCTGAACTTTTGGTTGATAATAACAATAATAATCATTGTCTAGTAAGTTATAGGTTTTCTTTAAAGTATTTTTTAAATTGGTACAAAGAGTTGTATCAGTACTTGTTCCACCAAAACAATGTTCTTCTGTAATATCACCTACTTTTTCTTGTTTACCTGCTAATTCTGTTTTTTCTTCATTAGCACATTCATATTTTACTGAGTATGAAAAAGGTTGTGGGGTACAAGCGCGGATAATTTTAGATTTATGATTCCAGAATTTAGAATTAAAAATATTATAACACAAAAATTCTGTAAAATAAAAAAGACCCGAGTCAGTTAAGTAATTTCATTTCTGAAAAAACTAACCAACTCGGGTGGGGATGTGGGATTTATTTAGGGAGTGGAACGAAGTCAATATCCGACCACCTATAACACGGGCCTTCTATACCTTCAACATATACTGGTTCATCTCCTTCTTCTTCACACCAATTTATTCCATCATTATTGATACAACTTGTGTAATCTCCGTAGTTGTATTTTTTTTTCCCTTGCCAAGTTTCACCAGTATCAGAAAAGAAAAAGTAAATTAATGTGCCATAATACGGATTATTAAGGTCTTCTTTTGTCCCCTGAACAGGTATTTTTTCAGACTCAATTTGTGAATAATCCCAAGCTATTTCTGTATGATCTACAAAGTTCGCATAACATATGTTATGCGAAGTTTCAAGCCAAATATCAAGATAGCTATCTTTACTATCAATTTCTTCTCCATTTTTGGCTAGATTGAACCAAAAAATCCTTTCTTTTGTCTCCTCATCCCACATAAGAAGACAAAGCTGAGAACACGGAGAATCTTTACATTCTTCCAGATTCTGCAGCTTTACAAAACTTGGATCAGCTGGGACCTCATAATCTGTACAATACAGGTTACTATCCCAAGCTTCTCTACAGTAGAAAACTTCTGGATCCTGTCCAGAATTTTCTCTGCATTTTCTTTCTCCTTGCCAGAAGCCATCGACACAGACAAGTATCCACTGTCCATTATCAACAGTAGAGCACATTCTGTCTCCATCAGTACAAACTGGTTCAGTTGTGTCCTCGTCAGTGGACACTGTATCATCTGCTTCATCAGTTGATTCGACGACATCTTCATCCGGATTTTCATCTATAGACTCATCAGTCTTAGACTCGTTATCCGGAAGGGTTGGTTCTTCTCCACTGCATGATACAGCGAAGAAAGAAAGAAACACAATTACAAAGATAATGCATTTCATGGTAATCTCCATCTATAAAGTTATATAAATCCCTTGTAAAGAACAATATTAAATATGATTATTTAACAATATAATATAGCACTTTTTTGCTCTTTTGTCAATATTAACCTAGTTTTCTGTGTTTTCAGGTAAAACTACGAGATATCCATTGAATTTTGTAAATGATTTGTCATTATCCTTATTACATTCCTTAGGACTTGTTCCATAAAGCCCGTTATTACAATACCCCCAATTATCAGTTATCTGAACTTTTGGTTGATAATAACAATAATAATCATTGTCTAGTAAGTTATAGGTTTTCTTTAAAGTATTTTTTAAATTGGTACAAAGAGTTGTATCAGTACTTGGTCCACCAAAACAATGTTCTTCTGTAATATCACCTACTTTTTCTTGTTTACCTGCTAATTCTGTTTTTTCTTCATTAGCACATTCATATTTTACTGAATATAGGAAAGGTTGTGGAGTACAAGCGCAGATAATTTTAGATTTATGATTCTAGATTTTAGAATTTAGAATTAAAAATATTATAACACAAAAATTCTGTAAAATAAAAAAGACCCGAGTCGGTTAAGTAATTTCATTTCTGAAAAAACTAACCAACTCGGGTGGGGATGTGGGATTTATATTACAAACACAAAATAAAATGATCCTCCGAAGAAAGTTTCCACACCTTCTATCTCAACGACTTCCAATCCAAATTCTTTACATGTATCACGACCTGCCTGAGCGTCATAACACTCTACATAACCCTCCATTCTCAATTCTTTTTCTTCTCTAAAAAAGAAGCTGAATTGTCTCTCAGTTCCCAAATAAGAGACATGTTCAAGAGGTATTTTATAGCCTTCGGTAATTGCATCTTCTTTTCCAATAAATGAATTTTCTGGAACAGAGAAAAAACATTTTTCAAAATTATCCACAAAAAGTTTAAACTTGAAACTTCTTTGGTCATCACAGTTTACGCTATTACTTGTCTTTTTTTCACACCATTTACCGCTATTTGCTCCTTCATCCCACAGAAGGAAACAAATTTCTGAACAAGAAGAATTTTTGCATTCTTCCAAGCTTTGTAATTCTGTATAGACAATCTCCTGATCATCTATATCAGAATCATTTTCTTCTTCAGATTCAGTATCGATTTCAGTTGTGTCCTCGTCATTGGACACTGTATCATCTTTTACTTCATCATTTTCTTCGACGACATCTTCGTCTGGATTTTCGTCTATAGACTCATCAGTCTTAGACTCGTTATCCGTAAGGTTTGGTTCTTCTCCACTGCATGATACAGCGAAGAAAGAAAGAAACACAATTACAAAGATAATGCATTTCATGGTAATCTCCATCTATAAAGTTATATAAATCCCTTGTAAAGAACAATATTAAATATGATTATTTAACAATATAATATAGCACTTTTTTGCTCTTTTGTCAATATTAACCTAGTTTTCTGTGTTTTCAGGTAAAACTACGAGATATCCATTGAATTTTGTAAATGATTTGTCATTATCCTTATTACATTCCTTAGGACTTGTTCCATAAAGCCCGTTATTACAATACCCCCAATTATCAGTTATCTGAACTTTTGGTTGATAATAACAATAATAATCATTGTCTAGTAAGTTATAGGTTTTCTTTAAAGTATTTTTTAAATTGGTACAAAGAGTTGTATCAGTACTTGGTCCACCAAAACAATGTTCTTCTGTAATATCACCTACTTTTTCTTGTTTACCTGCTAATTCTGTTTTTTCTTCATTAGCACATTCATATTTTACTGAATATAGGAAAGGTTGTGGAGTACAAGCACGGGTAGCATCACCAAAGAAATTTTCTTCTGCATTTTTTATACACGAATTATTTGCACATTCACTATTTTCTTTACAAGTGATTTGTGTGCCAGAACATCTACCAATTTCGTTTGGTTCATCATCACAATATGGTTTTCTATTTTTAAACAAACCTTTTGTACCACTTCCTCCTATCACTTCATCATTTTTTCCAGTATCTAAAATAACTGTTTTTATCGGCATTTGATCATCATCAGCATAAGCGTAAAAAGATAAATAAGCTTCAAAAGGAGAATTTTTTATAATGATTTTTTTGCCTGTACTATTGTTTACTGAAGTCTCTGTAATATTATCAATACTTAAATTATCAAAATCTCCTAACACATATTTTTTATTTATTTCATCATATTTTACTCCAAAAATTCGTGGTGAATTTATAGAATAAAGTTTTTCAAAGAAAGTTTGTCCTGTTCCACTACTCAAATGATCAATTAATGAAGTTCCGGGTGCTTGTTTATCTTTAGATTCATCAAATTTATAATAAGCGGCAGCAAACACATCCATAAAAGATGTATTATTTGGAAAAGATGCAGTTATAAATTCATGTTCATTTAATGTAGTAAACTGTTTATATTCTGGATTAATATCAGACGCGGTAAAATCAAGTGCTTTAAACAAACCATTTGTTTTTGTTGGGATTCCAGAAGTTTCAAAATCATAGTCAATTATTTGGCTTTTATCTATTACTGAAAAATAATAAAATCTATCAAAATCTATTACTGTTGTTTTATTATTTTGCAAATCCGTCTCTGTTTTAAAAACATCATCTGTTCTTTTTGTTAAAGATCCAAAAGGAGCATTTGAATAATTTTTTATTTTTGAAACTGAATCCACTAAAGTTTCTATGTAAATATCAGAATAAGTGGTAGCATTTTTTAAATTTTTAGTTAAAGTTTTATCCAAACCTTTTTTTCCAGACCACAAAATATCTGTTCGCGGTTTTGTGTTATTATTTAACAAATTATTATCATAAAGTACTCCATATTCAGTACATTTACTATTTAATTCTACGATAACTGCAAGACGCATACCATAACTTTCGCCGTCTGAATTATCATGAGCATCTATAAATCTAGATATATAGCCAAGAAAATCTCCATCTTCATTAAAATCCAAACCAATAGCTAATAAAGTTGCATTTTCTTCTTCATTCAATCTATCTGAATCCCCACGTCCAAAATAAAAAGGATCAGATTGTTTATTAATAGTATTTTCTAATGATATATCTTGACAATTATTTTCTGTGCACAGAGAATTTAAAGTGGTTTTAGAATTATTTTGATTTAAAATAGAATCTGAATAAAAATATCCAACATATCTTGTTTTAATTTCATTCTTTCCTGTATCGTTATACAATTCATAGGTAAAATTAAAATCACTATTATTTTTAAAGAGAACAGTATTTTCTTTTTCTAATAAATAAGAAACAAAATTTAAACCCGAATTAGTTGAAGATCCTGAGGCCATACAAAATTTTTCATTATAACCTGTACAATAATTTTTAACAGGTGCATATAATATTTTGTTTGTGCTTTGTCTTAATTTATTAAAATCAATAGTAAAAGTTTCTGCATCTAAAAGACCTATGGTTCTCCCTTCTGCTCCAGATATATGTTCAATTGGTACAATATGAATTTTTGCTATTTCTTCTTCTTTAATTTTATTTTCTAGTTCACTTATATAAATAAAACTATTATTTAAGTTAGATCCATTAAAACTTTTAAAATTAGGGGATAAAAATAAATTATAAAGATTAAATTTACTTGCTTTTTCTCCATCTCCACTATCATTACCATCATGATAAAAACCTAAAGTTTCAATTTTTGTTCCAGAATTATATGAATTATATGAAGAAGAAGTTATTTCTAAATTACTAGAATTAAAACGTATTGGGTGAATTAAAGTACCCACATCACCATATTCGCCTGAATCTTGACCTACAGCTGGAGCAAATGATTTTACTATTCCATTTGTTAAAACTGTATAATAAGGATCATTTACGGCATCAAATCTTAATATTCTAATATTTTTTAAATCAATTTGTCTATTCTCTTTATAAGTATCAATATTTTTTGCCCATTCATTTAACATGATATATTGTTGTTTTTCATCGTTACTATTAATAACTTCTTTATATTTATCTGAAACTACGCCACCTCCGCCAGTGTTTTCTTCTTCTGCTTCAAAATACAGACCGGCTACTTCTTGTCTATTAAAATAATTATAAATTTTAAAGCTACATTCTCCTGAATTATAGTCATCATTACAATCGGCTGTAAAAACTGGTCTATTAAAAGCTAAATTATATTGATTATTTAATATAGTATCATTTATAGTTTGTCCATTAATCACAGTTCCTAAACCATATTCAGGAGTTTGTCCTTGTTCAGTACTATTTAAACAGAAAACTTGGCCAAAATCATTTGAATCGGAATTCCCTTCAGTTGGATTACCTTCTGGGTTATAACCTGCTTCTGGGTTATAATTATATAAATCCATTTGTGAAATACTACGGTCAGAATAATACCAAGTCAAACAAGGATAATAAGTTTTATTACCAGCTTTTTCGCCACGACTTTTATCATATTCCATACAAACACCAGTCACTCCATAATATGTTCCCTGTTGTTCTATTTTATTACATACTCCTCCTTCACCACAATCTGTATCAATAAAACAGACATCACCTGTTTTTTCACCAATTCCAGAACAAATTCCTTGTGGAATAAATGCGTAATCAGCATTACTTTGTTTAAAATCTAGAGGCCAGTAATCAATAGTACCATCTTTATATTCTACTTTTGTATAAAGACAACTGCCAAATCCAACTGAATCATCTGGATTAGTAAAAATATTTGAACTATATTGATAATAATTTGCATTATCATATTTTGATTTTATTTTTGTCCATTCAGTTCTATTAAAATCAGTGTCGTCTAAATTAAAATAATATCTGCCACAACTTACTTCACTTGAATCTTCATCATCTTCATTTAAATTAAAACAATCAATATATTTATCTGAATCAAAATTAGCTATTAAACGAATATCAAAAGGTGAATCTTCTTCAGGGAAAGTTTTACAAGATTCTGCATATAAATTTTCTTTTATTTTATCTCCAGATAAAACAGCTATTAAATCTTGTTCATTTGTTACTCCTACAAAACTTGTTTCATTTTTTCCATCTACTGGTAAAATACATTTTCCATCGTAACACACTCCAGAGGAACCATCTTTTCCAGTACAAGCAGAAAAATCAGGTTTTGTGATTGATCCAGATCCAAATAAAGCTGGTATTTTACAACTATTATTATCAGATTCATAAATCAAATAAGCACGGGATGCATTACCATCTTGCAAATAAATAGTTTTATAACCATCCAAATTTCTTTTATTCAAAAAAGCATAACCAGTATAATCTTTGTCATACCAACTTGGATAAGCAAATTCACTAATTCTTTCTACATATTTATTTTTATCCAAAATCTTTTCGTCATCATCAGGTTTATTTTGTAATTTATAATTAGCACAAACTTCCACTTTGTTTCCATCACTATCTTCTTCAATAGTTTTACTAGTACATTCTAAATATTGTTCACATTCTCGATCTATTTTTACTTTTATGAGCAAATTTGATTGATTGTTTGTGTCTGAAACTGGAGAAACTAGATTATAATCATTTTCTCGGCTATTTTTATAAGTAGAAGTTGCATTATATAATTTATTTGGATATTCTTCTCTATCTAATAAAATACAACCTTGTTCTTGACTAACCATGCCACCACAACTAGCAGTCTGAGAAGTTAATTTATCATTATATAAATTATAGTATTCTTTTGGTTGATTATCAGAATTCAAATCAGCCCAATCTAAAAATTTTGTACAACCATTATTTTCTTCATCACATAAACCGACTTTACCTTGATAACCAGCCGAGCCATTTGAAGGTAAATCACCGCAAGGCAATTCGCCTATCTTGTCACAAAAACCTTTTTCACCACATTGTGAATCTTCTGTACAATACATATTTGAAGGATAAGAACAATAGCCAATAGCATCCACAACAACACACATCGCGCCTTCAGGACAGTCCCCGCTGTTATAACATAATCCTGGTGGATCTAATTTACAAGAACCTACCCCTGACATATACCAAGCTGGGTCATCATTACCTACTTTTTTATATTCACACAAAGTATTTCCAGCTAAAACTGGATCTTTGAAATAAGAAATTAGATTATTTGCTGAGTAACTACCACAACCAACCAAGCTATCGTTACACAAAATTTCACTATATAATTCTGGTTTATTTAATAAAAATACATCACCAAAAACATAAGAATCGTCATAATTTTTTCCAGCTTTGATTTGTGATTCTTTTCCCATTTCTGTACAACCAATGTCATCACTATTACAAATATGATCATTTTTTAAAGTCAAATATACAGGTTCAGAAGTCGGTGGAATTACAACAGTAGAAGTAACTATTTCTAAATTTTTTGTATACAACCCGGCAATATTTAAAGTGTAAAAATCATAACTATCTGATATTTTTATTTTTTTAGCAAACACTGGATTTTTTATAAATCCAAAATTAAATTCAGAAACTGAACTGATTATGTTATTATCTTCTGAATCTAAAACACAACCTGTAGAATTATTACAAAATAAATTATAAACAGCATAATATTCATCTCCATAATCATCGTTTCTATTATAAGTATCTTGAAGTTTTGCACAACCAATCGCATCTTCCCGACATAATTTTGCAAAACCAGTAAGATTAATAACACTGCCATCATTTTCTGTATCACTATTTACTGTATAAGAACTACAACCTAAATATCTACCTGGAAATCCATCAAGCGGAGTATTATCACAAACTTCTGGAACATCATAACCTAAATTTGTTTTCCAAGAATCTTTGATAACAGCTAATCGATCATCTGCAGTATCTCCTACTTTATTTAAACGAATATTATCTAAGAAAAATATTTTATTAGTAACATTTGATTCAAAAAATAATTGAACTGAAGCAGTGTTAATTCCATTTACTAAAATTGGTCCTAATTTATATTCTTGCCATTCATCATTTATTGACAAAGGACGCAAAGCACTAGTCAAATTATCAGTAGTTAAATATGTTTCATTTCCAGATTGAGAAAAATAAACATTTAAATTTTGGATATCACCTTTTGCCCAAAAAGTAAGTTCATACCATTTGTCATCATTTAAATTATCAAACAAAATTCCAGCGTTAAAATTATAATAAGCTGTACCACCAATAACTCGAAGAGAATGTCCACCAACATAAGTTGATTCAGTTTTTATATCAACATCTCCCTGACTACAAGATCCACTTGATCCATTTTCACACCAATTTTCTTTTAAAATACTTAGAGCATTTTCATCATCGCCTGCTGGTTCAAAATCATTTTCAAAAGTTTTATGTAAATTATTTCCTGTATTACCAATATATAATCGACAACCATCTGCTGAAGCTGGACAAGATCTAGCTTCTTCTGGAATAGAATAATATTCACAAGCTCCTTTATCATTTCCTTGATCAACATAAAAACCATTATCATAACAACGTAGACAATTATTGTTTTGCCATTTTCCACCTTTTTGTAAACAAATATTTTGATTATTTATATCATCATCTTCATACATGTTCAAATCAGTTTTACGATAAAGAGAACATTGATCAGAAACAGTAATTGTTTTATTTAAACTGCGATAAAAAATATTTCCAGCATCATCATAAAGTGCTGTACAATTATATTTATCATAATCTTCCACTGCTTCACCATTTATATATTTATTATATTTTTCTCGATTACAAGTATTGTAACTTTCATTCAAAGAAATACTACTATCATTTTCATAAGCTGGGGAACCAACTTCAAAATGAGATTTAATTTCTGCTGAAACAGAAGTAAGATTTTCAATAAAAATTTCATCTTCTGAACTTATTTTTTTCAAATTATGTTTTTTCAAAACATAACCAGTTTTATCACTACCTTCCCAAGAATAAAATACAGATGCATTTTCACCATCAGGTAATTCACATTTTTTTGTGTCTGAAAAATAAACCAAGCTATTGGCTCCATTTCCAACTTCATCAACTTTTGTGAATTCAGAACAACCAGCATAAGTTGCTTGGCAAGTTTCAGCAGTACTTGGAATAAAATATAAAGGGAAAACAGAATCTTCAAAAGCTGAAGCATTTTGTTTGAATGTATCATAACCCACACAAGTTTCTGGACACCAATTTTGTAATTCAACTTTTCCACCTATTTCTTCTCCACTATTTACTTCAGTATAACTTGCACAACCAACTTCATCTGGTAAACAAACACCAGCAAAATCTTCACATTCTTTTGACCTATCAGCTAAATAAAGTAAATCAGCTTTTGATTTTGGCCATTCGATTAGCGAAGTAGTTTTATCTACATCATAACAAGCTAAATAATCAGGAGCTTTTTTTAAATGAATTTGATCTTGATAAGTACTAGATGTAGTTTCTAAAGTTTCTGGATTATAACTATATTCTTTTTTCTCCCAATTAAATAATTCGCAACCATTAGCATCAGAAGAACAAGAGTATTGCTCAGCTTTAGAATTTAAAAACAAATTTTGATTTCCTCCGAGAGACGCACCTTTTATATCATTGTTCAAATAAAAACTATTTATCCAATTTCCAGAATCATTTTTATTTAAACTGTAAGCTTGGCAACCAACTGCATCAGCATTACAATCTCCGTATTCTAAAGTACGTGATAAATAAGAAGCTTCATCGCCAGTTAAATTATTAGAAAAAGTCTTACAAGTATTATAAATTGGTTCACAAGAATCTCCATAAAATTTCCAAGTATTTTTTTCTTGCAAACAATAACCGTATTTTTCACATTTGCCATTATTATCTTCTACTACGCAAGAATCATAATCAATAACTTGTTCTTGGCGAGTATTTGTACCATCCAAAATTTCTGAACTGTAGGTTTTTAATTTTATTCTAGCTTCTGGAGCTTTGATTATCCAATTTGGATTTATAAGACCATAATAATTACCTTCAGTATAATAAGCATTTACAACTGTTTCCAAAGTTGGGTTTCCTAATTCTGTAGCTTTTTCGGCAACGATTTCAAAACCAAGAGGAATTATTCTAGCTTTACGCATTTTTTGTAAATTTGAATAACATAATCCTTTTGTATAACAATCTTTTGTTTGATTTTCATTTGAATATTCAGAATAAAATATTTGATTACCATTAATTATTCCTTCATCAATCGCTTGTTTAATCGTCATTGGATTACCAGTATTGTATCTATTAATTACTGTTTGCCAACTGGAATCCATAACACAATTATCATTAGCAGGTTCATCTGGACAACTGACAAATTGTGAAACATAATCGTATTTTTCCAAACTCAAATTTGGTAAATCTTTTATCAAATAAGAGTAAGCATTTTCAACTGCTTTGCGATTATAATTTAAAACACTGGCGTAAGGATTTGTTACTGATTCTTTCCCTGATTCTTTGCTAGTTGGGAATAAACCATCTTGTAAAATATTTTGTGCTAAAGTTGAAACAAAAGTATTAGCAAAAGTAGAAATTGCTGTTGGAATAATTTGCCAACCGCTCACTGCATACATTCCTGCCATTTGAGTAGCACTCATTTCACCCTGTTGTTTAGCTCCAACTGCTTCTGATTCAGTTTTAACTGTTTGGGCTGGGGTTTTTATTTCTCCAGAAATCACATCTTTTACAGCTTTAAAACCATCACCTTCGGCTCTTTCAGCATTTGCTGATTCAGTTGCTTTAGCGTTCAATGAATCGATATTACTTTTAGCAACTAAAACTGTTCCTAGACCACCTTGAGTTACATCCAGATTAGCGTTGAAAATTTCAGCAGCTGAATATTTATCTTGAACATTATCCCATCCACTTTTCATTTCATTCCAAGAACAAGATGGCTGTGGACCTTTTTCACTGCCTGAACCATATTCATTACTATAAATATTGCTTAAACCAACTTGTAAACTTAATTGAAAATTTAAATCTGGTGGAGTACAAAAATTCATCCCCAATACTCCTTTTCCAAAATCAGCAATGGCTGACGCTGCAGAATCCAAAGCTACATTAGCAAAATAATCTCCTGGACTTTCTTGAAAAACAGCTGGTTTTTTTCCAACTGCTGAGTCTGCTAGATAAGTTGCAGCATCATAAGCTAATTTTCTAGTAAAATAAGAAGCAGCATTTATCAAAGAACCCAAAGCAGAACTTAATAAAGTATCTAAAATTTGATCTTTTATGTCCGCTGTTTTTTCTGGCAAACTTTCAATAACTGAAACGGGAAAACCTGCTTTTGCAATTTGTGGTCTAAACATGCCAATTGCAAAAAAATTAAAAAATAAAAAAATACTGAGCAAAATCGACAAGGAAATTTTTTTAGCTCGATTTTTTTTAAACATAATTTTGTAGTTAGTATTTATCAAAAAATAAAAATTTACCATCTGATAAATACTAGCTCCTATTTTTTAATCAGAATTATTAACTAAGCTGTATTCTTCTTTAATCAATTTTTCAGCTACACTCAGCAAAGTTTTATCATCAATTTTATTTAATTCTTCTTCACTTATCTGTCCAGTTGAAATTAAAATCGAACGCAAAGTTGCTGGGTCTTTTAACAATTCATTCATATCAATGTCATTTTCATTTCCTTCTCCTAATTGACTTTTTACCAAAAGATCGGCAGGCGTAGCTAAAGAATCATCACCTAAAGGATTTAGATCAATAGTTGAGCTACTATATTCTGCTGAATTTGAATTTATAATACTTGAACCAGTAGCACAATTTGCTCCAATCGGACAATTTGGATCTTCTCCTTGATCAATTTCCACTTTATCTTCTACACCATCAGAATCACTATCAGGTAAATAAGGACTTGTTTCATAAAAATATAACTCTTCATAATCGTTTATACCATCATGATCTGTGTCTATTTGTTGTAATTTTGAATTTTCATCATAATCAGACAAATTTGAAGTTTCACCATTTTCTGAACTTACTTTCAAAGCATAAGGCCCATAAATATTTCTTTTCATCTGCATAAAACCAAGCCCAACTACTAAAATTGCAAAGAAAAACAACAAAACAAAGCCGATTTTTTGCTCTTTATTTAATTTATTTTTTTCTTCCATACACAAAAAATTACTTTCAAAATTATTATAACACAAATAATTAAAAAACAAAAGAACAAAAGTGCTTTAAGTGAACATCACCACGCCCACCATCGCAAGCATAAGCTTGCTTAGGCGTTACGGGCGGAAAAGTAAAAGTTAGGAGTCAAAAATTAAAAGGAAAAAATAATTGATACGGTTTTACTATTGTTTTTTATTGTAAAAAAAATTTAAAAACAATGAACAAACACAAAAAGAAAAACAATTTAAAAAAATGACTTTTAACTTTAGACTTTTAACTTTATATTTTTGTTTTAAAGTTTGTTTATTTTACTAACAATAATTATCCACTCACTAAGTCCTATTTTTTCCGCTCTAACATCTTCTCTTAAACCTATTTCTTGTAAAATTTTATTGATCAATTTTCTATCAATTTGTAATTCTTCAGATAAATTTTTAGAAACTTGTTTTCTTTTATTTTTAAAACCAGCTTTAACTACTCTAAAAAAATTTTTTTCATCTTCTACACTATTTTTTTTCAAATCTTTTTTTATAATAATTTCAATTACTGCAGAATCAACTTTTGGTGCTGGGAAGAAACTACCACGAGCAACTTTTGAAATCAGACGAACATCCCCATAATATTTTACTGACAAAGATAATAAACTACTTTTTTTATCTCTTTCTAAAATTCTTTCAGCAACTTCCTTTTGCACCATAACAATTATAGATTCTGGTTTTTTTTCATTTTCTAAAAATAAACGTAAAATTTCAGAAGTTATTTGATAAGGCAAATTAGCTACAATTTTAAAATTATCTAAATTTTTTATAAGTTCATTATAATGATTTAAAACATTACCCCAAATTATTTCAATATTTGGAAATTCAATTTGTTTTTCTTGCCAATAATCTTTTAATTTTTGTTCAATTTCAAAAGCAAAAATTTTTTTTACTTTTTTAGCTAATTCAAAAGTTAAAACACCAAAACCAGGACCAACTTCTACCACAATATCTTCTTTTTTTAAATCTGCTTCTTCAACTATTTTTTTTACCACACCAAAATTTACCAAATAATTTTGACCATATTTTTTACTAGGTTTTAAATCATATTTTTTCCAAAGTTCTGACAACATAAAATAATTTCAAAATTATGATTTATGATTTCTGATTTTAAAATTAATTCTAAAATCTAGAATCTAAAATCTTAAATTAATTATTATAAATTCGATTAATATTATTTAAAAACTTAATTTTCTTGCTTAAGTCCAGCCTCTGTATATCGATTAGCTGCATTCCATAACATAAAACCATTATTATCATATTTTTCTATAGCATCAATCTGAGCACGAATTTTTTCTGCATCATAAACTGCTCCAATATTAAAAGCTTGAATCCATGGACGAACTTGGGTTCGTTTACTATTTTTAAAAACATTTTCTGCTTTTTTCATTCCATTATCAATTACTAAATATGGATAATCCGCAGGATTTTGTAATCCTAAATGTCCTGAAGGATAATGCGATGGATACATCATCGGACAAATAAAATCTACCTTATCAATTGCTCCAGCAAGTGTTTGCCCAATACTCATACCATCTTGCCTTTCCATCACAAAACCAAAAAAATCAATTGAAATCCAAACTGGATAATTTTTTAATGATTCATCTAAATAAGAAAAAAAATCAGCCATAATTTCATTTTTATTTTGTGTTTGATTTTCATAAAATACTGTATTTAAATCACCATCACTCGGAAAACGTACATAATCAAAATTTATTTCATCAAAACCAAATTTTGTAGCTTCGCGTGCAATATCTAAATTATATTTCCAAACATCTTTTTTTGATGGATCCACCCAAGACAATCCTTTGTAATCACGCCAAATTCCACCAAATTTATTTTTTATTGCCCAATCATCTTTTTTTTCTGCTAAAATTGGATCTTGAAAAACTGTTTGTCGAGCAATTACATAAATATTTTTTTCATGAAATTTTTTTATAATTTTTTTTAAATCACCAAGCAAATTTTTTTCTAAACCAAATTCATTTACAATTGGTAAGTTACTATCATACAAAACAAAACCTGTATAATCTTTGATATCAATCACGACTGCATTAAGTTCAGTCTTTTCCATCAAATCAATAATTTGATCGGTTTTAGAATCAAGCCCCGCTGAATAAGCTGTCAGATACAAAGCTTTGACTTCTTGTTTAGGAATTTTTTGTTGTTTAAAAAAATTAACTTTTGTTAAATTAGAAAATTGCTCATTAACAAAAAAATCAAATTGATATTTAGTTAAAAACAAAAAAAATAAATTTAAAAAAACGCAAAAAAGCGTTATTAAAATTAAAAGAGAAAAATTTTTTTTGTGAAAAAAAATCATAATTCTTCTATAAATAATTCCCCTTGTCTTAAAATTTTTATTTTCCCGTCTTGAACACTGGCGATTGTTGATGGACTATGTGAAACTAATTCACCAGCGTCAATTATCAAATCTGGTTGGTCAACTTTATTAGCAAACATATCTTCTATTTCTTTTATTGAATAAGGATTTTGTGTAGAACTTAGATTAGCTGAAGTAGAAATAATTGGTCCACCTAATTTTTGACAAAGATCGATTGTAAGTGGATGACTTGAAACACGAAAAGCTATTGTATCATCCTCGGAAACCACACCACGTGGAAAAATATCTTTTTTAACTGTAGCCACTAAAGTTAATGGCCCAGGCCAATATTTTTCAGCTAAATAATTTAATTTTTCATTCCAATCAATTTTATCAATTATCATTGATAAATCAGAAACTAAAATAAGCAAACTTTTATTTTCTTGTCTTTGTTTAATTTTAAATATTTTTTCTACAGCTTTTTCATTTAAAGCATCCGCTCCTAATCCATAACAGGTTTCAGTTGGGTAAACTAAAGTTTTTCCATTTTTCAAAGAATCCACTATAAAATTTATATCTAATTCTTCCATTTTTAGGATATTCATAAACACTAATTAAATGTGAATAAATTATATACAAAAATCTTGTCTTTTACAACTTTTTGACTTAAAAATCAAAAAACTTGATTTTTTAAAAAAATATGCTATAATATTTTCAGTTTTATTTATCTAATTTAAACAAATATGGGACTTCCATCAAAAAAGAGAACTCCAAGATCTCGTGATGACCGTCGTTCACATCATGCGCTCAAAAAAATTACAGTAAAAACTTGTCCAAATTGTGGAGAAAAACTTTTAGCTCACAGAGCTTGTACAAAATGCGGAAATTATAAAGGTAAAAAAGTAGTTTCTGTAGAAAAAAGAGTACAAAGACAAAGCAGAAATAAAAAAGCTATAAAAAACTAGTTTCTTGAAAAAGAACTGGTTTTTAAAATAAAATATATGTCAAAAAGACATACCGCGAGAACAATTGTTATGCAAACTCTTTACGAATGGGATTTTCGAGGTAATCCTTCTTCTGCTTTGCCTGCCATAATTGAACAAAATATGGCTGAATTTGGACAAGGTTTAGAAGAAAATCAAGAATATATCAAAAATACTGTAGATAATATTATTGATAAACAAACCGAAATAGACGAAAAAATCGTAAAATATGCTGATAATTGGTCTTTGGAACAAATGACTCTTATAGATCGTAATATTTTACGTTTAGGTTGTTACGAAATATTATATAACGATGAAATTCCACCAAAAGTAGCTATAAATGAAGCTATTGAGATTGCTAAAACTTTTGGCGGACCAAGTTCGGGAAAATTTATAAATGGCATTTTAGGAGCTATTTATAAAGATTTAGAAAATACTGAAAAACATGAAAAAGAAGTTGTAAAATAATTATGAATATAAATATAATTGATTCCTACAAAACAAAAAATTTTGCTGATTTAGAAAAAAAAATATCAGTTGATTTTGTTAATAAAAATATTTTAGTCCAATCTCTAATTCACAGATCTTTTTTAAACGAAAATAAAGAATTTCCTTTAGCCCATAATGAAAGATTAGAATTTTTAGGAGATGCTGTTTTAGAATTAGTTGTTACTGAATATTTATTTGAAAATTTTTTAAATCCAGAAGGAGAATTGACAAATTGGCGTGCGGCTTTAGTCAATGGTTCAATGTGTGCTAATGTTGCTCATGATTTAGAAATGGAAAAATATTTATTTTTATCACATGGAGAATCAAAAGATGCTAATACCAAAGCTAGAGATTACATTTTAGCAAATGCGCTTGAAGCTTTAATTGGCGCAATTTATATTGATCAAGGAATGGAAAAAACTGGAGAATTTATTCATAAAAATATTATTACAAAATTACCTGAAGTTTTGGAACAAGGCTTATGGATGGATGCCAAATCAAGATTTCAAGAAGCTGCACAAGAAATTATTGGTATTACACCAACTTACAAAGTAATTAGCGAAGAAGGTCCTGATCATGCAAAAAATTTTGTTATTGGAGTTTTTTTAGATAAAGAAAAAATAGCTGAAGGAAAAGGGACAAGCAAACAAGAAGCTCAAACAAATGCAGCAGAAAATGCTTTAGCAATAAAAAAATGGAAAGGACCAAAAATAAGCATTTTAAAAAGAGAAGAAAATGATCCAATTGGCTAAAAATTATTTAATTGCAAATAAAAAATTAAATAATAGGCGCCATTAGCTCAGTCGGTAGAGCAGTTGCCTCTTAAGCAAACGGTCGCAGGTTCAAATCCTGCATGGCGCACAAAAAAACAATTTATATTAAGATTTATAAATCCAAAATCATAAATCGTAAATATTAAATTTACTAGGCTTCTGTGGTGAAATGGATATCACGCTTGGCTTCGGACCAAGTATTCCGGGTTCGAATCCTGGCGGGAGCACAAAAAAACTTCTTAAATATAGAAGTTTTTTTATTTTTTATTTTTGACTGAATTTTTGATAAATAACTGGCAAGACAACAAGAGTCAAAACTGTTGAAAACGAAAGACCAAAAACTATTGCATAACCAAGCGGCCCCCAAGTTGGATCAGACATTGCCAAAGGTATCATACCAAGCACGGTTGTAATAGTCGTCAAAATAATTGGACGTAATCTGGAATGTCCTCCATCTTTTATAGCATCGTCAAGATTGAAACCCTTTTCTCTATTCACATTTATTTTTTCAATTAAAATAATCGCATTTTTAACTACAATTCCTACTAAAGCAACTATTCCAATTGCACCGGGAAAACTAAGTGGTTGTCCCATAAAAACTAATCCTGGTAATACACCAATTAAGGCTAAAGGTACAGTAACTAAAATAAATAAAGTTTGTTTAAAAGAATTAAATTGTAAAACTAATAAAATACTAATTAAAATAATTCCCAAAATCATTGATCTGAAAATATCTTGAAAAGATTCTGCCATATCTTCATTTTCTCCACCATATTTTATAGTATAACCTTCTGGTAAAACAATATTATTTTTTATTTCTTTTTTAGCTTGATTAAAAATATCTTGCGATGTCTTTCCTTCTTCAATATCACCAACTATTTCCATGATTCTATTTCCATCTTCATGTTGTATTAAAGAACGACTAAAATCAAGATTACTTTTTATAAAAGAAGCAATTGGTATATTACCTTGACTACTAGCAATTGTTATTGATTCAATATTATTCAAATCAATTTGTTTATTGCTCATTCCATCATTTATTCCATCTAAATCATATTTTACTAAAACGTTTATTTCCTGACCATCTTTGCGAATTACAGTTGCATCTACTCCAGCGATAGCACTTCGTAAAACAGAAGCAATTTGTGAAGTGGAAATTCCATACATTTGAGCTTTTACTCTATCAATTTCCAAAACAAATTCTCCAGGTGAATCTTGATTAGAAAAACGAACACTTCGAGTACCTGGTATATTTTCAACTATCTGTTTAATCTGTAAAGAAATTTCATCCAAAATTTCTAAATCTTGGCCTTGAACTGAAATTGATATTGGATCAGAACTTGGTGGACCCATCATATCTTGAGTCAATTCATACTCAATACCATCAATATTTTTAAGTTCTTCATTATATTTTTCAATAAAATTCAGACTGCCGTAATTTCTTTTTTGTTTTAAATTAACTACAATTCCAGCGTAATTACTATTTCCCGAACTATTTGAACTTAAAACACTGCCCCCACTCGTCTTTGAACCAATATTAGTCAAAAATGACTCTACATTTTCATCTGCTAAAAGTAAATCTTCAATTTCAGTAATTTTTTGACTAGTCATTTCTAATGGTGTTCCAGCTGGTAATTGAAAATTCATGTAAACTTTTGGTTCATTACCTGTTGGAAACATACTTACTTTTAAAACTCCGCCTATAGGCAAAGCTAAACTTAAAATAAAAGCAATTGAAACTATCCGCAACAATTTTTTTGATTTTTTTTGGTCTGCAAGTAAAGAACTAATCAGACTATCATATTTTTCATTTATATTATCCATCATTTTTTCTTTCCAATTTTTTTGATTTTCTAAAATTTGTTTTTGTTTTTTTTGTTCTGGTTCAAAAGGAGTTTGCCAAGAATCTTCAATATTAATATCTTTTTTATCTTTAAAAAGTAAAGCTCCGAATGTTGGTATCAAAGCTAAAGCAACAAAAAGAGAAGAAATTAAAACAGCACTGATTGTAATCGGAATACTTACCATAAATTTTCCGATTACCCCACTGACACCTAACAAAGGTAAAAAGGCAAAAACCGTTGTTAAAGTTCCGGCAACTAAAACCCATTGATATTCTTTAACTGAAGCCATACAGGCTTCCTTCACTTTCATTCCTTTATTTAAATTAACATTTATACCCTCGGCTACCACAATTGCATTATCTACTAAAATTCCCAAAGATAAAATCAAACAAAATAAAGTTAAAAAATTTAATGTATAACCTGCGACTGACAAAAAAATAAAAGACATCAAAAAGGTAGTTGGCACTGACAAACCAGCCAACAAAGCTTCACGCCAACCTAAAAATAAAAACAATAAAACTACTACTATAATTACAGTTTCAATTCCATTCACAAATAAATTAGACAAATCATTTTTTATATCTTGTCCAGCATTTTTACTAAAATCAAAACTTAAATCATCAGGGTATTCACTTTTTATTTTATCTAATTTAGACAATACACTATCAATAATTCTGATTGTATCTCCACCGCTAGTTTTATATAAATTTAAAGAAATTGCTGTCTTGGTTTCTTCTCCATTTTTACTTAATCTTGACAATGTTTGTAATTCAGAATAATCACTGTAAACATTAGCAACATCTTTAAGTAAAATTGCTGTATTAGAAATGTTAGCAATAGGAATTGTTTTAACTTCATCAATATTCAAAAGACGCCCAGCAAATCTAACTGTATATTCCATACCAGAACTTTCAATCGAACCAGCTGGAACATCACTATTAGCTGAACCAATTGCTTGTACTACTCCTAAAAGAGAAAGTCCATAATTATCTAATTTAGCTTTATCGATTATAACTTTTATTTCTTCATCTTGCCCACCTAAAACATCAACAGAACTTATACCAGAAACTATTTCAATTTCATTTTTAATATCATCGGCATAATTTTTTATTTCCGAACGAGAATAAGGGCCACTTATAGAAAAAGTCAAAATCGGTTCATCATCCAAACTGATTTGTTTAACTGTAGGATCTTTAGCATCATCAGGCAAATCGCTTTTTACTTCATCAATCTTGTCTTTTAAATCATTTATTTTTTCTTGTGCATCAGCATTAGCATCAAATTGAACAAATATAAATGATAAACTATTTTTTGATTGAGAAGTTAACTCTTCAACATCATCTAAACTTTTAATTTTATCTTCTATCGGTTGTGTCACAAGTTCTTCGACATCAGCTGCATTTGCTCCAGGAAACACAGTTACAACTACAGCGTACGGTATTTCAACTTCTGGCATTGATTCTTTAGGTAATCTAATTATAGAAAATAATCCAAAAATCAAAAGAATTAGAACTATCAAAAAAGTAAACCTGTATTTATGGACAAAAAAATCCCAAATTGTATTATTTTGTTTGTTCATATGTTTTTATATTTACTTTTTGTCCAATATTTAACCCTTTAACTGCAGAAACTATTTTGTCATTAGTTTCTAAACCTTTATTTATTTCAACAGTATCACCTAATATATTACTAATTTCAACTTCTTTTTCTTGAATTAGATTATTTTCATCAACAAAAAAAACTGTTTTTTTATTTTCATAAATTTTAACAGCAGCTAAAGGTAAAATATATTTTTGAGTTTCAGAAAAATTTACTACTGATATTTTAATGTTGGCATATTGACCAATTGTTAAATCATTTTCTAAATCAGTTATTGCCACTATAACTTCTATTTTTTTACTAACTGAATCAATACTTGGAGCGATTTTACTCACTAAACCTTTATATTTATCTTCAATTAAGACTTCATTACCTACAGCAATTAAACTTTTTTCTTTTTGATTAATAAAAACTTTTACTTGCATACCCTCTTTGTTAACAACACCAGTTATAATATTACCAGCAGACACAAAATCACCATTTTTATACGGCATACTTGAAATTATACCTGCAAATGGTGCTCTGATTATTGATTTGTTATAAAGAGTCTGTACCTGAGAAACATTTGCTTTTAGAGCTGCTAAATCAACTTCACGAGGATTAGCTTTTATTTTTTCCAAAGCTGCCAAAGCTTGATTATAAGCTGTTTCTTTTATTTGAATTGTGCTTTTTGCTGTCGCTTTTATATCTGATAAATCTTTGACAGCTTTTTCATAAGCTAAATTATAAGTATTTAAACTATTACCACTAGAATTTTCACCTTGTTTGGCTGATGTTAAAGTATTTTTTATTTCACTAACTGCTGATCTGGCAGAAATTATGCTACTTTTAAAACCATTTAAAGTTGTTAAGCTCAAATTTCCTACAGCTGTACTAGCATCAAGCATTGTTTGTACATCAAACAGATGGGAACTTAAACTGTCTAAAGCTTCAATCGCTTTATTTGTCACCAGACTAATTTGTTCATCTGAACTTTCTTTATTTATTTTTTCCATTGTTAAATTAAATTCTTGTTTTAAATTTTTTGTTTTAACATAACTTTCTTCTGATTTATCAACAGTGGCGGTATTTAAAACACCTAAATAATCTTCAAAAGAATCGTTAGCAATATCGTTATCAACCCCAATAATATTATCAGAAGCAGTCAATCCAACTGACAAAACCGAATCAACACTTTGTAAAACATTATATAAAGTATCACCGCCTAAATTTAAATTATTTTCTGCTAATTTAAGAGCCATTTCGTAAGAATTAATTGTTTGGTTAAGACTGTTTTTTGTATTTTCCAAATCAGCTTTGGCAAGTTCAACAGCAGTTTCATAAATTTTTATATCTTCAGCACTAGAACCAGCGACTCGCAAGTCAAGAACAGCTTGAGTTTGTGCTAACTGAGCGGCTAAAGTAGAATTATCAAGTTCCATTATTATTTGTCCTTGATTTACATTATCACCAATATTAAAATTAATTTTTTTTATTTTAGCTGAAAGTTCAGAACGAATATCTAATTGTTCTAAAGACTCTACTTTACCTGTCGCATAAACATAATTATTATCTTGATAATTACCCACATTTAAAATTTCAACATTTTTTAAAGTTTCTCCAGTATCTTTTTTGAAATTAAACTTTGCCTCCACAATTCGATAAACAAAAACACATAAAATCAAAATACCCAAAATGTAAATAATTTTAGTTTTAGTTTTATTTTTACTAAAAAAATTTTTTATCATATAAATTATTTATTAAATATTAAAAAACAAATTTTATCAATTAATTCTTTTGAATCTAATTTTTGATTATTTTGAAAAACATATTCATAAATAAAAGGATTAAGTGTAGAAAAAAGCACTAAAGTCACTGTCCGATGATCAACTTTTCCTGTTATATTTTTATATTTGATTATTTCTTCTGATAAGGGTTTGAATATTTCGATAACATCTTCTCTAGCTTGGGAGAAAAATTTTTCAAAATGTTTATGATGTCTGCCAATTCTTTTTGAAATAATTTTCAAAAAACTATTTTTATTTAAAATAAAAAAATCAAAAACAATTGCTAAAATTTTCCCTGTTTTGTCTCGTACATTTTTTTGTCTAAATTCTTCGGTTTTAAACAATTCTGTAATTTTTTCTTTAAAAAAACTATAATTTTTATTTAAAATAAATAGATATAAATCATTTTTATTTTTAAAATGATAGTAAAGAGCTGCTTTTGTCACATTGGCAGACTTGGCAATACTACTCATGGAAACTGAATCATATTCATCATGAAAAAAAAGTTTTTGAGCAGCAATAACAATATTATCAATGTGATTATTTTTATTAGCCATATTAAAAAATATTTATATTTACTAACCGAACGGTAAGTAAATATATCATTGTTTTAAAAAACAGTCAAACAGGGCTGTGTATAAATAAAAATAGTTAAAATTTATTAGAGATTCTTGACAAAAAAACAAAAATAAGCTAGTTTTAATTTAGCTAGTGCCCTTTTATAAAAATTGGAGGAAAAAAAATGTTTGAGAAAAAAACAAGACTTACTGTCGAAGAAATTTCGAAACTTGTATACCATAATCTGGAATACAAGTTTCAGGAAAAACTTTCTGGACCGGAAAAACCGAAAAAGGAAAGGAGAAAAAAAATTTTTTATCAGAAAATTTGTGAGCCAATTGCTCACAACCTGATTAAAAACGACAGTTCAATTCCGATATTGGACTTCAAAATTTTTTCAAAAATTCTTGAAGAACTGGGCGTGTTTTCAATTCTCGGAATCGAAGAAAAAATGGTTGCCAATGAAATGGCGACTATAATCTTCGACGAATGGTACAACAACTTTTTTCCAGAAGATCCCTATAGAGTTTTCTGGAATATGGTACTTTCTGCCGAGTGTCTGGCAGAAAAATTTAACATGAAAGCAATTGAGGTGGTTGCGGAAATGTTCCCTATTAAAGCACCAAAAATTTAGTCCACCCCCCTAACTCTCGCAGACGCGAGGGTTATTTTATTATTAGAGTTGTGTTATCTCAATATCTGAAAAATTATCTTTTTGTTTAAGATAAATATTTTTTGTTTTAACTAATTCAAGAATCGCTAAAAAACTAACAATAATTTCTGTTTTATTTTTATCATTATTTAAAATTTGAGAAAAATTTATTTTTTTTTGTTTTTTCAAAAAATCTCTAATCGCAGTTATTTTATCTTTTAAAAGAATAGTTCTGTCTATACTTGTTTTTGGTAAAGGTTTTGGTGGTTTAATTTTAAACAAAACTTTTTCCATTGTTTTTTGTAAAGCAAACAAAGACAAATTTTCAGGTAAAAAAAATTCATTTGTTTTTTTTGCTGGTTCTAATCTGGATACAGCTTTTTTATCAGCTAACCATTTTTTATTTATTTCACGGCTAAGCTCTAAATATTTTTTATATAATTTAAGCTGTTCTTCTAGATTACTCTCGTCTTCTTCTTCAGGCATAAATTGTGGTAAAATCGCTTTTGACTTCAAAAGTAAAAGCCGACTAGCCAAAACCAAAAAATCAGCCAATTCTTCTGCTTGGATTTCTTCCATTTTTTCTAAATAATCTAAATAATTTTCAGTAACAGCTGAAATTGAAATTTCACTAATTTCCATTTTCTTTTCATCAATTAAAGAAAGAAGAAGATCAAAAGGTCCACTAAAATTTTTAAAATTTACGTTAAAACTATTCATATTTTTTCTTTTTATTGTAAAAATGTATTACCAGCAAATCTTTTAAAATAAAAAACCCATGTTTAAAAAAAGAAACTCCCCCCCGATTTATTAAACATTTTTCTTTTATTATAACAGGTAATTCCTTTTTTTTAAAATTATTTTTTTCAGCAAGTAAAAATATTTCTAAATCAAACACCCAACGGCCAGTTTTAATTTTAGAAAAAATTATTTCAGCACTATTTTTATCAAAAATCTTTAATCCACATTGAGTATCAGTATATTTTTTTAATTCTGTTGGCAAAAATAAACGAAAAATTTTACTCATAATTTTTCGATAAAATTTATATTGACGAGCTTTATTTATTTTTCTGTTACCAAAGATAAAATTATAATTTTCAAAATTCGTACTTTGATTTAAAAAATCCAAACCATAAGGCAATTCAATATCAGTAAAAGCAAAAAAATCAAATTCTTCATTTTTTATATTTTCAAAAACTTTTTTCAGAGCAAAACCTTTGCCACAATTTTTTTGGTAAGACAAAAAATTCCAATTTAAATTATATTTTTTATTTTTTTCCTCATTAAATTTTTCTGGGGTTCCATCAAAACTACCGTCATCACAAAAAATAACTTTTAGATCAAAATCAAAAGTCAATTTAAAATTTTCTAATTCCTGCAAAGTTTCTTCAATATATTTTTTACCATTGAACACTGGAATCGCTAAAATAATTTTTTTCTTATTCATAAATAGCAAAAAAATCTGGATAATTTTCTATCTGATTACCGTCAAAAAATAAAAATAAAATCTTTTTATTTTTATTAGCTTGCAAAAAATCTTCAGAAAATTTTATTTCCATTTTATCATCCGAATAAAGATAAGAAACTGCATATTTGTTTTTTAATGGAGAAACTAATTTAAAATTATAATCAACAGAATAAAAATCTTTATCGGCAATAATATTTTTGCTACCCTTTTCTTCTAAAAAAATAATTCGGTCTTTTTGAATTTTTTCTACCGCAAATTTATTTTTTAGATCAAAAAGCGTTCGAAATTTCACTACTATCATGTCTGGTTTTAAATTTGTTTTTAGTTCCAAAGCTTCTTTAAAATTATTACGAAAAATATAAGCTCCATGATAATTGTCAGGCAAACCTGATAAAACCACTCCATCATATTTTTCAGTTAGTAAAATTTTTTCACTGTTTAAAATTATATTTTGACTTATTTTTGTTGCTTTTTGCCAATTTAAATTATTTATAATTAATTCTTTTCCTAAAAAAGCAAAGAATAAAAATAAAACTATCAAAAAATAAAATTGATTTTTTTTAGAAAACTGACTAAAAATCGATAAAACAATGAACAAAAATAAAATTACAAAGAAAAGCGAAGGCAAATAAAGCCAACGACTACCTTCTTCACTTAAATAATTTAAATTTAAATCAAGTAAAAAACGTGAAATCGCTATTGTGGAGAATAAATAAATTAAAAATAAAAACAAATTGATCAAAAAAATTTTTTTATCTTTAAAATAAGAAAAAAATGCGAAAAATAAAAAAACTAACAAAAACAAAATTTTATATTGCATTATAAATAAAGTTATTTTGACCCGCCAAATTCCCGTAAAAAACATAGCTGTTAAAAAAGAAATTTGAGAGTTAAATAAAGAAAACAAACTAATTGTTTCGGTATTTTCTTCTCGATAATCTGCCAAAAAAAGACCGATTGCTTTAAAACGCCAATAAAAAAACAAAAACAAAACAAAAAAATAAAGCATTGTTTTAAAAAGAATTATTAAAATTTTTTTTAAATTTTTATTTTCATCTAAAAGAAAACTGTAAATAAAATATAAAAAAACAATCAGCGGTAAACAAATTGCCATTTCTTTTGAAAATAATGATAAAAGGAAAAAAAATAAACTAAAGAAAAAAAATAAAACCTTTTTAACTTTTTCTTTTTCTTCCGCAAAAAATAAAAATAATAAAGAAAGCAAAAAGAAGAAAGTTGCTAACAAATCACCAATCGCTGCTGTCCAAACTACGGCTTCACTTTTATTTGGCATTATCAAAAATAAAATTGCACTTAAAATTGCTAGTAGATTTTTTTGTTTAAAATTTTTAAAAAAATTTATTTTTAAAACTAAAAAATAAAGCAAACCAGCATTTACTATATGCAAAAATAAACTTGCTAGATGATAAAACAAAGAATTCAAGCCAAAAAAATTATAAAAAGACAACCAAAAAACATTTAGAAGCGGACGAAAAGAACCACCGTCATGACTGCCTAAATAATTTGTTCCAAAATAAGTTAAAATATTTTTTTGATTATTTTTTGCCCAATACAAAAAATCCCAATCATCAGAGAGAAAATCATTTTTCAAATTTAAACCAAAAAAAACAAAAGCTATAAAAAATAAACAAGCAAATGTTAAAAAATGCTTGTTTAAAAAAAATTTTTTTATTTTTTCCAACATAAAAAAAGACGAAACGGAAAAAATTATTTTTTACCCGTCAATTTTATAGCTAATTCTTTCAATTGTGCTTCACTAACTTCAGCTGGACTACCTACCATTGGTTCTTCAGCTTTCTGATTTTTTGGGAAGGCAACTACACGACGAATATTATTTTCTGAAGTCAAAAGCATAGTTAATCTTTCAATTCCTGGAGCAAAACCACAATGTGGTGGTGCACCGTATTCAAAAGCTTCAATCATGTGATGGAATTTTTTATCCACATCTGCTTTTTTATAACCAGCAATTTCAAAAGCTTTGTACATTATTTTTGGATCTTTATTTCGAACTGCACCAGACGATAATTCCAAACCATTTGCAATAATATCATATTGATCACCTAAAATTTCTAATGGATCTTTATTTTCTAGACTTTCTAAACCGCCAACTGGCATAGAAAAAGGATTGTGACCAAAATCTATTTTGCCTGTTTCTTTATCTTTTTCAAACATTGGAAAATCTACTATCCAAGCCCAAGCAATCAGATTATTATCTTTTAAATTTAATTTATCTCCAACTAAACTGCGAACTGATCCCAAAGACAAAGCAGAAATATTATAAGTATCAGCAGCAAAAAATAAAATTCCATTTTTTAAATTTAATATTTTTTTCAATTCAACTAATTCTGCTTCAGTAAAAAATTTACTAATTCCACCGTCAAATTTATCAGCAATAATTTTCATCCAAGCTAAACCTTTTGCTCCATTTTTTTTAGCGACTACAGTAAATTCTTCATCAATCTCTTTGCGAGTAAAATTTTCACCATCAGGTACAAACAAAACTCTTACATATTCGGCCTCATTAAAAACTTTAAAAGAAGTTTTTTTTGCCCATTCACTTATATCTTTTATTTCTAAATCAAAACGCAAATCTGGACGATCACTGCCATATTTTTCTATTGCTTCTTTGTAAGGAATTCGTGGAAAAGGTTTACGCCAAACTTTTTTATTTGCTAATTTTTCTGTCAATTCAATAAATAAAGGTTCCATGAGATTAAAAAATTCTTCTTTTTCCAAAAAACTTGTTTCACAATCAAGTTGATAAAATTCTCCTGGTGATCTGTCAGCTCGTGGATCTTCATCACGCATACAAGGAGCAATTTGATAATAACGATCAAAACCTGCTACCATGAGTAATTGTTTGTATTGTTGTGGAGCTTGTGGCAAAGCGTAAAATTTACCCGGATGTAAACGACTTGGAATCAAAAAATCTCTAGCTCCTTCTGGTGAAGAAACAGTCAAAATCGGAGTAGCAATATCAATAAAATTTCGGTCTTCCATGTATTTTCTAATATATTTGACCATTTCTGCTCGAAATAAAATATTTTCTTTTAATTTTTCACGACGAAGTTCTAAATAACGATATTTTAAACGTAATTCTTCATCTTCTTCTTGTTTAAAAGCATCAAAAATTTCAAATGGCAAAGTTTTTGCTTCACTTAAAATTTCAATTTCATTAACTAAAATTTCAATTTCTCCAGTTTTCATTTCTAAATTGGCTTTTTCTCTTATTTTTACTTGGCCTTCAATTTTAATTACAAATTCATATTTTATTTTTTCTGCTAAATTGTAATTTTTACATTTTTCTGGATCAAAAACAGCCTGCGTCAAACCATATCGATCACGCAAATCAACAAAAATCAGACCTCCCATTTTTCGATGTTTATGAACCCAACCGGATAAAATAACCTTTTCACCCTCGTTTTTTTTGCTAAGTTCACCACAATTATGTGTTCTATACATATTTTTTCTTAATTTTTATACCCTTATTGTAGCAAAACAAACAGCTTTTAGCAAGGAGGTAAACAATTGCTCTGCCGAAGTTTTTTTTATATAATTATTAAATATGATTGATTATAAAAAAATCCTAAAAAACTGGAATATAAATTTTTTTGAGATAAATAAAAATATTTCTTTTTATGGTAGTCCAGAAAGATCTGACCAAAGAATAGCTTTAACTGCTGATGAAAATAATATTTATGTTTTGGAAAAAATAAATGAAAAAATAAAATTTAAAAAAGAAAATATAGCGCAAAAAATTTTTGAACTTAAAAAAACTAATTCTGATTTAAAAATAAATCCTTATTTATTAAATAAAAACAATAATTTTATCACTGAATTTGAAGATAATTTTTGGCTTTTGTCTGTTTTTATAGAAAATGAAAAATTAGACAGAGAAAAATATTTAGATGAATCTTGGCGAGGAAAATTAATGGCAAATTTTATTATCAAATTAAATAAAACCAGTAAAATTTTTAAATTAAAAAACGAAGAAGTTTTTTCTCTACCAAAATATATAAATAAAATTAAAAAAGACATGGTAATTTTTCATCCACAAGAAAAAGAACAACTAAAAAATGTATTTATATATTTAGAAAAAAATTTTTTTCCAATTTATGATAATTTAAAAACTAATTTTTGTCATGGTGATTTTCATCCTATAAATATTTTATGGGGAGGAAATGAAATAAAATCTGTAATTGATTGGGAGTTTTGTGGTTTTAAACCTGAAATGTATGATGTTGCTAATATGATAGGCTGCCTTGGTATGGAAGATCCGCAAACACTAAAAAAAGATATCATAAAATTATTTTTAGAAAAAATAAAGAATGAAAATATTTTTCAAGAATTAAGTTGGTATTATCTTTTTGATTTAATCTTAGCAATTAGGTTTTCCTGGTTGGCTGAATGGCTGAGAAAAAATGATAAAGAAATGATTGAACTAGAAATAATTTATATTAATTTACTTTTAGATAATAAAAATTATCTAGAAAAATTTTGGGGATAAAAAAATTAGAAAAAAATCTAAAATCCTAAATTAGAAATCTAACCTGCCTACCGGCAGGCAGGAATTAAAAAACAACCATATTTCAGATTGTTTTTGAATCTTTAATTTTTACTTTTTACAATTTGATTTCTTCTCCAAAAAATTTAATTGTTTCTCCTGCTTTTTCATCATCAGCACTAATAGTAACTTTTGACATTAAATCTTCCTGGCTAGGATTTTTTTCTAAAAGTTCAATTTCAAATTGAGCAATTACTGCATCTGGTATATTTGTTGGCAAACTATCAATTTGCCATTTTATTTTATTTTCTTTTTCATTATATTCAACTTTACCTGAAGAATTAACAATTTTACTAACATCAACCTTTGTTTTGCCATAAATATCAGCAACTAAAACTACGTTTTTCAAATCATGAAAAGAGTTTGATAGTAGCCAAGTTACTTTATAAACAGTATTGCCAACTGAATTTTTTCCTTCTTCGCTCATAATATCAGCCAACAAATCAGATACAACTTTTAAATTAATCTTGTTACCTGTTTTAATTTCTTTTTTGCCATCTTTTTGATATTCAAGTTCAGCGACAGCCATAATATTTGAATCAACAAAATCAGACAAAGTTATACTGCTATTATCTTTTAAAGAAATAGAAAAGTCTAAATAAACTTCTTGTCCTGGCATAATTTTTGCTAAAGAATCTACATAATTTTTATTCCAAGAAATTATTCCTCGACGTGAAGTGGCTGATAATTGTTCACCACTTACATCAGCATCATAAGGTTCTACATTTAATTTTGTCCAATCTAATAAACTTTTATTATTTACCGATGGTGTATCAAAAAGCATATTAATTTTTACATCTTCCAAAACTGATTCACCTGAATTTTTTACTACAATTGTTGAATTTATAGTTTGTCCTGGTTTGATAGTAGTTTCACTCATTACTCCATTGATAGCTAAATTAAAAACAAAATCACTTTTAATAATTTTTAAAACTTCTTCTTTTTCAAAAATCAGATATTCACTTTGTTTTTCTTTATCGATTTGATAAATTTTCAAATTAAAATTATTTTCCGAATTAACTTCATCAGCAAAATCTACAGTAAAAGTTAGAGTTTCTTCTTTTTCTAAATTTTCTATTAACCATTCACAAGAATTATTTATCGACTCCTTGTTAGAAGATTTAAAAATCATGTTTTCCGATTCACAGACTATTTTTAAATTAGTAATCTTATTTTCTTGTGGTGAAATCGTTAAATTAAATTCACTATCAGCATTTTTATAAATATTTTCTGGAATCTTCAAATCAACATCAATCGGACTTTCTTCAGCATTGATTACGATATGAGCAACTTTTTGAAATTCAGAATTAAAATTTTCTGGCACATAATTTAAAAAAGCTCTAATTGATTGTTCAGAATCAAGATTGCCATAAATTTGTCCTTCAATATCAAGATAACCTGAATCGTGGGCTTTTATGTTATCCAATTTCCAAATTGTATGATTTTCATCAACTGCAGTTAGCGTACTACTGACAAAAACAAAACCTTTTGGATATTTTACTTCTATCTCAGCTTCTTTTAATTCTATGTTTTGTGAATTTTTATAATTTATTCGATAAGAAAAAGTTTCACCAATTTTTATTTTTTCCGGTCCGCTAATACTAAAATTTAAATCGTCTTCAGAAAAATCATCTCCTGAATCTAAAGAAAAAAATCCAAACCAAGCTATTGCTAAGAAAAAAGCTAACGAAAACAAAAAGACAAAAAAAGATCTGAGAAAACCAGTTTTCTCTTTTTTTTGTAGTTTTTTCATATCAAAAGTTTTATTACCGGCATCGCCATAAATTTCAAATAAGTCATCTTCAATTTTTTTTCTGATAACTTTTTTTGAATTTACAACCGCCTCTTTTTTTATTAAGCTGTATTTTTTATTTTTTTTTTCACTTTCAATATTTTTTTCTTCATCCAGAGGTTTTTTAACAAAATTGTGTTCTTCTGTCATAATTTTTTATAAAATTAATTTTTATTTTGCATAACAATTCCGTAAAATCCATCCGTTTTTAAAACTGTTTCCATTTTTGCTCCATTTTGTGAAATAAAACAATTTTCATCACTTGACCAAACAGGTGACCAAGAATCAGGATAAATAACAGTATTTGATAAAAATGAATTTATACCTGATTGTTTTTGAAAAATTATATTATATTTAGAAACTTTGCCATCACCCAAAAAATTAGCTAATTTTTCATCTATTTTGTAAGCATCATCAAAAACAGTAAATGGCAATTTATAAATAAAATAAATTTTCTTTTCTTCTCCCGGAGCAGTAATAATCCAATTAGCAAAGACAGTTTTTCCATATTCATTAGTAATTACCGTACCATTGTTTTCATCTATTTTCTTGTTTGTCTCAATTGCTAATAAATCTTCGTCATTTTTGTACCAGTCTGGTGCTATTTGAAAAGTTTCTTCATCCGGATAAATAAAACCACCTGCTTCTAAAAGTTCACTGCCTTCAGGTACATAAAGTTTTAAATAATCAACATTTGTGTCACCAAATAAATATTCTTCTGCTTGACCGTTATGTTTGCGAGTAATTACGACAGTATCTATTACTGAACCGTCTTCTTGTACTAAAGCTTGGTGTTCTATAGTTTGTTCAATATTAAAATCACTTTTTCCACCACCAACATTATTATTTGTCACTAATAAATAATCTTGTTTTTCACCAACATTTTTTACTTCCCCAGTCCAATTATAGGAAGAAAATAAATTTTGTAAATCATTATCTTTAAAATAAAATTGTATTTCTTTTTCTGTTAAAGCTTCATGAATATTAAAAATCAAATTAAACATTTGTCTAGCTTCAATTTTATTCAAAGAAGAAAACATTTGATTAAATACTTCTGACAAAACTGCTTTTGGCTTATTTTCTATACCTTCATAATTTTCTATCTCGTATTGTAAATCTTTTAAAGCATTATTTGAATCTAAAATTAAATCAAATTCTTTATTTTCAACTGGTCCTAAAACTTTTAAAACTCTTTCCAAAACACTGGCATTGATCGCAATCACTCCATCGACAGTTGAATTGCGAGAATTTTTATAAAACCATTCCATTTTTTTTGCAGTATCTGGAAAATTTACAAACCAATTACCATCTTGAAATTCCCATCTTTGATTTACAGTTTGGAGAGCTAAAGGTGGCAAAACATATTCTTTTAATTGTCCTTGGAGATCATAACTGCCACCACCTGGGATATCAATATTTAAAATTTTTCCATTTTGTAAATCAACCACAGCATAAGAACCTACAAAACCGCCACTAGCTCTAATTTCATTTTGATTTTGAAAAAGAATTAAATAACGGCGGAAACCATTAGAACCCAAAGCTGTACTAAGCGCACTTGAAGCTTTTGACATACTAGCAATATCTTTTACAAAAGCTTCATAAATATTTTTAAAATCAAAAAAAGTTTCTTGATATTCAACTGGAATATTTGTTGTATCTATATCTGAAATTTTTTTCCAAGCTTCTTCATAAATAGGTTCAGCAAAATTAATATGATTTTTAGCAATTTCAATTTTTTCTAGCAAAGTTAAATTTGGATTTGCTTGTATATCATTTATAGCTTTTACTAAATAAGCATTTCCCAAAGCTATTTTATGTCCAGCTTCTAATAAATTTTGTCTAGTTTTTATTTTTTGTCCGACAACTGGAATTAATTTTGCTACATAAAGCAAAGAATTGTATTCATTATCAATAATTTCTTCAGCGCCACCAAAATATTTTAAAGCTTCAGCTAAATCATATTTAGCTTGGTCAACATTAGAATTTAAAACAGCGACAGTGGAAGATTGTAATGATAAAAAAGCATCGACACTTTTGTCAGTCACTCGTGAAGTATCATATTCAACTTTTTTATAAAAACTAAAAGAAGGGTAAGGGATCGCCACTAAAACAAACAAACAAATAGAAGCCAAAGCTGTTTTTTTCCAATTCCATAAAAAATCAAAAGAAAAATTTAATTTTATTTTTTTTGGTTTAAATAAATTTTCTATAAAGTCAAAAGAAAAATCAAAGTTTGGTTTTTTAATAAAAAATTTTTTTTGTTTTTTTAAAACTGGTCGAGGAATAGTTTGGTATTTATTTTCTATTTTTGCTATTTCCGCTAAAATATCAACTTTGATTTTTGGTTCTTTTTTGATATTGTTTTTTTGTTTTTCGATTATTTTGCTATCAATATTTTTTTGTGTTCCAATTTTGTGTTGTTTTATCAGATCAGAGAAAACAAGTGTTTTTAAAATTGGTTTTTTTACAACTTCTTCACGATAAGGAATTATATTTCCCAAAATATTTTTTTTATCTTTTTTGTTTAAATTTACTATATATGGTGAAACTTCGGTAATATTTTTATCAGCACTTATCTTAACATTAATAAATTTTGCATTGTCTTTATTTAAAATTTTTGTTTCCTTAGTATTTTTTTTAAAAAGAATCTCTGTTTTTTCTTTTTTTGCTTCAATATTTTTTTTTTCGGAAAAATGCAAAGGACAGGTTCTAGTATTATGACCTGTTTTACCACAAATCGCACAACGGCGAGGATTTTTTAACAATATTTTCTTTTTCACAAAAAAATTTTATATCTAAATTATAGCATAAATTAAGTTTAAAAAAAATGTTTTTTTAGCTAAAAAAATTAAAATGGGGATAATTTTAAAACAAAGATTAAAAATGACTTGACTTTTTTCAAAAAAACAGTTATTATATGCTCCGCATGGCAATGGTGTTATGCAAAAAATGTTCTTTATAAAAGGGGGAAAAGATGAATGAACTGGTATTTTTTTCTAATGTCTCTAAACCTACTAAAACGATTCCGGCAGAAATAGTTGCCAAAATTGTTGAAGTAGACTCTGAAGCCATTTTTTTTGTAGATGACTTCCATGCGGGTTTTGCCCGTGTCATTTATAAAAAAGATGAAACTGTTGGATATTCTTTCATAAGTGAAAGAACAAGACAGTTGGCTTTCAATGGAATGTTTTGCAAATTTGCAAACCATTTTGACAAAAACATGGAGACTGCAGAAGTGGTTTTCTTTGATGGTTCAGAAGGAACCATCAATGTCTATGGAAAAATAGACATTACAAAAAGAAAAAAAAGAAGAAAAATTATTTAAAATATTTTTCTTGACCGTTTACAGACGTCCGGAGGTGGCGTCTTTTTTTTATACAAAAATTTTTAAATCTTAATCTTATTGTATTCTTCTAAAGTTTCTCTGGCTAATTTTTCACTAGAAAAATATTTTACATGTTCGCGTGATTTTTGCTGTAATTCCATTTGTAAATCTTTATTTTGTACAAAAAATTCTATAACATCCGCAATATTTTGGACAGACAAAGGATCAAAATATAAAGAAGAATCAGCTAAAATTTCTGGCAAAGAACTGGCATTTGAAGATAGAACTGGAATTCCATAAAACATAGCTTCAAGCGGTGGTAAACCAAAACCTTCATATAAACTTGGGAAAATATAAGCTTCAGAATTTTCATATAAAGTTTGTAATTCTTCATCAGAAACAAAATCAGCATAAATAATTCCTTGGCTTTTTATAAAATCTAAATTTTTTAATAAACGATCATAAAAATAATTTTTACGACCTACCAAAAGCAAATAATAATTTTCCAAATTATTTTTATCTTTAAAAATATTCCAAGCTTTAACAAGATTTTCTAAATTTTTATGTGGATACGCATTGCCCACATAAATAAAATATTTTTTATTAACTAAATTTAATTTTTGTAAAATCTCTGGATTACTAACATTTTTTAAAACACAAAACGGCGCTTGATAGATAACTTGTATTTTTTCTGGTTTTATTTTTAAAAATTTTACAATATCACGACGACTAAAATCACTGGTTGTTAAAATTTTTTCTGCCTGGCGACAAGCACTTTGCAAAACTAAACGATGTATTTTGTCTTTAATGAAAAAAATTATTTTTGATTTAGTGGTCGCTTCTGGACGAGGAAAATGATACATAATCAAATCATGAATAGTCACAATAAATTTTTTTCGATAAAAAAAAGGAACATTAAAATGAGTAAAATGCATTAAATCTAATTTTTCTTTATATAAAATTTTTACAAATTTTGTTTGTTCAGCAAAAGAATACCAAGAAATATCTGCTAAAACTTTACGAAAATTTTCTGCTTGAGGAATATAAGAATCAAAATTTTCTTTATTCAAAAAAATAACGTAATCATTTTTACTGTCAATTTTTTCTAAATTTTTTATGAGTTGTTCACTATAACGTCCTAGTCCGGACGAACGTGGACCATACATTCGAGCGTCTATCCCAATTTTCATATTTTTTATTTTAGTAAAATTTTATTCTAAAAAAAGTAAAGTTAAAAAATTTTTAACATGATTTTCATAAGAAAAATTTTGTGATCTTTGGTATGCTTTGTTAATAAATTTTTGACGTATTTTTTCATTATCTAACAAATTTTCAATAGCATTTTCCAGTTCATATTCATTATATGGATTAATTAAAATAGTCGTGTCTAAACTAATTTCAGGCAAAGAAGAATTATTAGTTGTAATTACTGGCACTTGTGAATTCATGGCTTCTAACACTGGCAAACCAAAGCCTTCATAAAAACTAGGATAAACAAATATTTTTGCTAAATTATACAAAGCTTTTTTATCTTCAGCTGCCACGTAAGAAATATATTTTACCCCTGAAATATTTTTTATCTTTGCAAAAATTTCTTTATTTTTCCAACCCTTTGCTCCAGCTAAAATTAAATAATATCCTCGTTGAAACAAATTAGTTTTTTTGTAAACATCCAGCAAAAGATTGATATTTTTTCTTGGTTCAAAAGTTCCTAAAAATAAAATAAAATTTTCCGGCAAATCATATTTTTTTTTCAAAATATTTTTTGTCTCTTCAGAAAATTCACGAAAAAAAATTTTTGCCAATCCCAAATAACTAACAGAAATTTTCTTTTCTGAAATTTTGTAAATATCCATCACATCCCTTTTGGTATTTTCCGAAGGACAAATTATTTTTTCTGCTTGCTGACAAACTTTTTTTGGTTTTAATAATTTATGCCACAAACGTCTTTTTAGACAAAAAAAATGTGACATGAATTCAAAAGACAAATCATGAACAGTTAAAATATATTTAACATTCTTAGAAAAATTTACAAAATTTAAATTTGGTAAAAAAAACCAATCAATTTTTATGTTTTTATTTTTAATTCCTGACAAAACAAATCTATCAAATTTGAGCAAATGACAGAAAAAAAGAAAATTCAAAATTTTATTTGGCCAATTTTTTCGTACAAAATGAACATTTGGTTTAGCCCATTCTTTTTTAAAAATATTTTCACGATGAAAATCATTATAAAAAAGCCAATATTCATTTTTTTGATCGATCTCCAGACAAGTATTTAAAAATTCTTCAGTATATTCACCAATTCCTGTTTTTTGTTTTTGATTTAAATTTCTCAGATCAATAACAATATTCATAATTCATTAAATTATCTAAAATCCATCCGGCATTGATTTAATTTTTGTTTAAATATGGAAAATTTTTCTTCCACATATTTTTTTATTTTTTCTTTAAAAAATTCTTCACTAAATTTTAAAGCATAATTTCTAATTTCTTGCGGATTGTATTTTTTATCATCAAAATTAAGCACTTTATCAAATAAAGATTCCCAGTTTTGTTGATAAAAAAATTCTCCAGTTTTTCCTGCAATTACAGTTTCTGTTGCTCCACCTTCTCCAAAAGCGATAACAGGACGACCACAAGCCATTGATTCTATTGGAGTAATTCCCAAATCTTCCACTTGCGGATGAATAAAAGCTTTGGCTTCACTCATAAGTTTTGCTTTTTCTTTATCATCAATTTTTCCTAAAAATTCAATATTATCTTTTGCAATTTTTTTTAATTTTTTTAATTCTGGGCCATCACCAAAAATTTTTAAAGGTAGACCCAAGCGATTGAAAGCTTGGATAAGCAAATCAAATCTTTTATAGGGCACAAGTCGGCCACCGCTCACAAAATAATCTTTTATTTTTTCACTAATATAAAAATTTTCAGTTTTAACTGGTGGATAAATAATATCACTTTCACGGCGATAATATTTTTCAATACGATCTCTAACTGTATTAGAATTAGCAATAAAAAAATCAACTCGATCAATACTCATTTTATCCCAAATTCTAAGTTTGTGAATCAAACGAGGTAAAAAAGATTTTACAAATTTATTATATTTTAAATCCGCTATATATTCATGAGTATCTGTCCATAAATAACGTGTTGGTGTATGGCAATAGCAAATATGCATAGTTTCTGGCTGAGTCAAAATTCCTTTAGAAAAAGCAGAAGTAGAAGAAATAACAATATCAAAATCACGCAAATTATATTTTTCTGTTGCCATAGGCATTAAAGGCAAATACCATTGATATTTACTTTTTGAAAAAGGTAAACTAGCTAAAAAAGATTCATGAATTTCAGAATCAGAAAAATTTTTTATTTTTTTCTTATCATGAAATAAAACAAAAATCGGTGCTTTTGGCCAAATTTTTCGAAAAGAATCAAGCACTTTTTCTGCTCCGCCATCTTGTGATAAATAATCGTGTACTAAAGCTATTTTCATATTTTTTTATAACTTAAAGCGCTTTTCTTTTTTTAAACAAAACAAAAGGAGTTTTTATAAAAATTATTATATCTAAAAATAAACTCCAATTTTCAATATAAAAAATATCCAATTTCATTTCTTCTTCAAAACTCAAATCACTTCGTCCAGAAATTTGTGACAAACCAGTAATTCCTGGTTTTAAAGTAAAAACTTTAGGAAAATTTTCTTTGTAATTGTCAACTTCGCGTGGTTGATGAGGACGTGGTCCAACTATACTCATCGTACCAAATAAAACATTAAAAAATTGTGGCAATTCATCAATACTTGTACGACGAATAAATTTTCCTATTTTAGTAACACGAGGATCGTTTTGTATTTTATAAATTGGCCCGATTTTAGAATTATTTTTTGTAATCAATTCTTCTTCTTTTTTAAGTGCTTTTTCCCCTTCTTTTCCAAATTGAATTCCGGTTGAATCTTTTTGATACATTGATCTAAATTTTAAAGTGAAAAATTTTTTTTCTCTAATTCCTACTCTTTCATTTTTATAAATTATCGGTCGGCCAGTTTCAAAAAAAATTAAAACTGCCACCAAAAGCATAAGAGGTGAAGTAATAATTATAATAAAAATACTCATAATAACATCAAAAAATCTCTTTGCAACTCTTCCCCAAGCTTCCAAAGGTGTTTTTTTAATTTCTATTATTGGAACTCCTGCCAAAGGATTCATCACAATATTATTTGAATATACTGAAAATAAATCAGCTGAATATTTAAAAACTAAATGATTCAGATTACAAAAATTCAAAGCTCGTAAAAATTGTTTTTCATCTTTTTTTGAAGCTGCAAATATAATTTCATTTACTTCCAAAGATAAAATTTCCTTAGTATTTTTTTCATTAAATTCTGTTATTTTTTTGACTACTAAATAGCCAAGTTCTTTTCTTTTTTCTAAAATTTCACTCATTTTTTTTGTCATCTCATCATCACCGATGATAATCACTTTTCGCAAACCAACACCACTGCGATATAAAATACTTTTTAAACCTCGTACAAATAAACGCCCAAAGAAAATATAAATTATTGAAAAAATATAAGTAAATAAAAATAAAAATCTTGAATCAAATAATTTTCCAGAAAATAAAATATATAAAGCAATAAAAGCCAAACAAACTGACAAAGCAAAAATAATTTTCATTAATTCAGCCGAAAATTTTCTATTTTGATTAAGAGAATATAAACCAAAAAAAGCAAAAATTAATAAAACTAAAAAAACTACGGGCATTAAAATACTTAAAAAATCAGTTAGAGTTAGTCCAAAAGACACAGATTTTATTTTTAAAGCCCATTCGCTAAAACGAAAATAATAAGCTGAAATTCCAGCTAAAACTACCATGACAAAATCTAAAGGAACTTTTAAAATCATTAAAAAAATCTCAGATCTTTTCATAAAAAAATAATAAAATTGTATTTAATTATCTTTATCTTATCTAAAAATGGCTAAAAAGTCAAAGAATTTATGATTTATGATTTATCATTTTAGAATTAAATTCAGAAGAAAATTAAAAAATTAAATATAATATATTAAAATAGCTAAAATAAGCTAAAAAATAAAATAAAACTTAATTCTTAAATCTAAAATCTAGAATTGTTTAAGTTGACAAAATAGCTAAAATATGCTATATTTTTATAGTCCTGTTCATTACAAGATAATCGCTCCAGTATTTACTGGTGAGGAAAGTCCGAACTTCAACCGTTTTAACGGAAAAATAGTGGCTAATGACCACCTAGAGAAATCTACGGGAAAGTGCCACAGAGACAATACTATCCCGACCAAGTCGGGAGAAAGGTGAAAAGTAAACAGGTGTTTAAAATAAAATTTACCGACAGCAGAGTCTGCAGACTCGGTTAAATAAATTTTTTGCTACTGTTTTCATTCTATGGTGACATAGAAACGTGGTAAACCCTATTTGAAGCAAGAACAGCGTTTTTCTCGACGTTAAGTCGAGATTTTCGAAAAGATAGTTCGCTAAAATTTAATAGCAATATTAAATTAAGATAAATGATTATCATTCCGATTTAGTCGGAATCACAAAATTCGGCTTATGAAATGAACGGGATAATAAAAGACAGACTGATGAAAGTCTGTTTTTTGTTTTTTAAATAAATTATTTTACAAAAATATTAAATAAATAGCCAATTATAATAATATTTATAGTAGTAATACCAAAAAAATAAACTAATAATTTAATTTTCATCACCCGTTTCAAAATCAAGGCTTCAGGCAAAGATAAACCTACTGTAGCCATCATAAAAGCCATTGCGGTGCCAATTGGAATTCCTTTTTCTACAAGCGATTCTATAATAGGAATAACACCTACAATATTGGCATATAACGGTACAGCTAAAATTGTCGCAATTGGCACGGCAAAAAAATTTTTACTTGTAATATAATGTTCAAAAAAACCAACAGGGACAAAGCTATGAATTATCGCGCCGGCACCAATACCAATAAATACATACCAAATAATTTTTTTAGTAAAAACCCAACTTTCTTGCCAAAATATTTTTAATAATTTTTGCCAAGTTTCTTTTTTCTGTTCTATTTTTATTTTTCTACTTTTAATTTGCCAAACATAATCGGCCACATATTTTTCCAATTTTAAATTTCCAATAATAAATCCCCCAACTACACCAAGCAAAATAGCTGAAATAACATAAAAAATTGTTATTTTCCAACCAAACAGTCCAGCAAACAAGACCACCGCCATTTGATTTACAAGTGGTGAAGTGATAAGAAATGACATTGTAACTCCGAGTGGTATTCCAGCTTCAAGAAATCCTATAAATAAAGGTATTGAGGAACAGGAACAAAAAGGTGTAATGGTCCCAAAAAAAGAACCCAAAAAATAATCAAAACCAAACCATTTTCTAGAAGCTAAAAAATTCCGTAATTTTTCTACTGGTAAATAATAGCGAACAATTGCCATAAAAAAATTTATTACCAAAAGCAAAATTATAATTTTTAGAGAATCATAAATAAAAAAATTTATTGCTAAACCTAAATGATTCGTTGGTAAAATTTTGAAAATATCATAAACTAGATAATCGGCCAATAATTGTAATGGGTAGAACATATTTTTATCTATTAACAATGATCACAACCACAGCAACCACAACCACCGTTTTTAGTTTCTAATTCTTTTTCTTCCAAGTCTTGACCTTGCAAAATTTCTTTTATTTCTTTTATTTCTCCGACTTTTCCACTAAAAAATAATTTTTCATCAATAACTAAAGCGGGCATCGACATAACATCGTATTTCATAATTTCAACAATGTCGGTTATTTTTTCCACATTTGCTTTAAGATCTAATTCCTCTAGAGCTTTTTTGACATTGTTTTCTAGTTTTTGACAATTTTGGCAACCGGATCCTAAAATTTTTATATTCATATTTTTTATTTTAAAAATAAATTTAAATTAATTAATTGTTTTTTTAATTCTTTTTTATCTAATTTATAAAAAACTCTCAAACCTTTTTTAGTTGAAATCAATAATCCTATTTTTTTTAATAGACTTAAATGATGTGAAACTAAATTTTGTGGTAAATTTAAAAAAGGCCAAATTTCACAGACACACTTTGGCCCGTCTTTTAAAAAATAAATAATTTTTAGACGATTTTCTTCACTAATAATTTTTAAAAAATTATTTATTTCTTTTTCTTTGTTCATATTTTTTTAAAAAAGTATATCAATTATAATTGATATTATAGATTAAATATAAAAATTAGACAAATAAATTTATCCACAAAAATACTACAAAAAAAACCGTCCTAAAATTAGAACGGCACAAATTAAAGCATATAAAAGTCAATAAAAAAATAACCTTTTCCAGATTATTTTTAATTTTACATTTTTTAATTCCTGCCTACCGGCAGGCAGGTTGAATTTTGAATTTTGAATTTATTTGTGCCCAAGAGAGGATTCGAACCTCCACGACCTTGCGATCGCTACCACCTCAAGGTAGTGCGTCTACCAATTCCGCCACCTGGGCTTTAAAATTTACGTTCTTTACCGACTATCATATCAATTCTACTTTTTGCTAATTTTATAGTAATTTTTACTTCTTTTGAAGTTTTACCATCAGTTTCAACCACAAAAGGATTTTTACTAGAAACAATCATTTCTTCGAAAGGAAAAATACTTGGCATTTCAAAAATTTCTTTTCTAAATAAACCTCCTCTTACAACTGGGCGCAAAAAAGCTTCTAATTTCCCATCTTGTGGATGAATCACATATTTTTGTCCTTTACCATCAAAAACAAAAGGTTGTAAATTACAAACGACTAATTCCATTTTTTTACTTTTACTTCTGACTCTAAAACTTTCATCATATTCTATTTCAATATCACTTGCTGGAATATGCAAACTGGAAATAAAATATCTATTATTTACCCAACCAATATCTAATTTGATTTTTCTTCTTTTTGCCAAAACATCACATGCATCCACACCAACTGGAATTCCCAAAACTTCAGAAATATTATTATTTGCTCCTATAGGTAAAAAACCAAAGGTTATTTTACAAGAAGCAGCTCGAGACAAAACTTGACCAAAAGTTTCATCGTTGCCAACTATCACAATATTTTTTGCACCTTTTCTAATTTCGTCTTCAACTAAAATTTCTGGATTACTATAATTTTGTAATCTAATTATTTTTCCAGCTATACCAAAATCAGTCAATCTGGTTTCCATTGCTTTTAAGACTGATTCGTATCTTTTGTGTTTTAAGAAATTGTCGTAAAAATAAACATACATAACGGCCAAAAATAAAATTGAAATGAAATGCGTCGATCCCAAATTTTATTCTTCTTCGCCGCCTAGTTTGATTTTTGTTCTAACCATTGGTCTTTTTTTGTCAGTTTTTACACTTTCAATTTCTACATTACCCATATTTATTTTTCCTTGGATAAGAGCTCCAGCAGAAACAACCAATATTTTACAATTTATATCACCTAAAATTTTTGAAGTTTCAGTAAGTTCTAACTTTTGAGCAACTCGTACATTTCCTTTTACTTCTCCAGAAATAAGTGCGTCACCTGCTTTAACATTGGCTAAAATTTTAGCACCAGATTCTACTGTCAAAAGTCTGCCAGTTTGGACATTTCCAGAAACTGTACCTTTTACCAAAATATTTCCTTCTGAAGAAAAATCTCCTTCCACGACCACGGATGGTCCAACCACTGTTTCCACTTCGTCAATCATGGTTTCTTCGTGTTTTTTTTCTAAAACAGAATTTTCCATATGTTCATCGATATTAGATTTAAACATAATAAAAAAATTAAATGATAAATTAATTGTTAATTTATTTTAACTTAAAATTAAAAAAAAAGCAAACCAAATAAATATAAAGTAAAAATATAAAAACAAAAACAAAAGGCGCTCAGAAGCGCCTCGAAATAGGATAAGGAAAAGACCACCGCCTTTTCCTGATTTTCTCCTCCACAAAAACTGGCGGAGAAAAGACAAAATTTGGAAAAACTCTTTTATTTTTTCTTTTTTCTAAAATTGTTTCCAGTCTGTCCGCCATAAATAAAATAACGGAACAAAAAATGATAAAAGCAAAAAGATTTTCAAACATCTTTCTCTCCTAAAAAAAATTATTAAAAAACTAAATTTAAACTATCATAACTATTTTAAAAAGTCAAAACAAAAAACCCGCTTATATACGGATTTTTTTATTTTATTTTTATTTATTCTTTAATTCCATCTAAATTTACATCGTAAAGCATTTTTTCATTGACTAATTTATAACTCATAATTTCATCTTCTTTGAACCAAACTTTTATTTCTCTTTCAGCTTCACTTGGTTTATCAGAACAATGAATTAAATTTCTAACAGCACGTCCATCCATATTTGCTAATTCATAAGAATCAAGAGTTAAATCACCACGAATTGTACCTACATCAGAACTAAGAGGTTCTGTTCCACCAACAATTTTTTTGATAATACCGACAGCTTGATTTCCTTCCCAAATCATCATCAAAAGTGGGCAACAAGTCAAAAAAGAAACATTACCACGTAAAATATCTCGTCCATATTCTAAAGCAGATTTTTCTATTGGTAATCCTGCTTTTGTTCTATTACTAACAGTAATTTGTCCTTTTTCTTCACACCAACGATCATCTTTATTATAATGACGCAAACATTGATCTTCTGTTGCTAAAGATAATTTCATAGCAATTAATTTTAAACCTGTTCTTTCAAGACGACCGATTATTTCACCAATCAAACTTCTTTGAATTCCATCTGGTTTGATGATAACAAAACTTTTTTCTTTTGTAGCTGTATTTAAGCCCATATTTTTAAATTTAAATAAATTATTTGTTTTTATTTTATACTTTTTAATTAGAAAGTCAAGCTATTTTAGAATTTAAATTCTGGATTTATGATTTATTTTAATTCTAAAATCTTAAATCCAAAATCATAATTCATCTATACTTTTCAAAAAACTAGTACGTGGTCCATCTTCACTTACATATCTAACATTATCAATATCATCGCTAGGATCAAAAAAATTTTCTGAAAAAGAATCAGAATCATTTTTAACTAAATTTAAATTTAATTCCTGTAAAAAAATACTTGGACCTGACATCGAAGCAAAAACACTGTTTACTGCAGGATAAGTTAAATATAAATATTTTTTTGCTCTTGTAATAGAAACATAAAAAAGTCTTCTTTCCTCTTCAAGTTCGGAAAAATTTTTAATACGATCACTCGGAAACATTCCTTGAGCTAAACCAATTATAAAAACGACATCCCATTCTAAACCTTTTGCCTGATGAATTGTACTTAAAATTATTTTGTCTTTTTTTGTAATTACATCTGAATTTTGTTCTCGATTATAACTTTCTTGCAAAGTTGCTTCTGCTAAGAATTCTTCCAAAGAATTATATTTTTCAGCAAAAAAAGCCATTTGTTTTAAATCTTCATTTCTTTCACGATAATCTTCATATTCAGATTCTAAATAATTTTGATAATTTGATTGCAAAATATTTTTAATTAAAATTGTTGGTTGATTTTTACTTACATCTTTTATTTTTTCAAAAATTTCCCAAAAATCTGTCCACCCTAAACCAGCTTTTGCACCAAGTAAATTTTTTACATCTTCATATTTTATAGAATCTTGTTTTTGAATAAAATCAATAATTTTAGTTGCCCCAGCTGGACCAATGCCAGATTGCATATTTAAAATTCTTTGCCAAGCAGTCTCATCATTTTTATTATTTAAAATTTTTAAAAAAGCTAAAACATCTTTGACATGAGCTCGTTCAAAAAAACGAACACCACCACGAAAATCATAAACAATATTACGTCTAGAAAGTTCCATTTCTAAAGCTTGGGAATGAAAAGCAGCTCGGAATAAAACAGCGATTTTATCCGGACTAATTCCCTCTTCTACAAATTCTAAAATTCTAGAGCTGATAAATTCAGCCTCTTCTTCATTATTAGCAAAAGCAGTTAATTCTGGGCGAGTAAAAAAATTTTGGACACTGACTAATTTTTTTTCGTATTGATAATTATTATTTTTTATAACATCATTTGCTAAATCCAAAATTTCTGGAGTCGAACGATAGTTTGTTTCCAACTTAAAAACTTTTGCTTGTTTTTTTTCTTCAAAATCTAAAATATTTTTGATTTCAGCTGCACGAAATGAATAAATACTTTGAGCGTCATCACCAACAACTAATAAATTTTTATGAATACTAGATAGTTCTTCGATAATTAAAGCTTGAATTTTATTTGTATCTTGATATTCATCCACTAAAATATAATGAAATTGCTCGGCAAGTTTATTTTTTATTTCTTTTTTTGTAAGCAAAAGCAAATATAAATTTGTTAGTAAATCATCAAAATCCATAACATTTGCTATCTTTTTTTTCTGATCATAAAGTGCAAAAACACTTACAATATCTTCTTTAAAATCAAGATAATTTGGATAATTTTTTTCTAAAATATTTTCAACAGTAGAATTAGAATTTTTAGCATAACTAAAAATACTTTGCAAAACTTTTGGAGCAGGAAATTTTTTATAAGTACTCTTTATATTTTCAGTTTTTAAACAAAATTTAATCAAATCACGTGAATCTTCACTGTCTAAAATTGAAAAATTATTTTGGTAACCAATCAGTGTAGAATATTTCAAAAGAATTTTATAAGCAATATGATGAAAAGTTCCCGCCCAAGGCATTTTTTTTTCTAAAGCATTTAATTTTACAATTCTTTGGGTCATTTCATCTGCAGCTTTATTTGTAAAAGTTAAAAGTAAAATATTTTCTGGTTTAACTCCTTTTTCTAATAAATAAGCAACACGATAAGTAATTACTCTAGTTTTACCACTACCAGCTCCAGCTAAAACCAAAGAATATCCATCGCCATTTTGGATTATTTCCAGTTGTTCTTTATTTAGTTCTTTGGCAAAATCAATCATATTTTTTCTATAATACTATTTTTTAAATAAAAAAACAAATTTGAGAGAAAAAATCAAATTATTTCAAAGGTTGCCAAAACAACTTTTTTCCTATATAATGAAGCAACTATGTATCAAAAAGATTTAAATTTTTTGGATAATTCAAAAACAGATTTTCAAGATTTTGAAAATCAAAATCCAACACCAAAAAACAATCGAAAAAAAATCATTATTTGGGCTATTTTTTTGCTTATTTTAGCAGTTTTTATTACAACAAAAATTACAAACGGAAAAAATAACGACTATTTAGAATATGACCCAGTTACCCTAGAACCACAAGAACCAGAAGGATTTTTAAAAAAAATTACTTATTTAATTTTTAATCGTAATGCAAAATTAGAAGGTAGCAAAACTGATAGAATAAATATTTTACTTCTTGGACAAGGTGGTTTAGGGCATGAAGGTCCATATTTAACTGATACTATCATGATTTTAAGTTATCGCCCTTCAGATCAAGACATTGCTTTGATTTCAATTCCGCGTGATTTGGGAGTAAATATTCCTGATTATGGACTAACAAAAATAAATCATGCTAATCATGTCGGCGAAATGGAAAAACCAAATATGGGCGCAGCTCTTGCCACAAAAGTTATTTCTGAAACATTGGATTTAGATATTCCTTATTATATAAGAATAGATTTCAAAGCTTTTACAGAAATAATCGATGCTGTTGGAGGTGTACGAGTAAATGTTGAAAAAAGTTTTACTGATAATGAATATCCAGCTGATGATTTTCAATATCAAACTGTTTCTTTTAAATCTGGACCACAAACAATGGACGGAATTACTGCTTTGAAATATGCTCGTTCTCGTCATGGTGATAATGGTGAAGGTTCTGATTTTGCTAGAGCCAAAAGACAACAAAAATTAATTTTAGCTTTAAAAGAAAAAGTTTTATCTTTTTCAACTTTGACCAATCCAGTAAAAATCAAAAAAATGCTTGATTCTTTGACTGAAAATATGGTCACTAATATGAAATTTGATGAAATTCTTGAATTTATAAAAATTGCCAAAGATCTAAATACTTCAGAAATTCATAATCTTGTTTTAGATGATAGCCCAGCAGGTTTTTTGACAAGTACAATTGCAGAAAATGGAGCATTTTTACTTTTACCAAAAACAGGAAATTGGTCTGAAACACAAAATGCTATCAAAAATATTTTTAATGAAGAAAATCAAAATTCAATTCAAAACCAAAATATAGAAACAGTGGAAACAAAAGAAGAAGAATCTATTAAATTAAATGAAAAAAATGATATAATAATAGAAATACAAAATGGAACTTGGCAGACCGGCTTAGCAGCACAAACAAAACAAAAACTAACTGATAAAAATTTTTATGTAGAAACGATAGGAAACACTAACCCTGATTATAAACCTGTAAAACAAAGCGCCGTATATTTTTTAAATAAAAATATTTCAGATGAAATTCAAGAAGAAATAAAAGAAACTCTAAATTTTAAAACATTTACAAAAATAGAAGACGAAACAATTTTACCAACAAATGACGTTGATATTTTAATAATTATCGGCGACGATTATTTGAATTAAACATATGGCTACACCAGCAACAAAACAAAATACAAATTTACCACAGGTCGTTTTAATCGGTCGTGCTAATGTTGGTAAATCAACTTTATTTAACACTTTAACTGAAAGTAAAAAAGCTTTAGTTTCTACTATTGCGGGAACAACTCGTACAAATAATGAAGCTGAAGTTTTATGGCGCGCCAAAAGATTTAATTTAATTGATACTGGTGGTATTGATAATTATGAAAATGAAAAATTTAGTGAAGAAATTTTATTACAATCAAAAAATGCTTTGGAACAAGCTGATATAATCTTAATGGTGATTGACGCTAAAACTGGAATTTTACCACAAGAAATTGAACTGGCAAAAATTTTAAATACTAAATACAAAGATACCAAAAAATTTTTAATAGCTAATAAAGCTGACAACAAAAAAATAGATTTAATTTTAGATTTAAGAGATTGTGCAAAATTACAACTTGGTTCCCCTATTTTTGTTTCCGCAGCTAGTGGTCGTGGACTTGGTGATGTTTTAGATATTTTATTTTCAGAATTCAATAAAATGAAAATCAAACCAAAAAAAATAAAAAAAGAAAAAGATGAACCCATAATTAAAATAGCTTTAATTGGCAAACCAAATGTTGGTAAATCTTCAATTTTTAATAAATTGATTGGCGAAGAAAAAGTAATTGTTAGCGCCAAAGCTCATACTACTCGTGAACCTTTTGATACAGAAATGGAGTATGAATATCAAGGAAAAAAATATCGTTTGATTTTTATTGATACTGCTGGAATCAGAAGAAAAAATAAAGTAAGCGGACATTTAGAAAGAGAAGGTATTGCCAAAAGTATTCAAACTGCCCAAAATGCTGATATTATTTTATTAGTTTTAGATGCTAGTGAAATTATTTCTAGTCAAGATATGCAACTTGCTGGACTCATTGAAAAAAGAAGCAAATCAGTTCTAATTTTATTAAACAAATGGGATTTAGCTGAAGATAATAGTGATCGTGTTCGTAATGAAACAAAAAAATTGGTTTATGCACATTTTCCCCATTTAGATTTTGCTCCGATTTTATTTATTAGTGGAAAAACTGGTTATAGAACACAACAAATTTTCCCAGATATAATAAAATTACATGATGCTCGTCAGACTGAAATACCACGTTATGCTTTAGAAAAATTTATGAAAAAAATCACTACTGAACATCAACCAGCTCGAGGAAAAGGAATTCGTCATCCAAAAATTGTTGGCTTTCGTCAAATAAATACTGAACCACCAATTTTTGAATTATTTATCAAACACCGTACTTCTCTTCATCGTTCTTATATAAATTATATAGAAAATAGATTACGAGAAGAATTTAATTTTTACGGGACACCTCTCGTTATAAAACTTACTAAAACAAAAAGTTAATTTTAAATATATGAAACTGATTGTTGGTCTTGGGAACCCAGGAAAAAGTTATGAAAAAACCAGACATAATGTTGGTTTTATGATGGTTGACAAAATACAAAAAGAATTAAAAAAATATAATATCAACGAATGGGAGATTAGCAAAAAGTTTAATGCGGAAATTTGTGGTTGTACAGTTGGTGAAGAAAAAATAATTTTAGCTAAACCGCTTACTTTTATGAATAATTCTGGTGAAGCAGTCGGGCTTATCATGCATTATTATAAAATCAATATCAAAGATTTAATTGTGGTTCATGACGACAAAGATATCCAACTTGGTGAATATAAAATTCAAGAAAATAAAGAATCTGCTGGACACAATGGTGTGAAATCAATTATCCAAATTTTAAATAATAAAAATTTTACTCGAGTTCGAATCGGCGTTGCTAGTTCTAATCAAAAAAAGATGGCAGACACCGCAAAATTTGTTTTAGCAAAATTTAGTTTATTCGAAAGAAAAAAAATTGAAACAATGATTGCTGAAACAGCAAAAAAAACTTTGGAAATTATTTTTTAATAAAAAAATTATGGAGGGTTTAACTAAAGAAATTTGGCCGGTTTTTTTTCCAAAGATGACTTGTAAACGCTACCAAGAATTGTTGGCGTTTTTTGATTCTCCAAAAAATATTTGGGAAGGAACTGAAAATGATTTTTTAAAAGCTGGTTGGAAAAAAGAAATTATAGAAAATTTTTTTGTTTGGAAAAAAGATTTTATTTTAAAACAAAAAGATGACTATGAAAAAATATTTTTCCGTGATGAAATAAGTTGTTTAACTTATGACAATCAAGCTTATCCAAAAAATTTAAAAAATATTTTTGATCCGCCTACTTGTATTTTTATACGTGGAACTTTAGCGATAGACAAAATTTTTTTAGCTGTTGTTGGTTCACGCAAAAACACTTTTTACGGTCGACAAATAACTGAAAAATTAATCACCGAATTAGATAACAATTTAGTTATAGTCAGTGGACTGGCTTTTGGTATTGATAGTATCGCACATCAAACTTGTTTAAAAAATAAAAAATCTACGATTGCAGTTTTAGGAGGCGGAATAAACACAGAAAATATTTATCCAAAAGAACATCATAATTTAGCAATAGAGATTATTAATAATGGTGGGGCTCTTATTTCTGAATATCCTCCTTTGACCGAACCAAATTCTTTTACTTTTCCAAAAAGAAATAGAATTATCGCTGGACTTTGTGAAGCTGTTTTAGTAATTGAAGCTACGCAAAAATCAGGAGCTCTCATCACTGCCGAATGTGCTTTGCAAAACGGACGTGAAGTTTTTGCTGTACCTCAAAATATAAATTCAGAAAATTCTTATGGCGTAAATGAATTATTAAAAAATGGTGCAGCATTAGTAAATTCAACAGCTGATATAAGCAGTGTTTTAAACTTGCAAAATACAGCAGATTGTGTTAAAAATAAAATTATTCAAACTACAAATGAACAAGAAAAAATTATTTTAAAACTTTTAGATGGACAAGGAGTCCATATTGATTTTTTGATAAAAAATAGTGGATTAAATAGTCAAATCGTCAATTCCACCTTAGCGTTTATGGAATTAAAAGGTTGGATAAAAAATTTAGGAAATATGACTTATATTTTAAATAATTAATTATGAATTTTGATCAAGCTTATAATTATCTTTTGTCTTTAAATAATTTACCACGGCAAGAATACATGAGAGACGGAAAAAAATGCGATTTATATTTACAAAGAATTCGCTTTTTTTTGAAATTAATTGGCAATCCCGAAAAAAAAATAAAAAATTATATCCACGTCACTGGTACTAGTGGCAAAGGATCAACCGTAACTTTTTTACATAATATTTTATTAGCTAATGGCAAAAAAGTTGCTTCTAGTTTGTCACCTCATCATATAATTATTACCGAACGTTGGAAAGTTGCTGACAAAAATATGAGCAAAAAAGAATTTGTTGATATAATGAATTTTTTAAAACCAAAATTAGATGCTTATGTTCGTTTGAGTCCTTATGATATGTTATCTTTTTTTGAAATAACCGAAATTATTGGTTTTATTTTTTTTAGTCGCAAAAAAGTTGATTGGGCGATTTTAGAGGTTGGTTGCGGCGGACGATTTGATTCCAGTAATATTATTCCGCATAAAAAAATAGCTGTGATTACTAATATTGGACTTGATCATCTTGGACTAATTGGTAATAACAAAGAAGAAATCGCTTATGAAAAATCAGGAATAATAAAAGCAAATTGTGAAGTTTTTACTAGTGAAAAAAATGAAAAGATTTTAAAAATAATTAAAAAAGAATGTCAAAAAAATAAAGTAAATTTAAATATTATAAATAAATCTAAGTATAAAATAAAAAAACAAGAACTAGATTTTACAAAATTTACATATAAAAATAACAATTATCAAATAAATACTTTTGGCGAGCATCAAATAAACAATACTATTTTGACAATTGAAATTGCAAATTTTTTGAAACTTGATCCTGAAAAGACAAAAATAGGTCTTGAAAAAACAAAACAAAGTTTACGTTTAGAAATAATAAATAAAAATCCACTTATTATACTTGATGGAGCTCATAATCCTGACAAGATGAAAACAACAGTGAAAGCAATTAAAAAAAAGAATAAAATAGTAAATTTAGTCGTTGGTTTTTCTGGCGACAAAAATATAGAAAATCAAATAAAACAGCTTTGTGAATTAAAATTAAAAAACGTAATTTTGACTAGAAATACTAATAATATTTTTCGCAAAGTAGCTGATCCAAAATTTTTAGAACAAAAATTTAAAAAACAAAATCCAAAAATAAAAACTAAAATTTTTTTAGATCCAAAAGATGCTTATGACTTTGCAAAAAGTAAAACAAAGAAAGATAAAATTTTACTTGTTACTGGCAGTATTTTTTTGAGTGGAGAAATAAAAAAATTTATAATTTAAGAATTTAGATTTTAGAATTAAAAGAACACATCAGACAACTACATCGTAAATAAATTCATCTTTTTTCAGCACCCTTAAGTAAAGTTAAATAAATTCATAATTCATAATTCCTAAATCATAAATCTAAAATCTTTACTTATTTGACATAATCCTCTTTTTATTTTATGCTGTAAAACATAAAAAATCTTATGCCAAAATTAATTATTGTTGAATCACCTACTAAAGCAAAAACAATTTCTAAATTTTTAGGAAATTCTTATATTGTAGAATCTTCTTTTGGTCATTTACGTGATTTACCAAAAAGTCGTATGGGAATAAATATTGAAGATGGTAGTTTTGAACCAGAATATATAAATTCACGAGATAGAAGTGCACAAATAAAAAAACTAAAAGAATTGGCAAAAAAATCTTCAGAAATAATATTTGCAACTGATGAGGACCGTGAAGGAGAAGCTATTTCTTGGCATTTAGCTCATATTTTTAATGTAGAACCAAAAGAAGCAAAAAGAATAGTTTTTCATGAAATTACTAAACATGCTATTGAAGAAGCTTTAAAAAATCCACGCGGAATTGACCAGCAATTGGTTGATGCTCAACAAGCTCGTCGTATTTTAGATAGACTAGTTGGTTATGAACTTTCACCTTTTTTATGGAAAAAAGTGGCCCGTGGTTTATCAGCTGGACGTGTTCAATCAGTAGCTGTTCGTCTGATTGTTGAAAGAGAAAAAGAAAGAGATAATTTTATTAGTGAAGAATATTGGACATTAGAAGCAAATTTTAAAAAAAATGATTATTCTTTTACAGCTAAACTCAGTAAAAAAGATGAAAAAACTATCAAAAAAATGGATATCAAAAATGAACAGCAAGTAAATGAAATTATTTCTGAATTGAAAAATGTTGACTATTTAGTAAAACAAATTGAAAAAAAAGAAATTCAAAAAAATCCTTATCCTCCTTTTACAACTTCTACTTTGCAACAACAAGCTAGTAATAAACTTGGTTTTTCTGCTAAACAAACTATGCGTATTGCCCAACAGCTTTATGAAGGTGTAAAAATTCCTGGAATTGGACAAGTTGGTTTGATTACTTATATGCGTACCGACTCTTTAAATTTATCAGAAAAATTTATAACTGAAGCGGGAGATTTTATCAATAAAAATTTTGGTGAAAACTATTTTGTCAAAACAGGTCGTCATTACAAAACAAAAAGTAAAGGAGCACAAGAAGCTCACGAAGCAATCCGACCAACTTTTGCTGACAAAAGTCCAGAATCAATAAAAGATTTTCTAGAAACAAATCAATATAAACTTTATAAATTAATTTGGAATCGGGCTTTAGCTAGTCAAATGACAGCAGCTAGATTAGACAAAACTGATGTTGACATAAGTGCTGGAAAATATACTTTTAAATTAAGTGGCCAAACACTCGTATTTGCTGGTTGGTTATCTTTATATCCTGAAACACAAAAAGAAGAAAATTTACCAGAATTAAAAATAACAGAAAAATTATTTTGTGAAAAATTAGATCCAAAACAACATTTTACCGAAGCTCCAGCTAGATACAGCGACGCTAGTTTAATCAAAATAATGGAAGAATATGGTATTGGACGACCTTCTACTTATGCTCCAACAATTTCTACAATTGAAAGTCGTGGTTATGTAGCGAGAGATGAAAATAAAAAATTATATCCAAAAGATATTGCTTTTTTAGTAAATGATTTATTAGAAAAAAACTTTGAACAAATAGTTGATTATAAATTTACTGCAAAAATGGAACAAAATCTAGATGAAATTGCTGCTGGAAAAAAACATTGGCAACCAATTATTTCTACTTTTTATCATCCTTTTCATGAAAATCTTACAAACAAAATGTCAGAGATGACAAAAGAAAAAATTTCTCAAGAAAAAGAATTAGGCATTGATCCAAAAACTGGAAAAGTGGTTTCTATAAAAATTGGACGTTATGGACCTTATGTCCAACTTGGTGAAAAAACTGATTCAGAAAAACCAAAATTTGCTTCTATTCCTAAAGATCGAGGTATGAATTCTATTGAATTAGATGAGGCTTTAACTTTTTTAAGTTTACCAAAAAATCTTGGCAAAGATTTGCTTGGACGTGAAATTATTGTTAATATTGGCAGATTTGGACCTTATGTTCAAATTGAAAAACAATATTTTTCTTTAAAAGACAAGGATCCTTATTCACTGACTTTAGGCGAAGCTTTACAAATAGTCCAAGAAAATACAGAAAAAAATAATCAAAAAATAATCAAAGAATTTGCTGATTCAGAAATAAAAATATTAAATGGACGATTTGGACCTTATGTAACTGATAAAAAAATAAATGTTACTGTGCCAAAAAAAATGAAACCAGAAGATTTGACTCTTGCAGAATGTGAAGAACTTATAAAAAATAAAAAAACAAAAAAGACCGGAAAAAAATAATCGGTCTTCTTTGTGTAGCAAGAGAGCTAACCTAAATGCCTTTGGTAATAAAAAGGTGCTCTACTCGCTACATTGGACATTATAACAATAAACACAAAAAAATCAAGACAAAAAGAAAACCCCGATCTAAGCGATGGGGGTTTTCTTTTTTAAGCATTTAAGGTTTCTACCTTCTTATTACAAAGCTATAATAGCATATTTTTTAGCTTTTGTCAAGAGTAGCTAATTCTTTATCAATTATTTTTTTCATAAATAACACTGTTTCTTTTAGATGACCTTGTCGATTTGTAATCTGGTAATTATAATTTTTTGCTTGTTTGAGCTCTTTTTTTGCGATTTTTAATCTTTCAGCAATTTGTTTTTTATCCAAACCTCCACGATTTTTTATTCTTTCTTCTAAAGCTTGTAAACTATCAGGCAATAAGAAAAAAGATAAATGTTTTATTTTTTCTCGATCAAAAGATTTTTTACCATTAACATCAATCTGTACAAAAACAATTTTATTTTTTTCTATTTTTTCAAACAATTGTTTTTTTTCCACACCATAATAATTTCCGTTATAGAAATTATATTCAATTAATTCATGGTTTTTTATTTTATTTTCAAAATCAGTTTTACTAACAAAAAAATAATCTTGACCATCTTTTTCTTTTTCTCGTGGTTGACGAGAAGTTGTGTTAACTGATAAACAAGATTTTTTATAAATCTTTTTTAATTCTCTTAAGACAGTATTTTTTCCTCCGCCAGAAGGAGAGGAAACTATAATTATCATAAATTATTTTTTTAAAGTTGCTAAAAAAGTAATGAGATCTTTAGCTAAAGGTATTTCAACATCAACTGTTTCACCATTTAAATCCGCAAAAGCTAATTTATAAGCTTGTAAAAAAAGACGTCCTAATTGGTTATCAACTTTTTTAATTAATTTTCTATTTAAATATAATTCATCACCAACCACTGGATGATTACTAGCAAACATATGAACACGAATTTGATGTGTACGTCCACTGTGGATCTGCACATCAAGTAAACTAAATCTAGCAAATTTTTTATCTAAATAAAATTCAGTTAAAGCTTCTTTACCTTTTTGAATTTTTGTAACATTTTTTAATTTTAATTTATCAATTTTTGGTCGACAAACCATTTTTGCTTTTGATCGATCAATTTCAAAATCAATTCTATCATGTTCTTTTTCAAAATGGCCGTAAACTAAAACTTTGTATTTTTTTTCTACAGTTTTATCTTGAAATTGTTTTTTAAAAAAATCAAAAGCTTTTTGATTTTTTGCAATCAATAATAAACCAGAAGCCTCTTTATCTAATCGATGAACAATACCAGGTCGATCTTTATTTTCACCAACATTTTTTATATTTGGATATTTTTTTAATAACCAAGTTATCAATGTATTTTTTTCTCCAGCACTTGTCGGGTGAACAAGTAAACCAGCTGGTTTATCAATAATTAAAAAATCAGAAGTTTCTTTTATGATTTTGATTTCCGAAAAAAGCTTTTGTTCTGTATCTTTTTTGTCTTTTGAAATTTTAGGTTCTTGGTGAAATTCCAAAATATCTCCAGTTTTAATCCGATCACCAGCTTTTTTTGGTTTTTTACCATTTAAAGTTAATAAACCTTCATCTATCATTTTTTTTGCTTGTGAACGAGGCAAATTTAAAATCTCAGCTAAAAAAATATCTAATCTTTTATCTTGAACATCTTTTGGAATTAAAATTTTTTTATTATTCATATGTTTTTTCTTGATAAAAATCATTATATAGAAAAAGACTTGAAAAAGCAAATGAAATCTGCTACAATATTTTTATCATTTACAAATGGGTCAGTAGCTCAGTCGGTTAGAGCACAGCGCTTATAACGCTGGGGTCGGTGGTTCAAGTCCACCCTGACCTACACAAAAAATTCGCCATAAACGAATTTTTTTATTTTTTCAAAAAAAGTTAAAAATAAAATTAAAATTATAAAAAATAATTTATGAATTTTTTTATGATTTAAAAAAATATTTTTTTAAAAAAGAAAAATTTTTTTTCAAAAAATAAAAGTTATACACAGTGAATCACAAAAAGTATTTAAAATTTTTCAAAAAAACTTTATACTATATTTATAAAGGTCGTTATAAAAAAAATATAAAAAATTTTACGCCGATGCTTGTCGTGTAAAATTCTTCTAATGTTTATTCGATGTAAATTTGGTGTGTGCCATGGTTACATCAAAATATTAAATAAACATTTTTATCTTAAAAAAGAAAAGGGGTGAATTATATGCCTACAAAGAAAAAAGCTGTAAAAAAAGTTGCTAAGAAAAAAGTTGCTAAGAAAAAAGTAGCAAAAAAAGCAGTTAAGAAAGTTGCTAAGAAAAAAGTAGCAAAAAAAACTGCTAAGAAAAAAGTTGCTAAGAAAAAATAGTTTCTTACCACAAACAAAAATACTCCTCTATAGGAGTGTTTTTGTTTTTTTATAAAAAATTAAAGTTCTAAACTTAAATTTTTATCTTTTCTTTTTTCATCAGAAAAAACTTTTACTATTCCAAAAACTCCATCATAACCTGGTTTAACAAAAATATTTCCTTTTCTTACTCTATCGATAGCCTCAGCAATTTTTTCACTCTCAATTTTTTTTATTTTTTCTAAATCAGCTTCAAGTAAAATGTAAAATTCGTTACCAATATTTTTTAATAAATTTTCATAAGTATTTAAAACTATTTTACTCACAACTCCTTTTTCCAAAGTATCCGCAATAATTTCTATAAGAGGTACTAAATTTTGAAAAGGAATTTTTTCTTTACTGATGTTTTGAATTTCTTTTTCCCCACGATCACTGAGCTCCGCTAATCTATTACTTACTCCTAAAACTAATTTCTTTTTACAAATTGGACAAATATTTTTATATTTCAAACTTTCTTCTGGAGAACAAACAAAATTACAATCTTTATGTCCATCAAAATGATATTTTCCTTCTTCAGGATAAAACTCTATTGTTTTTAAAAACTTTTTCTTGTCACGTTTTTTCAAAATAGAAAAAATTTCATTATAATTTATATCTTGTTCATTAATAAATTGAAAAACATTAGCTTCTCGTCCTAATTTTTGTAGACTATGGGCATCAGAATTTGAAACTAAAGAAAATTTATCTAAAGATGACCAATGCCAATTCATAAGTGGATCACTGGATAAGCCAGTTTCTAATGCAAAAATTTCTGAGCTCATTTCTTCAAAACAATCTTCAATACTATCATAACCACTTTTGGAACCAAAAAGTCCAAACCAAGGAGTCCAAATATGTGCTGGAATCATTTGCATTCTTGAATCAATTTTTTTTATAAAAATTAAAAGTTCTTTTGCAGTCATTCCTAAAATAGGGCGGCCATCTGATCTAAGATTAAAACCGTTTTTTTCTAATTCATTATTAAATTTTTCTACAATTTGTAAATTTGGAGCAAAAATACATAAGTGCAGACGGCGACAAAAATCTTTATGTTTTTTAATACAAGCAATTTCTGTACCTAAAATAAATTTTGTCTTTGATTGTTTATTTTTTAATTCAAAAATTCCAGTATCCGCAATTTCTTTTAAATTTTCTTTTAAATGACTAAACCAAGCAGGATGTGTAAAATCACCTGTGGCAATAATATCTATTCCTTTTTTTTCACAAGCTTGGGCAATTTTTGGCAATTCTAAATCACGACTACAAGCACGAGAATATCTGGAATGAATATGTAAATCCAAAATTTGTCTGATCATATTTCAAAAATTCAAAAATTCTTATATAATGTTTATATAGATTAACATAAAAATATTAAAGCGACAATATTTATGAAACAAAAAATCGTTGTCAATGATAAAATGCAAAAAAACTACATTTATTATCGCACGGAAAAAATGGGAAAAAATTTTGCGCCTGAATTTAAACCAGAATTAAGCCCAAAAAAAATGTTAGCGCTTGGAGTTTTTGGTGGAAAATATATGACTGATTGTGGCAAAGAATTTCCGGCTGATTGGTTTACCAAAGCAAAATTATCTCCACAGAAAAAAGATAAGAATATAAATTATTTTAAAAAAGATGCTTCCTTACCTTTATCTTATTGGATAAAAAAAGGTTGGATTTATCATGAAGATCCACGTGGTTGGTTCCAATGGTATTGTCGTTATTATTCAGGAAGAAGAATTGAAGTAGAAGACAAAAGACAAATCAAACGTTGGCAAGCATTCAAAAGACATCGCACAGCGATTATGAAAAATTGTGAAGCAAAAGATTTTTCTTGTCGTCCAAAACAAAGACAAGCGATTTTACATTGGGCGTATGATGCGAGGAAAATATAGGAAAGTAAAAATTAAAAAACAGTCTTAACACCAGACTGTTTTATTTTTTAATATTCTAATTTACTCTTTAAACTTATTTATATATTCAATTGCTGAGAGAGCTGCGGTTGCGCCATGTCCAGAAGCAATAATAATTTGTTTAAAAGGTACATCAGTCACATCACCAGCAGCAAAAATTCCTTCACAATCAGTTTTACATTTTGTATCAACTTGAATTTCTCCAATTCTATTTTTTGAACCACAGGAAACAAAATCAGAATTTGGAATTTGACCAATATGAACCATCACGCCTTCAACTCCTAATTCTTTTTCTTCGTGAGTTTTTAAATCTTCATAAATTATTTTTTCGACAAAATCTTTACCAACAATTTTTTTCAAATTAGCATTATAAATTATTTCTATATTTTCTAAACTTTTTACTTTATCAATCAAAATATCTTCAGCTCGAGGAAAACCGCCTTTATTTTCAATACTATTTTCATAAATTGTCATGATATAAGCTTTTTTGGCGATTGTTGATAACATTAATACTGATTCTAAAGCTGAATTACCAGCTCCAACAGTAATTGTGGTTCTATTTCTAAATAATGGACCATCACAAACTGTACAATAAGTAACTCCTCGTCCTCGAAATTCAGTTTCACCTTCAACTCCTAAAGTACGTGGATGAATTCCACTAGCAATTATGATTGCTTTGGTTTTATAAATTTTTTCTTCATTAGCAAGATTAACAGCTTTAATAACATGAAACTTTCCTTCTTTTGTTAAAGATTCTACTCGGTAACCTTGGTCAATTTTTTGACCATAAGATTCAACATGTTTTTGAAAATTTTGTGCCAATTCAAAACCAGAAATACTGATTATCCCTGGCCAGTTATTAACTTCTCCAGACAAAGCAACTTCGCCACCAATTTCTTGGGTAACTATTTTAAAATTCAAATTACGACGACAAGCATAAACTGCAGCTGAAAGTCCAGCGGCACTAGCACCAATTATAACCAAATCTAAAATTTCTTCATTGTTCATATTTATACAAATTAAAATTATGTGTATGTATTTTATTACTATCTTATTTTTTCGTCAATTGTGTAAAAGTACGATAAGCTGTTTTTGGATCATCAGCATCTAAAATCGCACTGCCTACACAAAGATTATCCGCTCCAGCTGAAATAATTTTTTGGATATTATATTCTTTTACTCCTCCATCAACCGAAACTAAAATATTTAAATTTTGTTTTTTAAAATTTTTTATTTTTCGCAAAACTTTGTTATCAAATTTTTGTCCTTGTTTTCCTGGCAAAACTCCCATAAAAACTAAAACATCAATATTTTTTAAATATTTTTTAATTTTACTTATTTTTGTATTTGGATTAAGCACCAGACCTAATTCCCATTTTTGTTTTTTACAAAAATTTATAATCTCAACAAAATTATTTTCTTCTATAATTTCTGCATGAACTAAAATTCTTTTGACATTTTTAACGCTCGTCCATTTTTTTAAATAAACTAGAGGTTGTTTAACCATGAGATGAAGTTCAACTTTATTTTTTTCATTTTGTAAAAAAGATGGCTGTATATTATTTTTTGCTATTACAAATTTTCCATCAACAATATCAATTTGGAATAAATTAACTTCTTTTTTTAAACTGTCAAATTGTTTTTGAAATTTTTTTTTGCTAAAAACAAAAATAGACGGGATTATTTTTGCCATATTATTTATATTTTTTTTCTTCTATTTTTCCTAAAAAATAATCTTTGATATTTTCCAAATTATTTAAATCTATTTTTGTCTCCAAAAAAATAAGGCTATTTTCAATCGCTCGAATTTTATCTTTTATCTCGGCCACCAGATCTTCAAATTGGCAATTGTCTGCTAACTGTCGTAAATCACTAATTAATTTTTCCATTTCAATCATTTTTTGACGATAGGTTTCAATTTTTTGACGATATTTTTTTTCTTCTTTATGTAAAATAGTTTGAAAAACAAATTTTTTTATATCTTCTTTTATATCTAAAAGTAAATCACCAATTTTTTTTCTTTCCTCGCTTTCTAAAATAGACAAAGCTGTTCCAGAAAAAATATCTTCATAATTAACTCCTAATTCTTTTAACAAAAAATATTTATCTTTTAAATCAGCTTCTAATCTTTGTCTTACAATTTTTTCTAGCATTTTTTCTTCATATTCATGATGAATTTCTGCAAAAGATACAAAATATGGCCAAACTGTTTTTCCAAATTTAGCAAAAATATTTTCCACTTCTTCAGCACTTAAATCATATTTTTTTTCAACTTCTGCTAAGGTTTTTTTTATTTCTAAATCAATATCATCTGGAAAAAAAGGTGGTGGATTTCCAAAAATCTTTTTCAAAATTTGAATTGTATATTCGTGATTTTTATTAGTCATATTAAATATTTATAAATTTTTCCCATTTTAAAAATAATTCTTTTGTAGCAAATAAATCTCCAGCACAATATTTGGCGATTTTTTCATATTCACCTTTTTTGTATAATGGAGCAACTTCATGTCCATTTATTCCTTCACTTTTTGGTGATTTAATTTCAAAAGCTTTACAATAAAAATCTAAATTAAATTTGCGATAAGAATTATAAAAAGTTAATTGTTCTAAAAGATCAATATGAACATTATTCGCATAACGATAAGGCATAAGATTACGACTAATTTTAACTCCAAGCATGGCAGATTTTAACATAAGTACAGGACAATCAAATCCCCGACCGTTAAAAGTCACAAATCTATCAGCATATTTTATTGCTTGCCAAAATTTTTCTAAAATTTCTTTTTCTGTACCAATCGAATATTTTATATTATTTTCTATCCAATCAGTTTTTTTGTTTTCTGATTGAAAATAAACTGCGCCTTTACCAGTTTCTGCCACAAGCATCCCAATGGCTACAATTTTATTTGTTGGCGCCCAAAGAGCTAATTGGGTTAAAATTTTTTCTCGTTCATCTTCGTCTTCAGCAAATTTTAATAAATATTCTTTTTGGGTTTCATCAAACGAATCAAAATCAAGTGGAATTGTTTCTATATCAAAAATAACTGTCCTCATATTTTTTTAAACTAATTTATTTTTTATTTCATACATCGCTATTCCAGCTGCTACACTGACATTTAGACTTTCTTTTTTACCATACATCGGAATATGCGAAATATTATCACAAATTTTTAAAATATTTTTTTTCACACCATCAACTTCATTACCAACTATCAAAGCAACATCTTTTTCTATTTTTAATTTCTTTAATTCCTGACTATTTTCGTTTTTTTCTAACGCCACAATTTGAAATCCTTTCTTTTTTAGACTGACAATCAATCTTTTTAAATCTTTTTTACTTTCCCAAGGCATCCACTTTTCTGCACCAAGAGATACTTTATCAATTTGTGGTTTTGGTGGATGAGAAGTGTAACCAACTAAAAAAAGTTTATCTACTCCGCAGGCATCAGCTGTTCGAAACATGGCACCGACATTATGACAGGATCTAATATCAGGTAAAATTAAGTAAAATTTCTTGTTTTTCATATTAAAACAATTATAACATAATGAGGAGGAAAAAGTAAAAAGGAGAAAGAAAAAATGGTTTTACTTTTTAAACATAAAATGATAAAATTAAAATGTATGACCGAAAAAGAAGGAATTCTACAACTCCAAAAATCTTTTGGCATTAATCCTATTTTTTCTAGGATAATTTTTGATAAAATAAAAAAAGATAATTTAATAGAAGACGCTGCAAAGATTATTGCAGAAAGACCAAAACCTTTTGTAAAATGGGTTGGAGGAAAACGCCAACTTTTAAAACAATTTAAAGAGCTTGGATTATATCCTCCAGATGAATTTAATCCTTTAAAACACACTTATTTTGAGCCTTTTGTTGGTGGTGGGGCTGTATTTCTTGATTTATTACCAAAAAATGCGGTTATTTCTGATTTAAATTCCGATCTCATTACGACTTATAAAGTAGTTAAAAATGATGTTGAAAAATTGATAAAATTATTAAAAACATATAAATATAGTAAAGATTTCTTTTTAAAAATTAGAAGTCAAAAATCTTCTAGTCTTTCTGAAATTCAAATCGCGGCGAGATTTATTTATTTAAACAGAACTTGTTTTAATGGCTTGTATAGAGTTAATAGCAAGGGAGAATTTAATGTTCCGTTTGGAAAATACAATAATCCACTTATTTGTGATGAAGATAATTTAAAAAAAATATCCAAAGCTCTAAAAAATGTAAAAATTTATAATGAAGACTATAAAAATGTTTTAAAAAGATCTAAAAAAGGAGATTTTATTTATTTTGATCCTCCTTATTATCCAATAAACAAAACTTCATCATTTACTTCTTACACCTCAAAGGAATTTTTAGAAAAAGAACAATTGGAACTCAGAGATACCTTTTTAGAATTACACAGAAGGGGTTGCTTTGTGATGCTTTCAAATTCTAACACTCCTTTTATAAATAAAATTTATTCTGATTTTAAAGGGATTAAAATTAATAAAATAGAAGCAAACAGAAATATAAATTCTAAAGCTTCGGGAAGAGGCAAAATAAAAGAAGTTTTAATCATTAATTATTAATTTTTATATGAAAAAAGATTTTAACAAACTAACAAACACATTCAAAAGTTCAATTAAAACCTGGGATTATTTTGTAAACTGGGAGAAGGTTTTCTTAAACAAATCAGAATTAGAAATAACTCTTAATAAACTAAATTATTTACTAGGTAAAGACAATTTAAAAGATGAATTTAAAAAACTTTTTATCTCTAATCCTGATATTATAAAAGCTTTTCCTGTATTATTAGCTGTCAGAGATAATAAACTTGAAGTATTTGACAAGGTGACAAAAAATTCTGAGTTTTTTGATTTTTCGCAAACAGATAAAAACTATGAAAAGTATTTTTTATTCCTTAAAAATTCTGGACTTGATAAACTTTTTCAAAAAGACGGAATTAAAAATCTTGTTGATTATGTAATGGGGGTTGAAGTTGGGCTTGATAGTAATGGTAGAAAAAACCGAGGAGGTTCATTAATGGAAGAAATAGTTGAATCTTTTATTTCTGATTTTTGTAAAAATAAAGGGTTTGAATATGCTACTCAAGCTAGGTCTAGTGCAATAAAAAGTAAGTGGGGTGTAAATGTAAAAATAAATAAATCAGAAAGAAGTTTTGATTTTGCTATTTATAATCCTAAAAGTAAAAAGATTAAATTGTTTGAAACAAATTTTTATAATGGGGGTGGTTCAAAACTAAAAGCAGTTTGCGGGGAATTTAAAAGTCTTTATACAGAACTTAAAGAACAAAGTATAGATTTTATTTGGATAACTGATGGCTTAGGTTGGTTTACAGCCAAAAGACCTCTTGAAGAAACATATAATCATAACGAATACATTTTTAATTTGAATATGCTTGGGGAAGGAATTTTGAATGAATTAAAATGGTAAATTCTTATGGCCAACAAAAAACAGAGACTTCATCCTGATAATTTTGAAATGGAGTGTACCACTGTTTGGTCGTTTCCACGACGCGGTAATTGGGCGACACATAAATCGGATTGGAGAGGAAATTGGGCACCTGAAGTAGTGCGCAATTTAATTTTACGTTATTCAAAAGAAAAAGATCATTTATTAGACTGTATGATTGGCGGTGGAACGACTGCTATTGAAGCAAAAATTTTAAATAGACATATCACCTGTGTTGATATTAATGAACAAGCTGTCAAAAGAACGATAGAATCATTAAAATTTGAAATAAATAATAAAGCAAAACAAAGAATTGTAAAATGTGATGCAAGAAAAATGGATTTTATTAAAAATAATGAAATTGATTTTGTTCTCACCCATCCCCCTTACGCAGACATAATAAAATATAGTAATGGAAAAATAAAAGAAGATCTTTCCAATATTCACGACATAGATGAATTTGTAAATCAAACTGGATTAGTAGCAAAAGAACTTTACAGAGTTTTAAAATCAGGAAAATTTTGTGCGATTTTAATTGGAGATACTCGCAGAAATAAAATGTATCAACCAATTGCTTTCCGAGTGATGGCTGAATTTATTAAAGTTGGTTTTAAATTAAAAGAAGACATAATAAAAAAACAACACAATTGCAAAGCAACTGGTTTTTGGGTTAATAAGTCAAAAGAATTAAATTTTTTACTAATAATGCACGAACATTTATTTATTTTTCAAAAGTAATAATTAAAAACAATATATATTGTGGATAATTTTTGGAAAAACACAATTAAATAAAAAACAAAATATAATTTTTAATAAAAAAATATGTCCAAAAAAAGAATCTTAATCGCAATTTTAACCGGAGCATTACTTGGAATTTTTTGTATAATCGGAATAAGCGTACGACTTGGTTTTGCAGGAAACGAATTATTTATTTTTTCTACTTGGCTAAATAGAGTTATCATGGGTTTAGTAATAGGATTAGCACCATATTATGAAATAAAAAATAATACTAAAAATATTTTACTTCGCGGAGCATTTTTAGGTTTTATAATCAGTGGATCTTTTTTCCTTGCTACAAATTTCCGAGATGTCCCTGGTTTTATCGCTGGAATTTTTTATGGAATAATTATAGATTTTATTGCTAGTAAAAGTGTAAAAAATAATTAATATCAAAAAATTGACAACTTATTTTTTCTCAATTATAATTTAATCAGACAATTCAATAAAAAAATTTATTCAGAGTGCAGTTAGGGAACTAGCCCGATGACCTGCCGACAACCTATCTCAAAAAAGACAAGGTGCCAATTCTAGCCCAAAAGGGGAAGATAAAAAATGTTTTTTGTTTTTAGTAAAAATATCTTTCCCAACAGGAAAGATTTTATTTTTCATTAAAAATATATGCTATAAACAAAAAATTGAAACTTCTGTTCTTTACTATTAACAAAATAAAAATAATTTTATGAAAAAAACTTTAGCCGAAATAGAAAACTGGGCAACTAAACTCACTGCCACACAAATAGACCAATTACCAGAAGAAGAAATAATCGAATATATAATGGAAAGACCTGGACATCCAGGACAATATGGTTTTATGTTAGGACCTGAATCTTTTAAATCAATAGAAGAATTTTCAACTATATTTTCCGCTCTAATGAACAGATTAAATAAAATAGAAAATTTAGAAAATAAAATGACTAGTAATAAAGAAAAAACTGAGATCAACTTAGTAAGTTTGCAAAATTATCTTCAAGGAAGAAAATGGGAGGAATTAACGAAGGAAGAACAACTAAACATATCTGGGGAAATATTAAAAATGATATTCCCAAACTTACCGAAGAAATAAATAAAAAATAATTTTTTGACTTTCTTTAATTTGTGTCATAAAATATAAGTATAATAAAAAAATAAAAATTATATGAAAATTAGATCTGCAAATAAATCGGACATGAAAAATGTTGAAAAATTATTGAATTTACCAGAATTAAAAATGGCAACAGGTGAAAATATTTCTGCTAAAATACTATCCAAATATTTAGATAAAAAATTTTTTTTAGTAGCTGAAGAAAACAAAGAAATTATTGGTACTGTTATGGGAGAAAGATTAAAAAATGGTGGTTTATCTCTCTGGTATCTTGCCGTTAAAAAAGATGCAAGAGAAAAAGGTGTGGGGTCAGCATTAATTGATAAAATTGAAAAAAATATGATTTCTGAAAAAAAAGATTGGATAATCTTATACGCACCAATAAAAAATCAAAAAACTATACGATTTTATAAAAAAAGAGGTTACAATAAAGGAATAACTCACGTTGAATTTTTAAAATATTTAGACAAAAAATAAAATAATCTTTTTATTATTTAAAAATTCCTAAATCTGAAATTAAAAATCTAAAATCTTATGTCTCTTAAAAAAAATTTAATAAATTTTTTAGAATATCTCGAAATAGAAAAAAATCGCAGTCCAAAAACTGTGGAAAATTATAATTTTTATTTAGGTCGTTTTATTGAATGGTTTGGTGACAAATCTGCTGACGCTATAAAATCTGAAGATGTTCGTCAATATCGTTTATGGTTAAACAGACTGGTTGATGTTCATGGCGAAGCTCTTAAAAAAAATACACAAAATTATCATCTTATCGCTTTACGATCTTTTTTGAAATATTTATCAAAACAAGACGTTGAAACTTTAGCTCCAGAAAAAATTGAACTTATGAAAATGCCAGACAGACAGGTGGACTTTTTAGACAACAGTGATTTAAACAGAATTTTAGAAGCACCGTTTAAAAATATAAATAAAAAAAAATTAGAAGAAGAAGGAGAAAAAAAAGGAATGTCCGCTACTTTACTCATTGCTTACCGTGATAAAGCTCTTTTGGAACTTTTGTTTTCTACAGGACTTCGTGTTTCCGAAGCTGCCAAATTAAAAAAAACTGATATAAATCTTAATCGCGATGAATTTACAGTTAGAGGAAAAGGAATGAAAAGTCGTATCGTATTTTTGTCTGAACAAGCAAAATATTTTTTAAAAAAATATTTGGAAATCCGTGCTGATATGAATCCACATCTTTTTATTTCTCATGACAAAAGAACAAAAAAAGAAGACAATGATTCTTTTTTAACTCCACGATCTATCGAAAGAATTGTCCAAAAACATGCACGAGAAGCTGGAATTACAAAAACTGTCACTCCACACACACTTCGCCATTCTTATGCGACTGATTTGTTACAAAATGGTGCTGATATCCGAAGCGTCCAAGCGATGCTCGGTCATTCTTCTATTACCACTACTCAAATTTACACTCACATTACAGACAAAGAATTACGAAACATTCACAAAAAATTTCATGACAAAGGAAGAAAGTAAAACGATTTTAGATTCTAGAATTTGGATTTTAGAATTAAAAAACCTTGTCTAAATTTTAGATAAGGTTTTTTGTTTAAAACTTTTTTTTAAAAATAATTCTAAAATCTTAAATCATAAATCTAGAATTATTTGTTTCCTATTTTTTCAAAAGCTCGCAAAATTTCAAGTGGAATTGCAAAAATAACTGTATTTGATTGATCAGAACTTAAATCATTTAAAGTATTTAAAGTACGAAGATGCAAAGCGCCATCTTGTGAGCTCAACATTTTAGCTGCAATTGCTAATTTTTCAGCAGCAATAACTTCACCTTCAGATTTTATAATCACTGCTCTTTTTTCTCTTTCGGCTTCTGCTTGTTTAGCAATCACTCTTTGCATATCATCAGGTAAAATTACATCTTTAAGTTCTACACCATTTACTTTTATTCCCCATGGATCTGTCGCTTCATCAACTATTTCTTTGATTCTTTTTGCTGCTTGTTCTCGATTCGCTAAAAGTTCATCAAGTTCAAGCTCACCAACCACATTTCTCATAGTAGTTTGCGCAAGTTGGCTAACTGCATACCAAAAATTTTCTACTTCTAAAATTGCTTTAGAGGCATCGGAAACTTGATAATAAATTACTGCATTAATTTTTGCTGAAACATTATCTTTGGTAATTGCCTCTTGCAATGGAACATCTACCGCTTTGACACGAATATCTACTTTTGTCATACTCTGAATAATTGGAAAAACTAATCTCCAACCTGGTTCAATCATGCCAGAATATTTTCCTAAAGTAAATTTTACTCCTCTTTGATATTGATTTACCTGTTTAATACTTACTAAAAGTAAAACAAGCAAAACAATTAAAAAAACTTCCATAAAATTAAATCATTTTTATAAAAACTAGATGGCTAGTTATAATTAAGTTTAGATTATATAGAGATAATTGTCAAAATTATCTAATCGAAAGTTACGTTATTAATAAAATTTTATTAATAACATGTCTTTCGACATTTAACTTTAGACATTCGACTCTTCTATGGTATACTAAAATAAATAATTAGATAAATTTTTTATGAAAAAAATATTTTTAATCTCTTTTTTTCTTATTTTTAATTTATTTTGGACAATAAACTGTCAAGCTGAGGAAAATAATAACCAAAATCAAGAAATAAAAAAAATAAATGCTACTGTGATTTTTGTAGGAGAAAATTCAGTTCGCATCAAAGATAATCAGGGCAATCACTATGAAGTGGATCAAAGTTTTGAAACTGGCAGTAGCGAAAAAGTAGAAAAAGGTATGAATGTTAAAGCAGAATTAATAACTATGCAAGATGGTTCTATTCGTTGTGTAATCAGTGATATAAACAGACTAGAAAAAATTTGGATTTTTATTATAATTTTTGTTTTTTCAGTTTTTTGTTTTTTAAGAAAGCAGGGTTTAATCGCTTTATTAAATTTAGCAATTACTTTTTTATTTGTTATTTTTTTTATAATACCTCTTGTAATAAAAGGTTATAATCCGTTAATATCAACTATAATCGGCACTTCACTTGCAATGACTGTTATGTTTTTTACTTTGTATGGCAAAACAAAAAAAACTTTAGCAATCAGTTTTTCAGCATTAATCAGTTTGATAATTTCTACAATTTTTTCTTGGTTATTTATCAAATTTACTTATCTGACAGGTTTTGCTAGTGATGAAGCTACTTATTTAGTTACTGCTGGTTATGGACATATTGATATGAAAGGTTTACTTTTAGCTGCATTTTTAATCGGAATTATGGGAACTTTGGATGATATTATTATCAATCAAGTTTCAATTATTGAAAGTTTAAAAAAAATTAATCCAAAAATGAAATCTTGGGAAGCTTATCGTGAAGCTATGAAAATAGGTCGAGATCACATGTCTTCGATGATCAATACTTTAATTTTTGCTTATGCTGGGGCAGCTTTTCCACTGCTGATTTTATTTTATTTAAAAAATCCTCCTTTTGATTCAGTGAATTCTATTTTAAATAATGAAATAGTTGCAACTGAAATTGTTCGGATGATCGTTGGCTCAATGTCTTTACTTTTTGCCACACCAATTTCAAGTTATTTAGCCGTCAAATTCTTTTTGACAAAAAACAAACAACGTTGACAAAAATATATTTTTCCGCTATAATTTTTTCGTGTTTAAAAAACGCTCCGATAGTTCAATGGATAGAACACAAGCCTTCTAAGCTTGGGATGTAGGTTCGATTCCTACTCGGGGTACAAAAAAATCCGTTCAAAACGGATTTTTTATTTAGCACAATCAGAAAGCATATAATCTGGAAAATTATACTTTGATAAAGTGCAATCTATTTGTCCATTACCCGCAAAAACAATTTCCCAATTATTTTCTATTTTTGTCGCTAAAAAAATAATCCCAGGCATTTTTTCTACAAAAATTATGCCTCCACGAGCAAAATTTGCTTCAAATTTATCAATTCTGACTTGTAAAGTTTTTTGATATTTTGGATATTTATCAATAAAAAGTTTCTGTAATTCAGCCTGTGCGTCTTCTTTTTCTTTGAGATTGTTTTGGTCAATTTTATTTTGATTTTCTAAAATATTTTTTTCTTCTTTTTTAGAATCAAAAACTGACAAATTACAAGCAGAAAAAAATAAAGATATAAAAAATAAAAAAATAAATATAATGATTTTATTGTTTTTCATAAAATGATTTTAATTAAACAATTTCATTATATTTTAAAAAAGAAATAAAGTAAAATTTAATTTAAATAGATAAGACAAAAATTGTCTTCCCTTCCCTGCTCTATTTTTTATATTATAAAACAAATAGTTAAAATAAATATAAAATTTTTGTAAAATAAAAAACATTCTGTGGATAAGAATGTTTTTTTATTTAAATTTTTATTAACTAACAAGTTTATTTTTTAAGAATTCTACAACTTTTTTATTAGTTAACATATTTTTAACTGACTCTTTTACTTCAGTTTTATTTAAATTTTCTAAATACTCTGGGTTTGATTTGTACATATCTTTCATCAAATTCATTTCTTTTTCAAATTCTTCTTCAGATATTTTTATTTCATTATCAATCGCAACTTGTCTAGATAAAAGTGCTGCTTTAGCTCTTTTTACAGCTTTGTCTGTAAAATGTTCTTGCAGCTCTTTTTCATCTTTTTTAATATCAGCCATATATTGTTCTAAAGTAATTCCATTTCTTTCCAAGTCGTTTTGTAATTCATAAAACATGCGAGTTCTTTCATTGTTTACTAAAACTTCTGGAATCTCACCGAACTCTGATTTATCAATTAAAAGATCAAACATTTCTACTTCAGCCGATTGATCAGCTTTTTGTTCTTTTTCAGTTTTTAAATTTTTAGTTAATAATTCTTTTAATTTTTCTAAATTTTCTTGACCAAGAGTTTTTGCAAAAGCATCATTAATTTCTGGTAATTCCATTTCGTAAACTTCTTTTACTTTAATTTTAAATTTTCCAGTTTTACCAGCTAACATTTTACTATAATAATCTTTTGGGAAAGGCAAATCGAATTCTTTTTCATCATCTTTTTTTAAACCAACTAAATTATCATTAAATCCAGCAATATGATGTTCTTTTTCTGCTAAATAAACTTGGTAATCTTTTGCTTGTCCGCCTTCTACTGGCACATTATCCAAAGACAAATCCATATCAATAACTATTTTATCACTTGCTTCTGCTTTACCTTTTTTTATAATTTCTTTAGCTTGCATTTTTGCTAAATTATCTAAAACTTCTTTTATATCTTTTTCACCAACTTCTTTTATATCTTTTTTTATTTTAATTTTAGTTAAATCAGCTAATTTAATTTTTGGCAATAAAGCAACTGTGGCTTTAAAAACAACATCATTTCCTGGAGCAATTTTTTCTACTTTTATTTCTGGCATACCAACAACTTCTATTTTATCTTTAGAAATTGCTTCAAAATAAAATTCTTGAACTATTTTTTCCAAAGCTTCTTGTAAAATTCCCATCTCACCAAATTCTTTTTTGATCATATCAAAAGGTGCTTTTCCTTTACGGAAACCTTTGATTGCTACACGATCAGAAATTCTTTTAGCAGCTGATTCCAAATGTTTTTGATATTCTTCAGGTTTTACTGTAATTTCAATTTCCATTTGTGCTTTGTCTAATTTTTTTGTCTTATAATCCATAAAATCTATTAAAATTTAATAAATAATTAGATTTAATATAGACTATAAAACGCTTTTTGTCAACTTATGACTTAAAAATAGATTTTTGGCATTTTCTGGTTTTTTTCTTGACAAAATTATTAAAATGATGTATAAATAAAACACTTATTTTAATAACTGTGGGAGTTTAAAATCATTTTTAAACGCTAAACCACTAAAAAAATTCTATGTTATCAAAAAGAATGAAAGACTTAAAAACAAAAGTCGATAAAACCAAGAGCTATTCTATTGAAGAAGCTATAAAATTGGTAAAAGAAACTAGCAATGTAAAATTTGACGCTTCTGTCGAAGTTCATGCTAATTTAGGTATAGACCCAAAAAAAAGTGATCAACAAATTCGTGCTACTGTTGTTTTGCCTCATGGAACAGGAAAAACAAAAAAAATTGCTGCTTTTGTCGGAGCTAATGATGAAAAAGATGCAAAAGAAGCTGGTGCTGATTTTGTTTACTCTGAAGAAGATATCAAAAAACTTCAAAGTAGTGGAAAAATTGAATTTGATTTAGCAGTTTCTACACCAGAAATGATGCCAAAAATGGCACTTGTTGCTCGTATTCTTGGTCCAAAAGGACTTATGCCAAACCCAAAAACAGGAACAGTCGATGCAAATGTGAAAAAAATGATTGGAGATTTAAAAAGAGGTAAAACATCTTTTAAAAATGACGACACTTCCAATATTCACCAAGTAATTGGAAAAGTAAGTTTTACAGAATCTCAACTAAAAGAAAATTTTGAAACTTTCTTGGAAACTTTAAAAAAGATTAAACCAATGAGTTCAAAAGGTATTTATATAAAATCATTATTCTTGACTAGTTCAATGGGACCAAGTATAAAAATAGATGTACAATAAAAATTAAAATCCGCTAACAGCGGATTTTTTGTTAACTAAAATAAACTTTTTTTAGATTTGCCTAGCTAGTGTTTTTTTGATAAAATAAATAAAATACCTTTAATTTTAAATATATGGAAAAAGCTCGGCAAGATGTTCCTTCATGGGATGAATTTTTTATAAAAATAGCTGAAACAGTTTCAAAAAAATCAAAAGATCCTTCAACACAAAATGGTTGTGTTATAGTAGACAAAAAAAATAAACCTATCTCTTTTGGTTATAATGGTTTTATTAGTGATGCTGATGAAAACAAAATGACTTTTGAAAGACCTATGAAATATTTTTTGACAATTCATGCTGAAATGAATGCTATTTTATTTGCTAAAAAAGATTTAGAAGATTGTGTTCTTTATACTCTTTATGCACCGTGTGATAATTGTCTTAAACATATTATTCAATCAGGCATAAAAAAAATTATCTATAAAAATTATATTGTGGAAAGTAAAAAAACTAATAATGAAAAATATATTGCCAATGAAAACACTCGGGAAGCAATTACTAGAATTTTATTATCAAGACCTGATGTAAAATGTTATAATTTAGATGGTAAAACTTTTTTAGAAGAAATGTGGGGAAAAGATATTCCAATTTTTTAATTTTTAAATAATACTTTATGAAAAAAATAATTTTAGGTTTTACTGGTTTAATGGCTAGCGGAAAAGATACTTGCGCCGATTATTTAGAAAATAAATATGGTGGAAAAAATTATAGTTTTTCCACCATGCTTGCTGATGTTCTAAAAAGATATCATTTAGAAATCAATCGTGATAATCTCATAAAAATTTCAGAAGCGATGCGCACAACTTTTGGAGAAGATATTTTAGCAAAAACTATGGCATATGATTTAGAAAAAGATGATCATAAAATAGTATCCACCTCAAATGTTCGCCGTATGGCTGATATAAAATATTTATCAAAATTACCAAATTTTGTTTTGGTGACAATAGAAGCTGATCCAAAAATTCGTTACGAAAGACTTGTTAAAAGAGGACAAAGAAGTGATGAATTTAATAAAACTTATGAAGAATTCTTAGCTGATCATAAACGTTCAACCGAAATTACCATAATAGATACAATGGCTCAAGCTACAGAAAAAATAGACAATAACGGTAATATTGAGGAATTATATTCTCAGGTTGATGCAATCTTAAAAAAATATCAATAATTATTAAAATAAAAATATGGATGCTTATTTAAAAATTGTTAAAAATATTTTAGAAAATGGTGAAAGAAAACCAAATCGCACTGGAGTTGATACGATTGCTCTTGCTGGAGCTTTTTTCGAACATGATATGAGTGAAGGTTTTCCTATTTTAACCACAAAAAAAGTTCCTTTTAGACTGCCTGCTAGTGAATTAGAATTTTTTATTAAAGGATTAACTGATAAAAAATGGCTGCAAGATAGAAATAATCATATTTGGGATGAATGGTGCAGTCCAAAAAAAGTTCCTTATGGACATGACGAAGAAACTAAGAAAAAAATGGCTGAAGAAAGAGAGCTTGGCCCAATTTATGGTTTTCAATGGCGTCATTTCAATGCTGAATATACAAATTTTGATACTAATTATGAAGGAAAAGGAATTGACCAATTAAAAAATGTTGTGGAAACATTGAAAAAAAATCCAACAGACAGACGAATGATAATTAGTTCATGGAATCCATGCCAATCTGGAGAAATGGCTTTACCACCATGTTATATAGCTTCTCAAATAACAGTGATCGGAGACAAAATCAATTTACTTTGGAACCAAAGATCTGTAGATGTTATGATCGGTTTACCTTTTGATATAGTAAGCCATGCTTTGCTTTTACATTTACTTGCCAAAGAAACAGGTCTAAAAGAAGGACGTTTAGTTGGATTTTTAGGTGATGCTCATATTTATGAAAACCATATTGAGGGTGCAAAAGAACAACTAAATAGAATTCCAAAAAAATTACCAACAATTAGTACTGAAAATTTTACTTCAATTTTTGATTGGCAATATACAGATTCTAAAATTTTAAATTACGATAGTCATGAAGCAATTAAATTTGATATTGCTGTTTAATTTTATCTTTTATTTTATGATTTCAATTATAGTAGCCATTGCTGACAATTATTGTATCGGTAAAAATAACAAGATCCCTTGGCACATTCCAGAAGATTTTAAATATTTTAAAGAAAAAACATTAGGAAAAACTGTTATTATGGGCGCTAATACTTTTGAATCAATTACAGGCTATCTTAAAAAACCTTTGCCAGATAGAAAAAGTTTAGTTTTAAATAAAGATTTAAATTATCAAGTGCCTGAAGGTGTTTTTGTCTTTGATTCAATTCCTAAAGCTCTTGATTTTTGTAAAAATGAAGACGAAGTTTTTTTTATCGGTGGAGCTAGTGTTTATCGCCAAGCAATGGAATTTGCTGACAGACTTTATATTACTGAAGTACACCAAAATGTAGATGGCGATACTTTTTTCCCAGAAATAGACAAAAATATTTGGCAAGAAATAAGTCGTGATGATAAAGATGGTTTTTCTTTTGTCATTTACGAGAGAATAAAAAAATAATTTAATTCTATGTTTATAATACTTGATGGAATTGATGGTTCAGGCAAAGGCACTATTATAAAAGAATGGCAAAAATATTTTGAATCACAAAATAAAAAAATTTTTAATCTAAAAGAATTTTGGCGTATAAATAATCGTCATCCTGAATTTGAAGAAATAAAAAATTTTGATGTTCTCTTTTCTGCTGAACCAACTTATGTTGGCGTTGGCGAAATAATTCGCAAAGAATTAATAAAAAATGGAAATGATTATAGTCCAACTACAATCGCCCATGCTTATGCTTTGGATAGATTGGTTCTTTATAAAAAAATTATAATACCTTTTTTACAAATGAATAAAATTGTTATCAAAGATCGCAGTGTAAGTACTTCTCTTTGTTATCAACCGTTGCAAGATGGTTCAATTACAATTGATGAAGTAGCTAAAATTGAAGGAAATGAATTTGCTTTAAAAAACGCTCCTGATTATTTAATTATCGCCGACTTGCCTGCTACTGAAGCTATCAAAAGATTGTTTGAAAGAACTAACGAAAAAGACGATGCTTTGTTTGAAAAAAAAGAATTTTTAGAAAAAGCACGCACAACTTTTTTAAGTGAAAATTATCAAAAATTTTTCACTGACCGAGGAACAAAAATAAAAATCTTTAATTCTAATCAAAATATTGATATAATGAAAACAGAAAGTATCAATTTGCTTTTAAATTTAATAAGTTAATCTTATGCTTATCTCTCCTTTAGCTATTTTAAAATCCTCTCTTGAGCTTTTTAAAAAACATAGTGGCATTTTTCTAAAATATTCTGCAGTAATTTTTATCCCTTCTTTTATTTTGATGATAGTCCAATATTCACTCAGTTATTTTATTTTATTTTTAGGAAATGCTTTTTTAGCTTTTGCTTTATATTTATTTTTATCACTTAGTATTTCTTTAGCTAGTATTTGGATCAGTTTATCTCTCATTAAAACTATTGCCAAAATCTATGAAAATCAATTACCAAATTTTAGCGAAAGTTTTAATCAAACAGCAAATTCAATTCTTTCTTCTATTTGGGCTTATGTTTTGATTTTTTTAGCAGTTTTTGGTGGATTGATTTTATTTATAATTCCAGGAATAATATTTGCGATTTGGTTTTCTTTTGCTATTCAAGCAGTCGTTTTAGACGAGAAAAAAGGAGTTGAGTCTTTGAAACAAAGTAAAAAATTAGTAGAAAAAAGATGGTGGCAAACTTTTTGGAGAATTTTTATTCCAGCTTTGTTTTTTACTTTAATTATTGTAATTTTTGAATGGTTTTTTGCTTTAATTTTAGGAGTAAAGGACGAAACAGTCTTAAATTTACCAACTTTTATTTACTTGGTTTTAATTATGATTTTAAGTTCTTTTGTAACTCCGTTTGCTACTAGTGCTATGACAATTTTGTATTTGGAACTTAAAAAAAATCCGGTCAAAAAAGAATTAGTTGATGAAAGTCTAACAAATTAAAATTTTAGATTTAAAAAATTAAAATACTCTTTTAAAAAGGAGTATTTTTTTTCTTGAAAAAAGTCTTATTTTTTTGTATAATTAAACAATATGAAAATAAATAAAGAAACAATTGAACATATTGCTAAATTAGCAAGATTAAATTTAACAGAATTCGAAAAAACTAAATATGCTGAGGAACTTTCAGTAGTTTTTGATTATATTGAAGATTTAAATAAAATTGATACTGAAAATATCAGTGAAACTTTTCAGGTTGTCGATTTAAAAAATATTGTCCGAGATGATAAAACAAAAAAAACAAATTTAGAACAACGAAAAAAAATAATAGAAAATTTTCCAGAAAAAGAAATGAATTTATTAAAAGTAAAAACTGTTTTTGACAATCTTGATGAATAATTATGAATTTAAAAAAATTAACAATTAAAACTGCCCATGAAGGTTTAATTACAAAAAAATTTACTGATTTTGAATTAGTTAAAGCCTATTTAAAACAAATTAAAAAACAAAATAAAAAAATAAACGCTTTTATTACTTTAAATGATGAAGAAGCTCTTAATTTAGCAAAAAAAATTGATGAAAAAATAAAAAATAAAGAAAAAATAAATATTTTAGAAGGTATTCCTTTTGGTCTTAAAGATGCAATTTGTAGTAAAGATTTAAGATCAACTGCTGGCGCAAAAATTTTAGATAATTACAAACCATCTTATGAAGCGACAGTAGTTAAAAAATTAAAAAATGCTGGAGCAATACTTATTGGCAAACAAAATTGTGATGCTTTCGGACATGGTGCTAGTAATGAACATTCTATGTATGGGCCAGTAAAAAATCCACATAATTTAAAAAAGGTGGCTGGTGGTTCTTCTGGTGGTTCAGCAGCAGCCGTAGCTGCTAACATGTGTTTGTTTTCTCTTGGAGAAGATACTGGCGGTTCTATCAGACAACCGGCTTCTCTCTGCGGAATTGTTGGTTTCCGACCAAGTTATGGTAGAAATTCTCGTTATGGAGTAATGCCAATGGCTAGTTCTTTTGATGTTGTTGGTCCATTTGCAAAAAATGTTGAGGATATATCTTATATTATGGAAATTATTGCGGGTCAAGACAAAAAAGATGCAACTACAATCAAAAAAGCTGTGCCAAAATATTCTACGGAAATAAAAAAAGAATTAAAAAGTCTAAAAATTGGAATTCCAAAAGAATATTTTGAAATGTCAGGACTAGATTTAGAAACTAAAAAAATAATTGAAGAAAAAATAAAAAAAATTGAAAAACAAGGTCATAAAATAATAAATATTTCTTTGCCTTTATCAAAATATGCTTTGCCTGTTTATTACATTTTAGTTCCAAGTGAAGATAGTTCAAATTTAGCTAGAATTGATAGTATTCGTTATGGAATTCGTGAAGAAAATACACAAAATCTTTATGATTTATATGCAAAATCAAGACAAAATGGACTTGAAGAGGAAGTAAAAAGAAGAATTATGATCGGTACTTTTGCTTTATCTGCCGGCTATTTTGATGCTTATTATAAAAAAGCTATGAAAGTTCGCACTCTGATTATCAAAGAATTCCAAAATGCTTTTGAAAATGTTGATTTTATTTTAACTCCGACATCCCCTTTTCCAGCTTTTGATTTAGGTGGAAAAAAAGATGATGTTCTCGCAATGTACAGTGCTGATATTTTTGTTTGTCCACCTGCTGTGGCTGGTTTACCAGCAATTTCAATTCCAGTTGGTAAAACAAAAAAGAAATTGCCTGTTGGTTTACAAATTATTGGCAAACAATTTGCTGACAGCGAAGTTTTACGAGTAGCTTATAATTTTGAAAATAAATAATTTTATGAAATATACAGCCATAATCGGAATGGAAGTTCATGTGCAATTAAAAACTAAAAGTAAAATGTTTTGTGATTGTAAAAACGATTTAAATGAAAATGAGGCTAACAAAAATATTTGTGAAATATGTTTAGCTGAACCAGGAACATTACCAACTGTAAACAAACAAGCAATTGATTGGGGAGTTTTGATTGCAAAAGCTTTAAATTGTCAGATTGCTGAAAAATCAAAATTTGATCGCAAACATTATTTTTATCCTGATTTAGCAAAAGGTTATCAAATTTCTCAAGCTGATGAACCAATTGGCGAACATGGATTTATAGAATTAGATTTTCCTTTAGAAAATGAAATTAGAAACACTGCAAAAATAAATATTACAAGAGTCCATTTAGAAGAAGACACCGCAAAATTGACTCATGATTCAAATAAAAATACACTAATAGATTTTAACCGTGCGGGAACCCCACTTATAGAAATAGTTTCTGATCCAGATTTTAAAACTGCTTTAGAAGCCAAAACTTATTTACAAGAATTGCGTTCCCTACTTCGTTATTTAGGAGTCAGTGACGCTGAGATGGAAAAAGGACAAATGCGTTGTGAAGCTAATATTTCTGTACAAGAAACAGGAAAATTTGAAATTGAAAATGGTAAAGTAGTTGCTTTAGGCAATTATAAATTAAACAATAAAGTTGAATTAAAAAATTTAAATTCTTTTAAAGCTGTTGAAAAAGGTATAAATTATGAAATAAAAAGACAAACCGATTTATTAGAAAAAGGAGAATTTTGGATTCAACAAACCCGAGGTTGGGATGAAAAAAAAGAAGAAACATTTTTACAAAGAGTAAAAGAAAGTGCGGCTGATTATCGTTATTTTCCTGAACCCGATTTACCACCATTTGAACCAAAAAAATTTTTTATTTCTACTGTGCCAGAATTACCGATACAAAAAAGAAAAAGATTTGTCAGCGAATATGATTTTTCTTATGCTGATGCAAAAATTTTAAGTGACGAAAAAAAATTAGCAGATTTTACAGAAAATATTATGACAGAAATTTTTGCTTGGTTAGAAAAAACAAATGATTTAGAAAATTTTTCTGTACAAAAACAAAAAGTTGCTCGCCTCGTCGGACCATGGATAACCAATAAACTTTTTGGGCTCATGGCTGAAAAAAATTTAAAATTAAAAGATATAAAATTTTCTGCAGAAAATTTTGCTGAACTTATTTCTTTAATTTATACAGAAAAAATTAACCAAACTAATGCTTTAAAAGTTTTAGAAGAAATGCTAACTAAAAAAACTGATATTGACCCAAGTCATATTATGGAAGAAAAAGGTTACGGACAAATAAAAGATGAAAATAAAATTGGAAATGCAGTTGAAGAAGTTATAAAATCTTACCCAAAACAAGTAGAAGAATATAAAAATGGTAAAGAAGCTATTTTGAAATTTTTAATTGGTATGGTTATGAAAGCTAGTGAAGGTACGGCTGACCCATTTGTTGTAGAAAAAATATTAAAAGAAAAACTGGGGTAAACTGGCAAACAAATTTTAGAATATTGTATATTTGTCTTTGGACATTTGACTTTGTCTGTGTTATAATAAATAAGTTGAAAAAAACAAAAACCTGTCAATTAATGGTTTTTTTATTTGCTTAAAAATTAAAAATATGAAAAATATCCCCCTAGCATTAACTTATGATGATGTATTAATTGTACCTCGTCGTTCAAGTTTAAAATCTAGAAGTGAGGCTGATACTAAAACAAAATTAACAAAAAAAATTATTTTAAATTCTCCTCTAGTTTCTTCAAACATGGATACAGTCACTGAATCAGAAATGGCAATTGCCATGGCTCGTATGGGCGGAATTGGAATTTTGCATCGTTTTATGACTATTGAACAAAACGTTGAAGAAATAAAAAAAGTTAAAAGAGCCCAAAATTTTATTATTGAAAATCCTTATACTATAAATGAAAATTCTACAATAGATGAAGCAAAAGAATTTACTGAGCAAATACATATTACAGGATTGATAGTAGTTGATGAAGAAAATCATTTAAAAGGAATTTTATCTCGCCGTGATTTTTTGTTTGCTAATGGCAATAATCATATTGTAAAAGAAATCATGACTCCACGCGAAAAATTAATAGTTGGTAATATCAACACTTCTTTTATTGAGGCTAAAGATATTTTTGCTAAATATAAAATAGAAAAATTACCAATTGTAGATAATGAAGATAAAGTTATTGGTCTTATTACCAGCGATGATTTAAAATATAAAATTGAATATCCAAATGCTAGTGTTGATAAAAATGGTAGACTTTTGGTTGGTGCTTCAGTTGGAGTTCATGGAGATTATTTAGAAAGAGCCGAGGAACTTGTAAAAGCAGGAGCTGATGTTATTGTGATTGATATTGCCCACGGACATAGCGACATTATGTTTGAAGCTATAAAAAATTTAAGAGAAAAATTAGGTAATGAAGTTCAGTTGATTGCTGGTAATATCGCAACAGCTAACGCAGCTAAAGAAATGTGTGAAGCTGGAATTGATGGATTAAAAGTTGGTATTGGACCAGGTTCAATTTGTATTACTAGATTAGTCACTGGTTGTGGTGTTCCACAATTAACAGCTATTATGGAAACAAGTAAAATCGCTAAAGAATACGGCGTACCTATAATTGCTGATGGTGGAATTCATCGTTCTGGAGATTTGGTAAAAGCTATTGGTGCTGGGGCTGATACAATTATGCTGGGCAGTATGTTTTCTGGAACTTTAGAAAGTCCAGGAGTTATAATGACTAAAGGAGATAAAAAATTTAAAATATGTCGTGGCAGTGCCAGTTTTACAGTTGCTAATGATCGAAAAAAAATAAAACAAGAAAAGAAAAAAAATAGTGATATTGTGCCAGAAGGTGTAGAATCTATTGTACCTTTTAAAGGTAGCGTGATTGATATCATAAACCAAATGATTGGTGGTTTGAAATCAGGAATGAGCTATACTAATTCTCACACGATAGAAGAATTAAAAGAAAATGTTGATTTTATTAGAATCACTAATGCTGGAATGACTGAAAGCGGTTCTCATGATGTACAAGCAATTACATAATTTTAATAAGCTCATAAAAAACCTTGTTTAATGTTTTAGACAAGGTTTTTTATTTAAAACTTTTTTAAAACATGACTTTCGATATTTGATTTTCGACATTTGACTATTTTTTGTGATATAATAATCCTATAATTACTAAATAATTGTTTATGCCAAAAAAATATACAATGTCTTTTTATGGAATAATGCCCGATATGAAAACATATTTAAGACAAAAAATGAAAAAAAATAATTTAAATATTTTTATTGATCCAATCGAAGAAAAAAGTTTAGAAAAAATTGATAAAAATACTGAGATTTTAGGTGTTTTTGTAGATTCAAAAGTTGATAAAAAAGTTTTTGAAAAATTACCAAAATTAAAAATGATTACAACTTTTTCAACAGGTTTTGACCATATTGATTTAAAAGAAGCAAAAAAAAGAAAAATTACTGTTTGTAATGTTCCGACCTATGGAGAAAATACAGTTGCCCAACACGCTCTTGCTCTTATTTTAGCTTTATCTAGAAAATTATTTCAATCTTTAAAAAGAGTAAAAGAAGGTGTCTATGATTATCATGGTCTTTGTGGTTTTGATTTAAAAGATAAAACAATTGGAATTGTTGGCACTGGACATATTGGCATTCATTTAATTCGTATGCTTCAAGGTTTTGACGCAAATATTATAGCTTTTGATGTTTTTCCAAACAAAGAATTGGAAAAAAAATACAATTTTAAATATGTAAGCAAAAATAAATTATTTCAAGAATCTGATATTATTTCTCTTCATTTACCTCTTTTCCCTGAAACGCACCATATAGTTGATAAAAAAGCGGTAAAAATGATGAAAACTGGAGTCTATATTATAAATACAGCTCGAGGTGGACTTATTGATTCTGAAGCCATTGTTGCTGGTCTTGATAGCAAAAAAATTGCTGGCTTTGCAGCTGATGTTCTTGAAGACGAAGGACTTATTGAAAATCCTGAACTTTTAATTTCAAACAAAAGAACTATACGAGAAATAAAAGTTAGTTTAATGAATAATGTTTTAATTGATCATCCAAAAACTATTATAACTCCACATAATGCTTTTAATAGTATTGAAGCATTAAAAAGAATTTTTGATACAAGTATAGAAAATATAAATAGTTTTCTGGAAGAAAAAATTATTAATGAAGTGAAAAGTAAATAAAAAAATAAAATCAATATTAAAAAAGACTCTCAATTAGAAAGTCTTTTTTTATTTTTGTAAATCAGTAAAAAAATATTTACTTCAAAAGTCCAATAATAAGTAAAGCAACAATGTTTGCAACTTTAATCATTGGATTAATTGCAGGTCCTGCTGTGTCTTTATAAGGATCACCAACAGTATCTCCTGTTACAGCTGCTTGATGAGCAAAACTTCCTTTTCCACCATAATTTCCATTTTCAATATATTTTTTTGCGTTATCCCAAGCTCCACCACCAGTAGTCATAGAAACTGCCACAAACAAACCAGTTACGATTGTACCAACTAAAAGACCGCCGAGCGCAGCTGGACCAAAAAATACACCAACTAAAATAGGAATAAGAACTGGAATAAGTGCAGGCAAAATCATTTGTCCGATTGCTCCTTTTGTTACAATATCTACACATTTAGCATAATCAGGTTTTGCTTGTCCTTCCATAATTCCATGAATTTCTCTAAATTGTCTGCGAACTTCTTCAACAACTTTTCCAGCAACTTTTCCTACAGATTCCATTAAAAGAGAACCAAACAAATAAGGTAAAAGTCCACCGATAAATAAACCAGCTAAAACTTTTGGATCATCAATTCTAAAAATAGTATCAATTCCATTATCAGCTAATTTATGAGTATAATCTCCAAATAAAACTAAAGCAGCAAGAGCAGCACTGGCAATCGCGTAACCTTTTGTTACAGCTTTTGTAGTATTTCCAACTGCATCTAAAGCATCGGTAGTTTTTCTTACATCTTCTCCGAGTTCGCTCATTTCAGCGATTCCACCCGCATTGTCAGTAATTGGACCATAAGCATCAATAGTCACCACAATTCCAGTCAAAGAAAGCATGGCCATAGCTGCAATCGCAATTCCATAAAGACCAGCCATATTATATGAAATCAAAATTCCAATCACAATCGCCAAAACAGGCAAAGCTGTAGATTTCATTGAAACTGCTAAACCAGTAATTACATTTGTACCATGTCCTGTTTCACTAGCTTTGGCAATTTGTTTTACTGGTTTATGTTTAGTAGAAGTATAATATTCAGTTATCCAAAACATAAGTCCAGTAAGAGCAATTCCTACAAAAGCTGGCCAAAACAATTCTGATCTAGTTAAACCTAATTGTGGGGCATAAGTTTTTATTGCAAAATAAAAACCAATAAGAGATAAAATTGCTGAGACAAATAAACCTTTATACAAAGCTCCCATGATTCTGTTTTTCTTTCCTAATTTAATAAAGAAAGTTCCGATGATAGAAGCAATGATTGAAATTCCACCAATAACTAGTGGAAGCATTATTCCAGCATCAGTATTTTTGAATGTTAAAAATCCTAAAACTATAGCAGCAACAGCTGTCACAGCATAAGTTTCAAATAAATCAGCTGCCATACCAGCACAATCACCGACATTGTCACCAACATTATCCGCAATTACAGCTGGATTTCTTGGATCATCTTCTGGAATATTTTTTTCAACTTTACCAACCAAATCAGCACCAACATCAGCAGCTTTAGTAAAAATACCACCGCCGATACGAGCAAAAATTGAAATCAAACTTCCTCCAAAAGCTAAACCTATCAAAGCATGAACATCTTTGGTAATTAAATAAAATGAAGTAACACCCAAAAGTCCTAAACCAACAACTAATAAACCAGTCACAGTTCCTCCTTTTACAGCAACTTCCAAAGCTTGTTTCATACCTTTTTTAGCTGCTTCGGTTGTTTTTACATTAGCTTTGACAGAGATATTCATACCTACAAAACCAGCAATACCCGAAAATACTGCTCCAAGTAAAAAACCTAAAGCTGTAGTCCAATCAATAAAAAAACCCAATAAAACAAATACTAAAACTGCCACATAAGAAATAGTCTTATATTGACGAGCTAAGTAAGCTTTTGAACCTTCTTGAATAGCACGTGCAATGTTTTGCATACGTTCGTCTCCAGAAGGTTGTTTTCCGATCCAATAGATCAAGAAAATACCATAAGCAATTGCTAAAATTGCTGGTAAAATAAGAAGAAATGATGACATACTTCTAAAAAAATTAAATTAATAAATTTATCCACTTTAAGCGGAAACTTAGGTATATTATATAAAAATTAAAGTTAAATGTCAAAAGCCTAATTTTAGATTTAAGATTATAGATTTTAGAATTATTTTCTATAAAAAAATAATTCGTCAGTTGGCGGACATAATTCATAAATCAAAAATCTTAAATTATTTTACTTGATTGTAGACTTTTTTTCCTGTAAAATACAAATATAATATACAATATTACTATATGAAACCTGCTTTAATTATAATTGATTTACAAGAAGATTTTTTTAAGGATAAATTTTTGGCTAAAAAAAGAAAAAAAATATCCAACTCTGTAAATAAATTAGTTAAAATTGTTCGCTCTAAAAAAATACCCATAATCTGGGTTAAACAAGAATATGAGAACGATCTTTCTGACGCACCACTTTATAATAGAAAAAATAAAAAAAAGATAACCATAAAAAATACTAAAGGTTGCCAATTTTTGTCTGAGCTTGATTATAATGAAAAAGATTTTTTAATTATCAAAAAAAGATTTAGTGCTTTTTTTAAAACTGATTTAGAAAAATTACTTAAAAAAATAAAGATCGATACCCTTATTATAGCTGGAATAAATACTATGTCTTGCGTAAGAACCACGGCAATAGATGCTTATCAAAGAGATTATGACGTTATTCTTGATTTAGATGCCACGACTGCTTATGACACAAAACAACATAAAAATTCAATTGAATATTTAAAACACGCAGTTGCTAAAATAATGGACACTAAAGAAATAATAAGTTTATTAAAATAAAATGAAATCCAACACCAAACAAAAATTCATAATAATCGATGGAAATGCTATTATTCATCGTGCTTATCATGCTTTGCCACCACTTACCACAAAAGATGGCACGATGGTTAACGCAGTTTATGGTTTTACTTCCATGCTTTTAAAAGTAATTACTGACTTAAAACCAGATTATTTAGCTGTTAGTTTTGATGTTGGTGGCGGAACTTTTCGGGATAAAATGTATGAAGAATACAAAGCTAATCGTGTAAAAGCTGATGAGGAACTTTATACTCAAATACCTTTAGTTTACGAGATTGTTAAAGCTTTTGATATCCCAATTTATACTAAAGAAGGTTTTGAAGCTGATGATGTGATTGCTACTGTGATAGACAAAAATGAAAAAAAATCTGAAAATATAAAAAATATAATAGTCAGTGGTGACAAAGATTTACTGCAACTTGTTAGTGAAAAAACCAATGTTTATTTATTAAAAAAAGGTTTATCAGAATATATTTTGTGCGATATTGAAGAAGTAAAAAATTTATTTGGTTTTGAACCACAAAATATGATTGACTACAAAGCACTTCGTGGTGATCCGAGTGATAATATACCAGGAATAAAAGGCATTGGAGACAAAACTGCAAAAGATTTAATTACCAAAATTGGTAAAATAAATAACATTTTGGAACAAAGTACTGATGAAAAATCAGACTTACAAAAAAAATTTTCCAAATCAGTTGTACAAAAAATAAAAGATGGTCAAGAATCAGCAAAATTAAGTGCCAAATTAGCAACAGTAAAAAAAGATGTACCGGATATCAATTTAAAATTAGCTGATTGTCAAATTAAAACTATTGATCTTGAAAAAATAACTGATCTTTTAAAAAAATTTGAATTTTTTTCTTTGATAAAAAGATTACCAGGTTATACAGAAGTTGAAAAAAAAGAAAATAAAAAAAGTAAAAAAATGGAAATTATAACTGAAAACGATTTTGAAAATTTTTTAAAAAAAATTGCTAAAGAAAAATCTTTTGTTTGTAAAGAAATTTTAAATGGCACTGATTCAAATTTTTCAGAGCTTGAATCTCTTCTTTTTGTAATTGGCGAACAAAGTTGGCTCATCAAAAATCCAACAGATAAAATTTTCCAAATTTTTTCTGAACCACAAAAAACATTAATTGGTCATGATCTAAAAACTCTAATTAAACCTTTAATTAAAAAAGGTATTGTAATAAAAAATTCTCTTTTTGATACAATGATCGCTTCTTATATTTTAAATTCTAGTACTAAAGCGCATGATATAAAATCTATTGCTTGGCGAGAATTTAATTCTGAACTTAAAGAAAATAATAATCAAAGTAGTTTGTTTGGAGTTGAACCAGAATATTTAAAAGAAGAGATGGAAATTGCTTGGCAAATCTATCCGATTTATAAAAAAAAATTAGAAGAAATGGAAAATTTTGGTTTATTTGAAAAAATAGAAATGAATTTAATTCCAGTTTTAGCCGACATGGAATTAAACGGAGTAAAAATTGATATAGATTTTCTTAAAAAACTTTCTGAAGAAACTGCCCAAAAAATAAGAGAGCTAACAAAAAAAATTTGGCAGGAAGCTGGAGAAGAATTTAACATTGCTTCATCAGTTCAACTTAGAGATATTTTATTTGAAAAAATGGATTTACCAACTTATGGAATAAAAAAAGGTAAAACTGGTTACTCCACAGCTGCTAGTGAATTAGAAAAATTACAAAAAGTTCATCCGATTATAAACATGATTGAAAATTATCGTGAATTAGACAAATTACGCAATACTTATATTGATGTTTTGCCAACTTTAATCAATAAAAAAAGTGGACGTATCCACACAACTTTTAATCAAGCTGTGACAACCACTGGGCGACTTTCTAGCTCTGATCCAAATATACAAAATATACCAATTCGTAGTGAAGAAGGAAAAAAAATTAGAGAAAGTTTTATTTCTGAAAAAGGTCACAAATTAATTGTAGCTGATTATTCACAAATTGAACTCCGCATTGTCGCTTCTTTGGCTGAAGATAAAAAAATGTTAGAAATTTTTGATAATGACCAAGATATTCATAAAGCTACTGCGGCAAAAATTCATAAAATAAAGATGGAAGAAGTCACAAAAGAAATGCGTAGTGCAGCTAAAGCTATTAACTTTGGTGTACTTTATGGAATGGGTTCTTATGGCTTAGCTCAACGCACCGGACTTGCAAATTATGAAGCCCAAAATTTTATTGATAAATACTTTACAGCTTTTTCTGATGTTAAAAAATATTTAGATAATACTTTAGCTGAAGCGAAAAAAAATGGTTTTGTTGAAACACTTTTTGGCCGTCGCCGTTATATTCCAGAATTAAAATCAAAAAATAAACAAATAAAAAATTCTGGTGAACGAATGGCTATAAATATGCCGGTACAAGGAACAGCAGCTGACATTATGAAAATGGCCATGATCAATATTTTTGAAAGATTAAAAAAAGAAAATTTGACTGATAAAGCAAAAATTTTAATCCAAGTGCACGATGAAATTGTTATTGAAAGTGAGGAACAAATTGCTGAAAAAGTTGCAACTATTATTAAAGAAGAAATGGAAAATGTAATAAAACTCCGAGTAAAAATAAAAGCTGAAGTTGGAATCGGAGTAAGTTGGGGAAAAATTAAATAAAAAAAATAATTATGTTTATTCTTTATTACGGACAAGATTCTTATCGCAGTTTAGATTTTTTTAAAAAAGCTGTTGAAAGTTTCAAACAAAAAAGAGATCCAAATAATTTGAACACTCTGGTTTTAGATTGTACAGTATTAGATTCAAATTCAATTTTAGAACAAATGCTGTCTTTACCTTTTTTAGCTGAAAAAAAGATGTTAGCTCTAAAAAATCTTTTAAGCTCTGGTGAACATTCAATTATTTTAAAATCAATTATTGAAAGAATTGAGGAAGATAATTTTCCTAAACAAAATGATTATATTTTTTGGGAAGAAAAAGAAACTTTTGCTTCTGCTAGTAAACAAACAAAAAACACTGATGCAAAAAAATTATTTGAAATTCTAAAAAAACAAACTTATAGTCGAGAATTTACAAAAATGAATAGTAGTCAATTTAATCAATGGCTAAAAACAATTTTTCAAGAAAAAAATATCAAAATAAAAAATGAGGCTATAAATTATTTAATTATAAATGCTGGCGATAATTTACATAAGATTGAACAAATTTTAGACCAAATTTCTTTTTATAAAAATGGACAGGAAATAGAAACAAAAGATTTGGTTTTGTTTTTAGAAGAAAAAATAGATGATAATATTTTTAATTTAGTCGATAATATTTTTTCGGGACAAAAAAATAAAGCTTACAAAATGCTTTATAAACAATATGAGCAAGGCAAAGATATTTCTTATATTTTTGCAATGATTTTACGACAAGTCAGAATTTTTTTAGAAATCCGAGATTTATTAGAAAGAGAAGATTCTTTGACCAGTGAACAAATCGCCAAAAAAACAAAACTTCATCCTTTTGTAGTCAAAAAAAGTATTGTCCAAGTAAAAAAATACAACAAAAAATATTTACAAAATATCTATAATAAATTACTAACTGTGGATATAAAAATAAAAAATTCTTTGGCTGAGCCAAAAACTTTATTAGATTTTTTTATAAATGAAATTTAATTCAAAAATAAAACCCGCTATGAGCGGATTTTTTTATTTTTTAACAGTTTTATTTTTTTTCTTAGTCAATCGAGATAAATAACGGCTAGCAGTATTTGCTTTTAAAACGTTTTTTTTGACAGCTTTGTCCAATTTTTTTTGAGCAAATTTGATTTTTTCTTCAACGTTTTTATCACCTTTTTCAATTGTTTTTCTAGCGTCTTTTAAAGCTTCTTTGAAGGCTTTTTTGACTATTTTATTTTGAGCTTCACGTTTATTAGCTTGGCGCAAAGCTTTTTTAGCGTTTGTTAAAATTGGCATAAATTTATTAAATCGATAATTATTAATTAAACTTCGGACTTGTGTTAATTATCAAAACTGTGAGAGTGAAAAAATTATATATCAAAAAAAATTTTTTGTCAAGATAAACCAAATTATATTTTTTGATTTTGGTGAACTATTCTATCTTCATCAGACATTCTTACTAATCTTTCCCGTATTTCATTTGGATTTAAAACATCTTTAAAAATTATTTGGGTATTGTTAGAAGCAGTGCTAATCATTACATCTCCGTAATGAAATAAGGTTTTAAACATACCTTCAGTGTTAGCAGTTACATCTTGAATTCGATATAAATCAAGTTCAGTTGTGCTACGACTAAATAAACCTTTTTGTTCAGTATCAATAATTCGATCATTAGTAACTATCCAAATATCAAGATAATAATCAACAAATTGTGCGTAAAAAAATAAATAAATTGATAAATAAAAAATACTAGCAAGTAAAACTCCAAGAACAAATGGAATATCGCCTAAAAACATGTCTGGATATAAATTATTTATAAGTAAAAAAACAATTACTGGCACGGCCATTAAAACCAAAAACAAAATTACATTTGGAACAAAAGTTAAAGGATGACGACGTAAAACGTATTCTATTTTTTCGTAAGGTTTTTGTTTAATCAAATCAGGAATTGCCATATTTTTATTTTAACTAATTAAAAAATATTTTGGAACCATTCACCATTAAAAATAATTATTCTAGTTTGCCAATTTATATCAAGCAAATTACTATAAGTAAAATAAAAAGTTAAAACAGCTAAAGCAAATATAAAAAAACTTATACAAAAACTAGCAAAAGAAAATGATCCTGTAGTTATGATATGATAAAAATTGATCACTGAAAAAACTGCAAAAACACAAAGATAAAGTAAATAAACAAACAAAAATATATAAAGAGGTATGGTAAACATAATTTTATTTTAAATGTTCTTGGGCTTTAAAAGTTGTTTTTCTACCACGAGGAGTTCTTTCAATCATTCCGATTTGTAAAAGATAGGGTTCATAAATAGTTTCTAAAGTATCCATTTCTTCAGCTACTGCAGCTGCTAAAGTATTTAAACCAACAGGTCCACCAGCAAATTTTTCAATAATAGTTTTAAGAATTTTTTTATCAATACTATCCAAACCTTTTTCATCAACTCCAAGCATTTCCAAAGCTTCATGAGCTGTTTTAGCTGAGATAAAACCATCAAATTTTACTTCAGCAAAATCGCGTACTCTTTTTAAAAGACGGTTCGCAATTCTTGGAGTTTGTCTTGATCTTTCAGCAATTATTTTTTCTGCAGCATCTTCTATTTTTAAATTCAAAATTTTTATATTACGTTTTATTATTTCTTCTATATCTTGGTTTTCATAAAAATTTAAATGATAAACATGACCAAAACGATCGCGAAGTGGTGAAGATAATAAGTTTAATTTGGTTGTAGCTCCAATCAAAGTAAATTTTTCTAATGGCATACGCAAAGTTCGAGCTGCTGGTCCTTTGCCAATAATTATATCTAGAGCATAATCTTCCATAGCTGAATATAAAACTTCTTCAATAGTTTTATTCATTCGATGAATTTCATCAATAAACAAAACATCTCCTTTTTCTAAATTTGATAAAATAGCAGCCAAATCCCCTACTTTTTCCAAAGCTGGTCCAGCAGTTACTTTTATATTCGCATTCATTTCTTTTGCAATAATATTTGCTAATGTTGTTTTTCCTAAACCAGGATTACCATAAAGCAAAACGTGTTCTATTGATTCTTTTCTTTTTTTTGCAGCTTCAATAGAAATTTCCAAAGGTTTTTTAATATGTTCTTGACCTATAAATTCTTTGAGATTTTGTGGACGCAAATTAATTTCATTTTTTTCATCAACAGAATCAGTAAAAATAGCATCTGGATTTACCAATCTAATGTTGTTTGTATTTTCTAAATTGTCAGAAAAAAAATTATCCATATTATTATATAATACTATTTTTAAAGAAAAAAATCAATTTTTTAAAAATAGCTCGAGACTCTTGTCAAAATAAAAATAATATGCTAACATTAGCACAGAAATTTATTATTTAATTAAAAAATATGGGAGACACAACCGATATAAAAAAAGGTGCCGTCGTTAGACACAATGGCAATTTATTTGTTATTAGCAGTTTCCAATTTGTCAATCCAGGCAAAGGACAAGCTTTTACAAAAACAAAAATGAAAGAAATCAACACCGGCAAATCAATTGAACTTACTTACAAAAGTGGCGAAAGTGTAGATGTTGTAAATGTTGAGAAAAAAAACCTACAATTTTTATATAAAAACGGCAATTTATATTCTTTTATGGATCAAGAAAGTTATGAAACAATCGATGTTTCAGACAATATTCTTGGAGAAGATGGTAAATATCTAAAAGAAGGTTTAGCTGTGATTGCTGCTGTTTACGAAGGAAATGTTGTAGCAATGGAAATTCCTAAAAAAATAACTTACAAAGTTGTTGTTGCCCCTCCTGCTGTAAAAGGTGATAGTAGTAGTGGAAATGTTACAAAAGAAATAGAATTAGATAATGGTTTAAAAATTCAAGCTCCTATTTTTATCAAAGAAGGTGAAGAAGTTGTAGTAAACACAGAAACAGAGGAATATTGTGGAAGATCAAATGAATAAATTTTTATTTAATAAAAAACAATTATTTTTAAAAATCCGCAACCAGCGGATTTTTTTAACAGGTTTATCTACAGCAAATATTGTATTTTGTATACAATACTCTATACATTGTGGATAACTTTGTGGAAAAAGGTCAATAACTGTTAATAAGTCTGAATAAAATTATAATTTTTATAATAATGTATATAATAATCTATACATTTTTTTTACTAAATTTAGCAGAATTTAAGCTAATTTAAGCCAAAAATACCGCCCTATTGACAAAAATATCAAAATATGCTATAATAATTATGTAGAAAAATAAAAAATTATAAATATTTTTCTATACGAACATTAAAAATAAGATACTTATATAAGTATCTAATATATATTTATATACTGCTCGTGCGATCCTTTCGCCAAACAGGTAATTCTCCAATTATAGTAAAATTTTACTTTTATTAATTTTACCGGGGTTTTCTACCAATGAGTGGTTATAAAATATTTAGATCCCAGGCTTGTCCTGGTGTGTGCCGACAGCTTTAATCATTTAATCTTTGAATGATGAAATTTGTCGGCATAGGCCGGCTCGTCGGATCTCTCTTCTTAAAGGAGATATCGACCATTAAATCAATTATTTTAAAGGGTGCAGATTTTCTCCTTTTTTTATTTGTGTAAAAAAACTTGTAAAAAAAATATTTTTACTATATAATGGCAGTGGTTTTATCTCTATTTATAATCTTAAAACCTATGACAAAAAAAATTAAATTAAACAAAAAAGCTGAGCTTTCACAGGAGTTTGTTGAAGAAATGTACAAAAAACTCACTGAAGAAAAAGAAAAATTAGAAAAAGAATTAAATGAGTTTACAGTTCCAAATGAACATGTGACTGATGATCGTGATGCTTTATTTCCACAATATGGTGATGAAAGCGATGATAATGCTCGTGAAGTAGCTGATTACTACACCAATAAAAATATTGAAGAAACTTTAGAAAAAAAATATGTTGATGTAAAAAAAGCTCTTGAAAGAATAGAAAATGGTACTTATGGAATTTGTAAATTCACTGGAAAACCTATCGGCGAAGCAAGACTTCGAGCTAGACCAACTTCTAGTGCTAGTGTGGAAGCAAAAAAGTTTTTGACAAATGAAATCTAACTTATGAATAAGAAAATCCAACAAATCACTGTCGTGATAATCGTTGGATTTTTTTTTATTTTTGATAGAATCTTAAAAAATTTTTTTCTAGTAAATCAGTCTTTAAAAAAAGATATTTACGAAAATTTTTTATCTTTTAAATTTTTTAAAAACCAAGGCATTGCTTTTGGAATACAAGTTCCTTTTTCTTTGATAATAATTGTGACGTTTCTTAGTTTAATAATCTTATCACTTTGGTTTTTTTACAAAAAAGAAAAACAAAATCTTTTAGATTTCTGTGCTTTTATAACTATTTTTTTAGGAGCTTTTTCAAATTTAATAGATAGATTAATGTTAAATTTTACTATTGATTATTTACATATTTTTATTTCTGTAATTAATATTGCTGACATCATGATTGTTTTTGGCATTTTAATTTTATTTTTAAAAGAATTAAAATTAGCAAAAAATAAAACTTTGTAGTATAATAAAAAAAATAAAAAGGGGGGAAATAAAAAATGAACTTCTTTTTATATATAGAAGTTTTTTTATTTTATTTTATGTTTAAAAAAATAAACTCGGCTGCCGTCTTAGGAATTGACTGCAAGCCTATTGAAATTGAAGTTGATATGGCTGGAAATTGGCCTGGATTTCAAATAGTCGGTTTACCTGATACTGCTATTCAGGAAGCCAAAGAAAGAATAAGAACTGCTTGGAAAAATAGTGAGTTAAGTTTTCCAAATAATAGTCGTATTGTAGTAAATTTAGCTCCAGCGGATATTCGTAAAGAAGGTTCAGCTTATGATTTACCAATTGCTGTCGCCATGTACTTAGCTTTTGAAAAAATAGAAATTGATTTGAGTGATAGTTTGTTTGTTGGTGAATTAGCTTTAGATGGTGGGCTTCGCCATACAAATGGAATTTTACCTTTAGCTATTTTTGCAACACAACATGGTTTTAAAAAAATTTTTGTACCAAAAATAAATTCTCAAGAAGCTGGAATAATTTCTGAAATAGAAGTTTATCCGGTAGAAAATTTTCAACAAATAATAAATCATTTAACAAAGAAACAAGAAATTAAAAAACAAGATTCAGTTGATATCAATTCTTTTTTTGAAAAAAATGATTATCAAATGGATATGTCTTATGTAAAAGGACAAGATTTTGTTAAAAGAGCTTTAGAATTAGCCGCTAGTGGTTCACATAACATTTTATTATCTGGCCCACCAGGATCAGGAAAAACTCTTTTAGCTAGAAGTACTCCAAGTATTTTACCTAGATTAACAATCAAAGAAGCAATTGAAGTTACAAAAATTTATTCAGTTGCTGGACTTTTAAAAAAAGATTTACCTATAATTACAGAAAGACCTTTTCGTTCTCCACATCATACAGCCAGTGGAGTAGCTTTAGTTGGTGGTGGTAAATTTCCTAAACCAGGAGAAATTTCTTTAGCTCATCGTGGAGTATTATTTTTAGATGAATTTCCTGAATTTCCGAGAATAGTTTTAGAAAATTTACGTCAACCATTAGAAGATGGCGTTGTTTATATTTCTCGTGCTCAAGGTACTTTGTGTTTTCCAGCTAGTTTTATGCTTATTGCTAGTCAAAATCCCTGTCCTTGCGGATATCTAACTGATCCAGAAAAAAAATGTACTTGTAATTCTATGCAAATCGAAAGATATAAGAAAAAAATCAGTGGACCACTTTTAGACAGAATTGATTTACATATTGAAGTACCTAGAATAAATTTTGAAAAATTATCTAGTGAACAAGCTTCTGAAAATTCAGAAACAATTAGAAACAGAGTTGAAGCTGCGCGAGAAAAACAAAATTTTAGATTTAAAAATACAAATATTACTTCTAATAGTGAAATGAAAAATAAAGAAATTAAAGAATATTGTAAATTACAAGATGATTCTTTGGATCTTTTGCGCCAAGCTGTAACTCAAATGCATTTGTCGGCTAGAAGTTATCATCGAATTTTAAAATTAGCTAGAACAATTGCTGATTTAGAAAATAAAGAAAATATAGAAATGACGCATATTGCCGAAGCACTGCAATATCGAGCAAAAGTTGAATAAATTTTTGCTTTTAAATTACAAAAATGCTAAGATAAACAAATAAATCTTAGCTTTTTTTATGAATTATTTATTAAAATATAAAAAAGTAACCAAACAAAATATTGATACAGCGATTAAAATACAAAATATTATTTTTCCAGAAGAAAACGGAGCAAAAAATCTTATAGACAGTTTGGGAAAACATGAATATCGCAAAGAATTATGTTGGTGGATAGCTTTTTTAAATGAAAAACCAATTGGTATAGTTGGTCTATATTCTTATCATGAATATCCAGATGATGCTTTTATGGGATGGTATGGAGTAATTCCTAACGAAAGACAAAAAGGATTTGGTGGAAAATTATTTGATTTTTTTGAAAAAAAAGCCAAACAAAAAAACTATAAACATATTCGACTATATACTGATGATTTAGAAAATCTTGAAGCAACAAAATTGTATTATAAAAAAGGAATGATTTCCGAAGAATATCTAAATGAAGATGATAAAATAGATTCAAAAGGGAAAATTTTAATTTTTTCCAAAAGTTTAACAAAAAAACCAACAGAAAAATGGAATAATAAATATTTAGGATTGACTAAACAAGTAGAAAGACAAAATTATTCAATAGAAGATAATTTTTAATTTAAAAAATTTTTAAAAGTTCTTTATGTTAACAAAAAAACTAGATGCTCTAAAAATAAAAAAATCAAAAATTGAAGGAAAGGGTGTTTTTGCTAATCGTAACTTTAAAAAAGGTGAGACCGTTGTAAAATGGGATACAAGCATAGTTTTAAACGAAGAAGAAACAAAAAAACTTTCAAAAAATGAACAACGGTATATTTTTCCTTTCCGAAACAAATTTTTATTACAACAATCTCCAGCACGATATGTAAATCATTCATGTAATCCTAATACAAAAGTGGTAAATAATTCTTCGGACGTTGCAATATTAGATATTAAAAAAGGTGATGAAATAACAAGTGATTATTCATTATTTTTTACCCCAGATGAAGTAATGAAATGTAATTGTGGAAGTAAAAATTGTAAAAAAATATTAAAATATATTAAAAAATAATTATTTTGTTTAATAGTAATTATGAATTCTGTAAAAATTTTAAAAGCTAAAATTTCTGATTCTCAACAAATTAAAAAATTAGAAGATAAAATTTGGTCTGAAGAAGTTGTAAACAAATATGATATACCTATGTTTGTTCGTTTTGGTTATGTTTTTGTAGCAAAAGATAAAGAAAAAATAATTGGTGCAATAGTTGCTTACCTCACAAAAGAAAATGAAGTTTATATTTGTGATTGGGTGGTTGAAAAAAAATACAGAAAAATGAAAATTGGAGAAAAACTTTATAAAAAATTAATAAAATCAGTTGGTAAAAGGTCGGTTGTCTCTTTTGTTGAGACAAATAATACACCGTCAATAAAAGCTCATCAAAAATTTGGTTTTAAAATAGTTAAAAAAATTAAAAATCCCTATAATTTAAATGAGGGTTATAGATTTTTTATGAGAAGAAAACAGAATAAATAAAATTTGTTCATTATTATTTTTTATGAAAATTAGGACGTTGAAAAAAACAGATATTAAAAAAGCTTCTAGAATAATTGGTCAAAATTATTCAAAGTTATACGAGAAAAAATCACTACTTGAGTTAGAAGCCATGTTTAAAAATCATGCCGTAATTCCAAATTATCTTGTTGTCGAAGAAAAAGAGGAAATTGTTGGCCTTGCTGGATATGTGCAGTCGTGGATGGATTATAATATCTATGAAATTTTTTGGGTTAATGTTTTACCACAATACCAAAGAATGGGTATAGGAACTATGTTGGTGAAAAAAATATTAAATATTATAAAAAAAAGTAATAGTGAGGCAACTATACTGTTAACGACTGATAAACCAATGTTTTATTCAAAAAAATTTAACTTTAAAATATTATCAACGTTTGAGAAAGCCAAGGAATATTTGATGGTTTTAAAATAAAAAATCAATTTTATAAAAAAAATAAATTGTAGTTAAACTGTTAGAAAAACAAACATGATAAAAATATCACGAAAAAATTTATTTAAACTTATTATTAAAGGATCTTTGTTTATTATTTCCTTTTTCTTGGTTCTTCTTTATCCAGTAGAAATAATAAAATTTTTTAGCATTTCAATATTGTTTTTTAAAATCTATCATTTGGTTTGGCTAATCATCATCATAGGATTATTAAAATCTTTATTAACTATTCCAAAAAATATTTCGGCTGGTAAAATCTATTTAAAATATTTTAAGGAAAATAAAATTTTAACTCCAGAAAAATTAAAAATAGAATTAAATTTACTTAAAAAAGAATATAACAAAAAAGTTTTTGTAAGTGCTTTGGTAACTTTATTAGTAATAACCAGCTTTTTATTATTTTACTCTATACTAAACTTAAACGAATTATGGATTTATGTTTTTGTAATTTTTGCAATATTTTTTGATTCTTTTTGTGTTGCTATTTGGTGTCCTTTTAGAAATTATATTATAAAAAATAAATGTTGTAATTCTTGTCGAATTTATAATTGGGGTTATTTAATGATGTTTTTACCTTTAAATCTAATTCCTTCTTTTTGGACTTATTCAATAATATTTTTAAGTATTTTGATTTTAATTCAATGGGAATACATACATTACAAACATCCAGAGAGATTTTATGAAATTTCTAATTCAAATTTAATGTGTAAAAATTGTAAATATTCAACAGGATTTTGTAAAAATAAAAAATAATTTTTTATTTGACTTGTTTATTAAAAATCTAAAGGACTTTTTATATTATTTAAATTATTTTTTGCTACATGAGTATAAATCTGAGTTGTTTTTAAATTTGTATGTCCTAATAATTCTTGGATATATCTAATATCAACTCCATTTTCAAGTAAATGAGTGGCAAAACTATGCCTAAATGTATGTGGTGATACATTTTTATTTATTTTAGATCTCAAAAAAGCTTGTTTTACAATTTTTTGAATTGTCATAGTAGTTAATCTACTATTTTTATTGTTAGTAAACAAAAAATCATCTACTTTTTTTATTTCTTTTTGTTTTTGTAAAATACTAAATAATTTTTTTGGTAAAAAAACTACTCTGTCTTTACTTCCTTTGGCTTGTCTTATATAAATTAAATTTCTTTCAAAATCAATGTCTTTTATTTTTAAATTAACAACTTCGCTAACTCGTAAGCCACAACCATAGAGTAAACTTAAAATACAAAAATGTTTTAAATTTTGTGTTTCTTCAATTATTTTATTAATTTCTTGTTTTGATAAAACAATAGGTAATTTTTTTTCTTTTTTAACTCTTGGTAAATTTATAAAAAATTTACGTTGTAAAATACTGCCAAAATATAATTTAAAAGCAGAATAGGCAATATTTATAGTCGAAGAAGATTTTTCTTTTTCAATTAAATTTTCTAAATATTTTTTTATATCTTCTAAATTAATAGACCGAGCATTTTTATTTGACTTGTTTAAAATTTCTCTGATATAATATGAATAACTTTTTATAGTTTTTTGACTAAAACCGCGCAATTTCATTTCTTGAATAAATTTGTTTATTGGATCCTGACTAGGATAATATTGATTTTTGTTCATAACCCTCCTTGATTTAAAATTTATATAAATATTTTAGCAAGTTTTAGACAAAAATTCAATAAGTTTGTATAAAAAGTGTTATATGAAATTACTACAGGCAAAATTTTAAATACTAATTAACTTTATTCAATACTATGGCAGAAGATAACAACAAAATTATCAAGAAACTCGATGGAGCAAATATGGACATCGATTTAACAACAGAAAATAAGGACATATCTTGGGAACAAGATAAATGCCCTTGGAATGAATCTGAAAAATCTAACGAACATAAATGTGCAGTAAAGAATGTTTCTATATGTCCTTATTTTTGTGGAATTGAATATTTAGATAATGTTCTTTGTTGTTATCCCAATAAGAATCCGAATAAAGGTAATGAATAAAATTTTGCCTTCCGTAACTTCTCCGCTTCGCTCCGACCACGCTACGCTCTCACTACACTTCGTTTCGTTCGGGTCATATAACAAGGGATAAAAGGAAAATTGCTAGGCTCGCAATTTTCCCAAATTTTCTCCGTTTCACTTCGAAAACTTCTTTTATCCCCGATGTTATGTGAAATAGCCATAAATTTCTTTACTATTTTTTAAGATTTTTTTTGGCAATTTATTTCGGGTCGAACATAGCTTGTGATATAATTTAGTCAGTTTAATAATTTAATCAATAAACCTATG
>Ga0265297_10000309_pt1 | contig 158771 bp, 156 predicted proteins | sample Munlanlwell13791_FD_192502 | JGI IMG/M metagenome (GOLD analysis project Ga0265297, IMG submission 192502) | Leachate microbial communities from a municipal landfill in Southern Ontario, Canada - Leachate well 137-91 | ecosystem: Engineered > Solid waste > Landfill > Unclassified | place...
TGGCACTGGCACTGGCACTGGCACTGGAACTGGAACTGGAACCGGAACCGGAACTGGAACTGGAACTGGAACTGGAACTGGAACTGGAACTGGAACTGGAACTGACACCGGAGCTGGCACTGGAACAGGAACCGGAACTGACACCGGAGCTGGCACTGGCACTGGCACTGGAACCGGAACTGATACCGGAGCTGGCACTGGAACAGGAACCGGAACTGATACCGGAGCTGGCACTGGAACTGGTGCTGGAACTGATACCGGAGCTGGCACTGGAACCGGAACTGGCACTGGAACTGACACCGGAGCAGGCACTGGAACTGACACCGGAGCAGGCACTGGAACCGGAACAGTTACACCATCCTAATCTGAATATCGTCTCAATCAGACAGTAGGATCATTTTCCCGGCCTGTTTTGTTCAAGCCGGGTTCCGCGGCATGGGCAAAACAGGCTATGCCGCGGAAACAGCAAGGGCTATCTTCATTTGGCTGTAAGATAAAAAAAACACGAAGACACGAAGTCTTACTTTGGTTTTTCTTCGTGTTCTTCGTGTCTTCGTGGTGAATAGGTTTTTAAATTAATTTTTGATAATACTTTCACAGTCTCGCACGCTCTAAAATCACAACCAACAGGTCCAATACTGGGCCATGCTGATATTGATCAATTCCTAATAACCTCCATTTCCAATAAATTTTCTCGTTCCCGCGCGTTGCGTACCCTCTGGGGCATAAAGGGGAATGCAGTTAAAGGCGCGCGTTGCGCCCATCCTTGCTCGACCTCCAGGCAGCGCGACAAGCAGGATAAAAACTATCTGCGCAACATCATTAAACAATGTCTTGGCCTATGTGTTTTAGCGTACCGACTGCATTTAACTCCGGGTGTATGGTTTATATACGAGCTGAAAAATATTGATTTATGCTCGGATAATCGGGCTCCGGCGATCCCAAAGATGATCGTAAGCCCTTTTCAACATCATCTTTGACAGGAGATAACCATGAACTTTGAAGAACGCGATACTTACGGTATGTATAAAGGCCAAGAAGACGAAGGCCCCGGTCCTCGCCTAATGGGCGCGGACACGCTTCTTGGCAACGATGTCTACAACGAAAAAGAGGAAGACTTGGGCGACATCAAGGAAATCATGCTGGATATGACCACCGGCCAAGTGGCTTATGCGGTGCTGTCTTTCGGCGGTTTCCTGGGCATGGGAGAAAGGCTCTTTGCAGTGCCTTGGGATGCATTGACGCTCGATACGGTAAACAAGCGCTTCATGCTAAACGTGGACAAAGAGCGCCTTGAAACTGCCCCCGGATTCGACAAGGACCATTGGCCCGATATGGCAGACCAGTCATGGCGAGATCAAATTGAATCCTTCTATGAAACCAGACCGCCCATGGAACAGTCAACCACGGAACAGCAGTCTCACCGGACACATTAAAATAGGAAACCATGAACTGTCCGGCAATGAGAAGATGGAGCGATGCGATAGGAATAAAGTCGGTCGCTCCCGACTATTGTTGTCTTTGTAACGATGCCGAACAATGCATCGCCGCTACATGGGATCGCAAGATGTTAACTGCCGGTGCACAAGGGCTGGATGTTTAAATCTCATGACCAACCGTCTTATCTCCAAGATGCAGCGTTTATGTTGCAAATCAGAAACCGAATAGTCCGGAGGCAGCAGTCATGCGCTTGCGCAGTGAAAAATCAGCTTTCCGGAATCGCGCCGAGTCAATGGTTGTTCAGGGGCTTCTTGAGCCTGACACAGGGAACACAACAGTGCGCGCCACGGCTAATGACATCATTTTATTGTTAAATAACTGATGTTACGCACGGATGTTTTTTACCCCCGTATGCCGCGCCGAGCACCGGAGCTTTTGTCGAGAATAGCCCGTTAGGGGTGCGGCAGGGATGCCGCACGTCAGCAGAGGGGCAGGAGCCCCTTCTGCTGACCCTCGGCAAAAGCGAGGAGCGCAGGAAGCAAGCGGCAACCGGGTCGCCTTTTCTTTGGTTACTTTCTTTTGGCGAAGCAAAAGAAAGTAATTCGCCCTCGGGTGCGATAACCCGATTCAAATAATCGTCGCGGTAGCGACATTTTAATAATAAAAATGCTAATGCAGTCTAAATCCGAACAACTGCGTAACATCAGCTAAATAATGTCGAGCAATGTGGGTCACCGCACTGACCCAGCCCGACTTTGCGGATAATCTCATTATCAAATCGTTATCACAGCGTTTTGTTCGTTCCAAAGCTCCCGATAAATAGCAAGGCTCTCTCATCATAATCATTGAACGCACTGCACGCGATAACGTCAGCAAGTTATTTAGGTTGGAGAGTTGTCATGAAAAAACATCCGATTGGACACCGCGTTCCGGTAATTGGGCGTCTGATACCTGAAATCGCTGCCAACCGGTGCGCACAACGCCAAGATCATCACCCGCAACGGCGTGGTCACCTTGCGCGGCCCCGTCAAAAATTCTGCGGAAAAAACGAACTGCAATCGGTCGCCAAAAAATACGCGACGCAAGCAGGTTGATAATGAGCTCGTGCCCAAAACGCATTAATCCGCAACAGGAGATTAGCCATGAAAAAAGCAGTTTTTTGCATTACCCAAAACATCGATCAAACAGAGCGTATTGTCAGCCATTTAAAAACGTCCGGTTTTTCGAATGATGATGTTTCCGTGCTGTTACCGGATAAATCCACTACCAAAGATTTCGCCCATGAAAAACACACCAAGGCGCCGGAAGGCGCGACTATCGGAGGAACCGCCGGAATCGGCCTGGGCGCTGTGCTGGGATGGCTGGCAGGCATCGGCAGCTTGGCTATTCCCGGGGCCGGTCCGTTTATTGCCGCCGGACCGATTATGGGCGCCTTGAGTGGCGCGGCATTAGGCGCTGCCACCGGCGGCATTGCCGGCGCCTTGGTCGGCATGGGTATTCCAGAGTATGAGGCCAAGCGTTACGAAGGGAAAATCAAGGGCGGAAGCGCCCTGATTTCCGTGCATACGGAAAATTCCGAAGAGATTGCAAGAGTGAAAGACATCTTCGAACAGGCCCATGCTGAAGATATTGGCTCAACCCTGGAAAGCGACGTCAATGTTTAACGGCGCTGACAGTTTCTGAAACAGTACCAGCCATTTCGTGAACGTAAAAACCATCACTGATAGACCACTTGAACAGGGGAAAAACCATGGAAAACGTAGAAGAAAATGTTAACAGACCCAGAGACACTGAAGAAAATGTTAAAGAAACCATAAGCAAAGTATCCCAATCAGCCCATAGAGCCGTCGATAAGATGACTGATATGGGCTATCAGACTACTGAAGTGCTTGGCGAAAAAGGAGAGCAGTTAATGAGCGCCGAGGCGGAAATGATAGAGAATTACCGGGAATATATCCGTAATTACCCTATGAGGTCCGTAGGTATCGCAGTTGCGGCCGGTTTTTTTCTAAGTCGTCTGCTCCGTTAGAGATCATGTCCGTACGTCACAAACGGCGTACGGATCGAGCAACGAGGAAACCTTATGAACACTTTAGACGAAGCATCTGATTACGCACAAGAAGCGGCCGGCAAGGCCAAAGAAACGCTCTGCGAAGCAGGAGAACAATTGTGTGATGCCGAGCAGAAGCTGATGAAGGCCTGCCGCAGTTTTATCAGCTATCATCCTATAGCCTCGATGAGTATTGCGCTGGCCACCGGTTATTGCCTGAGCCGCCTGTTGAGCGATCGTCATTAGCAGTCAATCCATGCCGTAAATGACACGCGGCTTAACCAAGAGGAAAGCATTATGGGCACCCTAGACAGAACATCCGAATATGTACATGAGGCTACCGATAAAATCGTCGGTGCAACCAGCCAAGCTGCGGAAGCGCTGAGCGAAAAAGGGGAACAATTGCTGAACGCCGAGCAGAAACTAATGAAGAGTTGCGGCAAATATGTCCGCGCCAACCCGATCACATCGATAGGCATCATGATAGCGGCCGGTTTTGTACTGGCCAGTCTATTAAGCAGGCGTTAACACATCAAATATCACCAACCCATGCCGAATATTATTCGGCTCGAATAGAGAGGAAACGATTATGGATACTGTAGAAAAAGCATCTAATTATGCCCAGGAAACTGCCGGAAAAATCGCCGGCGCATCCGCCCAAACCGCAAAAATGCTGGGTGAAAAAGGCGAACAATTGCTTGATGCCGAACGAAAAATGGTCAAGCGAAGCCGCAGCTATATCAGTGATCACCCCGCGGCATCACTGGGTATTGCCGTTGCGATCGGTTATGCGCTGAACTATCTGCTGCGCGACCGCTAGACCGTCAAGTCCGGAAAAATAACTGAGCAAACTACAGCGCGTGCCCATCCATGGACTGGCTCCGGTTGTGCGGGATGGTGCCCGGTCATTATGGCTGGGCCGCATACCAGGCCACAATCACTTCAGGATTGCCGCTCTGGCAGCATAAACCACAGACCGTATCCAGGATACGGTTGGCCGGTGCCGCGGCCCGCTAATCGCGATCTATTTCACCCGAACTCTCCTAATACAGCCGTTTTACAAGACTGAGAGAAAATACCAACAGCTACAGGACGTCCACGACTGGGGCGGTATTTTATTCTCTGCTGTGTGCGCTTTCGTACAGATATGGGGCGGTGGCTCGTACCATAATTATCTGAACTAAAAAGTCTTAAGGAGAATTATCATGAATGTTCCTAATATCTCAGAAAGTGACGAACTGGGCCGCAGACGTGCCTCTGATGAGCTAGGCCGCAGACGCGCTTCGTCAGGTGCCAGTATCCAGCCGGAATCGTTAGCCGTTCAGTCAAGCGCCGTGTCATGGGGGGCTATTTTAGCCGGAGCCACGGCCGCCGCCGCTTTGGCGCTGATTCTCACTATGCTGGGAACAGGCTTGGGCCTGTCCGCCGTATCGCCTTGGGCCTATGAAGGTATCAGCGCAGAAGCCTTTGGCATATCGGGCATCCTGTGGCTGACCATCACCCAACTGATCGCGGCAAGCGTAGGCGGCTATCTTGCCGGCAGGTTAAGAACCAAGTGGACTGCGACGCCTTTCGACGAGATCTACTTTCGCGATACCGCGCACGGTTTCCTGGCCTGGTCCGTCTCGGCATTGATGACAGCCGCCCTGCTCTCTTCGATGATTGGCTCGATTGCAAGCACCGGCATTAGGGCCGGTGGTGCAGTTGCTGCCGTTACGGCGGGCAGTGCTGCTGCGGCCGGGGCCGAGGTCGCCAAGTACAGCAACAATGAACCGACGAAGTACTACATCGATTCGCTGTTTCGAAGAGGCGTCAACGCCCCAGTCGCCATGACTCCGGATGAAAGCGGCGCCATGACGGCAAGCGCCGGCCAGGAGGCCGCCCCAGCCGATCCCGAAGCGGAAGTTACCCGCATCTACATGAACTCTCTGCGTGCAGGGCCGTTGCCCCCGGAAGATGTCCGCTATGCGGGCCAGATTGTTGCGCAACAAACAGGCCTGACGCAACCCGAGGCTGAAAAGCGGGTAACGGACACTTATGCACAAATGCAGGCCAAGCTCAATGAAGCGGAAGCCGCAGCTAAAGAAGCAGCCGACACGGCGCGCAAAGCATCCGCTTATGCATCGCTGTGGTTCTTTGTCTCGTTGCTGATCGGCGCTTTCTGCGCAAGCTATGCGGCGACTTATGGCGGCAGACAACGCGACCTAATTACCCGGTAACTCATCCATTCAGGAGACAACCATGCGCTCAATACTTTTATATTTACTCGGCATTCCCATTCCTATCATTATTTTGATTGCGTTATTTACGTAGTTCCCCATCAAGCTAAGGAGAATACCTTATGGCAACTGCAAAGAAAAAATCTGCTTCAGCGAAGGATCAGGATGCAACGGCGTTATTGCGGGCTGATCACGAGCATGTCAGTGATCTGTTTGAAGAATATGAGGACTCGCGTTCGTCTGCGAAAAAGAAGCGGATCGTTGAGGAACTATGCAACGAATTGACCGTGCATGCACAGATTGAAGAGGAAATTTTCTATCCCGCAGTCAAACGGGCCTTGAAAGACAAGGAGTTAATTCCGGAAGCCCGGGTTGAGCATGACACGCTGAAAGGGCTTATCGCTCAAGTCGAGGGAGAAGAGCCCGATGGCGAGATGTTCGATGCCAAGATCAAGGTGATGCGGGAATACGTGAAGCACCATGTCAAAGAAGAACAGGATGAAATATTTCCCAAGGCCAAATCCACAGACCTGGACATGATGGAGCTTGGAGCCAAGCTATCCGAGCGTAAGGAAGAACTTCTCGCAGCCCGATAAGCGGGCTGATTTCAGGCAGGTCCACTGAGTGGACGCCTGATAGGCCTCTATATATAAGCAAAACAAACACGGCCACTGGAGTGGCCGTGTTTGTCGCAGTTGATACGACAGGTGCAAAGCGATCCAGCCGTTCCGGTTGCCAGTGATCGGCGCGGCATACGGGAGAAAACACCGTAGGGTACGCATCGCGTACCTTTTTGGGATTTAATTCAGCGGAAAATATTGAAAATGGTACGCGATGCGTACCCTACCGGGCTTGGACTCAATCATCCACGACGATCAATAAAAAGAGAGGTTTTCCATGACGCCTAAAGATGAAACACCGACTGCCGCCCATCTAACCGGTCTTCAACCGTCCCCTGCCGACGCCAACCGTTCCGATCAAGCCGCAGCGGTGCTGGCTCAAGAGCCGGGCGAAGCGCTTACCACTAATCAGGGATTGTGCATCAGCGATAACCAGAATTCCTTGCGCGGCGGTGCTCGCGGCCCGACGCTGCTGGAAGATCATATCCTGCGTGAAAAAATCATGCATTTCGACCATGAGCGTATCCCCGAGCGCGTGGTGCATGCACGGGGAGCGGGCGCACACGGTTATTTCCAAGTGTACAAGCCGATGAACCACTATACCAAAGCCGGTTTCCTGCAAGACCCGGATGTTAAGACGCCGGTATTCGTGCGTTTTTCCACCGTCGTCGGCTCGCGCGGCTCGGCCGATACCGCCCGCGATGTACGCGGCTTCGCAGTCAAGTTCTACACCCAAGAAGGCAATTTCGATCTGGTAGGCAACAATATGCCGGTGTTTTTTATCCAGGACGCTATCAAGTTCCCCGACCTCGTCCATGCGATCAAGCCGGAGCCGCACCATGAAATTCCGCAAGCTTCAGCCGCTCACGATACGTTTTGGGATTTCATTTCGCTGATGCCGGAGTCCGCGCATATGATCATGTGGGTCATGTCGGATCGCGCCATTCCCAGAAGCTTTTCAATGATGGAAGGCTTTGGCGTGCATACTTTTCGCTTTATTAACGAATCCGGCAAGTCCTGCTTCGTTAAATTCCACTGGAAACCGGTGCTCGGCGTTCATTCGCTGGTCTGGGACGAAGCGGTCAAACTGGCCGGCAAGGACCCCGACTTTAACCGGCGCGACTTGTGGGAAGCCATCAACCGGGGCCAATACCCTGAATGGGAACTTGGCGTGCAGATAGTGCCCGAGGAAGACGAGCACAAGTTCAACTTCGACTTGCTCGATGCGACCAAGCTGATTCCCGAGACCTTGGTGCCGGTACAAATCATCGGCAAGCTGACCTTGAACCGCAATCCCGACAACTTCTTTGCCGAGACCGAGCAGGTTGCGTTCCACCCCGGCCATGTCGTGCCGGGCATCGATTTCAGCAACGATCCTTTATTGCAGGGGCGGCTGTTTTCCTATCTCGATACTCAACTTTCCCGTTTAGGCAGCCCCAATTTCCACGAAATACCGATCAACCGCCCGATTGCCGCAGTCAGCAACAATCAGCGCGACGGCCATATGCGCCAAACCATCGTCAAGGGCAGAGTGAGTTACGAACCCAACTCTTTGGGCGGCGGCTGTCCGATGCAACGGCCTTGGGAGCAAGGCCGTTTTACCAGTTATCCGCAGCCGATGGATGGCGAAAAGCTGCGCGTGCGTAGCGACAGTTTCAACGATCACTTCTCGCAAGCGGCGCTGTTCTGGCGCAGCCAGTCGGCCTGGGAAAAGGACCATATCGTTTCGGCTTTCTGCTTTGAGCTAGGCAAGGTCGAAGTTGATGCCGTGCGCGAGCGCATGCTTTCTATGCTGGATCAGATCGATACGCTGCTTGCCTTCCGGGTTGCCGAAGGTTTGGGAATGGCGGTGCCTAAAACGTCCAGCGGCGCGAGAAATGTTCCACGAACCGGCGAGCCTGAGATGGATCCGGCGCTGAGCATGGCAAATACCCGCAAAGACTCTATCCTCGGCCGAAAGATAGCGGTGCTTGTTGCAGACCATGTAGACAAGGCGTCGCTTGCGGTATGCAAAGCATTGGAAGCGGAAGACGCGGTCATCAAATTCATCGCGCCACGTTTGGGAGATATCAAAAATAGCGCAGAAGAATTTATCAAAGTAAACCACAGCCTGCCGACGGTAGGATCGGTCATGTTTGATGCGGTATTTATTCCGGGAGGACAGCAAAGTGTGGAAGCCCTGTGTGAGGATGCTCATGCCGTGCTTTTCGTTAAGGAAGCCTATAAACATGGCAAAGCCATCGCCGCCCACCATAACGGCGCCAAGCTGATCGCCCAGGCGGCGCGCTCTGCCGGGATAGAGAGCGGAGAGTTTCACGGTCCGGGTGTCATTACCTCGTTGTCTGAAACAATTGATGACTCTTTCGTTAAGAATTTCATTAGTGCTATCGCCATGCACCGCTGTACCGAGCGCCCCGACCTGGATGCGATTGTGGCATAGGGCTTTGCAATGCAGGGATTACTGAACAACAGGATTTTTGAATTATTGTCCGGCTTATAAAGTACCTGATATTTAGCACCCTATAACCATTTGATATTAACAACTTAAACCATAGGCGGATCATTAATTTTCATGTTCAACCTATTCATTGGCAAACAAAGTTCACTAGGGGTGCGACATGTCGAACTATAACAATTGGCAATATCATCAAAAACCTGTCAACAGGACTTTTTTAAAAGGCTTATTCGCTCTTATCCCCATCACCCTCACCGTTTATTTGCTGTTCTGGATGGCCGCCACTGCCGAATTTGCGCTGGGCAAGATATTCAAGTTTTTCTTCCCCGATAGCTGGTATATAGCGGGCATGGGATTTGTTTTGGGCCTTGTTGTCACGTTTTTTTTCGGAAGCTTTCTTGAATCGCAAACTTTCCGCCGACTGTTCCATATCTTTGAAGAACTTGTCATGCAGATTCCCTTTGTCAAAGGCATCTATACCACCATACGGGATTTTAGTTCTCTTTTTTCCAGCGAAAAGAAAGGAAAATTTCAACAAGTCGTGTTGGTTAAGGGACTCCCGGACAACTGTCAGCAGATAGGTTTTATTACTGCTTCGAAGCTTGAAGAGGCTTCCCCTGCTTTTATTGCCGATGACCGGATTGCCGTATTTTTGCCTTTCAGTTATCAGCTGGGCGGGTATACCGTCATTATGCCGCGGGAAAATGTAGTCGAAATAGATATGTCTGTAGAGGATGCGCTACGGTTTATTGCAACAGCCGGTGTTGTTGGCGACGGTAATGACCAAAAAAAGTAGCTTAACCGAAACCTCCTAAAACCATTTGATTGCCGACCTCTCTCGGTATGTGCTCTACCGTACGGACTGCGAGCCCGTGTAGCGGCTAAAGTGGCTCGCGTTATGAACGGAGAAACTATGGACAAAAAAGCGCGCGTTTGTAGCCCTATTTATAGCCTTCTGCCTGTCCAGATCGAAGGGTTCGATGCCTTGGCTGAGCTCGCCCTGAATATCCGCTGGTCATGGAATCATGCAACCGATGAGGTGTGGCGACGGCTTGACCCTGAATTATGGGAAATCACGCAAAACCCGTGGGTTGTGCTACAGACCGTCTCGCGCGATCGCATCGAACGTTTGTTAGCCGATCCCGTTTTCCGCAAAGACGTCGAAGATTTGTTGCAGACCAAATCGCAAGCGGTGGAGGCGCCTGCATGGTTTCAGCAGAACCACCCGCAGAGCCCGCTGAGCTGCGTCGTCTATTTCAGCATGGAATTTATGCTCAGCGAAGCTCTGCCGATCTACTCGGGCGGGCTTGGCAATGTCGCCGGCGATCAGCTTAAGGCCGCAAGCGATTTGGGCGTTCCGGTAGTCGGCGTCGGCCTGCTGTACCAGCGAGGCTATTTTCGCCAGGTCATCGACAAGGATGGCAGCCAGCAAGCCCTGTTTCCGTATAACGACCCCGGCCAATTGCCGATTACGCCGGTGCGCCAGGAGAACGGCGAATGGTTCCGGCTGGAAATCGCCTTGCCCGGTTACTCGGTATGGTTGCGCATCTGGCAGGTCCGGGTCGGCAAATTGAAGCTTTACCTGCTGGACAGCAATGATCCGGCGAACTTCCCGACGCACCGAGGGATTACCAGCGAGCTGTATGGCGGCGGGACGGAGCTGCGCCTCAAGCAGGAGCTGCTGCTGGGAATCGGCGGCTGGAGGTTGCTCGATGAGCTCGGCATCCACGCGGAAGTCTGTCACCTGAATGAAGGCCATGCCGCCTTTGCGGTGCTGGAACGCGCCCGTTGTTTCATGCAAAAAACAGCGCAGCCTTTCAACGTCGCACTGGCCGTTACTCGCGCAGGCAACCTGTTCACTACCCATAGCGCAGTGGCGGCGGGATTCGACCGTTTCTCCCCAAGCCTGATCAGTCAATACCTGTGCCGTTATGCCAAGCTAAGGCTGGGCATAACAATGCATGAGTTACTGGCTCTGGGCCGTCAGAACCCGAACGATGATTCGGAATATTTCAATATGGCCTATCTGGCCATTCGCGGCAGCGGAGCTGTCAATGGCGTCAGTCGTTTGCATGGGCAAGTCAGCCGGAATTTCTTCGCGCCCCTCTTTCCTCATTGGCCGATGGCCGAAGTGCCGGTTGGGCATGTGACCAACGGAGTACATATGCCGACCTGGGATTCGGCATCGGCCGACGAACTATGGACGGAAGCCTGCGGTAAGGAGCGCTGGCTGGGAACGATGGAAACCCTGGAGCATGACATTCGCCGCGTTTCCGACATCAGGCTCTGGCAGTTTCGCACGGCCGCCAGCAAGTCTCTTGTCGAATACGCCTCCGAGCGTTTGGCAAGACAACTGGCCGCCATCGGCGAGCCGCCTGAAACCGTCGAGGAAGCAAAACATCTGCTTGATCCCAATGTGTTGACATTGGGTTTTGCCCGGCGCTTCGCGACTTACAAGAGGCCGAACCTGCTGCTGCACGATCCAGAGCGATTACTGCGTTTGTTAACCGATGTGCATCGGCCGGTGCAACTTGTCATTGCCGGAAAAGCTCATCCGGCAGACCAGGCGGGGCAAGACCTGATCAGGGAATGGATGCATTTCATCCAGCGGCATCAGCCTTGGGCGCGAGTGATATTTCTTAGCGATTACGACATGCATTTGACCGAACGCCTGGTACAGGGCGTGGATGTCTGGATAAACACGCCGCGGCGGCCTTGGGAGGCGTGCGGAACCAGCGGCATGAAGGTGCTGGTCAACGGCGGCCTCAACGTCTCGGTATTGGACGGCTGGTGGGCGGAAGCTTACAAGCCTGAGCTGGGCTGGGCGCTGGGCGATAGTCTGGGGCATGGCGACGATTCCGCCGGGGACGCGGCCGATGCCTGCGCGCTCTACGATTTGCTCGAACGGGAGGTGATCCCGGAGTTTTATAATCGGGATGAGAACGGCATTCCGACCGCATGGATCCAGCGGATGAGGGAAAGCATGGCGCAATTGACGCCGCGCTTCTCCGTGAATCGCACGGTGCGCGAATACACTGAGCAACATTATATTCCGGCTGCTGCCGCTTACCATTCACGGGCTGCCAATGACTGCGAAGCCGGCAAGCACATGGTCGAGTGGAAACACAGCCTGGACCAAAAATGGGCCGCGCTGCACTTCGGTAAAATCAAAGTTGAGACGCGCGGCGAATATCACCTGTTTGAGGTTCAGGTCTATTTCCATAACCTCGACCCCAAGGCCGTGCGGGTGGAGATTTACGCTGACGGCGACATGAACGATGCGCCTGTATGCAAGGAAATGATGCTCCTTCGCTATCTGGTCGGCTCATCGGGCGGCTACGTTTACTGCATTGCAGTGCCTGCGTCGCGCCCCTCAAAGGATTACACGACACGATTGGTGCCCTACTGCGAAGGCATGGCAATTCCACTGGAAGACGATCGGATTCTATGGCAACAATGATAAAAAACGCGACGAACAAAACAAGCGTAATTACCTGCCTGTTTGTGGACATCGGCGGCGTGCTGCTCAGCAACGGCTGGGACCATCATCTCCGCAAACAGGCGGCGACCGATTTCAAGCTGGATTGGGACGAGCTGGAAAGCCGCCATCACTTGAACGTCGATGTTTATGAGACAGACAAGCTCACGCTGAAAGACTATTTAGCCAGGGTGGTGTTTTATGAGGAGCGGCCTTTTACTCCGACTCAGTTTCGGGACTTCATGTTTGCGCACTCGCAGCCTTATCCGGAAATGATCGAACTGGTCACTCAGCTCAAGATCCGCTACGGCCTGAAAATTTTCGTGGTCAGCAATGAAGCGCGCGAAATCAATGATTACCGAATTGAAAAGTTCAAACTGGACGAGTTTGTGGATTGCTTTATTTCTTCCTGTTATGTCCATTTGAGAAAACCCGACAAGGATATTTTCCGGCTGGCGTTGGACATTGCCCAAGTGCCGGCCAAGCAGACAGCCTATATCGAAAACACTCCGTTGCTTGTTCAAGTCGCGGAAACTTTCGGAATCCGAGGCATCCTGCATACGGATTACAAATCTACCTGCGAGAAACTGGCCGCGCTAGGGTTGATCAATGACGAAGAGATTATTCCATGAAATCTGTTATTGCTCGCCTCCTGTCGGTTAATCAAACATCAGGTTTACACCATGCCTACGGCCTGGAGCCGGTGGTTGCCCGTTGTAAGCGGCGCATCTTGGAGGGAACCGTACCCGCAGAGAATGGGCCCGACGGCTCAAGGACATGAACCCGCCCCCGGAACAAGGCAGCGCTTGGCACAGCCGACCGACTGAGGAGATACTTGCACAGTTTGCTTCGTCTCCGGAAGGGCTCTCTTCCAAAGAAGCCGCACAGCGACTTGCCGCCAACGGGCCGAACGAGCTTAAGGAAAGCAAACCCATCAGCCCGCTACGGATTGCCATCGACCAGTTCAAGAGCCTGATCATCTGGATTCTGATCGCTGCCGGAGCCGTCTCCGGCCTGTTAGGAGACGTCGAGGACGTTATCGCCATCTATACGGTTGTCATCCTTAACGCCGCGATAGGCTTCTACCAGGAATTCAGTGCTCAGAAGTCGATCGCGGAACTCAAAAAGATGGTCGCGCCTCAGGCTAAAGTACGGCGCGACGGACAGATTATTTCACTTCCTGCTTCACAAATCGTTGTCGGCGACATTCTCGCGCTGGACTCCGGCGATCTGATCGCCGCCGATGCCCGGCTTCTTGAAGCGGCTTCACTGGCCTGCGTTGAGTCCGCGTTGACCGGCGAGTCGGAGGCGGAGCAGAAGCACACCGAGACCTTGGCGCAAGAAGATATTCCGCTCGGCGACCGGAAAAACATGGTATTCATGGGCACCAGCGTCGCGACAGGCACCGGCCAAGCCGTGGTTGTGGCTACGGCGATGAACACCGAACTGGGCCGCATTGCAGGATTGCTTGACGATGCGAAAGCGGATCAGGGTACGCCGCTGCAACAGAAACTCGACGCATTCGGACGCATCCTGGTCTGGATGGCGTTGGCTATCGTCGCGTTGCTGTTCGGGCTAGGCTGGCTTCGGGGAACCCAGCTGATGGAATTGACCATGACCTCGATCAGCCTCGCCGTGGCCGCCATCCCGGAAGGGCTGCCTGCCGTGGTTACTGTGGCGCTTTCGCTGGGCGTGTTGCGCATGGCCCGCCGCCGCGCTTTGGTGCGCAAACTGCCTGCCGTTGAGACGCTAGGCTCAACCAACGTCATCTGCACGGACAAAACCGGCACCCTGACCGCCGGGGAAATGACCGTGCGCGCGTTTTACATTGCAGGCCGGCGCTATGAGGTCACCGGCGAGGGCTACGGGCCGGATGGCGAAGTCCGCCTGGAGGACGGCAAGGAGCCAACCCAGCACGCCGCACCGCTGCTTGAGCTTGCAACCATCATCCTCGGCTGCAACAATGCGCATCTGGTTCAGGAAGACGGCGATTGGAAGACCATCGGCGACCCTACCGAAGGCGCACTATTGACCGCCGGGATCAAAGCCGGTGGCGACCGGGAGCGCATCGAACGGGAACTGCCGAAGCACTACGAAATTCCGTTCGACTCCGACCGCAAACGCAGCACGGTTATCCGCCGATTGCCGGACGGCAAGTTTCGCGCACTGATTAACGGCGCGCCCAGCGAATTGTTGGAGAGCAGCACTCGCTTTTATACAGCTACCGGCATAAACCCTCTGACTGAGCAGGATAGAGAGCAGATCCAGGCGCAAATTTCCGCGATGGCGCAACAGTCCTTGCGCGTGCTCGGCTCGGCTTATCGGGAGCTGGACAATGCGCATCCTGACGACCTGACTGCGGATGCCGTAGAGCAAGACCTGGTGTTCGTCGGCCTGTCGGGGATGTATGATCCGCCGCGCCAAGAGGTCAAAGAGGCTATCGCAAAATGCCGCTCTGCGGGCATCCGCGTAGTGATGATTACCGGCGACCATCCGCACACTGCCATAGCCATCGCACGGGAAATCGGCCTTGCTGAAGCTGGCGATGTGGCTGTTTCGGGTGCTGAGCTGAACAAGATGACGGAGCAAGAGTTGCAGCTGCGCGCGCCAAAAATCGCGGTTTACGCTCGCGTCACCGCCGAGCACAAACAGCGCATTATCCGCGCCTGGAAAGCGAATGACGCGGTGGTTGCGATGACCGGCGATGGCGTCAACGACGCCCCGGCTGTCAGGAGCGCGGACATTGGCATTACGATGGGGCGGACGGGAACGGAAGTCACCAAGGAAGCGGCGGACATGATAATCGCCGACGACAACTTCGCCACTATCATCGCCGCCGTCGAAGAAGGCCGGGGCATCTATTACAACATCCGCAAAACGCTCCAATACCTGCTCGCGGGCAACACCGGCGAGTTGTTGCTGATGACGCTCTGCGTGGTCATCGGGCTGCCGACGCCGCTGCTGCCGATTCATCTGCTCTGGATCAACCTGGTTACTGACGGCCTACCCGCGCTGTGCCTGGCCACCGACCCCATCGACCCCGAAGTGATGAAACGCCGTCCGCGCAGCCGCTCTGAGAATATTACCGACCGTGGTTTTTTCCGGCCGATGTTATTGACAAGCTTCCTGACCGCAACCGTCGCGTTCACGGCTTACTATAATGCCTTGCAGTCTCAAACTACTGAAACGGCCCGCACCGCCGCCTTCGCTACGCTGGTATTTGCCGAACTGTGGCGCGCTTTCGGCGCTCGCAGTGAAACCAAGCCGCTCTGGCGCATTCCCCTGCTGAACAACATCAACCTGGTTATCGTGGTTGCCATTTCTTTCGGACTCCAGGTGTGGAGCCAACAAGACGGGACTTTGGGCCGACTCCTGAAATCATCGTACCTGTCGTTTTCCAATTGCTTGGTGCTGCTCGCTGTGGCCGCCCTACCGCTATTGGTTCTGGAGCTGGTGAAAGTGGGGAGATACCTGCAACGGCAAAGAAGGCTTGAACCGATTGAAGCTCAAAGAGCTCGCGCGACAGAGACGACATTCAGTCTTGCCGTGAAAAATTTTTTGCAGATGGACGGGCCGACGTCGGCGGCGGCATTTTCTCATTATGCCTTCTTCTCGCTGTTTCCTTTGATCGTGCTCTCTGCGGCCATTGCTTCGCTGTTTGTTGACCGGGAACGGGCCGGGATGGAAATCATTGCTTACGTTGAGGCCTATGTGCCGATCGGCGGCGAAATGCAAAGTTACATTTTTGACACCATCAGCGGCGTCATCGAAGCGCGCGGACCGGTAAGCGCGCTCGCACTGCTGATGCTGGTTTGGTCGGCCATGCAATTCTTCACCACGCTGATTTCCGCCACACAGCGGGCCTGGGGCGAAGCTCCCCTCAATTGGTGGCGGCTTCCGCTCAAGAGCCTGGTTTTTCTGATTCTCACGATCATCCTGGCGCTCTTGTCTCTTGCGGTGCCGGTGCTGGCAAAAATAGCCAAGGACTGGCTTTTCATTGTGAACGATTTGATTTCCTCGGTCTATCTGTTGGTGAGCTATTTCCTTCCGGCGTTAGTGATGCTCCTGTGCCTGAGTTTTTTTTACAAACTGGCTCCACGTCGGCCCGTGCGTTTTTCCGAAGTTTGGCGCGCCGCTTTATGCGCCACGGTGCTGTTGCAAGTGGCCGAAAGCCTGTTCGTAATTTTTATCGATAATTTTGCCGCATTAAACGCGGTTTATGGGGCATTCGGCGGAATCATAGCGTTGCTGCTGTGGATTTACCTTTCCGGGTGCATTGTCATCTTCGGTGCCTGCCTGAGCGCTGCCCAGGCCAACATTAGCGTAAGCCATCATGGCGCACTGCCACGAGGAGCCAAACCATGAGTCTACAAACTTTGAATCCTGAATTACTGAAGAATATCGACGCTTACTGGCGCGCCGCCAACTACCTGTCGGTCGGCCAGATTTATCTTTACGATAACCCGCTGCTGAAGCGGCCGCTGGCGATCGAAGACGTCAAGCACCTGCTGCTGGGGCATTGGGGCACAATTCCCGGACAAAACTTCATTTACGCGCACTTGAACCGGGTCATTAAAAAATACGACCTCAACATGATTTTTATCTCCGGCCCCGGACACGGCGGCTCGACGGTGGTCAGCAACACTTATCTCGAAGGCACTTACAGCGAAATCTATCCCGACATCAGCCAGGATGAGACCGGGCTGCAAAAATTGTTCAGGCAATTTTCGTTTCCGGGAGGCATTCCCAGCCACGCGTCGCCGGAATGTCCCGGTTCGATCCATGAAGGCGGCGAGCTGGGCTATTCGCTCAGCCATGCCTTCGGGGCGGTGTTCGACAACCCCGACCTGATCGTCGCCTGCGTGGTCGGCGACGGCGAAGCGGAAACCGGGCCGCTGGCCACGGCATGGCATTCGAACAAGTTCCTCGATCCGGTTACCGACGGCGCGGTGCTGCCGATCCTGCATCTCAACGGTTACAAGATTGCCAACCCGAGCCTGCTCGCCCGCATCAGCCGCGTGGAATTGGAACAGTTGCTGCGCGGCTGCGGCTGGATACCCTACTTCGTCGAGGGGCACGAGCCCGAATTAATGCATGAAGCCATGGCCTCGAAGCTCGACATCGCGGTGGAGCAGATCAATAAAATCCATCATGACGCCCGCGCCAATGATAATTCTACGCGTCCGCGCTGGCCGATGATCGTGCTGGTATCGCCGAAAGGCTGGACCGGGCCGAAGTCGGTCGACGGCTTGCAGGTTGAAGGCACTTTCCGCTCGCACCAAGTGCCGCTGTCCGATCCGGCCGACCATCCCGAACACCTCAAGCAGTTGGAGGCATGGCTCAGAAGCTACCGGCCGGAAGAGCTGTTCGATGAACAGGGCCGCCTGAAACCGGCACTGGCCGAACTGGCACCCAAGGGCGAAAGGCGCATGGGCGCTAATCCAAACGCCAACGGCGGCATTTTGCTCCGCGACCTGAGGCTGCCGGATTTTCGCGAGTACGCGGTCGATATACCGTCACCGGGAACGCGAGGCATCGGCGATACGCGTGTGCTGGCAAATTTCCTGCGCGATGTGGCGAAGCTGAACGATGAGCAGAGCAATTTCCGGATATTCGGGCCGGACGAAACCATCTCCAACGGCCTGAAAGCCGTGTTTGAAACGACCGATCGCCAATGGGACGCCTCGACCGTGCCGAACGACGAATTTCTTGCTCCCAGCGGACGCGTGATGGAGATGCTCAGTGAACATCAATGCGAAGGCTGGCTCGAGGGCTACCTATTGACCGGACGGCATGGGCTGTTCAACTGCTATGAAGCGTTTATCCATATCGTCGACTCGATGTTCAACCAGCATGCCAAGTGGCTTAAAGTGACTGCGCAGCTGCCTTGGCGGCATAAGATCGCGTCCTTGAATTACCTGCTGACTTCGCATGTCTGGCGCCAGGATCACAATGGTTTTACCCATCAGGACCCCGGCTTCATCGATGTCGTCGTCAATAAAAAGGCCGAGATCGTGCGTGTGTACCTGCCGCCGGATGCCAACTGTCTGCTGTCGGTGATGGACCACTGCCTGCGCAGCCGCCATTACGTCAATGTGGTGATCGCGGGCAAGCACCCTTCCCCGCAATGGCTAAGCATGGACGATGCCGTCAAGCACTGCACCAAGGGCATCGGTATCTGGCAATGGGCCAGCAACGATCATGACGTTGCGCCCGACGTAGTCATGGCCTGTTGCGGCGACGTGCCGACACTGGAGACGCTGGCCGCGGTTTCGATTATGCGCGAACAGCTGCCCGAACTGAAAATCCGGGTGGTCAATGTCGTCGACCTGATGAAGCTGCAACCGCAAAACGAACATCCGCACGGCTTGAGCGACATGGACTTCGACGAGCTGTTCACCCAAGACAAGCCGGTCATCTTCGCTTTCCACGCCTATCCGTGGCTGATCCATCGGCTGACTTACCGGCGCACCAACCACGATAACATCCATGTCCGCGGCTATAAGGAAGAAGGCACCATCACCACGCCTTTCGACATGACCGTGCTGAACGATATGGACCGTTTTCATCTGGTCATGGATGCCATCGACCGCCTGCCGCAAACCGGCACCAAAGGGATTTACCTGAAGCAACAGCTCAAGGACAAGCTGATCGAGCACAAGCAATATATCGCCCGGCATGGTCAGGACCTGCCGGAAATCCGTAACTGGAAGTGGAGTAATTACCAATGAATGCACAAGAACTTATAGCTACTGCAAAGAAACTGGTCGCAGACGATAAAGGCCTGCTGGCGATGGATGAAAGTCTTCCGACTTGCAACAAACGCTTTGCCAAGATCGGCATCCCTCAAACCGTGGAGGCACGGCGAGACTATCGAGAATTGATTGTCACCACATCAAGGCTTAACGAAAGCATTAGCGGGGCGATTTTATCCGACGAAACGATCCGCCAGCAAAAACAAGACGGTACCGCCTTTGTTAAAATCCTTGCCGACAGCGGCATCATTCCCGGCATTAAAGTTGACGCGGGGACAAAAGACCTGGCCGGGCACCCCGGCGAGAAAATAACCGAAGGGTTGGACGGATTGCGCGAGCGTTTGGCTGAATACCGGCAAATGGGCGCCCGATTTGCCAAATGGCGCGCAATGATTGTTATCGATAACCACATTCCCAGCCGGGGCTGCATTGAAGCCAATGCGCAGGCGCTGGCCCTGTATGCCGCGCTAAGCCAGGAAGCGGGACTCGTCCCCATCGTCGAGCCGGAAGTGTTGATGGACGGCGACCATACGCTGGAGCGCTGCTTCGAGGTGACGGAAGAAGTCCTGCATACGGTTTTCAACCGTCTTTACCGGCAAAAGGTGATGCTGGAAGGCATGCTGCTGAAGCCTAACATGGTGCTTCCGGGATTGGCCTGCTCCAAGCAGGATACTGTGGATGAGGTTGCCGACGCCACGGTGACCTGCCTTTTGCGGACCGTCCCTGCCGCCGTTCCGGGCATTACGTTTTTGTCGGGCGGGCAATCCTCCGAACTGGCCTCGGCCCGCTTGAATGCGATGAATGTCCGCTACAAATCGCGTGCGCCATGGGCGCTGTCATTTTCATTTGCTCGCGCCATCCAGCAAGCGGCGATGGAAATTTGGCACGGCGAACAGGCGAATGTACAGGAGGCGCAGCAAGCTTTGTATCGTCGCGCCAAATGCAACTGGTCGGCGCGCCGCGGCGAATACAGCGATACGATGGAAAAGGCCTGAGCATTTCGCTGCTAACGGATAAATACGGCGCCAAGAATAAAGCGGCAATCCGCTTTATTTATCATGCAAGCGCGAGGCTTACTAATCTCAGCCGTATGTGCTTTACCGTACCGACAAAGGCTATTGTTGCCGTTAAAGTTAAATTCAAGGTTTTTGGCGAATAGCCGCCGAAAAGCCTGAAATAATTCAAAAACATCATATTATTAGGCGGCTTGTTTTTGTATTTGGACGTTTTTGCCTGTCGAAGGTTTCAGTCAACCTTAGGCATTTAACTGGAGATTTAGCCATGAAATACCTCATTAGATTTTTTTCCGCATTTTTTTTGGCCTTGACCTTATTGACTGCTTCAGGCTGCGCATCAACGCCCAAAGAGTCAGGAACAGGAGAATATATTGACGACAGCGTTATTACCACAAAAGTCAAGGCTGCCTTGGCGGGCGACCCTAGCGTCAGCGCTGCCGAAGTCAACGTCGAAACATTCAAGGGCGTGGTTCAATTGAGCGGCTTTGTCAGCTCTCGCGCGGAGATGAATAGAGCGGTAGAGGTTGCACGCGGCGTTCAAGGTGTGAAATCAATCAAAAACGACATGCGGCTCAAGTAAGTGAGGATCGATATGGAGAGCATAGACACAGCATCTGAATTCGCGCATGAGACTATTGACAAGATAGCCGATGCAGCAAAAGAAACGTTTGGCGAAAAGGGAGAGCGGCTGAGTGATGCCGAACAGAAAATGATCAATGATCTGCGCGAGTTTATTCACGACAATCCGATCACATCGGTGGGTATCGCAGTAGCGACAGGATTTATTCTGAGCCGATTGCTGGTCAATCGTTAAGGGGTGTCATCATGGACCATAATGCGGTAAATAGTGAGACGCTTAAACAAACGGCAACAGACAGCAATCCTGAAAAAAGTGCCAGCATACTGGAAAATGCCCTGGTGCTATGGCAGGAGCTATATGGATTCAGCCATGATTGCTTCCACCTGATAGCGCTGGAGGCGCGGCGAGCGGGCAAGAACCTGGTGTATATGCTCATCGCCGGGTTGATCGCTGCCGTCCTGCTGATCGGCTCGTGGTTGGGAGTCGTAGCTGCTGCCGTACTTTGGCTGATTGAGCATGACGTCACAGCAAGCAGCGCCATACTGCTTGCCGTAGCGCTTACTTTACTGCTCACGCTGATCCTTGTAGTCGTAATCCACCGTAAGAGCCGTTATCTGCAATTCCCCGCTACTGTTCGCAGTCTTCAGCCGATGCCATCCTCACAGCATCATAATAAAGAGGAGTCTTGAGATGCCGCACCTTTTAAACAAAAATCACTCCGCGCTCCTGGAGGATCAAATCGAAGATGCCCAATGGCAAGTGGTGAAACATCACCAAGCGGTCGATTACCGAACGAGTGTTTTAGTCCGAAACATATACCGGCAACTGACCGATCCGTCGTCTTTACTGCTGGCGGGCGGGATAGGTTTTATTATCGGCGAACTCACTAAGCGCCGGCCTTCCAGTTCTCGTGGCACTGCCGATAAGGCCCACGGCACCCGTACCGAGACCACTAGCCCGTTGAAAGTGGCTTTAAACCTACTAACTTCGGCGCAGACGTTATACACGGCCTTACCTTTGGCATGGTTAGTGAAGTCCCGCCGCCAGCCGGGTACGTCAACTCAAGCGGCCAAAACGAAATCCCATGCTGTGCCAACTTCCACAGCCACTTTGAATCGCCGAAAATATAACCGCCGTAAGCCATTATCGTAGCAAGAGACCTTTTCCTTAATTTGCTGGGAGTATAGGCAGGAGCATCTCGCCCGGAATGAGTTTACTTTGAGTCCTGATTTCCAGCCCCAGAGATTCGTGTTCTTGCTTTTTGCGCGGTTAATGCATCGCACTGGTTTGAGATACGCATAAAGAATGGCGGACTATGTGTCCGCCATTCTTTACTGCTATCGGCTGATGGTCACTTATTCTGCGGCTTTTAGATGTGTTACAGCCTCGTCGGCAGCTTTCTTCGCCATGTCGGCATGCCCTTGCTTGCCATGAGTAATGGCATTATCCAGGCTTGTAATACCGGCATCTAAATGTTCATCCGCGGTTTTCGCATGGGTTTTGGCTTTCTCGGCATGTTCGACAACAGCGCTTGCATCGTCGGCTTTGGCGGCCTCCTTCGCATGTTTAAGGGCTTGATCTAGATGGTCGTCATCACCCGCATAGGCACCCAACGAGCCCAAGGTTAAAACAATACCTGCGCATAAACCGGTGAGTTTCATATTAGTAATTTTCATAGTCATCCTCTGTGCAAAAAATTTAAGAATACCTCATACGCCATGCTGCGCGGACCTGACTTTTCTGACCGGCCTACAAAACCCAGCTGCGTAGTTTAGTGCTTTCTAATCTCCTCCTTAACATCCTCTTTAACATCTCCATAACCTGCTTGGCCTTTGCCCACGTTCTTTTGGACTTTACCTTTTACCTCCAATTCCTCGTTATCCGTTATCTTACCGGCGGTTTCTTTGACTTTACCTTTGGCTTGCTCGACTCGGCCTTTAACTTGATCTTTGTTCATGACTGTCTCCAAATAATTAACAAACCATGGCTACAACGCCATGATTAAAGCGGGGAATAGTTTTTCCCAGCGCATATAAATAAAATATACTCAATGCTGCATTTAGTCAGTGCGGTAGCGAACATAAAAGATCAGCTCACTGCTTCATGCGCAGACAGACATAGATTTTCTCTGGGTGGCATTCCATATTAGCGAATGCAGTTGATTAATACGCCGGACCATTAATGGGATGGCATCTTTAATGTTCTTGATGGGTGTGTCGAGACCTAATCCATGACTCTTTATTTCGTGATTACGCTTTTTTTTGCTCGCTGTTTGGTCTTTTTGGAATGGGCGGTGCGGCTCTTTTTCTTGGCGGATTTGGTCACAATCTTGACCTGGGCTGTGCCGTCCGTTTTCATATCAAGTTTATTAGCCGCTGCGCTGGAAAGATCGATAACTCGATTTTCGGCATAAGGTCCACGGTCATTAATCCTAACCTCGACTTTCTTGTCATTCTCGAGATTGGTCACCTCGGCTTTAGTTCCCATCGGTAAACTTGGATGAGCGGCCGTCATCTCTTGCTGGTTAAAGGCTTCGCCGCTGGAAGTCTCCTTGCCATGAAATCCCGGTCCATACCATGAGGCTTCGCCAACCTCCTTATGAACGGGTGCAGTAGCTGCGCTTTCTTTTTGCTGCTGCGCTTGTTTGGCTTGTTCGTTTGAATGTTCAGAGTTGCAGCCAAGAAGAGCCAAGGCGCAGATCACAGTTACTGGCAACACGCCTAATAGTTGTTTGCGCAGACATAAGGTGACGCTGGGCGGTATCGTGACATTCCAAGCCCCGTGGTCTGGAGTGTAAATCAATCGGCATTTCACGTCTTTGGGTGAGGATTCGCAGTGCTGAACTGTCTGATATAGCATTGTTTTTGCTCCTGCCGGGAAAACTCAGTCCGTAAGAATGTTCAGTTACCGATAATCAATATAGCATTCGGCTCAGCCGGATATTTATGCCTGGCAAATAACGCTTGCAGGATAATTTGCAAAATATCCCTTTCCGGTTCCCAAACTATCAGTCAGAGCGGCATGACTGTTGGCTATATTTTTGCCGCAGTGCTCTGTTGGCGAATGTTCGCTACTAAAATTAAGCTACGCCGAATCCACGGAAAGGTCTGTACGTTGGCGCACTGTACGCCGAACTGCATCGAGATTAATTTACGAAGTGCGATAGCGCATAAACAGTGAATTTACTAGCTTTAACATATACCATCACGCAGAATTGGTCACAGAAAAGGCTACGTTTGTCCTGAAAAAAACCACCAAGGAGTTGCGAAACAAAAATCTATAGGTATAATACCCAGCTCGAAGTTGAATAGCTTCAGGCGCGTAGCTCAGTTGGTTAGAGCACCACCTTGACATGGTGGGGGTCGGTGGTTCGAGTCCACTCGTGCCTACCAAACATTTAAAGCACTGCACCGCAGTGCTTTTTTTATTGTAGACACCGAACAAAGGTAAAACATGCCGGTAATTACCCTTCCCGATGGTTCAAAGCGAGAATACGACCAAGCTGTGACAGTGATGGACGTTGCACAGTCTATCGGTTCGGGATTAGCCAAGGCAACCTTGGCGGGCAAAGTTAACGGCACTCTGGTCGATGCCAGCGCCTTAATCGATCAGGACGCAACACTGCAACTGATTACCGCAAAAGATGAAGACGGCATCAGCGTCATTCGTCACTCAACCGCGCATCTCCTGGCTCAGGCCGTCAAACAATTATTCCCCTCAGCACAAGTGACCATCGGGCCGGTTATTGAAAACGGCTTTTTTTACGATTTCTCCTATGAAAGACCTTTTACGCCGGAAGACTTGAGCGCAATTGAAAAAAAGATGGAGCAACTGACTGCTGAAGATTACCCCGTTCATCGCTCTGTGATGTCACGGGATGAGGCGGTCAAGTTCTTCAAGAATCTGGGCGAAGCGTATAAAGCCGAGATTATCGAATCTATCCCCGCGAACGAAGACCTATCCTTATATGAACAAGGCGGCTTTACTGACCTGTGCCGCGGCCCTCATGTACCTAGCACCGGCAAGTTAAAAGTCTTTAAGCTGATGAAGATTGCCGGAGCCTATTGGCGCGGGAATTCCGACAATGAAATGCTGCAACGTATTTACGGTACAGCATGGGGCGACAAAAAAGACTTGCAGGCTTATCTGCACCGCTTGGAAGAAGCGGAAAAGCGCGATCACCGTAAGCTGGCAAAAACACTGGATTTATTCCATTCCCAGGAAGAAGCTCCCGGCATGGTGTTCTGGCATGAAAAAGGCTGGGTCATCTATCAACAGGTTGAGCAATACATTCGCGAGAAATTAAGAGTCAACGGTTACGGCGAGGTTAGAACGCCGCAAGTCGTGGATCGTTCGCTATGGGAAAAGTCCGGGCACTGGGAAAAGTTCAGCGCCATGATGTTTACCACGCATTCCGAGAACAAGGATTACGCGATAAAGCCGATGAACTGCCCTTGCCATGTGCAAATTTATAACCAAGGCCTTAAAAGCTACCGCGACTTACCTATCCGCCTGGCGGAGTTCGGCTCATGCCATCGCAACGAACCTTCCGGCACCCTGCATGGCTTGATGCGCGTCAGAAACTTTGTTCAGGACGATGCGCATATCTTCTGTACCGAAGACCAGATCCAAGACGAAGTATCGATCTTTATCGACCTGCTGTTCGATGTTTATAAAGATTTCGGCTTTGAAGAAGTTATCATTAAATTGTCCACCCGCCCTGAAAACCGGGTCGGTGACGATTCGGTTTGGGATAAGGCGGAAAACGCCCTGGAACTTGCTCTTAATACCAAAGGATTGAAATGGGATTTGCAACCCGGCGAAGGCGCTTTTTACGGGCCAAAAATTGAATTTTCGTTAAAAGACTGCATCGGACGTGTCTGGCAATGCGGCACCATTCAAGTGGATTTCTCGATGCCGGGCCGCCTGGATGCAACTTATATTGCCGAAGACGGATCACGGCAAGTGCCGGTCATGCTGCACAGAGCAATACTGGGTTCATTGGAACGCTTTATCGGTATCTTGATTGAACAGCATGCAGGAACTTTCCCGCTCTGGCTGTCACCGGTACAGGTTGTGGTTCTTAATATTACTGATCGACATGCCGAATATGCCTCGCAAATCATGCTAGACCTTGAAAAACAAGGCATAAGAGTAAAAATAGACTTGAGAAATGAGAAGATCGGGTTTAAAATTCGCGAGCATTCTATGCAGCGCGTGCCGTATCTTGTCATCATCGGTGATAAAGAATTAGAACAACAAAGCATTACGGTACGTACGCAGAAAGGTGATGACTTAGGTAGCCTGTCAGTCCATGAATTTACCGAACGGTTAAAACAAGAGATCGCAGGCAGACAATGAATAATTTTGGAGGATTAGGATATCGCTGCTAAAAAAGATGAAACGCGCCTGAACGACTCAATCACCGCCAGACGGGTGCGGGTGACAGGTCCTGAAGGTGAAGCGTTAGGTATTATCTCGTTAGATGAAGCCAAACAAATTGCGTATGCCGCAGACCTGGATTTAGTAGAAATATCGCCAAACGCGGATCCTCCGGTTTGCAAGGTGATGAACTACGGCAAATACCAGTTTGAGCAAAACAAAAAACTGGCCATCGCCAAAAAGAAACAAAAACAGGTTCAGGTCAAAGAGATCAAATTCAGACCTGGCACCGACGAAGGGGATTATCAAGTTAAACTGAGAAGCTTAACCAAATTCCTTAATGACGGCGATAAAACCAAAATTACCCTGCGTTACCGTGGACGTGAAATGGCTCACCGGGAAATCGGTGTTGACCTGTTAAAACGGATAGAAACGGATTTGGAAGACATGGCAATCGTCGAGCAATTTCCTAAAATGGAAGGCCGCCAGATGGTTATGGTGATGGCGCCGAAAAAGAAAAAATAATTGCCTAAACGATTGCAACAAGAATCATAGAGACATTGTATTTCAGTGTCTTTACAGCGACTTAGGATGAGCAGCTAGGTATCATGAAAATGATGCTGTTAATTCTTCAGGGCCATGCATTTTGCCTTGCTGGGTTACAACTCAGGGATTTATATTTTAATTAATTGGAGCAAACAAATGCCAAAGATCAAAACTAACCGTGGAGCTGCCAAGCGTTTCAGACGCACAGGCAACGGCGGTTTTAAATGTGGTCAGTCCCACAAACGTCATATCCTGACTAAAAAATCGACTAAGAGAAAAAGACAGTTACGCTCGCCGGCAACTATTCACCCATCAGATGTGCGCATGGCCGCACGCATGATGCCTTACAGCTAAATCAAGGAGTAGATCATGCCTAGAGTTAAACGCGGCGTAACAGCCAGAGCAAGACACAAAAAAGTATTAAAGCTAGCAAAAGGTTACTACGGCGCACGAAGCCGGGTTTATCGCGTTGCCAAGCAAGCGGTCATCAAAGCGGGTCAATATGCATACCGTGACCGCAAACAGAAAAAACGCCAATTCCGCGCGTTGTGGATCGTCCGTATCAATGCAGCCGCTCGGTTAAGCGGAATGTCATACAGTCGTTTCATCAATGGCTTAACTAAAGCCAATGTTAAGATAGACCGGAAGGTACTGGCTGATATCGCAGTTCGTGACATTAACGCATTTGCGGAAATTGCGAACATTGCAAAGCAGCATCAAAGTAAACCTTAAGGAACGATCTGGATTTTAATAAACTGAAATCCTGCTATTCCCCCCTCCCCTTTCCGGGAGGGGCGGAATTAAGGCTCTAAGCCTACCCCCTTAATAAGCATCCCATCACCCATACAAAGCGAGCTAAACCGTGTCCGCTACCCTAGAAGAGATTCTCGCGCAGGCATTACAGCAGCTTCGCGACGCAACAGACCTTAACCAACTCGATCTGGTTCGTGTTCAATATCTCGGCAAAAAGGGTTTATTTACCCTGCAGATGAAAGAACTTGGCGCGCTCGATCCTGAGCAAAGACGCGCTGCCGGGCAAGTTATCAATCAGGCTAAAGATCAATTTCAAGAGCAACTTGAAACCAAAAAAGATCTACTGCAAAACGCCGCATTAGAAGCAAGGCTAGCCAGCGAAGGGATTGACGTTACCCTGCCGGGCAGAGGCCAAGCAGTTGCAGGCTTGCATCCGGTGACTACTACATTGCGACGAATCTCCAAGATTTTTGCCAGCGTTGGCTTTCAAGTCGTTGAAGGACCTGAAATCGAAGACGATTATCATAATTTCGAGGCATTGAATATTCCCGCTCATCACCCGGCCAGGGCGATGCACGACACGTTTTATTTCGATGTCCACACCGTATTAAGAACCCACACTTCGCCGGTACAAATCCGGGTCATGGAATCGGAAAAACCGCCGCTGAAAGTAATTGCGCCTGGCCGAGTGTATCGTTGCGACTCAGACATTACCCATACACCAATGTTCCATCAAGTCGAAGGCTTTCTGGTCGATACCGACGTCAGCTTCGCCGACTTAAAAGGCGTGGTTTACGAATTTTTGCGCGCGTTTTTTGAAAAAGACATCCAGGTGCGCTTTAGACCATCCTACTTTCCATTCACTGAACCATCGGCAGAAGTCGATATTGAATGCGTGATGTGCGGCGGCGAAGGCTGCCGCGTATGCAGCCACACAGGATGGCTGGAAGTAATGGGCTGCGGCATGATTCATCCTGAAGTATTCAAGGCAGTCAACATCGACAGCGATACCTATAGCGGCTTTGCATTCGGCATGGGCGTGGAGCGTCTGGCGATGTTACGTTACGGCATTAACGATTTGAGATTGTTTTTTGAGAACGATCTTAAGTTTTTGGAACAATTTAATTAAACAGGTGTCGCGACTGCTCCCGGCAGACCCAGCGGCATACACCCCATCCCTGTAGATAAAGTTTGAGTTATGCAAATTAGTGAAGCCTGGTTAAGAGAATATGTCAATCCGGCAATAAGCACCGAACAACTGGTCGAGCAATTGACCATGGCCGGCCTTGAGGTCGATTCGGTAGCACCCGCAGCGGCGGTATTCAGCGGCGTGGTCGTCGGTGAAGTCGTCGCCATGGAGCAACACCCGGATGCCGACCGCCTGAGAGTTTGTCAAGTCGCGGTAGGCGAAGCGGAACCATTGCAAATTGTCTGCGGCGCGAGCAACGTCAGGGTTGGTTTAAGAATTCCCGCGGCGTTGATCGGCGCAGTATTACCGGGCGATTTCAAGATCAAAAAATCCAAACTCCGCGGCGTGGAATCTTTTGGCATGTTGTGCTCTGAAAAAGAGCTGGGCTTGGCCGCCGATGCCAACGGCTTAATGGAACTGGCTGTCGATGCGCCGGTAGGCGTTGATATACGCGAATATCTGTCACTTAACGACAATATCATCGAAGTCGACTTAACTCCTAACAGAGCAGACTGCCTCAGTGTTGAAGGCATAGCCCGCGAAGTAGCCGTACTGAATAAAATGGACTGGTCGGCCACTCAGGTTGAAAAATCCGCAGTCAGCCATACTAACACCCTGACCGTCTCTGTAGCCGCTACAGACGCTTGCCCGCGTTATTTAGGCCGATTGATTCAAGGCGTAAACCCTAAAGCCGAAACCCCGTTATGGATGCAGGAGCGCCTGCGTCGCTCGGGCGTAAGAAGCTTGAGTGCAATAGTCGATGTTACCAATTACGTCCTGATCGAGCTAGGTCAACCGCTACATGCCTTTGATGCCGCCAAATTAACCGGCAACATTCATGTGCGTTATGCCCGAATCAATGAAAGCGTTAGCTTGTTAAACGGCCAGACCATTAAATTGGATAATGAAACATTGGTTATCGCCGACGATAAACAAGCGTTGGCCTTGGCCGGCGTAATGGGCGGCAGCGAATCCGCAGTCAGCGACGAAACTCAGGATGTGTTTTTGGAATGCGCGTTTTTCACTCCACGAAGCATTGCCGGCAAAGCGCGGAACTACGGCCTGCACACCGATTCATCGCACCGCTTTGAACGCGGCGTTGACCCGACCTTGCAGGAACGCGCGATAGAGCGCGCCACCCAATTGATTATCGATATGGCCGGCGGCAGCGTCGGCGCAATTATTGAGGTGACAACTGCGTCAACCTTGCCGCAACGCACAGCCGTATTGCTTAGAAAACAGCGCCTGGAAAAAACGCTAGGGATTGCACTGGCGGATGACCAAGTTGTCGATATTTTCCAACGCCTCGGCATGACCGTACAAACACAACAGGATAGTTGGTCTGTGACGCCGCCGGGATGCCGTTTCGATATTGCTATTGAAGCCGACTTGATTGAAGAAATAGCACGCATTGTCGGCTATAACAACCTGCCGAACAGCAGCCTGCTAATGCGCTCGGAACTTGGCAAAGCTACCGAAGCCGTGCTGGAACTTGACCGCGCAAAAGATTTGCTGGTCGACCGTGGCTATCAGGAAGCGATTACCTACAGTTTTGTCGATGAAGAAATACAGCAAGCCATCGCCCCTGACGATGACGTTGTCCGCTTAAAAAACCCGATTTCTGCGGATTTATCGGTGATGCGCACTACCTTGTGGTGCGGTTTATTAAAGGCTGCCTTGCACAACACCAATCGCCAGCAAAACAGAGTTCGTTTTTTTGAAACCGGCCTGCGCTTTGTTAATAAAGACGGCAACATGCAGCAGCAAAAGATGCTGTCCGGCCTTGCATTAGGTAGCGCTTATTCCGAACAATGGGGCGCCACATCGCGCAAAGTGGACTTCTTCGACATTAAAGCCGATGTACAAGCCCTGTTTTCATTGACCGGTTCCGATGTGCAATTTTTTCCGGCCAAGCATCCTGCACTGCATCCCGGGCAAACAGCTGAAATTTTATCGCAGCAAGGCGAAAACATAGGCTGGCTGGGCATGTTGCATCCAACATTGGAAAAACAGCTAGGGTTCGATACCCAGGTTTTTCTGTTCGAACTGGATCAGGACTTGCTGCTGAACAAGCAAATCCCAAAATTCAAGCCGCTATCCAAGTACCCGTCAGTACGTCGCGATATGGCCTTAATTGTTAAGGAAGAAGTCGCCGTCAGCGAAATAATAAATTGCATTAAAAGTTGTGGAATAGCAACCTTACAAGACATAGTGGTCTTTGACATATATCGCGGCAAAGGTGTCGAAGAAGGCAGTAAAAGCATCGCTTTAAGCTTAATATTACAAGATTTTTCACAAACACTAACAGATTCTGAAATAGATGCTATATTTAGCGGGCTATTAGAAACATTGACCACAAAAATAAGTGCAAAGCTGAGGGATTAACAATGGCATTAACTAAAGCCGATTTTGCCGAAAGGCTATTTGACGAGCTTGGCTTAAACAAGCGCGAAGCAAAAGATATGGTCGAAATGTTTTTTGAAGAAATCAAAGGTTCTCTGGAACATGGTGAGCAGGTAAAGATTTCCGGTTTTGGCAAATTTGAACTGCGCGACAAAAGCAGCCGTCCCGGCAGAAATCCAAAAACAGGCGAAGAAATTCCCATAACAGCTCGTAGAGTGGTAACATTCAGATCAGGTCAAAAACTTAAAGCCAGAGTGGAAGCTTATGCTGGAACCGAGTAATAATAATGAGCTGCCGGTCATACCGGCAAAACGCTATTTCACTATAGGTGAAGTCAGCGAATTGTGCGGGGTAAAACCTCATGTGCTCCGTTATTGGGAACAAGAGTTTACCGAGCTTAGCCCGGTAAAAAGACGCGGCAACCGTCGTTATTATCAGCGCCATGACGTGCTGATGATCCGGCAAATAAGATCTTTGTTATATGAACAAGGCTACACCATCGGCGGCGCCAGAGCCCATTTGGGCAGTGACGATGCCAAAGAAGATTCAACTCGCACCAAGCAGTTGATTCATCAAATGGTTAGCGAACTGGAAGAAATTCTGGAGTTGCTAAAGTAGATTTTTCTCATTTAACGCGGTGAAATGTAGTACACTAGCCGCATTGAATTACAGGGGATTGTGTTCACAATCCTTTCAGTTATAAATTCTTTATCAAAATATCGGGGCGTAGCGCAGCTTGGTAGCGCACTTGTCTGGGGGACAAGGGGTCGTAGGTTCAAATCCTATCGTCCCGACCAATTGAATCAAAGACTTACAAAACAACAAGCTTAGAAAAAAGAGAAAATACCGATTTCGGTACAACACTCGGTACAACAATTTTTAGTGCTTACCCAAGTTAAAGCTGCCTATAACCGGGCACAACATTTACCCTAATGTACTTTTTCACCGGTCGGCGCGTACCGCGTCGATAAAATCTCGAAAAGTTTTTTGTTTATCGGCGCCTTGGCGCTCTCTTGGTGCAGCTTTTCGAGAATATCGGCAGTGATTGCTTCACGAATAAATCCCGGTTTTACGCCATCAGACAGCCAAAGCTCGCGCGCTTCCGGCGTTACAAAGACAGCGACCATGCAGCTTTTGTCTTTTGGCCGGTATTCAAGCGCATAAAATTTTTCTGATATTTCGTTGTTTTTTGTCATTTCGTTTACCTCCAATCAAAAAATATTAGCTCCAAGTTTTTTCGCGGCTATCGCACTCAGGGCGCGCGCCGCGCGGAAACTCTAGCTCCTCAGTCCACGAACCGTTTCCTGTTCCGCTCGCTTCGCTCGCTCTGCGATATGTGTTAAAACGTCCTTATCCGTGCTGGCGTTGTTCACAGTGTCGGAGGCATACTTGGCAGCGTCTTTATGTCGGTCAGCAAGCCCAGGTGACGCCTCTATTATCGCTTTGGCGACCAAATCACCCCGATAACCAGCAATTAAAAGGGCCTTTGTTGCGGCAAAATCGATGCGCGACCAATCTAACGGCCAGCCCTTTTTTTGGGCCAATCCCACGGTTTTCCTGACTTCGCGCCGATACGCCAGCTCGACAGTATCATCCGTTATCCGTCCGACATCATCAATTTTTGACAGTCGACGGCTACGTTCTTTATCCGCCTCTTCATTGATTTTTAGTCTGTCGGCTTCTTATATTTTCAGTCTATCGTCGTCTCGTAATTTCTGCATGCCAGAAGATACTTTGTTGCACTTTCGATGGATAGATAATTCTAATGTCGTTATGTAATTATTTTTACCGGCTTTCTTATTCGAGAAGCCAGCCATTCTAAAAGGGTGAACAACGCCAGAAAACTTAGGGTCGCCCCATTTTTTGTTTAACCTGGTCACTATCTGATTGGCTAATTTCTGCTCGTCGACACTGCTTTCTTTGTCAATTATGATGATAGCCTGCTTGTTGTTTTCACTACTTTTCTGCACAATGGCGGGCCTTATACCTGCCTTCAGCATATCGGCATAACTCGCCGGCGTAAGGTCATCGACAACTATAAAATGCCTGTCTTCTGAAATTGGGGTTATATACACGTCATACCCCTGGCCGTTTTTTGCCCGGAGCTTTGCAATCTCTGTTTTTACCTCCTCCTTGGTCCAAAATTTTTCAGCAACCCCCGCCGCTTCGCGGTCGCTTTTCTTGCCTGCATTGCCGTAATTCTGATCAAAAAGCTTGCGGCCTTTGCTGTCTCTTTCAACACGTGGCTTGAGTGTTATCCGGTATTTTTCAGCGCTCAACGCTTCGCTTTGCCTTTCCCATGCGGCTATTTTCTGGGCGTGCTCGCGTGTTGGCGGTTGTTCCAGTCGAGCTGTTGACTTATCACGCCCAGTTGCTTCGAGAGGGGCTGCAAGATCTGCCAGCGCTCCAGCAGCATTAGCGACGCTCATAGTGTTGCGCCGATAGTCAGCGCCACTACTATCATGGGCCAAATCGGGGCTTCGTGTATGATCGGCTCCGGCGCTGCTGGCGGCTTGTACTTCGACAGCCATTCTATCTTGCTGTCTAGCGCTGCTGTTGCTTTCTGCGCCGCCTCGGTCTTCGCTTCCAGGTCTTCGGCTATCAGGCTGAAGCTCGTGGCTATGCTCTCGATCATCTCGGCCAGCTCGGCTGCGGTCCTGGTTTCGATCAGATTGGCCTCTGCTAGCCTCCGAATTTCCGTTATTTTTCCCATACTTTGCCTCTCTTGCTGCAAGACGTTGTTTAAGCTCTTCGCGGTCGGCTTCGGTTGGCTCATAACCTTGAACCATCAGCCCCAGTTCCGAACCGATCAAGTACGTTTGGCGTTTGAATTCATCATTACCTGTTGCTTTCACGCTCTTCCATCCTTTAGATTTTGCGAGTTGTAAGCTTCCCCTAACTGCGCTTTCGGCTTTAGAATGCACACTGATCCTGTCGCCGTGATCGGTGATCGCGACAGTATCCCGGCTCTTCCATCTGTAAACCCCGTTCTCGGTTTTCTCAAAAGCAATATCTAGCGTTCGGTTTCCTGTGTTGATTTTTGAGTCTGTCCGTCGCAACTGGCCAGTAAATCGTCGATCAGAACGTGCATCAATAAGCAAAACGCCCTCGCGCTTTTTTCCTTTGTCGCTATGTGCCAAACGGCATTCTGACAGTTTGCGCATGCCGTTTTGGGTTGCTCGCTCAATGTTGACAGGGTACGGCTTTGGAGTGTGTGTGTAGTATTTTCGCTGGTCATTTGCTGTCTCCGGCTGATTGATGGTTGTGTTTGTTAGCTCTCCGGCAGTCTCCGGCTTGGCCGCTTGGGCTCGCAGTCGATCCAAAATTGGCTGGTCACGCTCTGGGTTATAGTCGAGCTGAGCTTGTAGCGGTTTCCACTTGAATCTGTCCCCGAGTTTTGTACCAGTGAAAGGCACACCGTCCAGTTCGAATGTCATGCCTTGGGCCCGACCACTCTTGCCCGACGGGATGACTGTCACGCCCTGGGCTTCCAGTTTTGCAATGAAGTCTGAAAAACCTGGCTTGCCCTGGGCTGCGTCGTCGATATAAGTTTGCAACATGATTCTTGTGGGGATTGATTCTGTTCGATCCATCATGCTTTTCTCCCCTGCAGTAATACCTTTGACTTCTGCGCGCGCATCGTGGGCTAATTCAGAAAGCCCGAACTCACGGGCTAGTTGATTTGTCAAGGGCATGGATCGTTTTGCCTCTTGCTGTCCTAGGTAAAGGCTAGCGTCAATAGCGACACGTGAGGCTACGAGGTGTATATGATCATGCTCGGTATCGAAGTGCCGAACTGCTATCCACAGGTGCTTGTCAGTGAAGCCCATACCTTTAATGTATTTTTCGGCTACCTGCGCCCACTGCTCATTAGTCAGGCGTTCTGGTGGTTTTAAGGATAACGAACAATGCCAAGCCGGCTTTTCTATATCAGGCCGGATTTTTCTGAGTGCTGAAAACTCGGCTTGGATTTCTTCCAGCGCTGAACCAGAGCAATTTCCGCCGACCATGACGGCCTCCTTGTCTATGCCTCTATCCTTATGCCCCTCGAAGACATAGGCCAGCAAACCTTTCTGGCCTTTGCCGCGCCCGATTTGTGCTTTCATAATTTCGCGCCGATCAGCGCCGCGCGAAACTCTTTTAGTTCTTGGATGATCTCATCGTGACTCACGTCGTTATTCTGATTCAGTGCTTTGGCAAGTTGGTTCAAATTGCCGGCAGCACGACTCAACTCAACCCAAGCGATTTGATTAAGCTCGGGGATCATCGGCGGCAATTTGTCCAGTCCGGCGCACCGGAGGTATTCCCCGCGAGCCAGGCCCAGGCGGCTCCGCTGCCGGTCGAGCTGATTCAGTTCGGTCAGATTGAGGTGGCTTGAAACACAGTGTGTCCTGGGGTCATCGACCCGCTCCGGGCCGTGTCTTTTTTTTCTTGCACAGTTAACCACAAACCCTCCTGAGTCAATCATGTGAAAAAAGGTGAGCGGAGCGAAACCTTTTTCGCCCCGCAGGGCAAGCAAGTAAGCTAAGCGCAACTTACAGCTTGCTCCTAGATTTTCAAGTCGTTCGCTTGTAATTGCTGACAGTGCCAACGATCTCCCAAAATGCATCCTTGTATACGCCGTCATCATTTCCCCGCGCCTTTGCTCGCTCTGTCTTGCTGATGATTTGTGTCAATGAAGACAGCAACACGTCCAGATCTCGCTCCGTCTTCTTTTGCTTTGCTCGTCTCGTGGCTTGACGTTGGGCTGCGGTTTTTGGCGGAGCTTTGAAAAGATCGGTTTGCTTGTAGATATGTTCAGCCATCGCGTTTCCTGTTTCGTGACTCACAAAAAGCCCCGGATATACCGGGCTTTCTTGGAGTTTTTAGAATTCTTAGTTACATTCGGTTACATTCGCATGCCGTCGGCGTGCTGGCACGCGAGCTCAAGCTGTTCGTTGAGGAATTTGTTTCTTTCATTAAAATATTTGAGAAGTGGAGCCCAATTTAGTTCCTCCTGTAACCGTGCAATTAGCCCTGCGAGCTCCGGAGAGCATTCCCCGCCGCCCCAGACAGACAAAAGCAGTGCCGCATCACCTAGGGGTAACTGCGCAACTAAACGAGCAACTTTATCCTCGACCAGTGCTTTTTCTTTTTCTTTTTCGATTTCTATTTTTAGGCGCGCTATTTCACTGGCGTCATCATCGTCGAGGTCGTCGTCGCTCGCTCTCTCAACAAAACGCTCAAGCTCTTCAAGCAATAATTTGTTTTTGCGGTCATAAAGCTTTAAGAAAAGACGCCAAATTTCATTATTTTCTTCGGCGCGCAGTTGAGCTACAAGTGCGGCAATATCTGCCGACACCCCACCATAGAGACCAAGTAATAGCTGTGCAGCGGTCCTGTGCTGTAGCGTTGAAATTAATAGCAAAATTTCTGGCGCTAATTTATTGATTTCTGTTTTCATTTTTGCCTCAATTGAGATTAGATGTGGGCTTACCACGGGTTATAGTGTTAAGCGTCATCGCGTAACACTGAATCAATTCAAACGTTTTTGCTCTTTTTTTCGCCGCCGGGGCGGCGCGGTGTGTACGCGGTAGCGCCCTTTTTCCTCATAACGCCAACAGCTGCCCCGTACAGTTATTGACAGGACTCCGAGAAGAAAAAGAGCCGCCGTAGGCGGCAGATTTTGACAACATAGAGGTTGCCAGTTTAGTGCTGACCATTGCCCAGCTTTTGGTTCGGGTAATTGCCTCGGCAGCAATGGACGCAACGCCGAAAATCATGGTTATGTACTCGAAGTACGCGTTCTGTTTAATTTCGCCGGTCTCTTTATCTACCAGATGTTTTTTGACCAGTGTTATAGTCTGCTCTATCCGTTTAGCGTCTACGCCGCCCATGATTTCCAGGTAATCAGCCCAGCGGCTTTCGTCTGCCGCCTGTCTCGCCGCTTCCAGTAATTCATCATCAAGTGAATCGCGCAATTTGCGTAACTGCCGCCAAACGGTAACGGGAGCGCCGCCGATCTGCTGAAACTGCCTGATACCCCAAACAGAAGCCCAGGCTTTAACCCGCTGACCGTAGGAACGGCTTAGTTCGTTGGTGTCGTGTTCTGGGTCGTCAATCGAAAAGCCCAGGTTTTTAGATATGTATTTGGCGATGTAGCCGGTTGCTGTTCCCGCTTCGCTGTCGATCTCTACGCATTTAAAACGGTGCTTGTCTGCCCCTGGCTCATGGCCGTCCACTTCAAGCGCGTATTGTGAAAATATTTCTCGTAACGCGTTACGTTTATCTGCTTTGACGAATAGCAACATGTGCCAATGTGGGCAGCCGTCACCGTGAGGTTCTGAGACCCGAAAGCCAAATGGTTTTATATCCAGGCGGCCATAGGCGGCACGGATTTTAGACCACTGTTTAACCAAATACTGCTGCGCGTCCTTGGGCGTTAATTCCTGATATTTATCGTTTAATTTAACGCCTGAAAAACGGTGATACCTGCTTGGACAGGTCAAGGTGTAGAACTCACCTACATAACCATGCTGTTGAGCATAAGCCTCGAATCCGGCCATCCTTATCATCAGTTCAGCGCGGCGGTTCGTCGGGTTTGCAATAGAGGATTGGACTATTGTTGCCATATCCACGATGTCGCCAGCATCAGAAATCATGGATTGATTTTGGATGTATTCATAGGCTTTAATTGCTTTTTTGCCAACCCGGTAAACTGTCAAGTTAGAGCTGTACTTTTCTTTGTGTTTTGCGACCCTGCCCAGTTCTATAAGCTTAGATTCATCAAGTCGGCTTTGAAGCTTGTCGAGTGTCCTACGCCACCATCTATCACACAGCAGGCGGTCCTTGAAACCTTTATCGTTTTTTGACTTCGGCTGTGGTATGCCGTTATCTATCAAGTAATTAATAACTTTTTTACGGTCGTCGATTATCGGCAAAAGTTTAGAAATGTGATAACCAGCTGGCAGATGCGGAGTAAACATTTACCCCCCTTACTGCGCTGCTTTTGGTCTGTTATTTAGCCAATCCTCTATGTCGCCTTCTCTCCAGCCGATAGCCCTTGCACTCAATTTGACAGCCTCAGGAAACAAGCCTCTTTTCTTCAGATCGTAGACTGATGATCTGGATAGGCCGGTTTTTTCAATGACCCGCGGAAGTTTTAGGATGTTCATATATTTTCTCCAATTTATTTGGCTTTGTCTGAATGACAGGCTGGAGAAAGCATAACTGAGCCGGTAAAAAAATCAATATTATCAATGACATACTACTCATATAACATTATGTAACAGTATGTTATCGTACCTACGCTAGTTAATTAATAAAATTACGCTAACGCACCTCGCAGGCCAGAGAAAATTATGCAAGCCATTGAAAACAAATAAAAATCAATGACAACAAAAAAGTATGTTATCGTACCTACGCTAGTTAATTAGCAAAAAATCAATATGCGCCCGCACTCGCTGCCGATGTCAAGGCAACGAGTGCGGTCAATTTGGTCAATTTCCTATCAACAATGCCAATCTTTCGCCCAAAAATCGCCATGCCTCCGCCTGTTCTTCTTTGAGTTCTTGATGTTGATAGACGCGCCGCAGTTTGTTTTCCTCGGTATGATTCAAGCATTTTTCAATCACATCTCCGTGCACACCTAGATTACCCATCAAGGTTGCACCGGTTCGGCGTAAATCGTGGGGCGTCCATTTGCCGCCTTGCAAGACCAGAGCTTGATTGGCCTTGCTCCGGTTGCTGTAGACAGTCCCATTTTGGCGCCCGTCAATCTGCTTGCTAATCGATTTTTCACAAACACTGGACGTGTCTTTTGTATTGGGATATAGCCAAGTATCCGATTGGCTATACTCAGACAATCGCCTGAATTGGCTCAAGGCAAAATTCGACAAGTAAATAGTGTGTGCCTTGTCATTTTTGCTGTTTTCAATCGGTATGTAAAAGGTCTTTGCGTCGAAATTGACATGCTTCCATTGTGCTTTGCTTAATTCACCAACGCGGCAAAGCGTTGAAAGCATAATCCAGATAGCGCACTCAGTAGAAGGCATCAAGCCAGCATCAGGAAGCTGGTCTTTTAGCAACCTGATCTCATCTAGTGATAAAACCCGGTCGCGCTCGGTGTTCTTGGTTGTGACTTTGCTAACGCTCAGGCTGGCCGTCGGATCGAATTCGATAATGTCGCGGTCAACCGCAAACCGGAACATTTGCCGCACCAGCTTCAACAGATTTCTGGCGGTGTGTGACGACCCGCGCTGCTTCACCCGGTCTATAACATCTGTGATGTGGCTCTTACGAACGTCCTGGGCGTTGAGGCTACCGATAATCGGCAACACGTCTTTTGTAAACATCCGTTGAACTTCTGCAAGGTCTTTTCTCTGCTGCAGGTCTGTTGCTACCCAGCGTTCGAACAGACCGGTAACGGTAGTACGGGCTTGTAATCTGGCTAATGCTTCTTTTTCCTCCATCTGCAACTGTCGTTCGCGCTCAATCTGGAGTGTTCTTTCTATGCTGGGGTCTTTGCCCTGCTTCACCAAATCCTTGTATGTGTCGCGCTCTTTTCGCGCGTCAGCCAAACCCTGTGCCTTTAAAGTAATTCGCCGCTGTTTACCTTCAACCCGATAAGACAGCATAAAAGATATTGCTCCTCCCTCTGATAGTGGGCGAACGCGAACTACAAGCCCCGCCCCATCTGAAATCATTTGAACCTTGTCATTTGCTTTCAGATTCCTAAAGGCCATATCTGTGATTTTATTAATTGCCATTTTGATTCACTTGTCCGTTTTCCGGTACAACATCCGGTACAACAAATTTACTGGATTCCAATAAACCCTATTGTACGTCTCTGGACGCGAAAATAAAATAAGACAATGAAATAAAAGGATAATTTATACTTTATTGAATTACACTGAACCTTAAAAAACGATAATTTACTGTTCTGGGGGACAAGTGATAGCAGGTTCAAATCCTGTCGTCCCGACCAATTAAGCCAAAAACTTACAAAATAAAAATTTCTGTAAAAAGATAAATTAGCGCTTTCGGGTACTCATGCGGGTACACTTTTAAAAATTATTGCTGCTTATCGCCCACCTCAACATACGCAACAACTGCCGGTCACCACGCACAAAAAAAGCGGCGTTACCCTGCCTCGGTTTTGATGGCTTAAAGTCACGTTAGCAATCCAGCGTGGTCTTTAATTTAATTCTCACCATCCCACGCACTAAAAAGCTGATAGTCAGTTAATGGCTTAGCTTTATTCCTGCATTCTGAGCTGGCTTAATGTGTATGAGACCCCGCCATTTTAAAATACATGCAATTTGCTAATCATTTTAATTCTTAAGCGAGTTTTCATCTTATTGGGTTTAAATATGACTCGATCATTCGATCATCTCTTGGTTACAACACTTAACCCGCTTCGGCGGGTTTTTTTTGGCTTCAAGAACTGCTGGCTTTAATTTGTGGCAACCTGTCCAAAAAAGACCTGACAACGTCTGGCTTCAGTTCTTGTTATAACATCATGCATTTAGTCTAATTACATATCTAAAACAGGCAATATTTCAGAAAGCTTGCGCGCGCCTACTGAAGCGTCCTAAAACGCCCTATACAGGCTGTAGATACAAAAAAACAAGTACAGTGAACGCGGTCTTGCTAACAATGCAAACGAACTTCTTGCTGGGCACTTACCGATAGGGGGAATCAACATAAAGCACCCCGTTATGAAAATAACGCAGGATGTTTCAATTACCTACGTCACCAGTGGTGTTGCTGGTTTTTCTCTTTTCTATATTCTTGAAAGTTTCAGATTGCAACTGCTCTACCGCACCACTTTGCAAATGTTTAATTTCATCCCTTTTCAGAAGCACTACTAAAATAGTAGCAACACCAGCGATCAACTATGTGTTGTCTTTTTCTTGTTCTTCAGCCATTTTAAAATCCTCGCAGTTTATTTAATTATATTTTGTTTCCTTTCTTTAAAGGGAGGACACTTGGCTGGATAAAATGATATACAGGTCTGCAATTGGCTCAGACTACTGTCATTCGCGAATGGCCGCGTTATGACGATAAATATGGCGGAATGGAGTTCATTGACCACCATTATTCAAAAAATTTTAGGGATTTATGAGTAACTATCCATCAAAACAGAGTAATGGTAGGCATTACCACTATTAAAGTCTAAATCTGTCTTAAATATTTTTTCTACTTTCGCAGCCTGTTTTATCCGCCAAGTGCGGTGTTTGGCCTATTAAAAAAACAGCAGAACGGAAAATCTTAATGTTTAATTTGGACGCTTTTTTCTCGCAAAAACTGTAAAATCTTGCACGCTTTTTGACACCATGGAACTTCAATAAATTGAATAAGAAAATTCGCATTATTATAAAAAAACTATCCAATCCTCGCGTTAGAAGGCGATTAAAAATTGGCCTCTCTGTTTATAGTCTCGTGGTTATACTTGGGCTGGCATTTAAGCTTGTCTATGATATTGGTTATTTTAACGCGCAGTCTCTTAAAAATGATAAAAATGCTGAGCTCCCTATTGCGTATCCTGTGCTGACAATAGAATCCGCTCAGCGTATTGTGTCTGGTGCGCTAAAAGAAGATCCTACTAACCCAAAAACAATTGTGGATCAGATTATTGATAATAATCATAAACTTTCAACTATTATCATAGAAAACAACAAGCTAAAAAAGATTGCTTGGATTATAGATATGCGTTTGTTTTTTACCGGCGATCTATTCAATAACGAGGGTTATAATTTAACCGAAGGTATTGAGCATCATCACAATATCAATCGTGGTGCTTATTGATTGCTCGTAACAGGACTAGCGGGGGCATTTGAACAGAAACTTAGGCGACCAATGCCGATTCAAGCATATATTTATCGATGTGTTTGTTTACAGTGACCTTGTATGACCGCTTTTAAGAAGACTCAAAGACATCTATGAGTCGAACTCAGCCAGTCAACGCCCGATTCAGATGAGGCTAATCACGGTAGCTGTCAAATCAAGCCCAGCGTTTTACACCTTAATCAGTCTCTTTTTCATAATTAAACTTTATTCTCTGTGAGGTACCGGTCTGCGTTTCAACATTCAAGGTTTTGGTCAGCTTACGTTTTAATACCAATACCACCTGCCGATTAAACAAGCCGACTTTGGTGCCCACATATAAATTCGGTGTCAGGTATCGGCCTACCGAAGCCATGGTATCTTGCAGCGTTTTTCCTTGTTCAACTTCAAGTTCGCCTATGCCCAGTTTGCTGGCAATCCATGATGCCTTGCTCGCGCCGTACGACAGCGCGGCTGAGGCAACCATATCGCCTTCCGCCTGGCTGACCTGGTTTAACGGCCCGCCGGTAATTAAATAGGCAAGCGCTTCTTCTTCCGGCAACGCAGGCTCTGAATAGATACGCGTTTTCGGGGCATCCAGCGGACCGCTCAGGTTCAGGATAGCGGTGACCGTTTTATCTTTTGAAACCCGTATGGCTTCCACATCCAGCCAGGGCTTGTCGACCGGACCGTTAAACAGAATTTTTCCTTTACGTACGGTAAGATCCTGTCCGTAGCTTTTATACTGCGCCTTGTCCATGTTGACATCGCCATACATAGCCGTTGTCTGTCCGGTCTGGGTCATTTTCAATTTACCGGACAGATCGGTCTTCAGTCCTTGTCCTGAAAAGCTGACTTGCTTGCCGAGTTCAATGTCTATATCAGCATCAACAGGGATGACAGCGGCAACTTCCCGGTCGGCTTCTTGTTCGCCGAGAATAACCTCGTCGCTGCTGACTTTTACCGCATTTTCAGGGAGCTGGGACATCTGCAAGATGGCTTTGGGGATCTTTAATTTGCCGGTCACTTTCCGTTCCGTCTCGGTAAACGCCGCTTTTAATTCCGGCGAAACCGTTATTTGCGCTTCCGGTAGCTTAGCGACTTCAAAATTCGTTCCGATCAGCATGAACTCGCCGGTGCCCTGCAAAGTCGCAAAGCCGTCCAGCTGAATGTAGCCTTGCCCCGATTTTGCCGAACCGCTGAGCTGAATGCGCTCGGCAGAGGAAGATGGCAGCGCCTGAAGCCTGATGTCGCGAATCCCGACCCCCAGCCCGGCAATATCAACCGATCCGCCGGTGAATCGTAGCGTTCCGTTAACATCCGGTTTGTCGGTGCGGCCTTGCAACGTCAAATCCGCCTTAAGATCGCCTTTGATGTTCGACAACTGAGGGACAAAAGGACTCAGCCAGGCAAAGTTAACAACGGACCCCGTTATCTGGCCGGACAGAGCCTTGCCTTCGCCGGTATCGAGTTGCACTTGTCCGCGCAAATAATCCCGGCCGGTCAGGGCCAGATCAAAATCGGCTGAAATTAATGTTTCTTTCAATGTCCCCGACAGCTGCCATGTGCCCAAAGTAAACTCAATCGGCCCGTGCTCGGTCTGCAACAGCATCTTTGCGTTTGCCGGCATGGTTAGCCGGAAATTGCCGTTTAGCAGACCCTTTTGCTGTTGTATGTCGGCATCGGCATTGATCAGGCCTTTGAGCTCCATTGAGCCGGGCAAGTAGACTTGCAGCAAACCGGTGGGTAATGCGGTTGCGTTAGCTTTAAACTGAAAATCGTCGTTGGCAGGATAAAGCCCTTGCACGCAAAGAGAAGCAGTTTGCCGGGCTAGGCAGGCTTTCTCCAACATTATATCCATGCCGACAGGCGTTTGCGCCGCGCGAACCGTCATAGTATGGGTAAGCTGCCAGCGTCCGGCATCCTTGGTGTTTATATCCAGTTTGGAAAAATCGCCCTGCCATACGTCGGCCTTGAAACTGCCGGTAAGCGTGCTTGACAGCTCGCCGTAGGATGAATTGATATCGGCTTTAAAGCGGTGCTGTTCAAGCGTACCCAAGCCGTCAACCAGCAGTTTGCTAATGACCAGATTGCCGGTTTTGATGTTGTTGACAGACAGCTGTATTTGGGATGTTTTTTCGGCTTGATAGTCGATATTGACGGCCAACTGCCCGGCACTGTGTTCGGCAAAATGCAAGCGCTTGCCGTTGGCCTGGAATTTGACCGACGGGTTACGCCACGCGCCTTGTAAGCGCCCATCGCCTTTCAGGCTACCGCCCAGCTTTGGCCATAACGATTCCAACGCTGGCGCGTCGATAGCGACAATAAGAGCGGCTTGCTCCTGTCCCAATGTGCCGTTAACGGCAATTTTATTCGGGCCCGAAATGACCTTGAAGTCATCGACCTTGAGCTGTTCGCCGGCCAAAGCCAGCTTGCCGCCCGCGCTGACGGGATAGCCGCGCAACTTGCCGGACAGCTTGTTGATGTCGGCATTCAGTTGCAAGGCTTTATCGTCCAGCCTGCCTTTGATCCGGGTGTCGAAAGTCAGGCTGCCGGGAAGCTCGGGCGACAGGATGACCGGATTAAAATTTTGCCCTGTTGCTGTCAGATCGAAAACGGTCGCGTCTTTCCAGGATACATCGCCGCTAACCTGAAATTGCCCCTCGGCTGCCTTAAGCTCCAGCGCTTTAATGGACAAAGCCTCCATGCTGCCTTGGCCGTCAAACGTTAACCGGGCTTTTGACAGATACGGCTGGGTTAACTGTGCGTTTAGCCTGATCTGATAATCGCTGAGCAGCCCGGTCACTTCGAATGAGCCCTGCTCACTGCTGACTTGCGGCTTATCGCCGCTGAGCGGCCAGTTAAGATTTTGCCAATCGCCGTGTACATTGATGCGCGGCTCGTCCTGCAAATTATCCAGATTGCCTTTTATGGCTGATTTGAACGGCGATGACAATTGATTGTCCAGAGCCAGTCGATGGACGTTGCCGTTGACCGTCGTTATCGCTTGCCATAAACCATAGTTTTCTGTCGTAGCCTGCCAATCGGCGGTCAAGCTTAAGGGAAAACCCTTGCCCAAGCCTATTTGTCCTTTTGCTGTCGCCGCTAGCGGTTCGGCATCAAGCTCCAGCGAAACGATGTTAACCCGGTCATGTTCGATAAATGCCGCCAAATGCAGTTTTTGCAGGCGCTGTACTGTTTCACCTTGCTGATAGGTAAGACCGGTCAACAGCAAGTTTTCAATAGCGATCTGCACCGGCAAGCGTAGCTCCGCATTAAAATCGAAAGTGCTGGGTTCCGACGGCGCTGTTTGGGTTACGCTGACATTGACGTCATTGAGGGTCAGATCAACAATTTTTAAAGTGCCTGAAAACAATTCGGAAGGCTGCCAAGCGAGTACAAGGTTTTTAACGGTAATGGTTTGAGTATCGCTTTTATAGTAGAGATCGGAAAGGCCAATACGCTCAAGTAATCGGCCCTCAATGACTTTAACTGAAACCTGCGCCGGCAACTGTGAAAAAACCGTCCGCAACAGCCAGCGGCTGCCGGTTGCGCTGCCCATCAAGCCGAGCAAGCCGACCGGTATCATCAGCAGCACGATCAGGATAATCAGAGCAATGCGCTTCATCATCTTAAATAAGAAAAAATCCAAGAGTAACCACGGAGGACACAGACGACCCCATGGATGGGGGAGGTAGAGCACCAACAGTAGGCGCTCTAGGCGATGCAGGAGCAATTGCCGAGAACACGGAAATTCTAATAGGTTGAGTTAATAGACTTATTTTCTCCGTGTCCTTCGTGTTCTCTATGGTGAATAATTTTCCCTGAATCATAACCTCGTCCCCGCTGCAAAATGAATTTGAAACGAAGAATCCGATTCGCTCAAAGGCAATGCGAAATCCAGCCTAATCGGACCGATAGGCGAATACCACCTGACGCCTAAACCGGCGCCGGTTTTGATCCTGATATTCTCAAGATTATACGCATTGCCGCTGTCGACAAACGCGGCGACGCCCCAGTTATCGAACAGATAATGTTCATACTCCGCACTGACCACGCTTAAGAACTTGCCGCCTATCACTTGGCCGGTATTATCCTTGGGGCCCAACTCCCTATAATCATAACCGCGTATGCTGTTCATGCCGCCGGCAAAAAAACGGTACGATGTCGGCAGCTTGTCGAACTGATCAACCAGCGTTGCGCCCTGCTCTGCCCTGGCGATGAATCTGCCGCGCCAGGGTAATGGATGCGTCCATACGGCTGATGCTGAGCCTTGGCCAAAACTGACCTCGGAAATAGGATTTTCATAACTGCCGGCCAGATTAAGCTCCAGGCGGTAACCCCGGGTCGGCCGCATGGGGTTATCGGCAACGGAACGCAGCCAACTGCCGCCGGGCACTAATAACAGAACCTGATTATTTGTGCCGCCGATGGTGAAGTCTTCGTAAAGAGAGTCGATAAACAAGGTTTGTTTCCAGCCGTTATCGAAGGCGTGCTTTAAGCGCGCGGAAAGCTTTGCCGAAAGCGACCGGTAAGCGTCCAGCTCTTCCCGTTTGAATCCGCCGCCGAAACTGAATAAATCATTGATCGGATCATCCAGCGGCACGTTGTATTCAACCTCTGCCGTTGACAGCACCGGCGCAAGATCAAGATTGGCATCAATAAAATGCCCGCGCCGATTTATCCGGCGGTTAATATAAAAAGCATTGAGCAAAGGCCCCAAGTCGGTATCAAAACCAACGCCGAAACTGTAATGGTGGGTTTTGGCGGGATAAAGCTTAACGGCGACCGGGACCTGGTTTTGGTCGTCATTCTCGGTGTCCGGGCGTATTTCTATCCTGTCGAAATAGCCGCTTTTCGACAGTGCGGCATGGGTTTTAGCCAGTTGATCGCTGGAATAAAAATCGCCGCTTTTTATTGAAATGAATCTACGTACAAACTCGGGATTCAACATATCCTGTTCAATAGTCACTTCACCGAACACCTTACGTTTACCGGTATTAAACGCCAGCTTGATAAGCGCCCTGTTATTGGCTTTATCGATTAACAATTGTTTTTCTGAAAATTCGGCTTGCAGGTAACCTCGCTCCATCGCCAAGGATTGCAGCCGACTTTTCATCTTCTCGTAGTGATCGTGGCGCAAAGGTTTACCGTTGGCCGCTAGCAGCTCGTTGCGTAATTTTTGGAATGCCGGATCATCCCGTGCATCGCCGGTCAGGGTAATATCGATATCGCCAATGAAGGTCTGCGGACCGGAATCAATCGTAAAGTCCGCCTGCCAGCACTTCGGGTTGAAAGCCAATGATTTTTTGACGTCGGGATGGTAATAACCCAAAGCCCGTAAAGCACGGGATATTTCTTCATCGGACCTGTCGAACAAACCGCGTATTTTCCATTCCATTGCCTGGCAAGGCTCTTTCGTCAGCGACAGCGTGAGTTGAACATTTTTTTTCGCTTCGTCCGAAAGTCGGCCGTTAACCGAAACGTCCGCTCTGACAGCGGGCGCCGCTAAATACAGCAGCATTGTGACTGACATCACGCCGAGGGTTAAAGAAGGAACAGGTCTCGTTAGTTGCGGCATGGATGTTCGACAGTTAGTCAATAATGCCGAATAAAATGGCGAGAGGAAATAATCTCAATGGCTGATGAACATACAGCTGAAGACAGTCTTCAGCCGGTGTAGCCATAACCCGGCATTGGCTGAACAGTTCCCGGTAGTGGCTTGGCCCCTTTTGCGGCAATTCCAGCCAGGTATCGGCCCCGACATCTTCCAGCAATCTGTCAAATGCGTTTAACCGGGGCACGATAATAACGGCAACATTCTCCTGGTCTTGCCTGGCATAAGCCAGTAACCGATCGGCCCCGGCTCCCTGTACGTTAACTTTCAGGTAGTCGCCGTTCCTGAACAACGCGGCATTTTGGTGCCGAAAACGCAAGCTCTGCATGACTACAAAAAGCTTGATGCGCCCATCTTCCATCGTTTCCAATAACGAGCTGATGAAATGCATCCGGTCCAAATCCGGTCTTGCCAACATGGCGTCCATGTCGGTCAATAACCGGCTGTTGTTGCTGAAATCAACGGGGCGGCGGTTGTCGGGATCAACCAGGGTAAATTGCCATAATTCATTGCCTTGATAAATATCCGGCACACCCGGCGAGGTTGTATGCAGCACTACCTGGGCAAGAGCGTTATACAAACCGGGTTTTCTGATTCGGCTTTCAAACTCGGTAAAATCTCTTAAAAACAATGAACTGACATTGGCGTCCAGGCAGCGGCTAACAAATTGGCTGACCGCTTGTTCATATTCTTCATTGGGGTTGAGCCATGAGCTAAATTGTTTTGCTTCACGAACGGCCTTAATCATATAACTCCCGATGCGCTCCTGATAATCGGCCCATTCTGTATCCGTTAAAGCCGTTAGCGGCCAAGTGCCAATCAGCACCTGATAAAACAGGTATTCATCATTGCGGGCAATGACGACCTTGCTCATCCTGGTTTTCTTGGATCGGTTCAAGCGCTGCCAGCGTAGTACCGCATCCTGCCATTGATGAGGTATTTCACTTAATACATTGATTCTTGCCCGTACGTCAGCGCTGTGTTTGGTGTCATGAGTGGACAGGCATAACAGGGTATGGGGCCATTTTTTAATCCGCGCCTGATTAAAATGGTGAAAGGCGTTGACCGAGTTTCCGAGGGAGCGCGGATCGCCGCCCACTTCGTTTAAGGAGATCAGGCGGTTATAGCGATAAAGACCGGTATCTTCATAACCTTTAGCCATCACCTGCGGCGTATATTGTTGAAACTTCATGACCATTTTCAACAAATCAGTATCTGCAACCGCCGAACTGTGTTCCAGAAGCAGAACTTGTCGAATAAACTCAAACACGGTTTTATCGGCCGCCCAACTTCGCTGCTTGCTTTGATCAATCGCCCACTTGATATATTGGCTGTCCTCCTTGCTGACGGTCTGGCTGTTGATGTAGGTTCGGTAAACAGGAAAACAGGCTATAACCTCCAATAAGGCATTGCGCAATGCATAAAGCGTATAGTCCCGAGTTTTTGAACTGGCGTCGGCAATTTTGCTCAAACAATTGGCAAGCACATTTAATTCACTGGCCAGCGCGGTCGTCATCACCAGTTTTTTAGCATGATACACCAGTTCGTCAAAATCCTGCCGGTACTCTATAAACCGTGTATAGCAATGCGTTAATGGTTTTTCTGCGGCGCCATTAATAAAAACGCCGTTAACGATATTGGCAAACTCGTAACCGGTGGTGCCGTGAATCGGCCAGTTATTGGATAAATACTCATAGTTGGCGACAATTTTTTCGGCAACGATATAAATGGGCGGCGTGTCCTGCCCGGTGCCGGTATTTAAAATAGCTGAAATTTTTTCATTAAGGTGTTGATAATAGCCTACCGGGTCGTACAAGCCGTCGCCATGATCGATGCGCAATCCTTGTATCTTGCCCTGTTCGATAAGCGACAGGATAAATTGATGAGTTGCATCGAATACCTTTTCATCTTCAATCCGCAACCCGGCCAGATCATTGATATCAAAAAACCGCCGGTAATTAATCTCATCGCCGGCAACGCGCCAATAAGCCAAGCGATAAACCTGCTGCTCCAGTAAGGCATGCAATTCTCCGGCTTCGTCTACCATCCGGTTAATTTCCGCCACCCGAAAATTAATAAACTTCATAAGCTGCGGACTGTCCGCACAGAGCTTGGCAAGATGTTTTTTAAAGACTTCCTTATCCCGCTTGCGTTCTTCTATTTTTTCTTCCGCCCTGTCCGTGCATAAAGGCAATTTACTGAAACTGTTATCGATAGTCTGATATTCCAGAAACACCATATCGTCCTCTGCGAAACAATTGAGCAACTGCTCGTGTTGCGAGCTCAGGATAAAGGGATAAGTCTGCGGATCAACGGGAAACCGGTGTTGATAGTAATGAACGCTAAACTCGCCCTGCCCGGCATCGAAAGCCAACTTCAGTTCCTGCTGTTCCAGGATATTGCCGTAGTGGTCGCCCAGCACAGGAAGCAGTATTTTATTTTGCAGCGATTTCTTGATCGGATACCAATCAATATCAAAAAATGAAGCATAGTAGGAAGCTTGCCCATTCTCCAGCACATCCAGCCACCAGGCATTGTCGCTATCCATAATGGCCATATGATTCGGGACGATATCCGTTATCAAGCCCATCCCGTTACGCCGCAATTCTTCGATAAAACGCTCGTAGTCCTCGCGGCTGCCGATTTCGGGATTAATCTCGTTATGGTCGACGATATCATATCCGTGGCTACTGCCCGGCCGGGCTTTTAGATAGGGAGACGAGTAGCAGTGGCTAATGCCGAGCCGGCGAAGATAGGGAATAAACCGGGTTGCCTCAGCAAAAGTAAAGTGCTTGTTAAATTGCAGGCGATAGGTTGAAACCGGAATGTCCGCCTCTCTCTGCCGGTTTTGATCAGTCATAAATCACGACATCTTGTGGAACCGGCCGTTCCAATTGTCAGTCCACGAAAGACACGAAATAAAACAATATGCTGCATAGACAGCGAATAAATCCCTCGTGCTTTGTGTCTTATTAAATCGTTTCGTGATTTTTGTGTCGCCTAAGGCGCCTACTTTTGGTTTTCGTGGACAAACTGCTTTTTTCAGAATCATTTTTCGGCTTCCTTTAAATAAAAAATGACTGCCCAAGGGCTTAAACCGCCTTCGCGCAAGTTGTTGTCCACCTCGGAGTCGCTGGCAAACAGCACGTCTCCGTCACAAGAATAATCGATCCTTGCCGGCTCATTGCCCATATTGGCAACCAGCGTTAAGGTCGAAGCATCATTCAACCGCCACTGCACAGCTATTGCCCTGTCATTGAACAGTTGGTAATGGGCTTGCCCGACAACCGATCCCTTTGCCCTCGGGGTGATATGGTTGCTGCGAATGCGCAATAATTCCCTGTGATAGTCGAGCCATTGTTGATGCGGCTCACGGGCTAATTCAGCCCATGCCAGCTTGGACGCCCGAAAGGTTTTAACTTCATTCGGCAAAAGCACTTTTGGCAACGCTTCAACGCCGTCAAACTCCGAGGTTTTGATAATATCCTGTAGCCGACCCAAGTTCACTTGCTCGCCCAAGTCGTCAGGAAAATCCACAAAGTAGGTGAACGGCTGACGGCAAGCCCATTCCTGTCCCATAAACAATAAAGGCAGCGGCGGCGACAGCAATAAAAGCGCGGTTGCCGCACGCAAGGCTTCCGGTCTGCAAAGCTTTGAGAGGCGTTCGCCCAGTACCCGGTTACCGACTTGGTCATGATTTTGTAAAAAACAGATAAAAACCGTCAGCGGCAAATCCGAACAGGACTCGCCTCGCGGTTTGCTGTCCTGGTAAGCGGATAGCTCGCCCTGGTAAGCGAAACCTTCGGTTAAGCATCGGCCCAGATGACGTAGAGGCTGCTGACTGTAATCCTGATAATAGCCGGCCCTTTCATTGGTTAGCAGAACGTGCAAAACATGATGGAAATCGTCATTCCACTGCGCATTGAAATAACGCTCGGGTAAGGAAGGATCGTGCTTTAAATAACGCGCGGCATTATTGTCGTTTTCCAGCACTAAATAGACAGGACGGTCATAGCCAGGCCCCAGCCGAACGGCTTCGGCCAGCTCTTCGAGAATATCCGGCGATGAGTCATCGAAAATGGCGTGTATCGCATCTAAGCGTAAACCGTCGAAATGATATTCTTCCAGCCAATACAGCGCATTGTGGATAAAAAACCAGCGCACCCAATGAGGCTCGAAATTAATGGCATCGCCCCACGGCGTATGGAACTGGTCGGTAAAAAAATCCGGCGCATACAGATGCAGATAATTACCTTCCGGGCCGAAATGGCTGTAAACCACATCGTTAAAAACCATCAAACCCTTGGCATGGGCGGTGTCAATCAGGTCTTTAAGTTCATCGGGCGTGCCGTAGCTGCTGTCAGGCGCAAACGGCAAAACGCCGTCATAGCCCCAATTACGTTGACCGGGAAAATCGGCAATGGCCATCAACTGTATGGCAGTCACGCCCAGATCGACCAGATAATCCAGACGCTCTTTTACCCCGGCAAACGTGCCTTTTTCAGTGAAGGTGCCGACATGCAGCTCATAAAAAACCGCCTCCTCCCAAGGCCGTCCTTGCCAGTCCTTGTCCTGCCATTGCCAAGCATCAGGATCGATCACCTGGCTGGAACCGTTAACATCCTGAGGTTGGTAACGGGAAGCCGGATCGGGAACATAGTATTCCTCATTGATCAGGTACTGGTAATAAAACCCGATACCGGCCAGTTCGGTGGTAATGCCATACCAACCATCGGCTTCGGGTGTCATCAGCAGCCTGATTTCAGGCGCGCTGCCTTGCAGGCTTAACTCAACCTTATCGGCTCCGGGCGCCCACAATTTAAAGGTCACCTTGCCGTCATCCCGCAGATGAGTTCCAAAAGGCATGGGATGGTATCGACGTGCGGTTGACATGCGCCGGACTCAACCTAATTCAATTCGGTCGCCCGCGCCATGTTGCAGCGATACCATTAAGGTAAGATGCTCACGTAATTGGCGGGTTAACAAGAAGTTTTCGCGGACGAACTCTTTAGACTTAATGCCCATTTCCTGCATTTTCTGCTTTTGATTAAACAGGTAACGGATGCGCAATGCAGCGCCTTCGGGCGTGTTGACTAAAAAACCGGTATGAAAATTGATGACCTGCAAACGAATGCCGCCGGTATCGCCGCCGATAACCGGCTTACCTTTCCATAGGGCTTCGGTTACCGTCAGACCGAAGCCCTCTTTAGTGGATTTTTGCAGCACAATGTCGGAAAGCCGCTGTAGCGCATTAATGGTGCGGTGCGCGTCGGGCGGCAACTGCAAGAGTTTAATATTGGGATCATCGCCTGCCGCAACCGCGACTTCATTGAATACAACTTCGCCTTCCGGGTCATCCGTAGCCGTTCCGCCGGCCAATACCAATTGCAAGTTAGGGATATATTGCTTGGCCAGTTTATACGCTTTTATGACGCCTATCGGATCTTTAAACCGGTCAAAACGCGAGATCTGCGTGATCAACGGCGCCTCAGGATTCAGCTCGAACCGGGTTCGCACTGCCTCCAATTCGTCTTGAGGCAAGTCTACGTTTTTGTCGCTTAACGGGTCGATGCTGGGCGGGATAATATAGGCGGGATGCGGCAGTAATTGAACAAACTGGGATAATGAAAAAATGCTGGCATCATAGTCACGGATATATCGGTCTAAAAACCGCCAGGTTCCCCGGTACGGATGGCTGGCGTCTATGTGGCAGCGCCAGATCCACTTGCCCTTGCGTTTGCTGCAAAACTTTAACAGGGCTACGGGTTGCGGATCGTGAATAAAAACAAAATCCGCTTCTTCCAAGACATTGCGCAGGTGGTTGGCGTTTTGCTCATTCACCTCCAGAAAATGGTTCAGCAAGGTTTCGGGAATAGTGATCCTGTCACCCTGTATTGAATTATGGAAGCTTTTGGTGCACTGGTAAAACTCGCTATCACCGCTAATGACCTCCCAGCGGGTATCGAGTCCCAATTCCCTGGCAAGCGGCACAAGCTTCTCCAATATCTCGGCAACACCGCCGCCAACACGGGTGGAATTGACATGAACCACGGACTTGCCTTTCAAGGGCTCGGCCAATTGCTGCAAATGACGGATGACATCTTCACCCGTTACTGCGGCATAACAATCCAACATGGCGGTCATGACACTTGCTCCGCAAAATGATTTTGGAAGGCGGTTGCGACTTGCCGGCGTAATTCGACCAAGTTACTGAAATAAGGATCGATGCCGCTTAACTGGTCAATTAAATGCCGATGGGTTTCACCAAAAAATGTCAGCCACCGGCAGAAGTCGTCCATTTTGTCTGGAGCACGCCTGCGGGCATCGATAAAATGGTAAAAGATACTGCTTACCGACATTTGTGGAATCAGATTCGACATCTCTTGCGGTTTGCTTATCCGGGTATGGGTATCGAATACCACAATCTGTGCGCGGGTAAACTCAAACTGTTTCGAGGCGCGGGCCCATTGTAGATATTCACTTTCCTCCAAGCGATCATCGATGTATTCCAGCAAATGGTAGCGTAACTCTTCCATATCATTGAACGAGGTGGGATCAAGTACGGCCAATTGTTCCGCCAATTTGGTATCGGCAAGGCCATGACGCGCCCAACCGGCAAAATCGTTGATGTACTCGCGCTCCTCAAACTGAGGCAATAATAAATTCGCCCAAAAATGGTAATACAAGCTATCCAAATCCAGGCTACCGATATGATCTCGGAACTCTTTTAATGTTTTGGCGCGCCGATGAGTGGAAATTGCGATTAAAGCACAGTCTTTTAACGCAAAAGACTGTGCTTTCGGATCTTGTTTATTCTTTATCGTATTCATATTTAAAATTCCATGTGCATAGAATTAAGTGAATGACGTTGTAAAGTACCTCAAAGCCTTAAAGTTAAATGCCCGGCGCGCCCATCACAAGCACCTAAACGGACACCACGGGATTTAAACGCCGGGGCATCATCAGCATAAAAATGCCAGCAATCATCGTCATTCCAGGAAAGCTCCAATCCCGTATTGAATTCCTTTCGCGAGACGGACAATTGATGCCCTTTGGTTTGACAGCGGTATTCGAAATTAAATTGCCAAGCCCGGAATACTACTAAACAGGCAATTAAAACCCTTGGATTTTCAATCCTGTTATTAACTGATGTTACGCACAGAATGTACTTCTCCCGTTTGCCGCGCCGAGCACCGGAGCTTTTACCGAGAATGGCCCGTAAGGGGTGCGGCAGGGAGGCCGCACGTTGGTAGAGGGGCAGGAGCCCCTTCTGCCGACCCTCGGCAAAAGCGAGGAGCGCAGGACACAAGCGGCAACCGGGCCGCCTTTCTTTTGGATACTTTTCTTTGGCGGAGCACAAATTCGCCTGGAGCGAATTTGAACAGCCATAAGGCTGGCCCGCACAGGGCGAAAACCAGGGAGGGTTTTCGTAGCGAAAAGTATCTCGCCCTCGGGTGCGAGAACCCGGTTCAAATAAGCTGTCGCCTTAGCGACGCCTTAAATTTAAATTCGACTGAATGCGTAACATCAATTATTAATAAAAAACTACCATAAAACCCCATAACTTATGGCGCTTGTTAAGTTAAATACATCTGCTCGTAATACTTGATTTTGGCCTCTGCTTCGGTCTTTTCCGCGTAGTCCTTTAAATCATCAATCGTGGCGCTCCGTTCCGGCGATTGACCATCGGATTTATCTTGCTGGGCTTCTTTTATATCCATGATGTTTATCTCGGTTGGCTATCCTAATAAATAGGCAGTCTTCTATAAATTCATCAAAAACGCCGTGGGTCTTGGAGGAGACGGATACGGCGTTTTTGCCTCAAAGCAAGCAACAAAATTAGATTATTCTTCACATGCCGCCGCCAGAAGAAGGAGGCGTCATTGTTTGGGGTGCATCGGTGATGGTCACTTCGACACGGCGGTTTTGCTGGCGTCCTGAAGCGCTTGAGTTTGTTGCGACCGGATAATCCTCGCCCATGCCCCGTGCAGAAATACGTTGCGGTGAGATGCCGCTGTTAATCAGGAAACTTCTGACCGACTCGGCCCGCATCTCCGAAAGGTTGATGTTATATTCTGAAGAGCCTCGACTATCCGTATGCCCTTCAATTTTCACCATGGTTTCGCCATGAGTTTTCAAATATTCCACCAAAGGGTATATATTCTGAAGGCTTCCGGCCTTGAGGTTGGAGCGTCCTGTGTCGAACAGCACATCGCCTAATGTCACCAGAATGCCTTGCGGCACCTTTTTAGCTTTTAGTTTTGCTATTTCAGCGTCGCGGGCTTGCAAGCGAACCTGGTCTTTTTGGGCGCTTAATTCTTCAAAGGCTTTCTTCGATTCGACTTCACGCGCGGTGACTCGTGCCAAATCCACCTTTCGGCTGGCTAGATAGGAAAGATGGTCCACCTCGTCGGAATCGTCATCGTCCTCCCAAGCTTCCTCGGCTCTTTGTAATGTTTTTTCCGCTGCAAATAAATCCGCCGAAGCATTTTCCCTCACTGTCGGGTCATTGGCCGCTTGCTGATAGTCGGAACGCGCTCGCTCCAGGTTCTTATTGGCAGTGGGCGCGCAGGCTGCTATCAGCATGCTTAATAAGACAGTAAAGATGCTGATCAACGATGATGGCTGGAAAGGGTTTTGTAGTCGCATGATACGCCTCCAAAATGGCTGGTTATTGGCCTTCGCTTTACCGCGAAGTCTCCTGTTTCAAGGCTTCTATCGCCTTCTTCATTTCATCCGCCTGGTTGGCCTCTCTTACCGACTTGGCTTTGGCATTGGCTAAATTCGCTTCAACAATGGCTTCTTCGGCCAATCTACCCGCACTTTCATTTTCATCGTCATCCACTTCCTTGCGGGCGCGGTCAAGTTTTGTGCGCGCACTGCTTAGCAGTCCCGGCTCGTACTGTGCAGCTCCGGCCCGTTCCGCGTTTTGAATCGCTACTTCGGCCTGTGTCATTAATTCTCTCGGTGGTTCCGAAGCACACCCCGCCAGCAACAAGCTTGTCAATATTGCCGATGGCCCTAACCTTAATAACATTTTAGCTATAAACATAACGGTACCTTCTGATGGGCTACGGATTCACAAGAACCCAGGTTACGGATTGGCGCATAGGCGTTTTCGATGCAAGACCTGCATATCATTGGCTTTTTGACATTGTAGGAGATCATCTGACCAAGCCCATAACACCGACGATAATGAGATAAATGGCGATGATGTAATTCAACAAGGCTGGACGGATGAGTATTAAGATTCCGGCGATAAGCGAGAGGATCGCTTGTGTATTAACATACATAAATTCACCTTTCTTCTGTTATGGCTTGAGTCGGTAGTGTTCCTGACCGGATAGCTCAGGATCAGACTCGATTAATGCTGAAAATGTGTTTATTCCTCGTCGATCTTGTAGATTACGTTTTTACGGTGTCCAAGTTCGGGTTGCCGATTGCCATTTTCTTCATATAAAAAACTGACACAGATACCAAGCTTTTTTCTAAAAGCTGAACTTCCTCACCATAGCTCAATGAAGCGCTGATCAGACTGAAACCCTATCTATCCTCACCAATTACGCACCAGAATACAAGGTTGCAGCCTATAAACAATAAGCACGAATACTTAGCAAAACACGCTCAAAAAGCAGCTAGCACCATAGGGTATGCATCGCGTACCTTTTTGAGATTTGATCCAGCGTAAAACGTTAAACAATGGTGCGCGATGCGTACCATTTTCAACTGACAGCGTAACGTCAGGTAATAAGTAGTTGTACGGATTTATCAGGGTTCGCAAGCAAGGGATACTCCATTATGAGTTTTAGACTTTCTCATAAGATGTTTTCCATTGAGTCTTAAATAAACGAGAAGTGCAATTATGAAAAATCACCCCTTAATATTGGTTGGGCTTTTATTTTTTTCTACGATAACGGCGGCTTTTGAAAATGACAAACCAGAGCCTGCCAGTACAGTACGCCAGCGCGCTCAGGAAGTGGTGCCGTATGACTTAAGCCAAGCCCTGCAAACGTTTACCAAAACCGTTCATGGAGGCATTCAGCATGTCGTCGCCAAAACGCCAGGCAACACTCAGGAAATACAAGCAATCCAGGCACATCTATCCAAAATTGCCGATGATTTCAGGAAAGGTGATTTTTCCGTGACCGAACGCGTACACGGAGCTGATATGCCGGGTCTGGCCCATTTGAAAATGGCAAAAACCGACGATATAAAATTTGAATATAAAGCATTGCCCAATGGCGCGCAGATTCATTTCTCGACTGAATATCCCCAGTTTGTGCAAGCGCTCCATAAATGGTTTGACGGGCAGACGATCGAGCATGGCAACGATGTGATACAGGAACATAGCAAGCACCATTCAACCCCCGCCGAATGAATGAGTCATGGATGGCGATTTGGGTATGGGATATGGACAGCTAATGACGCGCTTGAGTAGGTAAACTGCAACAACCTGGAATCATACATTATGCCATTACGTAATTTTGAAACATGGATGTGGGCGGAAGCTTGTGAAATATTGAATCGGGCAGACCGGTTACATCGGCAATTCTTCAGGCCTTCTGTGATGAATGCCAAGCGACCGGCCTGGGAGCCACCGATCGATATCTATGAAACTAATTGTGGGTTCAAAATTATGATTGCACTGCCGGGTGTAGCCCCGGAACATTTAAACGTAATACTTGAAGGTGACCATTTGCTTGTTGGCGGGAAGCGGCATTTACCGGACAGCTCACAAGCGCAGATTCGACGTCTGGAAATTCCCTATGGACGTTTTGAGCGGCGCATTGAACTGCCTGAGGGACGTTTTGAAATCGGCACTAGTGAATTTGTGAACGGTTGTTTATTAATTTCGCTGCGGAAAATATAAGGGCTGCTTATGCAAATCAAGGACCTGAAAAACTTACTCCTGGGATCGACAAATAAGGAAGAAACTTCTTCAGAGATAAAGCCGGAAGATCCGTTGCAATTTCCACCTGTTCCCAATGATGCGCTTATCATTGTGCCTATGCGTGGAACCGTGCTTTTCCCGCAAAACGTTTCTCCATTGGTGATAGGCCGTAAAGCTTCCATTGCGGCTGTGCAGGAGGCCGTGCGCTCGGAGAAACCGATCGGATTACTTTTACAATTAAGGGATAAAGATGAAGAGCCCACCCCGGAAGATCTCTACACCGTTGGAACGGTGGCGGAAATTTTACGCTACATAACTGCGCCTGACAGCACGCATCATGTCGTCTGCCAAGGCGTGCAGCGCTTTCGAGTGAAGGAATTCTTGCCCGGCTATCCGTTTCTTGTCGCCCGGATTGATCGTTACGAAGAGATTGATACGAGCTCTAAAGATATTGAAGCCCGAGTCATAACGCTCAAGCAAAAAGCGCTGGAAGTGCTGGCTCAGACACGGCAAGCTCCTGAGGAACTGGTTAATGCCATCCGCTCTATCAGTTCAGCGTCGATGCTGGCTGACCTGGTCGCCAGCTATCTGGTTTCTAAACCGGAGGAAAAACAAGAGGTCCTGGCTCTGTTTGACATACAGTCCCGTATCGACCGAATTCTGGAATTACTCAATTATCAAGCCGAAGTATTAAAAATTTCTAACGAGATTAGTGAACAAACCCAGGAAACCATGGGGCAACGGCAACGCGAATTCGTTTTGCGGGAACAAATGAAAGCAATCCAAAAGGAATTGGGCGAGGAAGAAGGCGGCGCTGCCGAAATTGAAGAACTCAGCAACGCCATAACGAATGCCAAAATGCCTGAAGAGGTCGAAAAACAGGCGCGTAAGGAACTCGCCCGCTTACAGCACATGCCGGATGCCAGCGGCGAATATTCGATGATTCGCACCTATCTTGACTGGCTGACGGAATTGCCCTGGTCGACAGCAAGCACAGACGCTATCGATATAAAAAGAGCCAGGGAAATTCTTAATGAAGACCATTACGGTCTGGATAAAGTCAAGCAGCGCATCCTGGAGTTCCTGGCAGTTCGCAAACTAAAGCCGGAAGGCAAAAGTCCTATCCTGTGTTTTGTAGGCCCTCCAGGCGTCGGCAAAACCTCACTGGGACGCAGCATAGCCAGGGCAACCGGGCGCGAGTTTGTGCGTGCCAGCCTCGGCGGCCTGCATGACGAAGCCGAGGTACGCGGCCACCGGCGCACCTATATCGGCGCGCTGCCGGGCAATATTATTCAATCCATACGCAAAGCCGGCACTAATAACCCGGTATTTATGCTCGATGAAATGGACAAGATCGGGGCCGGAGGATTCCACGGCGATCCTTCTTCCGCCTTGCTGGAAGTCTTGGACCCCGAACAAAATTCGACTTTCCGAGATAATTATCTGGCAGTCGCGTTCGACTTGAGCCATGTCATGTTTATCGGCACGGCCAACGTATTGGACAGCATCCCAGGGCCGTTGCGCGACCGCATGGAAGTGATTGAACTGACCGGTTATACCTCCGATGAAAAACTTCAGATTGCCAAACGTTATCTGGTGAACAGGCAACAGGAAAGCAACGGCTTAAACCCTGAACAATGCACCATCACCGACAATGCCATATTGACTATTATTCAGGACTATACCCGCGAAGCCGGCTGTAGAAACCTGGAGCGCGAGATCGGCTCGGTATTTCGTCATGTAGCGATGCGTATTGCCGAGGGCCTTACCGTAAGTGAGCAGGTCGACAGCGAACAAATTCCCGGCATTCTGGGACCGAAAAGGTTTTACAGCGATGTCGCCATGCGCACTAGCGTTCCGGGCGTTGCGACAGGGCTTGCCTGGACGCCGGTCGGCGGCGACATTCTTTTTATCGAAGCCACCCGCCTGCCCGGTGACGGCAAGTTGATCCTGACCGGCCAGTTAGGGGATGTTATGAAAGAAAGCGCCCAGGCCGCGTTAAGCCTGGTGAAGTCGCATGCCCTTGAATTGGGTTTAAATACGGAAATATTCAAAATTAACGATATCCATGTCCACGTACCGGCAGGCGCCATTCCTAAAGACGGCCCCAGCGCCGGCGTGGCGATATTTACCGCATTGTTCTCCGCCTTTTCCGAGCGCATTGTGCATAACGATGTGGCCATGACCGGAGAAATCAGCCTGCGAGGATTGGTGTTGCCGGTCGGCGGCATTAAAGAAAAAGTTATTGCTGCGGCCAGAGCGGGGCTAAAAACAGTCATGCTGCCGGCGCTCAATAAAAAAGACTTTGATGAAATACCTGAAGCGGTGAGAACTCAACTTGAGTTTGTCTGGTTGGAAAATGTGGACGAGGCGTTAAAAGTTGCCATGGAAGAAGAGCCTATTGCTAGCAAATAGCAGAAATTATAGCTTTAGCTGCGGCGGCCACAGCATCGGCTTTAAGGAAAGCGAATGAACGAAACGAAACATAACGCCGTATTCAAGTCTAACGCACCTCAGCTCGAAGTCCCGGTAGCCGCCACGCTTTCGCCTTGGTGGCGACGCGCCGGCCTTGCTATTCTGATTTCCGGCCTGACCGTTCTCCTGATGGTGACCCTTAAAGTCTACCAGGAGGCGCCGCCGATTCCGAAGCAGGTGCTGGCGGCCGATGGCACGCTTTTGTTCAGCGACGAGGATGTCCGTGCGGGACAGCAGGTATTTCTCAAGTACGGGCTGATGGATAACGGCTCCATCTGGGGGCACGGCGCTTATCTCGGGCCCGATTATTCAGCCCAGTATCTCCATACCCAAGTTCTCGCCAGCTCGGCACTGATTGCCCGGCAGCGCTACGGTCAGCCGCCGGATCAATTGACGCCGGCGCAACGTGCCGCTGTCGAGGCGGAAGTTCGGATCGGGCTTAAACAAAACAACTACGATCCGCGCAATGATGTCCTAACGATGGAGCCTTTCTATGGCGACTGGTTCCGCCAACAAACGGACACGTGGAACGAATATTTTTCCGCGCCTAAACAGAACGGCGGCCTCAGCATAGGCGCTATCCGCGACCCCGAAGAACTTCGGCAGCTTACCGCTTTCGTCGCCTGGGCCACTTGGGCTTCGGTCGCTAACCGGCCGGGAAAACCCTATTCGTATACCAACAACTTTCCGTACGATCCGCTGGCCGGCAACACGCCCACTGCCGATGCAGTACTTTGGAGCGTAATAAGCCTGATTTTTCTGCTCGGCGGAACCGCACTGGTTTTATTGGCGTTCGGAAAATTCAACTATCTCGGCTGGAAGACTCAGGGCCATGTGCATCCGCAGTGGACCAGCGCCAATGTCACTATGGCCCAACGCGCCACACTGAAATATTTTGCTATCGTCGCGCTGTTGTTTATCGCGCAAGCGCTGATCGGCGGCGGCGTCGCTCATTATCGCGCCGACCCGGACAGTTTTTACGGCTTCGATCTGGCTTCATGGCTGCCCAGCAACCTGCTGCGGACTTGGCATCTGCAACTTGCAATTTTCTGGATCGCCACCGCGTTCGTTGCCGGTGCGCTGTTCCTAAGCGCCGAACTGGGCAGGCATGAACCGGCAGGGCAAACAACCGGCATCCATGCGTTATTCTGGCTATTGGTCACGGTCGTCGTCGGCAGCCTGCTTGGCGAATGGGCCGGCATACAACAGCTGTTGCCGCAGCTTTGGTTCTGGTTCGGCAACCAGGGCTGGGAGTACCTCGAACTCGGCCGCGCTTGGCAGCTCCTGCTCGCGGCCGCGCTGCTGTTCTGGTTCGGGCTGCTCGTGCGCGCCCTGCTTCCTGCGCTGCATGATCCCGAGCGGCGCGAAATCGCCGGTCTGTTTCTATTTTCCGCAATCGCGATTCCGCTGTTTTACCTGCCGGCGATGTTCTTCGACAGCACCACCCATTTCTCGATTGTCGATACCTGGCGATTCTGGATTATCCATCTCTGGGTCGAAGGCTTTTTCGAATTCTTCGTGACCGTACTGGTGGCCGTCCTGTTTTTCCGCTTCGGCGTCGTCTCGCGGCTGGCGGCAACACGCATCATTTACCTCGACGCCATTCTGTACTTTGCAGGGGGCATCATCGGTACCGGCCATCATATGTACTGGACCGGCCAGACTCAGCTGAACATGGCGTTGAGCGCTTCGTTCTCAGCGCTTGAAGTCGTGCCGCTGACCTTGCTGACCCTTGATGCCTGGGATTTCATCACGCTGACGCAATCGCGCTGCGTTATCTGCCAGCAAACGATCGCAGTGCCGCATAAATGGACTTTTTATTTCCTGATTGCCGTCGGGGTGTGGAATTTCGTCGGCGCTGGAATTTTCGGTTTTCTGATCAACCTGCCGATCGTCAGTTATTACGAGGCGGGCACATTGCTGACGCCCAACCACGGCCATGCGGCATTGATGGGCGTTTTCGGCAACCTTGGCATTGGCCTTCTGGTGTTTGCAGTCAGGCAGGCGGTCAGCGATCCGCTGTGGCAGACGCTGGAAAAATTTGTGCGTACCGGTTTCTGGGGAATCAATATCGGACTGCTGCTGATGGTGGTCTTAAGCTTGTTTCCGGCCGGTGTGCTGCAATTACTCGATGTGCTGGAGAATGGATATTGGCATGCTCGTGGCCTGGCTTACACCGGCTCGGTTCAGTCCCTGTTTTATGAATGGCTGCGCCTGGCCGGCGACCTCGTGTTTATCTTGTTCGGTGCCATTCCGATCATGACTGCCACAGTTTATGCCTATCTGGCGGAACGTAAGTTTAACCCGGCTACCGCCGCTGAGGCCGATGCCGAACGATAAGTTATTTTGATAAGTATTTTTCAAGACTGCGCGGACTCTTTCCAGTAAAGTAAAATCTGCCTATTTTTGTCCGCTTTGCATCAATATTTTGCATTCATAGCGGCCGCTTCTCTGACGACGACGGAAATGCCTTCCGCTTTCGCGAAACCAATGACTTTAAGATACTGATAATGTTTAGAAAGTTAGCTATAGCTTTAATTTTTGTTGGGGTTGTATTGCTTATTGGCCATGAACTGAAACTTTATCTTCCTGGTCTGGAAGTCTGGATTCAAAGCATGGGCACTTTTGCACCGCTGTGTTTTATTGCTGTATTTGTCGCGCTGACGCCTTTGTTTGTATCAGTCGATGCGCTCTGTTTCGCTGCGGGCTTGTTATTCCCAATCGGTGCCGGAGCGCTCTACATCATCATTGCCACTTATCTGGCATCAGCGTTTATTTTTTTCTTGGGCCGGTATTTATTGCGGGACAAAATCCGTACCTATCTTGCTGCACATGAGCGTTTTGCCGAGCTCAACGAGGCCATCAAAAACCATGAACTTAAGCTGATGTTTTTATTGCGTCTGACGCCGTTGCCGTTTGCAATGCTCAGTTATGCATTTTCGGTGAGCCAGGTCAGGCTCCGGCCTTATTTGGTCGCCACCAGCGGCGTTTTAATTTATAACATCAGCCTGGTTTATTTCGGTTATTCTGCCAAACATCTGTCCGGGTTAATTAGCAGTGAAGCTTCAGCGCAGAATGCAGTTTCATATCCCCTGTTGACAGCGGGCTTAATTATTTTCGTGGCCGTGTTGATCTATGTGGCAAAAATTGCAGGAAAAACTGTAAAGCAAATGGGCTATAAAGATTAAATCCATGCCGATTTAGAGTAAAAATTTCACGCTCTTGGCGATGCCTATCAACTTATATTTTTACCAAGCTTGCTCGAATCCGGTTTCAGGCATTTTTTCAACCGGATAGCTCTCACCGGTCAGTGTGAGGCCAGAAGTTGGTAGTTTCGTTTTCTGTATTTTGTAATAATCAGGGCTTAATCAAAGGCGTATATCAGGCCTAACAATTGATCCCGGCGGAATCTGAGATTGCTTATTTTTTCGAAGCTATTGACGTTTTAGCCCTATAACTGACGTTGCACCTGTACACGATAAAAAAGCGTAGTCCCCGAAAGGCTCGAAAAGCACGAAAAAACGGCCATCAGCAAAGCGTATCCAGTCACAGGCCCTGTTTTCTCATCCGGCTAATATTTTTCGTGCCGCCTAGAGGCGCCTACTTTTGGTTTTTGTGGACAGTGCGTAACATCACCCTATAAGTAAAAACACCCATTCTCGCCAATATGAACAAAAGAGATAATACTGTAAAATTTACAACGTAAATTTACTCATACTAAACAATAAATTACCGGCAAATGATCCATTATTGCTATTCGTTTTTAACCGGACCAAGCCATGATATTACTTCACAGACAGATAAACCGCATTTCCACAATCATCCTTGTAACAACCGCGCTATCGCTGGCAGCTTGTACTGATAAGGAGGACGCAGACAGTGCGAAGATAAAAAAGTCCGTGCCTACTGCGACAACGGTGACAGAAAGCCAGATTGCTCATTGGCAAAAAGAAGCAAATGCGGGAGATGCTGATGCGCAATACAACCTTGCTTATATTTATGAAAATGGGCTGGGTGTACCGAAGGACGAAGCCAAGGCTCTTGAGTTATATCAGCAAGCTGCAGATCAAGGGTATTCTCCGGTAAAAAATAATGTTAATGCGAAGAAGCCATCGAAATAAGCCTTTATAAGAATACGAAACCCGGTAAAACTTTTTTGAGCGGCATCTTGCGCTTTCAACATTCGCCTCTCCCAGATATGTCGACTTACCGGTTTTTGGCTCAGTTGAGATAAAGACTTAACCCTTCGTTTCAGACATCTTTTAATGCTACAGACGGGTTAATGATTCTGGCCGACCTGTTCAGCCGTATTATCTCTGGCGCCGCCCTGCCCGTTTTTCAAACTGCCATGCAGGAACAAGCCAACTGCCTGCCGCACCCATGCGTCGATTTTCGCTTCGTCCGGCGTTGGCTCCAGACCGAGTTGTAATTTTAGTATTCGTTCGCTGCGCAATACGCCCAGGAATTGTTCGGCAAGAAAATACGGGTCTGTTACAACAAAGTAGCCTGCTTGCTGCTGCCTGGCGAAAAACTGCGAGAGATGTTCCAAGGTGCGCTGTGGCCCTTGTTCGTAGAATTGAATGGCGAGATCGGGGAAACGCGGCGACTCGCCGACAAGCATGGCGCGCATGCGCACTACATCGGGCCGCGTGATGCCATGCAGAAATTGCTTGGCAAAAGAGATCAACACGTCCTCCGGGGAACTAGCCAGGACGTGTTCTTCAGACAGGCTGGTTACGAATTGGTCACTGCAACGCCTTATCATCGCGCCGAACAGTCCCGCCTTGCCACCGAACTGGCTATAGATGGTCCGCATGGACACGCGTGCTTCCTTGGCAATGGTTTCCAGACTGAGGTTGCCGTAGCCGTGCTCCAGAAAGAGGCTGGAAGCGGTGTCCAGTAACCGGTCGCGGCTTAGAAGCTCCTCCCCCTTTCGAGGCCGTCCGCGTTTAATCATAGTGTAGCGCTCATAAAATTAATTGACTTGGACGATATCATAACTTAGATTAAATGATAATATGTCTTATCATTTCTTACCATTAAAAAGTCAGGTTGTAAAAACGATGAAAAAAGAAACGTATCCATGGGTAGCCATCCATCGTTTAAGCATGCCTGAAAAATCAATGCAGCGCACCCGAATGGGCTTGTTGGCCATCGCTTTGGCAACCATGATCGGGTGCGGAAATAATGACGAGTCAGGGGCTAAGCAGGGCCAGCCGCCCGGTGTCAAAGTTGCATTACCCCTATCGCAAGAAGTGACTGAGTGGGACGAATATACGGGCCGCATCGAAGCCGTCAACTCAGTCGATGTGCGCGCACGGGTCAGCGGCTATCTGGAGAAAGTGAACTTCAAGGCTGGCGACAAGGTGCATAAAGGCGACCTGTTATTCCTGATCGACCCGAAACCGTTCACCGCTCAACTGAACTATGCCGTAGCCGAACTGGAACGCGCCAAATCCCGTCACGAATTGGCAAAAAATGACTTGGCACGCGCCGAGCGTTTGTTCCGCGCCAAAGCCATTTCCGAAGAAGAGCACGATGCCCGTAGTAAAGGGCTTCGGGAAACCCTTGCCGCCGTTCAGTCTGCGGAAGCCAATGTTTCTACGGCAAGGTTGAACCTGGATTTTACTCAGGTGCGCTCTCCGATAGACGGCCGGATCGGTCGCGAATTAATCACCGCCGGCAATGTGGTCAACGGTGGCGGCGGCGATGCAACGGTGTTGACTTTTATCGTATCTACCGATCCGGTTTATGTTTACGTGGATGCGGACGAACGCTCGGTACTGAAATATCGGCGGCAGGCCAAGGAAGGAGGTCGCGGCAGTCTGGGAGAGGAACAGACACCAGTGGAATTAGCGGTAGCTGATGAGCTTAGTTTTCCACACCAGGGTTATCTCGATTATATATCGCCGCGTGAAGATGCCGCTACCGGTACCGTGACGTTGCGGGGCGTGTTCGCCAACCCTGATGAATTGTTGAGTCCCGGCTTTTTTGCCCGGATGCGGATCCGCGCGAGCGCTCCGTATCCGGCCATTCTGCTTCCCGATCGCGCCATCGGCACGGATCAGGCGCAACGTTTCGTATGGGTGGTGAATAAGGACAACCAGGTGGAATACCGCACGGTGGTGCTCGGCGCCCATATCGGCCAGTCCCGCGTGATCGCCGAAGGATTGAAGCCTGAAGAATGGGCGGTTATCGAGGGTATCCAGAAGCTCAAGCCGGGTATCAAGGTGACTCCGGAGCGCATCTCGCTGACCGGACCGGATGGGGAATTGAAACCATGAACCGGTTCACGCACTTTTTCATCGACCGGCCGATTTTCGCATCGGTACTCTCCATCATTATTGTTCTGGTCGGGGGTCTCGCGCTGATTGGACTGCCTATTGCCCAATATCCCGAGATTGCGCCCCCCACTGTGGTCGTGAGTGCGACCTATCCCGGCGCCAACGCCAAAGTGGTCGCGGAAACTGTGGCGACACCTATCGAGCAGGAAGTGAACGGCGTCGAGGAAATGCTGTATATGTCCTCTCAGTCCACCAATAGCGGGAGCATGTCGCTTACCGTGACTTTCAAGCCGGGTACTGACCTGGATAAAGCCCAGGTTCTGGTGCAAAACCGGGTGGCGCTGGCCGAACCCAAACTGCCTCAGGAAGTAAGCAGGCAAGGCATCAGCGTCAAGAAGCGCAGCCCGGACTTGAGTCTGGTCGTTAACCTGCTATCCCCGGACAAGCGTTACGACAGTGTTTACCTGAGCAATTACGCGCTGCTGCAAATCAAGGATACCTTGGCGCGACTGCCCGGCGTCGGCGAAATCATGGTGTTCGGCGCCCGTGACTACAGCATGCGCCTGTGGCTGAACCCGGAGAAAGTTGCTGCGCGCAATCTGACTGCCGGCGACGTAGTCAACGCCATGCGGGAACAGAACATCCAGGTAGCGGCCGGCGTGGTCGGCCAGTTGCCGACAAAGGAGAGTACGGATTTCCAATACACGGTCAGCACCATGGGCCGGCTGATGGAAGCCGAACAGTTCGCCGACATCGTGATCAAAAAAGGGGCAGACGGCCAGGTGACTCGCCTCAAGGACGTGGCTCGCATTGAACTGGGCGCCAAGGATTACAATTCTGCGCTGTTCCTGGATGGCGAGCCCACGGTGGGTCTTGCCATCTTCCAGTTACCCGGCTCCAACGCCCTGGAAACCAAAGAGGCGGTGGTCAACACCATGGAAAAGCTGAAGACGCGCTTTCCTGAGGGCCTTGACTACAATATGGTCTATGACACCGTTGTGTTCGTGCAGCAATCCATCAACGCGGTGGCCAAGACCCTGTTCGAGGCCATCCTGCTGGTCTTGCTCGTGGTAGTGATATTTTTGCAGAACTGGCGCGCCACCATCATTCCGTTGCTTACCGTACCGGTCTCGTTGATTGGCACGTTTGCCGTCATGGCCGCTATGGGTCTGTCCTTAAATACCTTATCGTTATTCGGCCTGGTGCTGGCTATCGGTATCGTCGTGGATGACGCCATCATCGTGGTAGAGAACGTGGAGCGCCATATCGCGACAGGATTATCGGCCCGGGACGCCACCAGGAAAGCCATGGAAGAAGTGGTAGGCCCTATCATTGCTACGGCTCTGGTTCTGGTCGCAGTGTTCGTGCCTACCGCCTTTATTACCGGTGTTTCCGGCGCCTTCTACAAACAATTTGCGCTGACCATTGCTGTTTCCACGGTGATCTCGGCGTTTAACTCGCTGACCCTGAGTCCGGCCCTGTGCGCGAAGCTGCTGGATCGGGCACATGGCGACAAGGACGGGTTCACACGGCTGATCGATCGTCTGTTCGGCCGGTTTTTCAGCATCTTCAACCGGTTCTTCGATTCGTTCAGCGAAGGCTATGCGCGCCTGGTCGGCAGGTTGATACGCATGACGGTTGTGGTGCTGGTGCTTTATCTGGGACTCAACGGCCTTAATTTTCTGGCCTTTGAAAAGGTGCCAGCGGGCTTCATTCCTCAGCAGGATCAGGGCTACCTGATTTTGTATGCGCAGCTGCCGGACGCCGCTTCGCTGGGGCGCACCCAGGAAATGGTGCAGCAGGCTAACCGTATCGTTCTGGAAACCAAAGGCGTCAAGCATCTGAACGCTTATGCCGGTTTTTCCATCTTGAGCGGCTCAAGCCAATCCAACGTCGCCACGATGTTCGCCCGGCTCGATGATTTCGACCAGCGCGCCGGTCACCCGGAGCTTCATGCCGATGCGGTCATCAAAAATCTTCAGCAGCGGCTCGCCCAGATTGACGGCGCTCACATTGCCGTATTTGCCCCGCCTCCGATCCGGGGTATGAGTTCGGTAGGCGGTTTCAAGCTGCAAGTTCAGGATCGCACCAATGCCGGTATTGAGGCGCTACAGGATACGGTCAACGAGATGATCGCCAAGGGCAATCAGCAACCGGGTCTGGCCGGGCTGTTTACGACTTTCCGCGCCTCGGTTCCGCAGCTTTTTCTGGACGTGGACCGTACCCGAGCCAAGTCTATGGATGTGCCCTTGAAAGACGTGTTCGACACCTTGCAGATCTATCTGGGTTCGATGTATGTGAATGATTTCAACAGTTTCGGCAGGACCTATCAGGTGGTGGCTCAGGCCGATTCGGAGTTTCGCATGAAACCGGAGGACATCACCGAACTGAAAACACGGAATCTTCAAGGCGGCATGGTGCCTTTAGGATCTCTGATGTCGGTTAAGGAAATTACCGGACCCGACAAAATCACACGCTACAACATGTATCCGGCTGCGGAAATTAACGGCGGCACCTTGCCCGGAGTCAGTTCCGGCCAGGCGATTACTGTGATGAATAAACTGCTGGGTGCAGAACTGTCGCCGGGATTCGATTTTGAATGGACCGAGCTCAGCCTGCAACAGGTGTTGGCCGGAAACGTCGCCCTGCTGGTTTTTCCGCTGAGCGTGATCTTCGTGTTTTTGGCTTTGGCGGCCCAATATGAAAGCTGGTCGCTGCCGTTTGCAGTGATCCTGATCGTGCCCATGTGTATTCTGTGCTCTCTGGCCGGCGTATGGTTGCGCGGCATGGACAACAACATCTTCACCCAGATCGGCTTCATCGTACTGGTGGGCTTGGCCAGCAAGAACGCCATTCTGATCGTGGAATTCGCCAAGCGGCTGCAAGAGGGCGGGCTTAACCGTCTCGATGCAGCGGTGGAAGCGTCGCGGATCCGGCTGCGGCCCATTCTGATGACCTCATTCGCCTTCATCATGGGCGTGTTTCCGCTGGTGATAGCCCAAGGGGCGGGAGCGGAATCGCGGCAGGTACTGGGCACCGCGGTATTCAGCGGCATGCTGGGCGTGACTTTTTTCGGTCTGTTATTAACGCCGGTGTTTTACGTCATCGCTCAAGCTCTGGCGCAACGCTGGCAATCTGCCAGGAAAAAACGGGCCGCATGATGCTCATGACTTATGAAAAAAGCTCTGTTATCCAAGCGATAAAAATAACTCATATTGCATTATGTTTAGACAAAGCAATCAGCAACATTGCGACAGGAGTGCAAGCTCCGCCTCGGCAATTGCTCCTGCATCGCCTCGGCAACCGCTCCCTGCGTCGCCTAAAGCGCCTACTGTTGGTGCTCTACCTCCTGCATCCTTGCAGTCGTAAAGCGCCTATTTTTGGTGCTTGTACATGCAGGCAGAGCCTGCGCTCCGGCAGTCAACAGCTTCCCTATTTAACGACAGCATAGCCTATGAAAAAGACGCATTCCGCAGAACTTCATTTCCGAAATACCATTGGCCGCGGCTGGAGTTTCAACTTAACCTTCCTTTGCGCCGCTTTGCTCAGCGCCTGCGCGGTAGGCCCCGATTATAAGGCCCCGGCAACCGATGTCGGCCCGGCCTTTAGCAATGCCAATAACCCTGAATTCTCTGCAAAGGATGTGGAAGTGTCTTGGTGGAAACTGTTCGACGACAAAGATCTAACCGAACTTGTCGATCAGACTGTGCAGCACAACCGCGATCTTCAGGCCGCGCGCGCGAATCTTCGCGAGGCGCGGGCGCTTTATCTGGAATCCGGGCTGAATTTGGCGCCCATCGTAACTTCGCACGCCAATTACACCGACCAAAAACGCAGCGCCGCCGCCTTGAACAACCGGGCCTTCGCGCCGCGCGAGCTGAAACTTTGGAACGTCGGTTTCGACGCTTTTTGGGAAGTCGATTTCTTTGGCCGGGTGCGCCGCAACGTAGAGGCGAGCAGCGACGAAGTCGATGCGCAGGAAGCCAGCCTCCGGGATCTCGGCGTCAGCCTGATCGCCGAAGTGGCTAGAAATTATTTCGAATTGCGCGGCCTGCAAAACCAGTTGGCGACAGCGGTAAAGAATGCCGAAAACCAAACCCAAACATTGGGAATAACCCAGGTCAGGCTCGAAGGCGGACGTGGCACCGAGCTTGACACATCGAGGGCGTCAGCTCAGCTCGATTCCACCCGGGCTACCATTCCGCCGCTGGAAAGCGCCATTCGGCAGGCCATGCACCGTCTCAGCGTATTGACCGGACAGCTTCCGGGCGCCCTGACCAAGAAACTATCGCAGCCCGCGCCGCTGCCCAAGCTTCCCAAGACCATCCATATCGGCCAGCCTGCGGAGCTACTGCGCCGCCGCCCTGACATTCGCATCGCCGAACGGGCTTTGGCAGCGGCTACCGCCCGTATCGGCGTTGCCACCGCCGACCTTTTCCCGCGCGTTACTTTTGTCGGCACTATCGCCCTTGAGGCCAGCACCCTGTCGGGAATCGGCGCGGCGGCGTCAGATACCTATTCTGCAGGCCCGCGGATCAGTTGGGCGGCGCTGGATTTGGGGCGCGTCTATGCCCGTATTAAGGCCGCAGATGCCCGTGCCGAGGCAAACTTGGCCCAGTACGAACAGACCGTGTTGAACGCTTTGGAAGAAACCGAAAACGCGCTGGTGAATTACAATCGGGTGCGAATCCGAAGAGAGTTATTAGCCTCGGCCGCCAAAGCCAGCATAAGAGCCCATGAATTGGCCCATCTGCGTTTTGCAGAAGGCGTGAGCGATTTTCTGACCGTACTCGATGCCGAATTGCGCCTGCTGCAAGACCAGGAGCGGCTGGCGCAGAGCGAAACCGCTACCGCAACGGCGCTGGCAGCGCTTTACAAGGCTTTGGGCGGCGGCTGGGAATCAAACATTGCTCTGAATAAAACAGAACATCCTATTTGGGAAGAATGATCGCTATTCATCACTAAGCAACATGCTGTGCCCGGCAAAGTTCTGGCGCATCATGTTGATTTTTCAGTGTGTTTCACTGGGATCGATTACTGCTAACCCTCTCTTCTCAACGTCGCAAGCGCGGCGTTTCAATCCGTACTCTAAGACATAGCTGCTTTCTTGTATAAACCTGATTGAAAGGGCAAAAAACTGCGCCTGAAAGCAATATCGCAAAGCGACGAAAAACAATCCTCGAATAATGCCAAGGTAAAAATATCAGCGTCGCTAACAGTGCTCCGAGTACAATATGTAAAAAAACTTATTATTGAGGAATATCTATGGAATCTATGCAAACATACTTACCCCTTATCAAAGCTATGCTTTCCGAATGGTATATTTTTACCTTGAATAATGCGTTGTACGCTGCGGTATTGGCGATAACCGTCTGGCTGCTGATGGCAATTTTTTACAGCATCAGAATTGCCGCCATAAAAAGAGGCAAAGCTGCCAGTGAAAAAGCCGCTGCCAAAAGCGTTGACGCTGCGCAACAACAGCTACAGTTCAGTCAAGAGGAATTGGCGTCAACCGCGGAACAGATGGAAAAAGCCCAATCTGTCGCTCAAGATGAAGCGCAACGTGCGCTAGCGCTTGAACAACTGATTTATCAACGCAACCAGCACATTGCCGGAACCATTCAAACGCTGGCGACAAGTTTCGATCTGGGGGAACGGCCGTTACTTGCAAGCGAAGACGTTAAGTCGGACTCGCTGTGGCAGCAACATGACAAAGTCATTATGCAACTGGTAGAGCGTCTGCGCACCGAACAGCAAGCAAAAACCGAGTTACAGCAAACTTGTCAGACAGCGACGATAAAACTGGCCGAAAAAGAATCGCTGCTTAACGCGTTGCAATCAGTATTAGACAATCACACCAGCCAGCTTTCCAAGCTGGAACAGGCGCTTGAAGAACAAAAATCGATGCTGCAACAGCAGAACACCAGTCAACAGGCTTTATCGGATACCCTGAAAAATTTCCAGCCTGCGCCTGCTGTAGCTTCCAGTCCCGCAGAGCTTAAAGTGGAACCCAGAGTAGAACCCAGACCGGAAACGTTCAGGGCGGTTAACGACTGGCGGCAGCCGATACAAATAGCGGAAGCCCCAGCAGTTGAGGAGTCCTTGATTGCCCAAACTGAGCAAAATACAGCCCAATCTGAACCGAACGAGCCAGCCGAACCAGTTAATGCCATTCCGGAAGCGGCGGTTACCCGTCAGGTTGAAGAAGCGCCAATGGAATCAGTAAGGGCTATCGAAGAAGATGAAGATTTCTTGGACTTAGTGCTAGACGAAAATCTGCAACCGGTCGTTAGGAAAACGGCACCCGCATCATCAGACATGGAACAACAAGCAACCGCTCCCGCTAAAGGATCGCTTGGAAAAATCAAAACCCTGTTCGGTAAAAAACAACAGCCGGTTAAAACAGAACCCCAATGGGCCGATGAAAAAGCGGATGAAGCACCGCCATTATCCACAGTTCAACAGCTTGATGACGCAAAAGCACAGGGAAAACTGAAAGGCTTGTACAGCAAGTTCAGATCGAAAGATAAATAGCCCCGGCCTGACAATCAAGCCGGCAGGATATGCTCAGTGTATCCTGCCGGCTTATTGATACTGGTGACTGAGACCTTCCATGCGCCGACTGTTCGGCCCTCACCACTCCCGCACACAACCCCGTTAAGTCAGCAATATTGCCCTGCGCACCAGGCTGACGACCATGCCCACTGAAAATTGTAGCCGCCCAGCCAGCCGGTCACGTCCAGCACTTCACCGATAAAATAAAGCCCCGGCACCTGTTTGCTTTCCATGGTTTTGGAAGAAATCGCATCGCAATCAACGCCGCCGGAAGTTACTTCAGCCGTGCGGTAGCCTTCTGTGCCGTTGGGTTTGATCGTCCAACTGTTAAGCTGCTTTGCAACCCGCTGAATTTGTTTGTCAGACAAATCCTGCAATGATAAATCCAGCAAATCCTCAGGCAATAAAGCGCTGATCAGCCGCTTGGGCAGATAGCCTTCCAAAATCGTTTTCAGCTTGTTTTTGAGCTTTTGCTGACGCTTCGATTTCAGCTCTGTTTCCAGATTGACCTGTGGCAGCAAGTCAATCGCAATCTCCTCTCCGGCGCGCCAATAGGATGATATCTGCAAAACCGCAGGCCCGCTTAAACCGCGATGCGTAAACAGCACATTCTCGCTAAAACTCTGCCTTTTGTTACTGACCACGCAAGGCACGGCAATGCCCGACAATGCAGAGAATCTTTCCTTGTCTTCCGGCTGCAAGGTAAACGGAACCAGCGCCGCACTGGTAGGCAGCACCTTAATGCCGAATTGCTCGGCAATCTTGTAGCCCAGCGGCGTTGCGCCCATTTTCGGTATCGACAAGCCCCCGGTCGCAACCACCAGGGATTGACCGGTAAAACTGCCGCTGCCGGTTTTAAGCTGGAATCTGTCAGCCAGCCGCGCAACTGAATCGATGCGAGTGTTCAAACGCACAACGACACCGGCCTTGTCGCATTCCGCCAGCAACATGTCCAGAATATCCTTGGCGCTTTCATCGCAGAATAACTGGCCGTGATCGCGCTCATGAAAAGAAATCCGGTAGCGCCCGACTAGCGCCAGAAAATCCCATTGGCTATAGCGGCTCAGCGCCGACTTGCAAAAATGCGGATTGTGCGAAATATAGTTGTTCGGCTCGACGGAATAATTGGTGAAATTGCAGCGACCGCCGCCGGACATCAGGATTTTCTTCCCGGCCTTGTTGGCGTGATCCAGAACCAGCACTTTGCGGCCGCGCTTGCCCGCCTCGATTGCGCACATCAGGCCGGATGCACCGGCGCCGATGATAATGACATCAGTGTCAGTCATGATTTTTCTTCAACATATTGTAATCGGTGCCGTGAAAAACAGCGGCTAAAACCTGCATGAGGCGGGCAGTCTCGCTCCCAGGCATCGCATGGAACCGAGTGAAAGAGATTGCTTTCTTGGTGCCCGTCGCATTCTCTGCGGCGAATAATTTTCAGCCCGACTTGGATAATAGCATCACAGCGTCTTACCACCCTACCCGGCTACCTGCGGGTTCATCGTGCTATTCAGTAACATCAGAAAGGGTTCAGGCGAAACACTCAACGTCCCTCGAAAAGGGTTATCCATCGCAGTAATAAAAAAGAGCATCAAGCCGACAAACAGCGAGAGAATACCGGACAAAGCCAGATGAATCGAGACCCTATCAATGGTGAACATCCAGATCAGGGCTAGGTTCAACGCCGCGCCGATCACCACCACATACCAGAGTTCCTCAGGCAATGAGGCCCCAACGCTTTGCTTTCCTGACACCCGAGACTCGATGAAAACATTGAATTGCCGTATCGCCTCTGCATGCACAATTTCTTCAGACCTAGTCTTGGGCTGGAACGCGAACAAGTCTTGCTGAAATCTTGTGACGCGCATCGAGCCGCCCATGGGAACGATACCGTTCTGCTGGGCAGGCCAAGCCTCCTCGACCACGTAATGGACATATCCGCGCAGATGGTTCCGGTAGTTGTTCCGAGCCGGTTCTGGATAGCTGGAAACATCCCGGTATAACGCGGCAATACTTGTCACCTCCCTTGCTATTTTACTCTCTACGTCACTGTAGTTCTGGTAAGTGGCGACGGCGATCAAGCCGAGCATCAGACCATAGAAAACGCCATACGCCGATAGAAAGTAGCTGACAAACTCGTTTTCTCCCCCTTGTTCAGATCCAAGCCATTTTCGTATCCACGGCCTTAATATCAGAAGGCCAGACCAAGTATAGCCTAGGCAGACAAGGCACATCAGTCCGGCCAAGAGTCCGTTCGGAATATCATATATCCAGTAAAACACAGTCATTATCTCCGACAATCAGGTAGATGAGGGTAAGCACTATTTTTGCTTTCTAACCCTCTGGTACGCCGTTTACAACACCACATAAATCCATCAATACAGCTGAAAGCTACGCAACGCGCAACAATGGAAGTAGATCCAATCAGGCTGTAAAGATTATTTACCTAAAGTACAAGCTTGTCCGGCCTTATTCCGGTCTGCGCCCATCCAGCCACTGTTTCATGAGCACATAGCCCGCCAAAGAACCCCATGCCAGCATATACAGACTATGTAGCAAGACCTCAAAATTAAAACTGTTAATATTTCTAGTGTAATCCCATATGTCGTCAGCTAAGGACAACGCCAAAACAAGACAAACCGCAAATTTCAGCCCGATTTTATGGGCATAAAAAACCCCGATTCCGAGAACCAGGAACCCGGTAAAAAACCTTAGGCCGCTGTGTATCATCATTTCCGTATTAAACGGATTCAGTTTAAACGCCGAATCTATAAAATACAGCAGGATAAGCCCAGCGATGACGACGATGCTGACTAACTTCATGGTTTCCTTCTTTAAGCGTTATTCTTCATTGATGAGTTTTAGTCCCGGCGGCAATGCCTCTCCGAAAATCTGTTTTTCCTCTTTTTCGTCCAGCTCTTTCACCTGCTCGACCATGTCGACCCAGGAGACGGGCGCTTTGCTCAACTTTAGCTTTTCAATAACTTGCAAACGCATAGCTTCATCGATATCACGTGCCCTGTCGCCGCTCATCCGGGCAATCAGCGTAGCGGCAAAGCCTGCCTGCGGGATTTTCTTCCAGTCTACCGTCAACATCTGTTGCAGCCACAAACTGGCGGTTTCGGCAGGAATGACATTGTGGCTGCTACCGTGGAACGGCATTCTGGCCCCGATGCGCCCGACCGCCCACCAGGTTTGGCTAGGCTCGCCGGCTTTTTCCAGGCGCTTTAGCAGCCATTCGCCAAGCTGTATTTTTTTGGCAACCGGCAGACGCTCCAGAACTGCGGCCAGCCGTACCATATCGTCGTAACCGCGATTTTTGATTTGCTTGGCAACGCCGGGCTGTCTTGCCGCCGCAGGGTTTATAAATTTTGCAATGTCGGTAAAAATTTTCTCCTGCGCCGCCATATCCAGTCCGCCCGCAATCCGTCGCCACAGCGTCCACCACTCGGTCCAATTTTGAGTTTCGTTAACAAACTGGATGCCTTGCGGATAGCTTTTCCACAACTGCTCGACGCGCCAGTCATCGAGTGGATAACCAAAGCCGGGCCGTAAACAAAAGCCGGCCAGGCTCAGCCAGACGCGCTCGTGATTTTCGGAGCGGCGCTGGTATTTCGCCCCTTCCAGCAATACGCCGAACATGGCTCTTAGCAATGGCGTCTGCCATTCGGTTCTCGAAGCGCCGATGAGCCGTTCCAAATCGGCGCGCAGGTTTTTGACTGCCTTGGGATCAACCTGTTTGGATTTAGCGCCAAAAATAGTCTGTATCTGTTCGGCGATCTGGTTAAAATTACCGGGCAACGCGGCATCCGTTGGCAAAGCGGCCGCTTTTTTCCTGATTTGAAACTCAACATCCCAACGTCGGCTGCTGTCTTCAACAGCAATACACTGAATTTTAAGCGTGCCGACTTCGGTTTGCGTGACCGACAGCTCGACGATAACCTCGGCGTTCGGCTTGCTGTCATCGCCTTCAAAGGCCACGGCCAGCGGCGGCAGGGAATGAAACAACTCGTTGATTTCAGCTACATCGCCCGGCTTGAAATCGCCGTCGCCTGACAGGGAAACCAGGTGAAAGCGCACTGGCACCCCCAAGCGCAGCGCAAAACGCCGGTCTTTCAGGATGACTTCATCGCCTTCTTCGCTGCCTTTGGGTAGGATGCAGATGCCTTGCTGTTTGCTTGAATCGTCGGTATCGACCAGCAGGAAATAACTGCGCGCCGAGCCGCCGCCGATCTTGAGTTTTTTGTCTTTTCTGGCAATCGCATAGCTGACCGCACCAAAAGCGACGGACAGTTCCGGATGCTGGTTTTCCAGTAATGCCGGCGGACTGGAGCGCCATGAGCGGATTAAGTCGACAAGGCGCTGAGTAATCGGATGACTGCGGAACACGCCGCCGTTCAGCAGCAAGGCATCGGGAACGTAACCCTTGCCCTGCAAGGCTTCTCCGGCAGCGGCGCTGTGCAATTTTAAAAAAGCCGCGATATGCTTGCTGACCGCCGGTTCTGCAGCATACGGCAAGCCGAACTCGACCACGCCGCTGCGCTTTCTATCCGGCAAATCGTCAAGACTTGATAACGGGAAGAAACCGTCCAGCGCAATTTCTCTGACTTCTTCCTTAGACAATGCAACAGAACGGGAGCCGCCAATCAACTTGGAGCCGCCACCCAGCAAGGTGACATTGATTTGCTCCGGCGCTTCGTCCGACAACAAGCGCTCTTTGGCAATCCGGCATTGTTCGATCAATTGCGACAAGTCCGCTGCCGATAGGCGTTTTTCGCCGTTACCCAGCCGGCTTTCGGCAAGATGCGCCAGCGCCAGGTCGATATTGTCGCCGCCGAGCATTAAATGGTCGCCAACCCCGATGCGGGTTAATTTGGGTTCCTGCTCGCCCTGCTCTACTTTAATGAGTGTTAAATCGGTAGTACCGCCGCCGACATCGCAAACCAGCAGCAGATGCACATCAGCCAGCGCCTGCTTAATGGTGCCGGTGTTGCGTCTTAGCCAGTCGTAACATACTGCCTGGGGCTCTTCCAGCAGCCGTACATTAGGCAATCCTGCAAGCCGGGCCGCCTCCAGCGTCAGCGATCTGGCCGCCTCATCGAACGAGGCGGGCACGGTAATCACAATATCCTGTTTTTCCAGCGGCGCATCGGGAAATCGATGCCCCCAGACTGTACGAATGTGCGCCAAATAGCTGGCGCTGGCTGCAATGGGCGAAACCTTGGCGACATCATCGTTGCTGCCCCACGGCAGAATGTCGGCCGCATGATCAACCGACGGATGCGACAGCCAGCTTTTGGCGCTGGTGACGAATCGCCCCTTGGTTTTGGCGCCCAGCAGGCGCGCGGCCTCGCCGATGACGGCAAGCTCATCCGAGGATGAAGTTCCGCTAGGAAATGAAAGATCGGCCTCTGACAATTCGCCGCTTGCGGGATGATAACGCACCGACGGCAACAATGGTCTTGGAGCAACCTGACCGGGGGAAATCAATTGCTCGATTTGGAAGATTTGTATTTCCTGATGGGCGTTGTCGGCTTTAGCATAGGCGACAACCGTATGCGTGGTACCAAGGTCGATACCGACTAGATAGTTTGCGGTGATTTTTTGCACGATAGGTAATATCTTATAAGTCTTGTGTGAAAGCAGTTAACCCCCTGTCTGGGTCCGCCATCCTTTTATTGCCCTCACCCCGAACGAAATCAAAGGAACAAGGTATCTATCAAAAAAGGATACACGAAATATTTTAGATTTACATCCTTGCGTGTCGATAACGGCTACTCATCAAATCCGCCGGTATTGTTGAAAGGCAAATTAATCAAATATCCCTATGACTTACATAAATTCAGCTTTCCATAAATATTACCAGGACACAAGCTGCACAATAGATTGACTTAACAGGGACTAGTCATAGAAAATAGCCCGTTTGATTTCAACACTTAATCCTGATAACGCATGGATAACAGCGTCTCCCCTCAAAACAGCCTGGTTTCTGTCCGAAATTTGTCGTTTTCCCGCGGCAACAAGAAAATATTTGACGATATTTCCTTGGAATTCGAGCGCGGTAAAGTGACTGCCATCATGGGGCCTAGCGGCACCGGCAAAACGACGCTGTTAAAACTGATCGGCGGGCAATTGTTTCCTAAACAAGGTTCCGTCATCGTTGATGGCAACGATGTTCACCGTTTACGTAGATCTGAGCTTTACAACCTGCGTAAACGCATGGGCATGCTGTTCCAAAGCGGCGCTTTATTAACGGATATGAACGTATTCGATAATGTCGCATTTCCGTTACGCGAACATACCCATCTGCCTGAATCCATGATCCGCACTCTGGTTCTGATGAAGTTGCAGGCGGTCGGTTTGAGAGGCGCGCGAAACCTGATGCCTAACGAACTCTCCGGCGGCATGGCCAGGCGGATTGCATTGGCCAGGGCTATTGCGCTGGACCCGATGATGATTATGTACGACGAACCTTTTACCGGGCAGGATCCCATTTCAAAAGGGGCGTTGGTTCAACTCATCAAGTCATTGAATAATATCCTGGGGCTAACCAGCATCATTGTTTCCCATGATGTCCAGGAAACGGCGGCGATAGCTGACTATATTTACGTCATTTCGGAAGGCAAAGTTGTCGGACAAGGTACGTCCAAGGAAATTGAACAATCAGAATCCGAGTGGGTGCAGCAATTCATGACCGGCGCAGCTGACGGCCCCGTGCATTTCCATTACCCGGCAAAAGATTATGTTGACGACTTGCTGTCGACAGGAAAACGTTATTAAGGCAAAGAAATTTACGCCTTATAAAAGCAACACTGACTGTGTAAAACAAATAATAAAATGATTGAACTTCTACAGAATTTGGGCAGAAACACCCGCACCAGTTTTACCAAGCTTGGGCGAGGCACGTTTTTCCTGCTACAGACGACTTCCGGCATACTCAGCGTGCTGCCCCGCCCCAGACTGCTGCTTAACCAGATGCATTCGATCGGCGTACTGTCTTTTCTGATTATCACCATTTCGGGCCTGTTTGTCGGCATGGTTCTGGGGCTGCAAGGCTATTACATACTCTCCGATTTTGGCGCCGAAGAAACGCTGGGGGTTATGGTTGCCGCCTCCCTGGTCAGGGAACTCGGCCCCGTGGTTTCGGCGCTTTTGTTCGCAGGCCGCGCCGGTTCCGCCTTAACAGCGGAAATTGGCCTGATGAAAGCGACTGAACAACTATCGGGCATGGAAATGATGGCCGTCGACCCGATCAAGCGCATCATTTCGCCGCGCTTTTTGGCCGGATTTTTGTCCATGCCCTTACTTGCCGCCTTGTTCAGCGCAGTAGGCATTATCGGCGGACAAATAGTCGGCTCAGGCCTGTTAGGCGTTGATGAAGGCGCCTACTGGTCGCAAATGCGCGCCAATATCGATTTTCAGGACGACATTGTCAACGGCGTTATTAAAAGCATTGTGTTCGGATTTGTCGCTTCCTGGATAGCATTGTTCGAAGGCTATGACGCCATCCCGACTTCGGAAGGAGTCAGCCGGGCCACCACACGCACCGTAGTCAATTCCGCTTTTAGTATTTTAGGTCTGGATTTTATTCTGACCGCACTCATGTTTGGAGATTAAATAACAATGCAGCATACCAGTACCCAGGACACATTTGTCGGACTCTTTGTCGCATCAGGCATTGCCGGTTTGTTTTTTCTTGCCTTGCAAGTGAGCAATTTAAGTTCTTTTACCGCGCATGACACTTATACGCTGACTGCCCGTTTCGAAAACTCCGGCGGCCTGAAGGTTAAATCCCCGGTTTCATCGGCCGGCGTTAAAATCGGCCAAGTCAGCTCGATTAGCTTCGATCCAAAAACCTATGAATCGGTTGTAAAACTGAGTATTGACAAACAGTACAGCACCCTTCCTGACGACACTACAGCCAGCGTTTACACGGCCGGTTTGTTAGGCGAACAATACGTCAACCTGGACGCAGGCGGCTCGGATGAGTTTTTAAAAGACGGGGGTAATATTGACGTCACCAATTCAGCCATTATTTTGGAAAAGGCGATCGGCCAATTCCTGTTTAAATCTGCGGCGGATGAAAAAAAGTGAGTCAACTGAATATTATTAAAGAGAGTGCCGGGCACATTGTTATTGATGGCGATTTAACTTTCGCAACCATCGATAAAAAGACTCTCAAGTCATTTTCTTTTTTAAATGCCGCAAAAGAAATCACCATTGATCTGAGCCGCGTATCCAGCACTGACAGCGCCGGGCTCGCGTTAATGATCGAATGGATAAGATATTCCCGGCACAATAGAACGCAATTAAGCTTCAAAAACATTCCCGAGCAGCTCCTCAACCTTGCCAAACTCAGCGGCTTTGACCAAACAAGCCATTTTGCAGCTCAAACTGATTAATAGAGAAGGCTAAAGACGAAAGACAAAAGGCGCAAAAAGCCGATCACTTTCCCTTAGCCCTTAGCCCTTAGCCCTTAGCCTTAAGATTTATATGGACAAACTAATTATTACCGGCGGCGCACGACTCTCTGGAGAGCTGCGTATTTCCGGCGCCAAAAATGCCGCCTTACCGATTCTGGCTGCCACATTGCTCTCGGAAGCGCCGGTTAGCGTCGGCAATATCCCGCATCTCCATGACATCACCACAACCATGGAATTACTGGGCCGCATGGGCGTCCATTTGACCGTCGATGAGAAGATGAACATCGAAGTCGATTCCAGCACCATCAACAGTTTTGTAGCGCCTTATGAACTGGTCAGAACCATGCGCGCTTCAATCCTAGTATTAGGGCCTTTAGTGGCTCGATTCGGCGAAGCCCATGTGTCATTGCCCGGCGGCTGCGCTATCGGTTCGCGGCCTGTCGACATCCACATCAACGGCCTGATAAAAATGGGCGCCGATATTACCGTCGAAAATGGTTTTATCCATGCCAAAGCCTCCCGCCTTAAAGGCTGCCGCCTGGTTCTGGAACAGATCACCGTTACCGGCACTGAAAACCTGCTTATGGCCGCCGCCTTGGCCGAAGGCACCACGATTATTGAGAATGCCGCCAAGGAACCTGAAGTTACCGATTTGGCCCACTTTCTAAATAAGATGGGGGCAAAGATCAGTGGCATAGGCACCGATGTGCTGGTCATTGAAGGCGTAGAAAAGCTGGGCGTTGACAGCATCCACTATGACATCCTTCCCGACCGGATCGAAACCGGCACTTACCTGATTGCTGCGGCAATCACCGGCGGCAGCATCAAGCTTAAAAACACCCGCCCTGATATTCTGGACGCTGTACTGGAAAAACTGGTTGAAGCCGGCGCTGAAATCACTACCGGCAAAGACTGGATCAAGCTGGATATGCACGGCAAAAAACCCAAGGCTGTTTCGGTTCGAACCTCGCCTTATCCGGCCTTTCCGACCGATATGCAGGCACAATTCACTGCCATGAATGCCATCGCCGACGGAGTCGGAACCATTACTGAAACGGTTTTTGAAAATCGCTTCATGCATGTTCAGGAATTGATGCGCATGGGCGCCGACATTAAGCTGGAATCGAATACCGCGATCTGCACCGGCGCCGCAAAACTGACCGGCGCACCGGTTATGGCGACCGACTTAAGGGCTTCGGCAAGTCTTGTAATAGCCGCGCTGGTGGCCGAAGGGGACACCTTGGTTGACCGTATTTATCATATCGACCGGGGATATGACCACATCGAAGAAAAGCTCTCTCAATTGGGCGCAACAATACGCCGCGTCCCAAGATAAGGTTTAACCATGATAACTATTGCCGTATCTAAAGGTAGAATTTATGAGGACGCCCTGCCCTTATTGGCAGAAGCAGGCATCACGCCGATTGACGACCCAAAAACCTGCCGCAAGTTGATTTTACGAACCACACGGGACGACGTTCAGCTGGTCATCATCCGCGCCACCGACGTACCTACTTTTGTTGAATATGGCGCTGCCGACATGGGCATCGCCGGAAAAGACATACTGCTGGAGCACGGCGCTGAAAGCCTGTATGAGCCATTGGATTTGAATATCGCCTGTTGCCGCTTAATGACGGCCGCACATAAAGATGCGCCGCCGATTGCCGGACGCGTCCGCGTTGCAACCAAGTACGTTAAAATCACCCAACGTTACTTCGCCAGCTTAGGCATACAGGCAGAAATCATTAAATTGTACGGCTCAATGGAGCTGGCGCCGCTGGTTGGCCTTTCCGATTGCATTGTTGACCTGGTCGATACCGGCAATACGTTAAAAGCCAATGACCTGGAGCCTCGGGACCTGATTATGAATATCAGCTCAAGACTGATCGTCAATAAAGCGGCCATGAAGATGAAGCATCAGGCGATTCAATCGCTGCTCGACCAGTTTGAAAAGACGCTTGCGAAAAGAGGTTAGCCCGCCATAAGCTCAGTTTAAAAGCATTGCACCACGAAGACGCGAAGGGCACGAAGAAAAGCAAAATAACAACTTCATGTCCCTCATGTCTTCGTGGTGAATAAATCAATCTATTTACACTATCGGATTGAATATATTGCACCATTTAATACTTTAGTTATCTGCTCATGCCCAACATAAATATCACTAAACTCGACGCCTCATCAGCCGATTTCGATCGGCAGTTAAAGGATTTGCTGGCTTTTGACAAAACCGACGACTTGGAAATCCATCAGCGCGTTCTGGCGATTATTGCCGATGTCCGCAACAATGGCGATCAAGCGGTTATTGATTACACCAACCGTTTCGACCACCGCACAGTTACGCAGGCCTCCGATCTGGAGTTATCTTCGGAACTTCTGAAATCGGCCTGGAACGGTTTGCCTGCTGAACAAGCCCAGGCATTACAAGCCGCCGCAAACCGTATCCGCGCTTATGCCGAACACCAAAAAATGGAGTCGTGGCAATATACCGAGACTGACGGCACCGTACTCGGACAGAAGATTACTCCGCTGGACCGTGTAGGGCTTTATGTGCCGGGTGGTAAAGCCGCCTATCCTTCTTCGGTGTTGATGAATGCGATACCGGCCAAAGTCGCGGGTGTCGACGAGTTGATCATGGTCGTGCCCGCGCCTCGCGGCGAAACCAATCAACTGGTTCTGGCGGCCGCTTATCTGGCCGGCGTAGACCGTGTATTTACGATGGGCGGGGCGCAAGCCGTCGCCGCGCTGGCTTACGGCACCGAAACCATTCCTGCGGTGGCTAAGATCGTCGGACCGGGCAATATTTATGTGGCTACCGCCAAAAAACTGGTGTTCGGGCAAGTCGGTATCGACATGATTGCCGGGCCTTCGGAAATCCTGGTTATCTGCGACGGCAAAACCAATCCGGACTGGATTGCAATGGATCTGTTTTCACAAGCCGAACATGACGAAAATGCCCAATCTATCTTGATCAGTCCTGACGCAGCTTACTTGGATGCGGTTGAACAAAGCATCAACAAATTATTGCCGACTATGGAACGGGCCGAGATCATCAGGACATCGCTGATTACGCGCGGCGCATTGATCAAGGTCAGCGATTTAGACGCCGCCGCCGATGTGGTGAATATTATTGCGCCTGAGCATCTGGAACTCTCCGTTGAGGACCCGGAAGCCTTATGCAAAAACATTCGCCACGCGGGCGCCATTTTCATGGGCCGATATACTGCGGAAGCACTAGGCGATTACTGCGCAGGACCCAACCATGTACTGCCGACCTCCAGCACGGCACGGTTTTCGTCACCGCTGGGTGTTTATGATTTCCAAAAACGCTCCAGTTTGATCAACTGTTCTGAAGCAGGTGCGGATAGGCTGGGCAAAACCGCATCCCTATTAGCACGGGGCGAAAGCCTGACCGCCCATGCGCGGTCTGCGGAATATAGAATAAAATAACGACGAAAGGCGAAAGGCCCAAGGCGAAAACATCTCTTTGCGTCGAACCTTTCGCCTTTTGCCTTTCGCCTTTTGCCTTTAGTTTTGAACCTATGAAAATTTCCTCTCTTTTCCGTAAAGAAGTCTTGGCGATGTCCGCCTATAAAGTTGCAGATGCCACGGGTTTGGTCAAACTGGATGCCATGGAAAACCCCTACAGTTGGCCTGAAGACATTAAAGCGAAATGGCTGGAAGCGTTGAAAGACTGCCCGCTGAACCGCTATCCCGACCCTGAAGCCGGGCATCTGACTGCGACCATTAAACGCTTGAATCAAATACCCGACCAGTTCGATGTACTGCTGGGCAATGGTTCCGATGAAATCATTCAATTGCTGTTAATGGCGCTGCCTTCGAATGCCTCGGTGCTGACGCCCGACCCCGGTTTTGTGATGTATAAACAGTTGAGTCTGTGCCTGGGGCTGGACTACCATGCCATTCCGTTGCTTGCAGACAGCTTTGACCTGGATTTGCCGGCCATGCTGGATGCAATAGAAAAGCATCAGCCTTCGGTCATTTTTCTGGCTTATCCCAATAACCCGACCGGAAATTTATTTTCCGAAGCGTCCATCCGGAAAATCATAAAAGCCGCCAAAGGTTTGGTGGTAATTGACGAAGCCTATGCGCCTTTTGCCGACGCCAGCTTTATCGACAGCCTGGGGCAATATGACAACCTGTTGGTCATGCGCACCGTATCGAAACTGGGACTGGCGGGATTACGCCTCGGTTATATCGCCGGCATGCCGGATATCATTGAACAACTCCATAAGATTCGCCTGCCCTACAATATTAATAGCCTCACGCAAATCAGCGCGGATTTTGCCTTGTCCAACAAAGCCTTGTTTGACCAACAAACCCAGCAGATTTGCGCTGAACGGTCGGTTGTTTTTAACCGGTTAAATGCACTAGACGGCATCACCGTCTATCCCAGCGCGGCCAATTTCATTCTGTTTAGAACCCCCGAAAATCGGGCCACCGAAATCTTCGCGTCAATAAAACAACAGGGTGTTTTAATTAAGAATCTCAGCCCGCAAGGAGGCTTGCTGGCCGATTGTCTGCGGGTAACTGTAGGCAAACCGGAAGAAAATGAGGCATTTCTTGCCGCCTTATCAAGGAGCCTGGCCGCTTCATAGTTGGAATAACCATCTTATCAAGTCACCAAACAGACCATTTATATGTAAATATTTAACAACCCCAGCGTGGTTGCACAACAAACAATCTGCCGCAATATCATAGACTTGTGACTTACATAACTATACCCAATCATCAGCGGCACATAACAAACACCAAAACCAGCGGCATAAGCACTTCAAATCTTACAAGCTCTAATGGTATATTGGTGAAGTAAATAATGCGCTCGTAAGAAGCGCAGACTTAATCAGGAGAGTTCTATAATGAATGATAAAGGCGTCGATCAATCCAAACGCCAGTTTCTAACCACGGCTTTGACAGTGGTTGGCGCAGTCGGCACAGGCTATTTGGCTGTTCCTTTTCTTGCTCAGATGCAACCCAGCGTTAAGGCCATGGCGGCTGGCGCTCCTGTTGAAGTTGACCTCAGCAAAATGGAACCCGGCCAGTTAATCAGGGTCGCGTGGCGAGGCAAACCGGTCTGGATACTTAACAGAACCTCCGAGGTTCTTGAAACGCTAAAAACGCTGGACAATGAGCTAAGAGATCCTCTTTCCAACGAATCCCTACAACCTGAGTCCAGCAAAAACCCGGTGCGCTCTATTAAGCCGGAAATCTTTGTGGCCGTGGGTTTATGCACACACTTGGGCTGCTCTCCCACGTTTCGTCCTGAAATAGCTCCCAATGATCTTGGCGAAAAGTGGAAAGGCGGATTTTTCTGTCCGTGCCATGGCTCCTGGTTTGATCTGGCAGGTCGCGTTTATCGCGGCGTACCGGCACCGACTAACCTGGAAATCCCCCCTTACCGCTATATTACCGATACCCAGCTAATTATTGGCGAAGAGGAAGCAAGCGCATGAAACGTAGCCGCATAACTGAATGTAACGATTGGTTTTTGGAGCGCTTTCCGCTAACCAAACTCTGGAATGAGCACATGGCGCATTATTACGCGCCGAAAAACTTCAATTTCTGGTATTTCTTCGGTTCACTGGCTTTGCTGGTGCTGGTTAACCAGATACTGACCGGTATATTTTTAACCATGAACTACAAGCCGGATGCCAAACTGGCGTTCGACTCCGTCGAGTACATCATGCGCGATGTGAACTGGGGCTGGTTGATTCGCTACATGCACTCGACCGGTTCATCGGCATTTTTCATCGTTGTGTATCTGCACATGTTCAGGGGCTTGCTTTACGGTTCATTCAAGCATCCTCGCGAACTGATATGGATCTTCGGAATGCTGTTGTTTGTCGCCTTAATGGCCGAAGCTTTCATGGGCTATCTGCTGCCTTGGGGACAAATGTCCTACTGGGGCGCACAGGTTATTATTTCGCTGTTCAGCGCCATTCCTGTTATCGGCGACGACTTGTCGCTCTGGCTTAGGGGCGACTATGTTGTCTCCGATGCAACCCTGAACCGATTCTTTGCTTTCCATGTTATTGCAGTGCCGTTGGCATTGGTCATGCTGGTTTTCCTGCATATCGTGGCATTGCATGAAGTCGGCTCAAACAATCCTGACGGCATTGAAATCAAGGATTCCAAAGACCCGTGGGGCCATCCTGTCGACGGCATTCCTTTCCATCCTTACTACACAGTCAAAGATTTGGTCGGCGTGGGCGTCTTTATGTTGTTTTTCGCCACGGTTATTTTTTACATGCCGGAAATGGGCGGTTATTTTCTTGAGCACGCGAATTTCATCCCTGCCGATCCGATGAAAACTCCGGAACATATTGCTCCAGTCTGGTACTTCACGCCTTTCTATGCCATTTTAAGAGCGATTCCCGACAAATTTGCCGGGGTTATCGGCATGGGCGGTGCGATAGTCGTGCTGTTCCTGTTACCTTGGTTAGACCGTAGTCCGGTCAAATCAATTCGTTATCGCGGCGGTATTTACAAAAAAGCCTTGGGCCTGTTTGTGATCAGTTTCCTGGCGCTGGGTTACTTGGGTACGCAGCCGGCAACTCCGACAGCCACTATATTTGCACGACTTTTTACTGCGGTTTATTTCGGATTTTTCCTGTTAATGCCTCTGTATACCCGCTGGGAAAAAACCAAGCCGGTGCCAAGGCGTTTAACCCCAGTGCATAGTCTTGAAGAGCAATTGCCCGCGTTAATTGAGGAAATTACTGTCTTAAAGCCAGTATCTACCGAAATTGGCGATACTGCTTTTAAAAGCTCTTTTTTTACCAGAACTCCTAATCCCGAAGGCATAAGAAACGTTATCAGTCGATTAGCAAAAAAAGCAAAAGGGAGTCTGGATTAATATGAAAAATTTAATAGCTTTACTTTTATTGTTATCACTGTCTTTTGGGGTTGCCGCCTCGGAAGACATTGAGCTGCAAGATGCGCATGTTGATCTTTCCAATAATGCTTCATTGCAACGGGGGGCGAAACACTTCGTCACTTACTGTCTTGGCTGCCATTCAGCCAAGCATATCCGTTACTTGCGCATCGCCCTTGATACCGATATGGATCAAAAAAAGATGTTGCAGGACATTGCGCCGGAAGGAGCCAACATTTACGATCAATTGCACAGTGCCATGAACGCGCATGATGCGGAAAAATGGTTCGGTACTCAACCGCCTGACTTGTCGTTAATTGCCAGATCGCGTGGTGCGGATTGGCTGTATAGCTATTTAAAAAGCTACTATATTGATCCTAAAAGCCCCAGGGGAGTGAATAACCTGGTTTTCAAGGATACTGCTATGCCTAACCCGCTCTGGCAATTGCAGGGTGAACAGTATGCAGAGCATCAAAAAAATATATGGGGTGATGAATATACCAAGTTAGTTCTTATGGAACCGGGTACCTTGTCCGAAGGAGAATTTGATATTTTCGTCAATGACCTGGTTAATTTCCTGGTGTATGTCGGCGAACCGGTCCAATTGGAAAGACATCGTCTCGGAAAATATGTGTTATTTTTTATCTTTATGTTTTTAATCCTAGCTTATTTGTTAAAGAAAGAATATTGGAAGAACATCCATTAATTCTTGAGAGCGAGAAAGTCAGTTGGGTTAAGGCGCTCCAGCCTTAATCCAACACATTAATGCAATAATTCTTAGATTCCGCTGACAATCATCAGCACACCTCTTCTGCTCCAGCATCGCCCAAGCGCTCACTGTCGGCGCCCTCTATCTCTCCACATAATCGCAATCTAGCCTACAAGTACAACGGTAAATAAAAAACTTGCTAACCTGTTATAATGTGCTTTTTTTACTGCCCTACACGTCTTAAAGAGGTTGTTATTCGTGACAAATGTTAATACTCGTAAATCTGTAATGACGCTTTTCTCATCTCCAACTTGCGCGATGAGCCACTGCGCCCGTTTTGTTTTACACGAGAAAGGAGTTGTCGCAGACATTGAATATTATGACCCGACAGTCCCACCTGAAGATTTACTTGAACTAAACCCTACCGGCACATCACCCACATTGATTGAACGCGACCTGGTTCTCTATGATTCACGCATCATCATGGAATATCTCGACGAACGTTTTCCGCACCCGCCTTTGCATCAGATGGATCCGGTATCACGGGCAAATACCAGAATGCTGATCAAGCGTATCGACCAGGACTGGTACCAGTTATTGGACGAAATTTTATTTTCCGGCGAGAAAAAATCTGCCCGCTCGAAGAAAATGCTTAGAGAAGGCATATTATCTGCAGCGCCTATTTTTGCCGCCAGACCCTATTTTATGAGTGATGAATTCTCACTAATTGATTGCGTTATCGCGCCTTTATTATGGCGTTTGCCCAGCATAGGCATTGACGTATCAACCCCAAATGAAGTAATCACTAATTATTCCCAGCGCATGTTCAGCAGGCCTGCATTCAAGCGCAGCCTGAGCGATGCTGAAAAAGAAATGATCGAACCTTTAAAGTAAACCCTAGCAAATGACTTCTCTAAAGCCCTATTTAATTCGTTCAATCTATGAATGGATTATTGATAACAACCTAACACCGCATCTTCTTGTGGATGCCGAACATACCAGCGCAATCTTGCCGCAAGATTTTATTGAAGACGGAAAAATTGTTTTAAATATTAGGCCGGCAGCAATACAGGGACTTTCTCTCGGCAACGAGGAAATTGAATTTAATGCCCGTTTTGGCGGAAAACCCATGCATATTGTCACGCCGATAACCGCCGTGTTGGCAATCTACGCTAAAGAAAACGGCAAAGGCATGATTTTCGATCAAGAAGAGCATGATGATGACGATGAGCCGCCGCCGGCAAAAAAACCAGCAGCCAAGCCAAATTTACGTATCGTAAAGTAACAGTGATTTGCTATGTTCAGAGAAAGGGCAGACCGGACATAGCAATCGCTTAGCCTCATATACTGTCTACAAGCCCTCCTTAGACTTAGACCTACTCCCTCTGGCGCGTCAAAATAAACTTGTATTTTACATACTTGCGCACAGCCTTTAACTTTTTGTTATCAGTTAATCTTTTTAGTTGTATAGTGAAGCTCTATCTGAAGGACAGACGAAGCTCTTTTAATCGTCTGCCAATAGATAGCCACAGATAGCCTAACCCTATCCCAAGAGAGGTGAATCATGAGCTCACTATACCAATCACTTATCCTATCCTTCTTTCTGTCCGCTCTTTTAGCCTTGCCTGTATCGGCGGCCGATGTAGCAGCCGGAGAACAAAAAGCCGCCACTTGTGCCGGCTGTCATGGCCCAAAAGGCGTCAGTAACAATGTGCAATGGCCCAACTTGGCAGCGCAGCAATCGGCCTACACCGTCAACCAGCTCAAAGCATTCAAAAGCGGAAGCCGCGTTAATCCAATGATGCAACCGATGGCAGCCAACCTAACCGATGACGACATCAACAACCTTGCCGCTTATTTTTCCGGACAGCAACCTGCTAAAGTCGGTGGAGATCCTGCGTTGGCAAAAGCGGGCGAAGCCAAAGCCGCTATGTGCCAAGGCTGCCATGGCGCCGCTGCCGCCGGTAACGGCCAGTTTCCAAGGCTTGCAGGACAGCACCCCGACTACATTGCGCAACAATTAAAAGCTTTCAAGGACGGTTCACGCAAAAGCGGACCGATGCAGGCTATTGTCGCCAACCTGTCCGAAGACGACTTTAAAGCATTAGCGGCTTATTTTGGATCGTTATAAGAACTCAGGAAACAATATGAAAGTCAGTAAATACTTTTTAATTCCGGCCGCTGCTTTGGCCCTATCCGTATCCGGAGCGGCTATTGCAAAGCAACCGAATAACCACGGCAATAAATACAATGATAGATCCGGCTCTGATTCCAGCTTACTGAACAGCAATAAACAGTCAGAAACCGGCGACAGCTTCCGCGGCAAGGACAGAGCCGATGAACGACAAGAAATTAACGATTCCAGAGATCATGATAATTTCGGTAACGCTAATAAACCGGAAAAACAGCCGCGAAACAAGCGCTAACATAAGCTGCTGAATTCTGATTTCTAAAAGGCGGTCCGTACCGCCTTTTTTATATCTGTTATTTTCCGGTGCCCTGTACGTCGCAAAAGGGCTCATAATCGATATTGTTGCCGTTCCGCCGGGCTTGCCGAATCCAAAATACAAAGAGATAAAGATTTCATGTCGCACGCGGATGGCAAGATCAAGCCCTGTATTCATAACTGCTCAATCTCAGCGCGAATCAGTCTGAAAATTTGCATTAGCACAAAGGCGTCAGACAGGATATGACGCGTTGTTTTAGATACCTATCCCCATCCAACAGCAAATGCTTTATCATTAGCGCATTAAAAATTAAAGCCCCAAGGGCTACCTATAAAAGTAATGAGCCACAATTCAGAAGCTAATCCCGACCGCAATTTATCCCTGATCTTCCTGTTTGCTGCGACCTTGTTTACCAGTGCATCGCTGATGTTCGTGCTGCAACCCTTGTTCGGAAAGATATTATTACCTTTGCTTGGCGGTTCGCCGGCAGTCTGGAACACCTGCATGGTGTTTTACCAGAGCATTTTATTTCTGGGTTATCTTTATGCGCACTACCTGTCTACGCGCTACAACCAGCACCGGCAAATCCTGATCCATACATCGCTGATACTGATCAGCTTTTTGGCACTGCCTTTAGCCTTGCCGGAAAACACCGTGCCGCCAACAGACAGCAATCCTACATTCTGGTTGCTATGGACATTATTTCTTGCTATCGGCCTGCCCTTTTTCGTAGTGTCCACAACCGCGCCGCTGATTCAAAAATGGTTCGCCAATGTCGGCCATCATACCAGCCACGACCCTTATTACCTGTATGCGGCCAGCAATACCGGCAGCCTGATTGCGCTGCTGAGTTACCCATTCTTGCTCGAACCCAATGTCGGACTGGCTAACCAGAAAAGTTACTGGAGCGTCGGCTACCTGATCCTTTGCCTGCTGATTGCAGGCTGCGCTTTTGTATTATGGAAAAGCCGGCAAACAACCGGGCAGCAAGAGGATGTAGATTCAGCTGACGACGAAAACAATCTCAGCCTTGCCACCAAATTACACTGGCTGGCACTGGCCTTCGTACCGTCCAGCCTGTTACTGGGCCTGACTAACTTCATCAGCACCGATATTGCCTCGGTGCCGTTACTGTGGATTATCCCGTTAACGCTGTATTTGCTGTCCTTTGTTATCGTTTTCTCCAAATGGAACGACAAAATCCATCCGTTAATGGTCAAGCTGCAACCGATATTCCTGTTGCCGTTTATCGCCTACGCATTTATTAACCCGGCGGATCTGCCTTATTGGGCCTACCTGATTTTGCACCTGTTCGCTTTTTTCTTTGCGGTGATGGTCTGCCACGGGGAGTTGGCAAAACTCAGGCCGCATACCCGGCATTTAACCACCTTCTACCTGATCATGTCGTTTGCAGGCATGCTAGGCGGCATGTTCAACACTTTTGTTGCGCCGTTTGCGTTCAATGCCGTGTATGAATACCCGATCATGATTGTTGCCGCATTAATGCTGCGGCCAGGGCGGATGACCCGTAAGAGCGCGTTAGCGAATTCACTCTGGCCGCAAATAATAATCCCTGCCCTGCTGGTCATTGCCGGGATTATTCTCCATGCAAACGTCGATAATTTACTCCAGTATTTCGATGCCATCGTCATCAGCCTGATCGGCTTAACTGTGCTAACCTATCTGCTCAGGGCGCGACCGGTCGGCTTTGCTTTAACGACCGGCGCGATTATCTTCCTTGCGCTCGGCTTGCATGGCATGTCTTCTCATACACTGTATCAAGAACGCACCTTTTTTGGCGTACTGGCCGTGCGTGAAGCCGTGTTGACCGATGAACAAGGCAAGCCCGAAAGCTATCATGAACTGTTCCATGGCACCACAAAACACGGCGCGCAGCGTCTCGCCGCAAACTTAAGCCAAATACCGTTGACCTATTACAGTCGTCCGGGGCCGATGGGGCAGTTGTTTAAGGAATACGACAATAACGATCAAGACTGGAATATCGGCGTGGTCGGATTGGGCGCCGGCGCATTAGCCTGTTATGCCAAAGACCGGCAAAACTGGACACTGTACGAAATCGATCCGCTGGTGGTAGACATTGCCAGCAACCCCGCCTATTTCAGCTACCTGAGCCAATGCGCCCGCAACGCCGCAATGCGTATCGGCGATGCCCGTTTATCGCTGGAAAAAGAGCCGGATCAGCACTTTGATTTATTAGTCATGGATGCATTCAGTTCCGACTCGGTACCGACCCACCTGCTGACCAAGGAAGCGCTGGAACTTTATTTCAAAAAACTCAAACCGGGCGGCATACTGGCATTCCATATGACCAACCGTCACTTGTCGCTGAAAAAAGTATTATCGATTAATGCGGAAGCCTTGCATTTGGCTTCGTTGATTCAGGAATTCAAACCGCAGCAGGATATTCCGCTGGTTGTCGCGACCGACTGGGTGGTCATGGCAAAGCAAGCCGAAACGCTGGAACCGTTGCGCCTAAGCCGTCTCGGCAAATGGCAAAAAATGCCGTTATATTTTGATATGCAGCCTTGGACGGATGACTTCACCAATATCGTCAGTATTTGGAAGTAAGGATGTTTCAATGCCTCAGAGTGTATCTTGAACAGCTTCTGAGACTTTGATTTACGGTAAAGCCTTACGCTTTATGGTCGCTTAATTTTAAACGCCTGGTTTTGATATTCAGCGACAAAGCCGTCCGGCAGGATTTCCTTAAGCAGCATCGCATCTTTTATTTGCTGTCCCGGCTTATATTTGACCATATCGACCATCACAAAGCGTTCTTCCGGGGACTGCGAATAAACAAAAACATTAATTGTGAATTTCGGCACTTTCTGACGAAATTCAAAAGGCAAGTCACTTAAGAAAGGGATACCTTTTGTTACAGGCATTATTTCAGGCTCATCCGCTTGAACTTCAACGGCAGGAGCGCTTTGTATCTGCGGCTCGGAATTGTCGAAAATAGCAGCTTGCTTAATGGCTTCAACTGCCGGTTTTTTGGTGACAACCGGCTTAACCGGTAACGGTGCCGGCTTTTCCCTATCAATTAATTCCGCAATAGAGGTTATTTCCGGTTCCGCATTCTGTGCCGATCTTTCCGGCTGAGTAGGCTCAGTAACCGCTTTTGGTTCAGGCTTTGCAGCCTGTGACGATGTAGGGGGCAAAATAGCTGATACTGTTGTGCCCGGCGTCGACATCAAGTTATTTCGCACAAACCAAACAATGCCGGTAATAACCACCACATTCGCGATAAAAAGAAACACCAACAATTTCGTCGCCTTGCTGCGGTTTTGCGGCGGCTGAGCGAGCAGGATTTTGTCAGTTACATTCTCAGACTGAAGCGCCTGTCTTTCCTGTTCTGATTTACGTAAGGCATTTAGAATAAAAGACATGATTAATCGCTTATTTCTAAGTGTGGAAGATTAAGTGCATGCGCTATATTTTTAAGATGAGGCATGGTCTTGTCGCCTACCCTGCCGTCTTCCGGCAATTGGCGCTGGCGCTGAAAATCCATAACGCGAGCGACTAACTTATCATCATAAAAACGCGGCTGCTGTACTGCTTCAGTTTTTCTGTCAATCGTATTTAACAGATAGCGCAGCCATAACACATCATCCGACGTCTGATGGGGGCGTATCATTTTGGCATCCGGAATTGGCGGCGGCTCCACTATTAAATAATAGCCGTCCCAATACTTCAATACATCCGCTACCGGAAAAGTCGCATTATCTTTAAAACGAATTATGGATTGATTTTGGCCTAATCCGGTAAGTAAGGCGTAGAACTTTTCTCCACTGGACAATGAGAACTCCAGAATAGCCGGATGATTAACTGCCAGCATATCTTTCCAGTTGGCTTTACCGAATGCACAGCGTAGTCCTGTTGTCTCCACATAATGGCAATCCACCTGATGACTCTCAGGAACAGGCTTGTCCCAAAGTTTTAGCGTGCTGATTAAAGCGGCGTTTAACGAATAAGCTGGATTATTGATCCAGTCATGAAACGTTTTTGGCTTAGCGACAGGCGCGGCATTAAATTTTTCAATAAGAAGCGGTTCTTTTTGAGCCGGCTGCAAGAGTTGGCTAATGATCTCGGGTTTTATCTGGATGGCAGCGGAGACTGTTGGCACATTCACTATGACTGGATTGCCGGCTTTGTGCCAATAAATTTTAAAATAACTACCGGCAGCAATACAGCCCAAAAACAGCACAGCTAATGATGCGGTCAGGTAAGACGATCTTTTATCGGCAAGCGCCAGTGTTTCATTGGCGGCAGCGCTAACGATGGCCGGTGTGACAACATGAGCATTGCTTGAGTAGGCTCCAAGCAAAGCCCGGTCACAGAGGATATTGATCATTCTGGGTATGCCGGAGGAAAGCTTGTAAACCTTGCGTATCGCGCTGTCTTTAAAAATGTCCGGGCGGCCATTGCAAACCGTCAACCGATGCTGGATATAAGCTCGAGTTTCATTAAGCGATAAAGGCAACAAATGATAGCGGGCGGTAATGCGCTGATTCAACTGGCGCAAATCCTGCCGCTTAAGCGATTCCTTCAATTCAGGTTGACCGACCAGAATAATCTGCAATAATTTTGTCTTGTTGGTTTCCAGGTTGGTCAACAGACGAATTTGTTCCAACACTTCCATGCTTAAATTCTGCGCTTCATCAATCAGCAAAACCGTCCGCCTGCCGTTGGCATGGCCGGTCAGCAAATGCTGGTTTAAAAGATCGATCAGGCTTTTTAACGAGTGCTGGTTTTTGTCATAGATAAGCCCCAATTCATCGCAGATGGTCGCCAGCAATTCGACTGCATTCAGCTTGGGATTTAATATCAAGGCAATATCAACATCTTCCGGTATGGCTTGTAAAAGACAGTGGCAAAGCGTTGTTTTGCCGGTGCCCACTTCTCCGGTTAAAGCAACAAAGCCCCCGCCGAAATTAATGCCGTAAAGAAGATGAGCCAGACCTTCCTGATGCCGCGGACTCATATAAATGAAGTGCGGATCGGTCGCGATGGAAAACGGTGATTCGCTGAAATGGAAGTATTGGTTGTACAAGATTATGAGATTCTTTAGTCAAGAAAAATTGAAGTCATTGTAGCTTACAACAAAAACAAGGCCTGAATGTTAAATGAACTGGGTAGCGCAAAATAACTTGTGCGTAAAAGTATTAATTTTTCGGCATTAATCGTCATTACCGAATGGCTTAGCAGGCAAAGCCAGCTGACCAGATTGTGGCTGGGTCAAGTAGAGCAGATCAATTAGCTGTTTTCTATAAGTACAAATACCTGTTTATCTATAAAAGCATTTTTATGCAATTGAATAAGGGTGTTGTTGCATCTTGCCGCATTAGAGCGCAATGGTGTTGATAGCAACTTTCCCATGAAAAATAAAACACACTTTCAAAACGTCTTGCTCAACCTATCTTATAAAAATCCTTATACCACTCAACAAATTTCCTAACCCCATCCTCCAACGAGGTTGCGGGCTTGTACCCAAGATCGTGCACTAAATCCGAAACATCGGCATAGGTATCGGGCACGTCTCCCGGCTGCATCGGCAACAAGTTCTTGATCGCCTCCTTGCCTAGATATTTTTCCAATGTTTCTATGAAAGTCAGTAAATGCACGGGATTGTTGTTGCCGATGTTGTAGATGCGATATGGGGCAAAGCTGGTCGCCGGGTCGGGGGTTTCGCTTGACCAATCGGCATTGGCTTGAGCCGGTTGATCGATAACCCGGATCACGCCTTCGACGATGTCGTCTATATAAGTAAAATCACGGCGGTGATTGCCGTAATTGAACACGTCGATCGGTTTTCCTTCGCTGATATTACGGGCAAACAAAATCGGCGACATATCCGGCCTGCCCCACGGGCCGTAAACGGTAAAAAACCGTAAGCCGGTGGTCGGTAACTTATAAAGATGGCTGTAGGTATGGGCCATGAGTTCATTGGCTTTCTTGCTGGCCGCATACAGGGAAACCGGATGATCGACATTGTCATGGACGGAAAACGGCATTTTGGTGTTCGCGCCATAAACCGAGCTGGACGAGGCATAGGCTAAATGCTCGACGGCATGATGCCTGCATCCTTCCAGTATGTTGATGAAACCGACGATGTTGGAGTCGATATAAGCATGAGGGTTGGTTATTGAATAGCGAACGCCGGCTTGAGCCGCCAGGTGCATGACCCGTTGGAACTGCTCACCGGCAAACAGCGCTGCTACGGCCGCTCTGTCGGCTATATCCAGCTTGATAAATTTAAAGCGGTCAAAATCTTGCAGCTGTTCCAGCCGCGCCAGCTTCAGATTGACATCGTAATAATCGTTAAGGTTGTCTATGCCGACAATTTCGTCGCCCCGCTCCAGCAACTTCAGGCTGAGGGCCGAACCTATAAAACCTGCGGCTCCTGTTACCAATAATTTCAAAACTTTTTCTCCATTTCCTCAAATATTCCGAGCTACGTTTTACGCTCTTGACTCATCATCGTGAAAAACGACCGACTTATACGACCAAAGCAAGCTTTGGGCTCCAAGCTGCGCTGATGCCAAAATTCAGCGCTGGCAAAATCTGAACTGCGTAGCAATGCCCGAAGACGTGCACCGGCATACTATTTATTCTCGGTTTTAGACTGCCCCTGAGCAGTCGCTACAATACGCCGGCTGCCGCCCTGATTGCGATGTTCGCACAGATAGATGCCTTGCCAGATGCCTAAATTAAGCTTGCCATTGGTGATCGGAAGGGTGCAGCTGGAGCCCAGCAAACTGTTTTTTATATGAGCAGGCATGTCATCTTCGCCTTCGTAGCCATGCTTATAATAAGGCGCGCCTTCCGGCACAAACCGGTTAAAGTGGCTTTCCATATCCTGGCGCACGGTCGGATCGGCATTCTCGTTAACCGTTAGCGATGCCGATGTATGCTTGATAAAGAGGTGCAGCAGTCCGCATTGTATAGCGGCCAATTCCGGAATAGCGTTCAGGACTTCACCGGTGACCAAGTGAAATCCCCTGCTTTTTGCTGATAATGAAAACTCTTTTTGTATCCACATTAACAAAACCTGCTGTATGACTTTAGATGCCGCATCAAACGTCACCTTGAAGATGAAAAAAGCTTTTTAATATTTTTACTTACCACGAAGAGCACAGAGGGCACGAAGTTTTCAATATATTGAATTAATAAATTATTTTCTTCGTGTCCTTCGTGTTCTCTGTGGTAAATAACTTTTTCAGCCTGACTTGGGTAATACTTTCACAGTTTCTTACCCTAGTGGTTCAATGACCGTGCCAGACGATGCAAAGCTTCACTGCCGTGATTGAACAACGGCCAGCCGTCGCCGGTCAAAACGGCTTTAATATCAGGCAAATCGGCAATGCGTTTGACGGATTGAACGGCCTTGCTTTTATCCATCAGTTTATCGACCGGCAACATGCATAATTCACCGCCGATATGGCAACGTATTAAGTCGCCGGTTATCAAGGTGCTGTGCTCCAAAAGCAGCGCCAATTCCCCAGGTGTTTTAGAGCCGTTGAGCTGGTATGCAATCAAGCCGGGAACGATTTCTTCATGATCGTGAATCCAGCGAGCGCATGACAAAGGAAACGTTTCTTCCTCAGCCGCCGGGCCATAAATCGCTGCGCCGGTAACCTCGGCTATACGCTCGGCATCACGGCAGTGATCGCTATTGGTAATCACGATAAACCCTACCCCGCCCAGGCTTTGCAAGTGACTGTGATCATGTTCGGACATCGGTAAAGGGTCGATTAAAACGTTACCGTCGTCACGCACCCAAAGCACGCTATGAAAATCCAAATTGCGCTCCGGATTAAACTCCGACCAGCCAAACAGGTCCTTTCTGTGTAATTGTTTCATTGCCAACCTCCTGAGTTAATAATTTTACATCCTGTTTTTACGATCCTCTGCGACGATTGCCGCTAACCGATTCATCAATCCAGCTGACTATAGATTGTGTCCATTATTCAAAAATATCAAGCTAAAAGACAAGATCAATCGGTGCTGCCGTAAAAATATCCGCTGAAGTTGCAATACTCGTAGTCTTACTTAGTTTTTTTTGTATAATCAAATTCATTTCAAAATTATTACCTAAATAATGCAGACTCCTTTTAAGACCATCGGCATAATAAGCAAGCCCAGCGATCCCAGTATCGCCATATCCTTAAATGCCCTGCATGCTTTTTTAAAAGAATATCAATATACGGTTATTGTCGCTAAAGACAGCGCTCATTTCATTAACAATCCGTTTGTTAAATCCTGCCCGATAGACTCGCTGGCCCAACATTGCGATCTGGTTATCGCCGTGGGCGGCGACGGCACTTTCCTTGCGGCCGCCCGCGCTATCGTCGAATACGACATTCCATTGATCGGCATCAATTTAGGGCGGTTGGGGTTTTTGGTGGACATCTCGCCTACCGAGCTGAGCGATAAACTGCTGCGTATTCTTCAAGGTCATTACACTGAGGAAAAACGCTATTTATTGCGCACCAAGATTATCCGTGACGGCCAAGTTATCCACGAAGAAACCGCCGTCAATGAAGTGGTGGTGCATCGTTGGGTAACGCCCAGCATGATAGAAATTATCACCAAAATCGATAACGTGTTTTTAAATTCGCAACGCTCCGACGGCTTGATTATTTCCACGCCGACCGGATCAACCGCTTATTCCCTGTCTGCCGGCGGACCGATTTTACATCCGGCATTAAATGCCCTGGTATTGGTGCCGCTTAATCCCCATACCCTGTCGAATCGGCCTATTGTGATCAACGATTCGGTTGAAATTGAAATAAGCTTTTGCCAGACCAAGCAAATTAACGCGCTAGTGACCTGCGATCATATTGAAATTCCTGCTGTATTGATTAGCGACAAGATTTTGATTAAAAAAGAACCCAAACCGATTAGAATCTTGCATCCGGAAGGCCATGATTTCTTCTATATTCTTAGGAATAAATTAAACTGGAGCAGCGGTTACCACACCGAAAATCATGTTATTGAACCTTAATATCATCGACCTTGCCGTCGTTAAATCATTAGACCTCGACCTGGAAAAAGGCATGTCGGTACTGACCGGCGAAACCGGAGCCGGCAAGTCTATTTTATTGACCGCTCTGGGGTTGGCGCTGGGCGACCGGGCCGATTCGGGCTATGTACGGCCTAATTGCAAACGCGCCGAGATTAACCTGGAATTCGATTTGGCCGATGCGCCATCAGCGCAACAATGGCTTAAGGACAATGAGCTGGATGCCGAACAGCAATGCCTGATCCGACGCATTGTAAGTTCTGACGGCCGCTCCAAAGCCTACATCAACAACCGCCCGGTCACCTTGCAGGCCTTGCAGGAACTCAGCGAAAAGCTGGTCGAGATTCACGGTCAACATGCGCATTTGAGACTGCTAAATGCTGACGAGCAACGCCGCTTGTTGGATGCCTACGCAAAAAACCAACCCCTGCTGGACAGCGTCAACGCCTGTTACCGGGAGTGGCACCAGACCAGCAAGGAGCTGACTGCCCTGATTAAATCCAGCGTTGATCAAACCGAACGCGAAGAATTACTGCACTACCAGCTTGAAGAACTGCAACAGCTGGACCTGGCAAATTTCAGTTACGACGCTATTTCCGAAGAGCATAGTAAGCTAGCCAATCTGGGCCAGATTTTAAGCACCGGTCAAGCCCAGGTCGATCTGCTTTATGAAAGCGACCAACAATCGGTCAACCAAATGCTGAACCACTGCCTGGCCGAATTGAACCACATTGCCCAATTTGCGCCCGAATTGAACGAAATCTGCACCATGCTTTCCGAGGCGCAGATCCAGGTTGAAGAAGCCTCCTTTCAGTTACGCCGTTTCCTTGAGTCGCAAGAGGCCGATCCACAACGTCTGGAGGCGCTGGAAAACCAGATCGGCATTATCCAAAGCCTGAGCCGCAAGCATCACGTTACTCCTGATGAATTGCCTGAACTAGTCGGCAAGCTTGAAAACGAACTCGACGGGCTGGCCCACAGCAGCGAGCGTATCGAAGCCTTAACGGCCAGAGCCGCACAGTTGCTTGCCCAATACCATGAACTGGCCGCACAGCTATCCGGGCAACGCAAACTTAGCGGCAAGAAGCTGCAACAGCAGATTTCAGCGATGATCAAGGAGCTGGGCATGCCGCAAGGCGAGTTTCTGGTCGATATTGCCGCGTCGGATAGCGAAACCCCGAAACTGAACGGCAAAGATAAAATCGAATTCCTGGTCAGCGCCAATCCGGGCCTGCCCGCAAAACCTCTGGCTAAAGTGGCTTCAGGCGGCGAATTGTCGCGCATCAGCCTGGCGATTCAAGTCACCACGTCCAGTGATAAAACCACCCCGACCATGATTTTTGATGAGGTAGACTCAGGCATAGGTGGAGGCATTGCCGAAATCGTCGGGCAGAAACTGCGCAGCTTAAGCCATAACCGGCAAGTCATGTGCGTCACTCACCTTCCACAAGTCGCTGCACAAGCGCATCACCATCTCTACGTTGAAAAAAACAACCGAAGCGATATGACTTCTTCCAATGTCCGCTTACTGGAAACGGAAGAGCGTGTTGAAGAAATTGCCAGAATGCTCGGCGGTGTCAATATCACCGCCAACACGCTGGCGCACGCCAAAGAAATGTTGTTTCAATCCCATTCCGGCCTATAGCCGGAAAATATAACTACACGGAACTAAATACCATGAACAGATTTCCAGCAGAATGGGAAAAACAATCCGCCGTATTAATCGCATGGCCGCATAAAACCGGCGACTTTCGCAATCTTGATGCCGTAGAACAATCCTATAGCGTTATTGCCGAGACTATCAGCCAATACGAAAAATTGCTTATCGTATGCCGGGACGACAGTCATCAGCAGCATATCCAGACCTTACTGGGCAAGAGCGGAAACGTCGACTTCATTCACGCTCACGTGAATGACATCTGGGTCAGGGATACCGTTTTTCTTACCGTTGAAAAAGACGGTGCCAATATGCACATGAACTTTCTTTTCAATGGCTGGGGCGAGAAATACTCGCACCAAAACGACAATGACCTCAATCATAAACTGCTAAACGCCAAACCTTTTAAAGGCGCCAGCCACACTGATGTAGATTTTATTCTGGAAGGCGGCAGCGTCGAAAGCGACGGCATAGACACCATCCTGACCACCAAACAATGCCTGTTAAACCCGAACCGGAACAAAGGCCTGAGCCAGCAGGATATTGAACAGCAATTGCTCAAGCACCTGGGCGCAAAACGGGTATTCTGGCTGGAACAGGAAAACCTGAGCGGCGACGATACCGATGCTCACATTGATACCCTAGCCCGTTTTTGCTCGGCTAATACCATCGCCTACACCAGCTGCGACGATGCCGAAGATCCGCACTACAACAGCCTGAAATTCATGGAATCGCAACTCCAGGCGCTTAGAACCCAGGATGGCGATGTCTATCATCTGGTGCCGCTGCCGTTGCCGCAACCGATTCATGACGAGGACGGCCAGCAACTGCCGGCCAATTATTCCAACTTCTTGATCGTCAACCGCGCCGTGCTGGTACCCGCTTACGGCGACCCGATGGATGCGGTTGCGCAGGAACGCCTGGCCGGCTGCTTCCCGGACCGCAAAATTATTGGCGTTCCTTGCCAACCCTTGGTACATCAGTACGGCAGCCTGCATTGCATGACAATGCAGTTTCCTGAAGGCGCGCTGAGAGCTAACGGTTAATATTCGATACTATTGCGTCTTATGCAGGACACGGTGTCCTGCATAAGACCTTGTAATCAATGGCAACTTCACTAAACTTACCCATTGATTTGAAGCCTTACGAATCTCTAAAACCAATCCCGTCTATGCCAGCCATTAACCGCCTTACAGTCATTGCCCTTATCCTGCTCAGCGTCGGTTGCGCAAGGACTTATCAGGCCCGATATGTCGAAACGTCGCACTTTCTGGACGATTACTCCCTGCTGAAAGACGGCGAAGATGGTGACGCTTTGTTAAGTTTCTGGAAACCCGGCATTAACTGGGCGGCTTATAAAAAAATCATTTTAGAACCTGTCATTAGCAGCAAGCTGCCTGATTCCGATCTCAATAACATGACTCACGCCGATAACCAAAAGCTTAAAGAGCTTTTTGAATACAAGATGCGGGAAGCCTTGAAGAAGAATTTTAAATTGGTCGCTCATCCCGGCCCTAATACGTTACGCGTTCAATTTGCGATCACCGATGCGGAATCGTCGATACTGCTGCTGGATTTGTATACATCCCTCTACCCTTCGGCTCGCGCCTTATCATTGCTTAAAATGTTGGCGACAGGCACTGAATCTTATGTGGGCCAAGCCAGTGTCGAGGGCAAAGTCACCGATTCGCAAACCGGCGAATTACTGATGGCTTCAGCGGATTGCCGGGCGGGCGGCAAAACCATAATGGGCTCTTTCGACAGTTGGGATGACGTTGAACAGGCCTACCAATACTGGGCCAGTCAATTAAATTACCAGCTTTGCACCAAGCAGGGTCATACTGATTGCCCAGAACCCGACTAAACTACGCCACCCAAACCTGCACTTCTAACCAGACCCCATACCATGACTATTAATCCATCGCTGATTCTGTTGTTTGCACTGACCTTCGCGTTACCCGCCCAGGCTAAAATCTATAAATGGACCGATGCCGAGGGAAAATCGCATTTTTCTGCGTCCAAACCCGCTGATCCGGCATCCATAGAAAATCGTAACGACCTTGAAGTAAAATCGCCTCAGCCAACTCCGGCCGATAACAAGGCTCAAACAACAGCGCCGCAAGTCGATCTTTACGTCACCAGCTGGTGCCCTTATTGCAAAAAAGCCATGGCTTTTCTGCGCAAAAACAATATTGCCTTTAATACCTACGATATTGAGCAAGACGCCAGTGCCGCAGCGCGTAAAAAAGACCTCGATCCGGGCTATGGCGGAATCCCGCTGGCTGTCATTAATGGTACGACTATCCGCGGCTTTAGCGAAAGCTCGTATCAACAAGCTCTGGCAAAATAATCCATGAATAAGATATGGTTGGGGATATTTTTTACGGCACTGCTTTGGTCGGGCATTGATCCCAAAGACTACCCGACCTGGATGCTTGAAGTAGCGCCAGCGGTGATCGCTTTGATCGTGCTGGCTAAGACGCGCGAAAAATTCCGCTTAACGGATTTGGCTTATAACTTGATCCTGGTCCATAGCCTTATCTTAATGGTAGGCGCGCATTACACTTACGCCGAAGTGCCGCTGTTCGACTGGTTAAAGGACGTATTTAACCTTGAGCGCAATAATTACGATAAAGTCGGCCATTTAGCCCAAGGCTTTATCCCCGCCATCATCGCCCGGGAAGTCCTGATCAGGAACCATGTGCTGCTTAACCTCAAATGGCTCAATTTTTTCATCGTCTGTATCTGTCTTGCCATCAGCGCCGTTTATGAGCTGATTGAATGGTGTGTTGCGCTGTTAAGCTCGGAAGCCGCCGAAGCCTTTTTAGGCACCCAAGGCTACATCTGGGACACACAGTCGGACATGGCTTTTGCTCTTTTGGGCGCAGTGCTGGCCTTGGCCCTGTTAAGCAACCGTCATGACCGGCACATCGCCAGATTGATGGCAGAATAGATCGTCTTAGCACCAAGACAAATCGCCGTTCGCCTTAAGGCATAGGTACGTTGCATTCTCGTTTCATTGTTCGCGGAAGCGAACGCAGATTTGTTATTTTTCATTTTTAAATCGTTGTAAAATAACGGCCATTACAAACCATTACCACACACAGACATTATGAAATCAACATTAACCGTTTGTGCTGTCCAACAGCCCTGCGATGAAGACAGAGAAACCAACCTTGATTTTTCCATAGCAAAAATTTACGAAGCCGCAGCCGTAAATGCCGACTTGGTCGTATTGCCCGAACTGCATCTGGGGCCGTATTTTTGCCAAAATGAAGATTACAATAACTATGCTCTCGCCCAGCCTATTCCCGGCCCCACCACTGGAATTCTGTCGGGTGTAGCTAGAGAACTCGGCATCGTTATTGTATCGACCATTTTCGAAAAACGGGCGCCGGGGCTTTATCACAATACCGCCGTTGTTTTTGACAAGGATGGCAGTATCGCCGGTAAGTACCGAAAAATGCATATCCCCGACGATCCGGGCTTTTATGAAAAATATTATTTCACACCCGGCGATTTGGGTTTTAAGCCCATCGAAACCTCTATCGGCAAACTGGGCGTCTTGGTTTGTTGGGACCAATGGTATCCCGAAGGCGCCAGGTTGATGGCTTTGGCCGGTGCCGACATGTTGATTTACCCGACCGCAATAGGCTGGGACCCGGAAGATACGCCAGCCGAGCAACAACGCCAGCTGGATGCCTGGATTACCATTCAGCGCGCCCATGCTGTCGCCAACGGCATTCCGGTCATTGCCTGCAACCGCATCGGCTTTGAGCAAGCGCCGAATTCGACTACAGGTACTGGAATTAACTTCTGGGGCAATAGCTTTATAGCCGGGCCGCAAGGGGAAATCCTGAGCAGCGCCAATGATTCGGAAACAAAGGTCCTCAGCTGCACAATTGATAGGGCTAGGTCTGAACGGGTCAGGCAAGTCTGGCCATTTTTGCGCGACCGCCGGATTGATGAGTATGCCGATTTAACCAAGCGTTTTATCGATTGATATAAACCAGGGAATCTATCGTTGAGACACTAATGAATCAGTCAGACAACTCGGATGTTTTTCATCAAATACACATTGATGTCGCGCGTAATGCAACGGACGATTTCAATTTGTTTCACGATAGAAACCGGTGGGGGCGTATCAACCGCAACCCGTTCAACGGCCCGATTGCGCTCGGCTTTCAAGTAGAATCGTTGCTCGAACACAAGGTTTTTCTTCATCGTAAATCACATAATGAAAACAAGTTGATAGAAGATAACAACCTGCGTTTTAGCAACTACCAGTTTTCTTTTGTTAACGCGGTCAAGCCCGGACAAACGATATCGGTCGACATAAAAAAGTCGCAATTTACAGAAGAGCCCGAGACGACTCTCAGCAACAGGATTACGGTTAAATCGGGCGGTGCCTTGGCCTTGCTGGGTTACAAGAAAGAGTCCAAGTTTGCTTTATTTCTGACCAATCCGGATATTCCGCAATTTGGCGCCCTCAACCAGCACCCTGATCGGTCTTTTATATCCGGCAGCAGTTTTTTTTTGAAACGAAAATACATCACCATCAGTAATGCAAAAAATTTTTTGTGCGGATCATTGGTAGATCAGGATGCTTTTTTCGACCCCTTCAAAAATAAAGCGGTGTTCCCTGAAATATTTCCGTGCAGCCTGATATCCAGCGCATTGCTGGAAAAAGCGGTTATAGAAAAGCATGATTTCGAGCGCAATCCGTTGGTGTATATGTCCCATAAAATCAGCATTGATCGCAGTTACCTTGCTCAGCTAAAATCCGGTGACGCGCTGTATATAATAATCAGGCAGATACCCGCAGAATCGAAAAAAGAAGGCATCGGCCACGCCATAGACTCACCCTATCACTATGAGTGTTACGGCCTGATGGAAGATAAAACCATTCTTTACCGAGCCTTGATCTCTCTCGCGCCTCTGGAACAAATACTGAACTCAGTTAAGAAATAAGCCATGCACGAATTAAAATATTTAATCGGCTATTCTGAAAACGTAACCAGCCAGGTGCGCTTGCTGATCAGCAAAGATAAACTGGGCGAGACGCTGCTGAAAAAATACCCGGCTCCCCATACGATCAGGACGGATAAGGCGCTTTATGCTTATACCGTTGATATGAAGAATGCTTTGCTCAAACAATCCCAACCGCTTAGCAAGGTGATTTACGATGACAAGATTAAAGATCTCCATCATGCCTTAGGCTTACATACCTTTATCTCCAGAGTTCAAGGCAGCAAACACAAGGCAAAAAACGAAATCCGGGTAGCTTCGCTATTCAAAAATGTGCCGCTGGAATTTTTAAGGATGATCGTCGTGCACGAACTGGCGCATTTGAAGGAGAAAGATCATAACAAGGCGTTTTACAAGCTGTGCGAATACATGGAGCCGTCTTATCACCAGCTCGAGCTGGATATGAGACTGTATCTGACGCATATGGATTTATTCGGCAAGCTCTACTGATGAACTGGCAAACCATTGTTCAACAGATTGAATCGGCAACCCGGCAGCCTTTCAGGTTGGCCAAGGCCCAGCCGCTGTCTGGCGGCGATATTAATGCGGCTTACCGGTTACAGGCTGAAAATGTAAGTTTTTTCGTCAAGCTGAACACGCCTGACCGGCTTACAATGTTCGAGGCCGAAGCCGCAGGCTTGCAAGCCTTGATACAAACTCAGGCCATCCGCGTACCAAAGTTTATTGCTTGCGGCCAAACACCTGACCATGCTTTTTTGGTACTTGAATATATCGACTTACATCGACTGAATAGCCGTTCAGAACAGCTGCTGGGCCAACAACTGGCACAACTGCATCTGCAAAAACAGGCTTATTTCGGTTGGCACAGCGATAACACCATCGGCAGTACTGTACAAGTCAACGGCCACTATCACGACTGGATAAAATTCTGGCAACAGCAGCGCCTGGGACACCAATTAACGCTGGCTGCTGCAAAAGGCTATAGCGGTCGCTTGCAAACGCTGGGCGACAAGCTCTGCTCGAATTTAAATCCGTTTTTTTCCGGATATCAGCCGCAGCCGGCTTTGCTGCATGGCGATTTATGGGGCGGTAATGTTGCAGCAGATGAACAGGGCAATCCGGTCATTTACGATCCGGCTTGCTACTTTGGCGACCGGGAAACGGATCTGGCGATGACCGAACTATTCGGAGGCTTCAGCCCAGCGTTTTATCAAGCCTATCAAGACGCTTATCCGCTAGCGCCGGGCTATGCGCGCAGGAAAACGCTGTACAACTTATACCATATACTCAACCATCTGAACCTGTTCGGGCAAAGCTATCTGCATCAGGCAGAAAATATGCTCGATAAGTTATTAGCTGATATATAAAGTGCCGCATAATTAGGTCCTGCCGGTAAATCAGCCCCTACCTGACAAGCCGCACAAAGGCATTCCCTTTCAACAAACACATACCCACGAGGAAACGCTCATGGCCGACATAAAGTCCCCAACCGTTTTAAACCCAGGCGTATTGATCCCAGTCAATCCCGCTATTGAAAGTTACATGCATGGTTTGCTGCATAACACAGACCATCCGGTGTTGGCAGAAATGGAAGCGCTCGCGCAGAAAAACAACTTTCCGATCATTGGCCGCCTGGTGGGAGTATTCATTGAAGCGCAGGCCAAAATGATCAATGCCGAACGAGTGTTTGAGTTTGGCAGCGGCTACGGATATTCAGCCTATTGGTTTGCCAGAGCGGTTGGCCCCAACGGCCGGGTGATCTGCACCGATGCCGACTTTCTTAATCAGGAGAAAGCCGAGCAATACCTTGGCGCTGCCGGCTTGTGGGATCGGATCGATTTTCGGGCAGGCATGGCTCAAGATGTTTTTGCCCAAACTGAGGGGCTATTCGACATCTGCTATAACGACGTCGACAAAGGCGATTACCCTGCAATTTGGCTTATGGCCAAAGACAGGATTCGTCCCGGCGGCCTTTATATTGCCGATAATGTGCTTTGGCGCGGCCGGGTTGCGGTAGAAAACCCCAGCGATATTTTCCCCGGCTGGACTGAGGCAATTATTGAACACAATGAACTTATTTTTAATGATCCTGAGTTTGACACCTTCATCAATCCGACTCGTGATGGCGTGATCGTTGCCAGAAGAAAGACAGCCTAAAAAAAGATACTTCTTCTTCATAAATAGCATTATGCTATTGCTTTAAATCAATGAGTCATGAGGACTTACTATGCCCTATACCAAAGAGATAGTCGAAGAACTGAACATTCTTGTTCGCTACAATTTGTCCACCACTCAGGAAGGAATCAAGGTTCATAAAACAGCGTCACCGGAAACTATAGCAGCTACGCATCGGCTATTCAAAAAAGGTCTGGTAACACAGGAAGATGGCGGCTATTTGACAAATCTTGGTATTGAAACCGCAAAACAAGCACAAACAGTTCTGGATATACTCACGCCGGCTTAAAAAATCCCGTTACGGTTATAAAAAAACCGTAAGCAATAAAAAAGGCTTAACGAGGTAATCGTTAAGCCTTTTTGTTGTGCGATTATAACTTATGCGGCAAGTTCAACCGCCGCTTTCAATTTTTTCATCGCGTTTTGTTCCAATTGCCTGATCCTTTCGGCAGAGACATTGTAACGTTCGGCAAGTTCATGCAATGTCGCTTTTTTGTCCATCAACCAGCGGCTTGACAGGATATCCAAACTGCGTTCATCCAACTCCGCCATCGCATCGGCCAACAAATCCTGCTCATGGCCTTCCCAATCTGAGTTCTCAAGCAATACAGCAGGGTCGACACCGTGTTGATAAAGATAGCTGGCTGGGGCGACATAACTTTCTTCGCTTGCTTCATCGACCGGCATATCAAATGACATGTCCCGGCTGCCCAGGCGCTTTTCCATTTCGTAAACAGCACTGACATCGACATCAAGGTCTTTGGCAATCGCTACCGCCTCGTCATTGGATAACCAGCCTAAATCGTGTTTGGATTTACGCAAGTTAAAAAACAGTTTGCGCTGCGCCTTAGTGGTGGCAATTTTTACAATGCCCCAATTCTTAATCACATACTCGTGAATCTCGGCTTTAATCCAGTGCACGGCAAAAGAAACCAAACGTACACCTATGTCGGGATCAAAACGTTTAACGGCTTTCATCAAGCCGATATTGCCTTCCTGAATAATATCCGGCATAGACAAGCCATATCCGCTGTACCCTCTGGCAACGTGAACCACAAAGCGTAAATTGGTCATAACCAGCTCACGCGCGGCTTCCAAATCGCCGTTGTCTCTAAATCTTAAGGCTAACTCTCGTTCCTGCTCTACTGTCAATTTAGGCATTTGCCTAACAACATTCAGATAAGAATCAAATGTTCCGACCGATAAATTAATAGGTAAAGCTAATGCGTTACTCATTGAGACTCCTATGTAAAAAACATTTTTTTGAATTCTAGCACTCTGAACGAAAGAGTGCTAATAATTTTCTACTCGGGTTTTAATTGTCTCAGTTGGAAATGAAGCACAATCCATGAACCCACTATGCCCAGCACAGATGAGATGAATAATAATGCTAAGGTTTCAGTAAAGCCAAGGAACAGCACATGGAATGTATCGTCATAAAGCCCGGAAAGCTTTTCGATGGGGTATTTTAAAATCAGCATGATGATTGTAACGATAAACCATGCTGTCACGCCGGAAAAAAAGCCAATCCAAAAGCCACTATACAAAAACGGCCTGTGAATAAAACCGTTGGTCGCACCCACCAGTTTTGCGATCACGACTTCATCGCGACGGGTATGCAATTCCAGGCGTATGGTATTGGCCGTAATAAACAGTACTCCGGCCCCCAGTAACAAACTCAATAAGATAACGCCACACCGCGCCACTTCCATAATAGACTGTAAGCGCTTAACCCACTGCATATCCATCTGGGCAAAATCAACCTCTGCCGAACGCTTAAAATCATCAAGCATAACCTCAAGCGCCTGCTCATTTTCCAATGAGTTCTTGGGCAACACCTGAATGACAATCGGTAGCGGGTTTTTTTCCAAGGTCTTTACCGCTTCGCCGAATCCGCTGTGTTCCTTAAACTCCGCCAGCGCCTGCTCCTTGGTGATCAATTTAACTTCCTGAATGTCGGGATTTTGCCTAATAGTGTCTGCGAACTTGTTGGCCCTTGCTTCTGAAATTTCGTCTTTCAAAAACAAAGAGATTTGATTGCTGGCTTCCAAATTGCCCGCTAGCTGCTGAAGGTTAGCTACCAGAATATAAAAGCCGCTGGACAGTGCGATCGCAATCGCCAAAACAACGATTGTCATTGCCGAAGAGAATCGGGACGCGATTAATCGGCCAAGACTTGAAAACAAGGCATGCGCGTGAAGATTCCGATAAGCATGAAATTTATCGACCAGATTACCACCGGAAATTTTAGTTTGCCAGCGCGGCTCCTGTTTAACTGATTTAACCGGCTTTTTCTTGACGTATTTCATAATTTAACTCGCAACCAATTGGCCATGATCCAGCTTTAGGATCCGATGATTCATTTGGTTAATCAACGAAATATCATGGGATGCAATCAATATGGTGACGCCAACTTGCTGGAACTGTTCAAATAAATGCATGATTTCAGCAGACAGCTCCGGATCAAGATTTCCGGTCGGCTCGTCAGCCAAAATCATCGGCGGCTTATTCACTACCGCCCGTGCAATTCCGACCCGTTGCTGCTCGCCGCCGGATAAGACAACCGGATATTTCCTTTCCTTGCCTAATAAGCCGACTTTATCCAATGAGGCTCTGACCCTGCGCGAAACTTCATGGTGTCCATAACCCGCTATCACTAACGGCAACGCTACATTATCGAAAACTGTCCTGTCCTGCAGCAGTTTGTAATCCTGAAAGATCAACCCCACTTTCCTGCGTATAAAAGGAACCTGTCTATCCTTGGCCAGGCTCAGGTCTTGTCCATCCAATAAAACCTGTCCACGGCTGCAACGCTCGATCAGTGCAATCAATTTCAATAATGTGCTTTTTCCAGCCCCTGAATGCCCTGTCAGAAAAGCCATTTCACCGCGTTGCAAATGAAAACTGACATTACGCAGTACGTCGCCGGCTCCGATATACCTCATACTGACATTATCAAACTTTAACATAAGCTTCTTTAGTCTTTAACAAACAATGCATTAACAAAAGCATCCGCATCGAAGTCTTGCAGATCATTAATACCTTCGCCTATTCCTATAAAACGAATAGGAATTCCAAACTGTTTAGCCAACGCAAAAATAACACCGCCTTTTGCCGTGCCGTCAAGTTTAGTCAGTGCCAAACCTGTCAATTCCACCGTTTCATTAAACAGCTTTGCTTGCGATAAGGCATTTTGTCCGGTACCGGCATCCAATACCAGCAGCACTTCATGAGGCGCCGTTTCATCCAGCCTGCTGATAATCCGTTTTACTTTTTTCAATTCGTCCATCAGGTTGGATTTTGTCTGCAGACGCCCGGCCGTATCGGCAATCAGAACATCTATGTGTTTTGCCTGAGCAGATTGTACTGCGTCATAAATAACGGATGCCGAATCAGCCCCGGTATGCTGTGCGACGACATGAATATTGTTACGTTCACCCCAGGTTTGTAATTGCTCGACAGCTGCGGCTCTGAACGTATCCCCGGCAGCTAACATCACGCTATGGCCTTGTGCCTGCAAGCGGTTGGCCAATTTACCGATGGTTGTGGTTTTACCCGCGCCATTAACGCCAACAACCAGAATCACAAACGGTTTATCCTGTTTTGGAATGTGTAGATTCTTGCTGCATGGTCTGAGCATGCTCAGCAGTTCCTGCTTCAAGGCGGCTGTTAACGCTTCGCCGTCATTAAGCTGGTGGCGTTCGACACTTTCAGTCAGACGCTTGATTATCTCGGTGGTCGCTTCAACGCCTATATCAGCCATTAACAAACTGGCTTCAATTTCCTCCAGCAAATCCCTGTCAATTTCTTGCCGCCCGATGGGGATATGTGCCAAAACGCCGCTAAGCCCGGAACGGGTCCGCTTTAACTGTGTTTTAAGACGTAAATATAACGACTCGGGTTCCGTTACTTGATAAGCTTCTTCCGCTGGAAGGGCAACTACGCCTTTCCGTGGCGGCTCAACTTCTACAGGACGCTTTAGCTCTTCGACATAACCGTATCGACTGTAATAGCTGATAGCAATCACCGGCAACATCAACAGTGCGGCAAATGCATTATGAGCTACTGCTACCCACAAAGGCCCGCCAAGCTTGATACCGACGATGCCCATCCCGATCTCTACCAATAGCAACGCGCTCAACCATAGGCCGGCTCTTTTTACCGGTTTTGAATGATGCGCCGATGTTGCAGTCAACATCAATAGGGTGAGCACGACAAAAGAAACCAGCGCTCCAGCCCTGTGCAACCAGTTTGCAGCAACCTGCGCATCGAATGCGATGACGCCGGTATAACCCGTTTTTAACCCGTTAAAAAAGTCCAAAGCCGTTCGATAATCGGCTTGGGGCCACCATGAGCCATTGCATTGAGGAAAGCCAGAGCAGGCTAGGGCTGCATTGTTAGCGCTAACCCAGCCGCCCAAAACTATCTCTAAAAATAAAACTCCCATTGCAAAACGGGAAAATACAACCAAACCATTGCTGCGCGCAGCTAATGCCGAAAGTCCTGGTTTAACTCGTAGATACAGCCAAAACAACAACCAGAGAGTCACCATTCCCAGCAGCAAATGCCCGGTTACAACAATAGGCATCGCATGCAGTTCCACGATCCACATGTCTAAAAGCGCCTGCAAGGCTACCAAAAACACCAGCCCCAATGCAGCCGTAACAACTGCCAGGCGATTTTGTTGTTGACGCCATGAAAACAACGCCAACAGCAAGACCATCACGCCCAGAGTAGCCGTCAGATAACGGTGGCTCATCTCCTTCAAAGCTTTTTCAATATCAGGCGTTTGTCCGGGAAACGCCTCCGCCGCCCGCGCCATAAAATCAGCTTGTTCGCTTACAATCGCCTGCCCATAGCAGCCGGGCCAATCAGGACAGCCCAGCCCTGCTCCGGACAACCGGACATATGCCTCTACTACGATAACTATTAAAGCTAAGACAACGCTAAAGAGAGTTATTTTTCTAAACATTTTATTTTCCACTATCCGATTTGTGAGATTCGTAAAAGATGCATAAGATCGCTTTTTACATCGTAAGGATCGAAACCCGGCTCATACTGCATCATTAAATTACCCAACGGATCCATTAACAGCAGCATCCCATCAGGTATATTACCTTGCCTGAGTAAAGAAAGTTTCTTTATCAGTGCGTCATTGGGCTTAACTTTTAACAAGGTCTGGTCGTCTTGCCACCATTTGCTTGCAGTTTCCGGCGCAACATCTTTTAAGACCATCACGGCTCGACGCGTACGAGTCAGCTCCTTATTTAACATTAGCCGAATTTGCTTGGTTTTATGAATAGCCTCAACACAAGACTCATTACAATCGTCATTGGGGATGACGTTTACCAGTAGCCAGTGTCCGGTAAGCTCCGTCATGTTATCAGCTGAAAACTGGTCGAAACCGGCTAGATCGCTACGCTCGGTTGTCAATGGCGGGGTTATTAACTGGCCATTATTGGTTTGTCCATTCAAGAGCCGTGGGTTTTCTTTTAATCCCCAAGCGATCAAAAATGGAATAATAGACATCGCAAAAATAGCCAGAATTAATAGATGATTTTTACTCTTTTGATTATGCATTGTTCTTTTTAAAGCTGTACCAAATAAATAGTATCGTTAGTGTTAATGCCAATGCAAACCACTGAATTGCATAGGCTGTGTGCTGTTCGGGCTGCATAATGGTCGCTGTATGCCATTCCCGCTTAAATCCATCAGGCAGCTCTTTAGCAAGCTCAACCTGGAATTGAAATAATGGGTAGCCTAGTTTTTTAGCTAATACATTGCTATCAACCACCTGAACTATCGATGGCCAACCCTCGGTTGGAATTTCTGATCCCTCTAATTTTATACCAACGCTTGGAAAATTATTAATCCGTCCGGTAATAACGGCTTCCGCCTTATTAATCTGCAAATCAGGTAGAATCGACCTGTCCTGATTTAACGGAATCCAGCCCCTGTTTACCAGAACAGCCTTGTTTTCTCCGGTCAATATAAAGGGTGTCAAGACAAAATAACCCGCTTTCCCGTCGCTGATTTGGTTATCTACTAAGAACTGATGCGCTACATCATAGCGCCCTGCAACTTCGACATTTCTGTACCTCAGCGCTTCAGTATTGTTTTCAACAGCTGCCGTCAAATGCAGAGTCTCAGTTGCGGCCGCATGCTCCTGTGCTTTAAGAAATGCCCGTTTCTGTTCTGAGCGATCTAATTGCCATATGCCCAGCGAAATCAACACCGGTAAAACGCATAAATAAACTAAGGTGGGGATGAGTTTAAACTTCATTGACAAGTATCCTGGAAATTATGCTTTTTTCTTTGTCCTATTGGCACAGGCAGTTAAATAGCCGAGAATACAAAAACCTTATTCATCAATGAACATAACTATACTCATGATTATAAAAAGCATCGTTATTATCGCCTTTATTCTGATAATTATCAGCCTGGGCTCAGCATTATTCCATCTGATTAAAAACAAGCCTCAGGAACAATCCGAAAAAACAGTCAAGGCACTGACTTTTCGGATTACCCTTTCAATCATACTATTTATTTTCATTTTTATAGCCCTTGCAACCGGCATGTTCACACCTCACGGCCTGGGTACTCGAGTGCATCAAGCGCCAGTGGCTCCTGCCAAATAAAAGCGGCTCAACCATTGTGACAAAAAAAAAGCGCTGTCTGTTAGGCAGCGCTTTTTGTGGTATGGCAGTTCAAATTAAATTACATAAACAAATATAAATAAGCCTAACCATACTACGTCAACAAAGTGCCAATACCAAGCTGCTGCTTCGAAAGCAAAATGATTTTCCGGTTTGAAGTGCCCTTTCCAGCTACGAAACAGCACAACGCTCAGGATAATAGCACCTACACAAACGTGAAAACCATGAAAGCCAGTCAACATGAAAAAGGTCGAACCATAAATGCCTGAACCAAGTGTTAAACCCATTTCAGTATAAGCTTCATGATATTCAAATGCCTGAAATGACACAAACAACAGCCCCAAGCCTACAGTAGCCGCCAACCCTTTAATTAACTGTTCGCGGTTTTTTGCAAGCAAGCCATGATGAGCCCAAGTACAAGTCACGCCGCTGGTCAACAATATCAAGGTGTTCAGAAAAGGCAATCCCCATGCTCCCATCGGCTCATATTCGCCGCCGACTTTACCTGGGCCATTGGTTGGCCAGACTGCTTCAAAAGAAGGCCACAATAACTCTTTAGTTGCGGCTCCAGTGCCTTCGCCGCCCAACCATGGCACCGATAGATTACGCGTGTACCAAAGTGTTCCGAAGAACACCGCGAAAAACATGATTTCCGAAAAGATGAACCACATCATACCCATACGATAGGAAATACCTACCTGGGTACTGTACATGCCTGATTCACTTTCCCCGGCCTGTAATGTGAACCATCCGGCAAGCATAACAATAAATATAGCTAGCCCCAATAACATCCAAGCCGAACCGGCTGCCGAACCATTTAAATAATTTGCAAATCCAGCCAGCATCATCACCAAACCAGCAGTTCCAACGACTGGCCAAGTTGCTTTATGCGGAATGTAATACTCGTTAGTTGTAGACATGACCTTCCTCTCTCATTTCACTGATGTTTCAGTATTATCAAAAAATGTATATGCGAGTGTAATTGTTTTATATTCCTTGGGAATTTCAGGGTTAACAACAAAGCGCACCGGCATGGTCCTGCCTTCCCGCGCTTTAAAAGTTTGTTCTGAAAAACAGAAACACTCTGTTTTCTTAAAAAATTCAGCTACTAATCCGGGTGAAATGCTTGGAATTGCCCGGGCAACCATTACCTTATCGGTCTTATTTTCCGCATAAAAATTCACCGTATAATATTCGCCAGGGTGGACTTTTATTTTTTTTACTTCTGAACGAAACACCATCGGCGTTGTCTCATTCAGCGCAGTCATAAATTCTACGGTGATTTCCCTGCTCTTATCAACTTCGTAGCCAACTTCCTTTATTGCAGACGATTCAACTTTTCCATTGAGCCCTGTTATGTCACATAAAACATCGTAAAGCGGAACCAGAGCATAGCCAAAACCAAACATTCCCAATACAACAAACACCAATATTCGAACTAACTTGGTGTTTTTCTGAGTAACGCTTTCTTTCATTGAGAAACTGCTCTTATCACTGCAAAAACATAAATAGCGATAGCAACTGCAACCAGAATCACTGCCGTCAAAATATTCTTTTGTTTGGTATTCATCATTTCACCTGATACGTTATCCATGCAGGCTGCTTTTTGAAAGCAACCTGCGTGCAACACCTTAGATATGTTCAGTAGGTATAACTGTAGGTGGAGTAGTAAAAGAGTGATATGGAGGTGGGGAAGGCAAAGTCCACTCCAAGCTATGCTTGGCAGCATCTTCCCACACTTCACCAGTTACTTTTTCGCCAGTTCCGCCTCTGATTGTATCGATAACGATGTACAGGAACAGCAATTGGCTGGCGCCGAATATAAAGCCGCCAATACTTGAAATCATGTTCCAATCCGCAAATTGCACGGCATAGTCTGGAATTCTGCGCGGCATCCCGGCAAGCCCCAAGAAATGCTGAGGGAAGAACAGGATATTGACTGAGATAACAGACAACCAGAAGTGTAACCGGCCAATTCTTTCATCATACATATGGCCAGTCCATTTAGGCAGCCAGAAGTAACCCGCAGCCATCAAGATAAAAACAGAAGCCGGAACCAGTGTGTAATGAAAATGCGCCACGATGAAATAAGTGTCGTGGTACTGAAAATCAACAGGTGCAACAGACATCATCAAACCGGTGAAACCGCCCATCGTAAATAAAACGACGAAAGCAATGCTAAAGAGCATAGGTGTTTCAAAAGTCATCGAGCCTTTCCACATAGTCGCAGTCCAGTTAAAAACTTTAACCCCGGTAGGGATTGCAATTAACATGGTTGCGTACATGAAATACAGTTCGCCCGCTATAGGCATGCCCACTGTAAACATGTGGTGAGCCCAAACGATAAATGACAAGAACGCAATTGCAGCAGTAGCATGAACCATTGAGCTATAGCCGAACAAAGGCTTGCGAGCAAATACTGGAATGATGGTAGAAGCCACGCCAAAAGTAGGCAAAATCATTACATAAACTTCGGGATGCCCAAAAAACCAGAAAATGTGCTGATAAAGAACCGGATCACCGCCACCAGCCGCATCAAAGAAGCTGGTATTGAAGAATTTGTCTGTCAGTAACATAGTCACCGCACCCGCAAAAACAGGCATGATTGCGATTAACAAGAACGCTGTAATCAACCAAGTCCAGACAAACATCGGCATTTTCATTAAAGTCATGCCGGGAGCACGCATATTGAAAATAGTAGCAATGATATTAATCGCACCCATGATTGACGAAATACCCAGCAAATGCACTGAGAAAATCGCAAAAGGCAGTGCCTTACCGGTTTGCAATACTAATGGCGGGTACAAAGTCCAGCCACTAGCAGGCGCGCCACCTTCCATGAACAAGGTGCTAGCCAGCAATAAAACACCGGCAACCAATAACCAGAAACTCATGTTATTCATACGCGGCAATGCCATATCCGGTGCGCCAATCATCATTGGAATCATCCAGTTGGCTAGGCCGACGAATGCCGGCATAACCGCACCAAACACCATAACCAGAGCATGCATAGTGGTCATTGAGTTAAAGAACTGGGGATTAACAAATTGCATACCCGGCTCAAATAACTCGGCACGAATAATCATCGCCATTGTGCCGCCAACAAAAAACATCGCCAGAGCAAACAGCAAATACAACGTGCCGATATCTTTATGATTGGTGGTGATAACCCATCTTAAGAGCCCCTTAGCAGGACCATGATCGTGATGATCATCATGTTCAGCGACTACAGCAGACATATTTTATACCTCTTGAATACATAAAAAAGATTAGATCGATAAGAATGCAATGACTTATTCATTTTTATCTGCCACCGGTGTTCCTGATTGCAGAGCCTGAATAGCGGAAGGCTGAATAGAATCTCCTACCGAATTACCCAGACCATTACGGGTATATGTAACGACTGCAGCAAAATCAACTGCACTTAACATTTTACCAAAGGCCGGCATCATGCCTTTTCCTTCCGAGACTAGCTTAACTTGGGCATTAATATCGCCAGTTACCACTGGACTTCCCTTTATCGCTGGGAAAGTACCTGGCAACCCCGCACCGTCCGGCATATGGCAGGATGCGCAACTAGTCTCATAAACCGATTTACCTTTTGCAGCCAGTTCTTCTTTAGTCCACTCTTTGCCAACCGAGCCTGCTTCAGCAGCCACAGCCGCTTTTTGCTGCTCTACCCAGGCATTATATTCAGGTTCGTTCATTGCAATCACAACGATCGGCATAAATCCGTGGTCTTTACCACAAAGCTCGGTACATTGCCCACGATAAGTACCCGGTTCTTCAACATAAGTCCACGCTTCGTTGATGAAACCCGGATTAGTATCCTTTTTCCAACCAAGATCCGGCACCCACCATGAATGGATCACGTCCGCCGAAGTAAATACAAAACGAATTTTCTTTTTAGTTGGAATAACTAACGGTTTATCAACATTCAACAAGTAGTTAGGAACTGATCGAGGATCTAAACCAGAACCAACTTGGCGTACTTTATTGCTGGCTTCATCCAGGCTGCTGAAAAAGTGAATCCCATTATCAAGATAGTCATATTCCCATTTCCATTGATGCCCGGTTACCTTAATGGACATCTCGGATTCTTGCACATCGTCCAGCTCTATCATGGCTTTCGTAGCTGGAATAGCCATGCCAATCAAAATCAAGGTCGGAATAATAGTCCAAATAATTTCGACCATTGTATTTTCATGAAACTGCTCCGCTTTATGTCCTCTTGATTTACGATGATGGTAAATCGAGTAAAACATAGTCCCGAACACAGCGATGCCTATGAATATACAAATCCATAGAACCAGCATGTGCAGGTCATAAATGTCATTACTGACCTTTGTGACCCCTTCCATTAAATTGAGCGTGTATGCCGCCTGCGCTGTCCCTAGGCCCAAAGCCATTAAGATCAGACCTGCGAACAGTTGCTTTGTTTTCTTCACGGAGCAGCCTCCTCGTTAGTAGTTATAAACTCTTGTATGCGTCATATTGTTTCGTAACTTCAGGACGTGCCAAGATCGGCGCTATTCCATTCCCATGTTACGTAATAATTATCACAAATAATCTTTCAGATTTTAACCGATGAAGGCAATCTACACCAGCTGTCCTTTACTTGATATTCTTTGACGAAATAAAAAGGCTTGTGAATCAATGCGACTCACAAGCCTTTAGGTTTTAATTTTTAAACAGGCTTAGCTGTTCAACGCATCCGCATAAGCCATATCAAAGTTAGGAATGTGGCTGTCTAACCAGCCCTTAACCAACTGACCAACGCTTTCATCAACTTCCGCCTCACCGGCATGAAATTTTGCTTGCAAACTGCCGCAAATGCCTATCAAAGCTTCATGCTCCTCCTTATGCCGCTCATAACCGGCATAACCTTTTGCCAACATTTCCCGTTCTTCATGCGCAAAATGGTCAACGACATACGAAATCAAATCGTCTAATTGCACACCTATTGCTGAACGCTCTGCCCTGCCCGTCGCCAAATCATACAGCTTGTTAAGCTTATCAAACAGAATCTTATGCTCACCATCTGCAAAGCCAACATTTGTGCCGTACTGACCAGCTGTCCAAGTAATTAAAGCCATAACGTCTCTCCTGATATTTTTGATATAAGTTATTTACCACACAAACATTATGGATTATATATGCATTCAAATCCATATTTTTGTTTTCCTTATAAATCAATATCTTGACTCTATTTTTTTATTTATTTCAAAAAAACAGCGATATATCAGAACATTCTTTACGTTAGTGCAATTTTGCCAAAAAAGAAGGATCAATTCGACATCCGCCAATTTCCGGACGATCCAACAGATCCTGCTCGAAATCCCGGTAGGTGGAGAGCTGAAACGCAATGCGCGTAATCTTGCCGCCAGAGAATTCAAATTCCATCGCACCGCCTTTAGCACGCGGACTGCCTTCTTTAGTAATGAACAATAAAATTCCCGCATTACCTGTAGATTTTCCGAAACTATCAGGAACAGGCCGCGCACAACTTAGCTCGTTTATTAACAACCCTGAAAAAACTTGTGCCAATTGACGGGCACTGACAACAATTCCTTCTCCAGGAATAGCCGCAGGCACGCTTCCAGCAACCGGACCAACCGGCGCATCCGCAGGAACCGGCGCGGCGGGAGCAGGAGGAATCAACAATAATTCCAAGCCAAAATCACCTAAATGATTTTGCAGCAATACACTACCGTCGCCGTTTTTGGCCGTGCTTATCAGAGGAAACAACTGGTGCTCCATTTCCGCCTTGTTCGGATTATTCAACACTGCAACCAATTGCCTCTCAATCGACTTAAGCGGTGTAAACAACTGCTCTTTTTTGTGGCTGGCCTCGCCCATCTGGTCCCAGTCGGACTGCGTATTAACCGGCAAGCCCATCGATTTCATAACCACGTAATCATCGGCCGCAAGGCAATTGCCAAAATTTTTACTGCGATAACTTTCTATGACCTTAGGCCGCATTTCTTCACTCAGCGTCCTTTGCCGAGTAATATTGTAGTTATGCCAATCTCCATTTTTAGCCAGGAAATAGTAAATCACCGCATTACGATCAAATTTATTAAAGCCTAAATCTTTCATTACCAGCTTCAATTTCCGGCAATTGCCTTCCACCTCCTGGTAATTATTCCAGTCAGGCTTTAAATTCGGTTTTGCCGGGTGTTTCGATTGCTCAATCAGTTGCTGAAGATTTATTTCCCCTGCCGCTGATTTTATTGGCGAGTAACCTATTTCTTCGAACGACATATCGCGTGCATCGGGGACGCCGTCAGCCGTTGTTTTTAATAACAAAGAAGGCACAATTTCCGGATAAATCTTCAGTTCCCCCAACTGCTTGGTGTCTGAACCAAGCAGATTGAATCCGCCTTCCGCCACATCAAAAACCTTAAATGTCGTCTGATTAAGCATCCCAGTCTTACCTGAATAAGTCGTGGCTGCCGGCAGCGAATGCGACTCCGAACTATGCTTGGCCGACTGCTGAGGCGCCGATGCTGGCGCGGCTTGCTGACTACTCTTGACCCATTGTCCGGCAGCCTGTCCAATAATGGCAACTCCCATACCAACACCGGTTAATGCCAGCAAATTACTGGCAGCGCTCACATCGCCAACCAGACTCGACACATCCACATCGCTATTCGCATTAGTGTAAAAGTTATAATCGACCATAGTTTCCTTGCCCGAATCCAGGCGTATCCATGGAGTCAGGTAAAGCTTTTTGGTATCGAAGGTAAAGTTGCATTTGCCTGTCGTCGCCTGATATAAAAAGCCAGTAGCCTCACGGCTGAACTTAAGAGCTTCGTTACGCACGTTATAAATAAGAGCCGCCGATAAATCACCCTTTTCATAGGATGGCGTCATATTTGCGCAGCCGTTTTTTAAAACATTGTCCCCTTTAAAATCAAACTCCGAAATTAACCGCACATAATAATCATCGCCATCAATAGATTGAAAACCTTGTAAGGGTTGAAACTGGTTCGCCTGCGTTGATGGATGGTCAACCACAATTTGGCGGGTTGTTGAGCATCCGGACAACAACGTACCGGCAATTAAAAGTAGTTTTACTGATGAGATATAGCGAATTGACATGCATTAACCTTGTGCCGTAATAAATTAAACGGCTAATTTAATTGCGAAAAAAGAAAAATAATAGGACTTTCTCGAAGACTTTGTCATGTTTTATTTTACCAAGCTATCTGTGACGGCATTCGGCAACGGCTCAGTTCGCCGCCTAATTCGCCTGCTTTTGAAGCACTATTTTCCGTGTTCATACACCCTTGGCAATAGGCCGTTATATTTTGACTTTTTCAGAGAGAAATTTGAAATCGGGAGCTTTTCTGTAAGGTAACACGCCCAGCAAAGGCACACCCAAAGCATTTGTTAGGGTCAGTATATTCTCGTCTCTGCTTAACAATTCCGGGTCGGTACAGGCCGCAATCCATCCCGCGCAGGTTATGCCCGACTGCATTATCGCCTGATAAGTCAATTTAGCATGATTGATGCAACCCAGCCTGATCGCGACAACCATTATGACCGGCAGGCCTAGGGCCGTTGCCAAATCGCTATTATCTTCACGTTCGTTTAATGGGCTATACCAGCCTCCCGCGCCTTCAACAACTACAATGTCAGCCAGAGTCTTCAATTGCTCAAATTTGGCAACCAGCAGATCCAATTTGGCCGGATTGTTTACACCGGCAATATGGGGCGAGACCGGCAATTCGTAGGCATACGGATTAATCACGTCGTAATCAACCGGCAATGAAGCGTTTTCCTGTATCAATAGCGCATCTTCATTTCTCAGCTGCCCGTCCTGCATTAAGCAACCGGCGGCAACGGGCTTCATGCCTACAACTGATTTCCCCTGACTTTTAAGGTAACGCATCAGCGCAACCGTCGCCCAGGTTTTGCCGACGTTGGTGTCGGTACCTGTTATAAAGTATCCCTTTTCCATTAGCTTGCTGAAACCATGATAACCTCAAAGGTCGCGGGAATCCGGTCACCGGAGCGATGTTTCTGATAAGCCGCAATCATGCGCTGCATCTGCGTTTTGGTCGTAATGCTTTTGTTGCGCCCGGCAATCACGTTATGTGCGCCGATCTGTTTTAGCTCCTTCATCAAATCCAAAACCGAGCCATAGCTTGATATATATAGCTTGGTTTCAATTTTTATCTCGGTATATCCCGCCAGCTGAAGAAAACGGATCAACTGCTGCTCGCTGTAAAATTCATTAACATGGTTATAACCGTCAACTTCCGCCCATGCGCTTTTTAATTCCTGTAGCGTTTGCGGCCCGAATGTCGAAAAAACCAATCGCCCGCCCGGTTTCAATACCCGTTTAATGTCGGTAAAAACGGCTTCAAGATTAGTGCACCATTGCAACGCGAGATTGGAAAATACGCTATCAGCTATTTGCCCGTTAAGAGGCAACTGTTCGGCATCGGCGCACACATAGAAGACATGTGGCGTACCGGCCAGTTTTGTTCGCGTTACCTGCAACATCGGCAACGCGATATCCAGAGCGACAATGGGGCGCCCAGACTTCAACAGCCCGGAGGTCAAAAAGCCGGTGCCGCAACCCAATTCCAACAGCGTTCCAGTCAGGCTTCCCGCGGCAATAATATCCAGCAGTTCTTTACCGACAGTGCGCTGCAATGCGGCAACGCCGTCATAAGTCACCGAGGCCGCCGCAAATGACTGCCTGATTTTGGCTTTATCTAAATACATTGTTCATCCATAAATCGGGAAATAATCGTCGCCGTTTCAAGGCTGTGCGACAAAAACGGCACATGCCCTGCCCTGTCGATAATGTTCAATTCCAAGCTTGGCAATAGCAGCTGCATTTTTTGGCCTACGGCTACCGGAATCAAGGTATCCAGACCGCCTAAAATAACCGAAACGGGAATATTCAATCCGGACAAAGTCGCTCTCATATCCATCTGCTTCAGTATCTCCAAGCCGCCCTGCAAGATTTTTGCGTCAGGCGCATCGCATTCAAACACCGCAGTTTTAAGCGCTTTCAAAAAAACTTTATGGTCGGACAGGCCTTTTACCTGCAAGGATAAAAAGCGCAGCAAGGTCGCCTGACAGTTTTCATGCAAATGTTCGGCAAACTCATCCAGCAAATGAATATCCATGCCGGGCCATTGCGCTGTTTGCGTAAACAAGGGATTCCCAGCCAGCAAAACCAATGAAGATACGCGCTCCGGATGACGATCCGCTATGTCGAGCACCACCGTCGCACCCAAAGACCAACCCAGCCAGCAACTCGGCTCGGAAACTGCTTTAACCAACTCATCACTAATCCGCTCCAGCGTAAACGGATCGATTTTTCCGCTACGCCCATGCCCCGGCACACCGATGCCGGTAACCCGGTAATCTTGCGCCAGCTGCCTGGCAAACTCTCGCCAGATGCCGGTATGCATTGCCCAGCCATGCACCAGCACGATGGGCTTGCCTGCGCCAAAAACTTCCAGATGAATTTTGGTCACTTGCGACCTAGGATAATTCTAGCCAATGCATCCAACAAACGGTCGACATGCTGTTCCTGATGTAGTGCTGAGAAAGTCACCCTCAGCCTTGCGCTGCCTTGAGGCACCGTCGGCGGGCGTATTGCGCTGACCAAAAAACCGGCATTCAACAAAGCATTACTGATGTCCACAGCGCTTTGACTGTCACCGATCAGGATCGGCTGGATGGCCGACGCTGACGGCATCACCTGCAATCCCAACTGCTCAGCGCCCAGCCTGAATCGCTCCGACAGTTGTTTGAGCTTGTCCCTGCGCCAGTTTTCTTCAATGGCGATTTTCAGGCTGACTCGCGTCGCCTCGGCAACCGCCGCCGGCATCGCGGTAGTATAAATATAAGTGCGGGCTTTCTGGATCAGCGTTTCAATCAACAAGTCCGGGCCGGCGACAAACGCGCCGAACGTGCCCAAACCTTTGCCCAAAGTTCCCATCAGCACCGGCACATCTTGCTGGCTAAGACCGAAATACTCCAGAATCCCGCCGCCCTGCTCGCCGATTACGCCGAGTCCGTGCGCATCGTCAACCATCAGCCAGGCATTATGATTTTTTGCGGCAACCGCCAATTCATCCATTGGTGCAAAATCGCCATCCATGCTGAATACGCCATCGGTAACAATCAGTTTGTTGCCTTGAGCTTTATCCAGATTTGCTCCTAGATCGACCACATCCGCATGGGCATAGCGCTTAAATCGTGCGCCGGACAACAAGCCGCCGTCCAGCAAGGAAGCATGATTTAAACGGTCTTCAAATACCGCATCGCCGCGCCCCAACAAAGCAGAGATCACGCCGATGTTGGCCATGTATCCCGTAGAAAACAGTAGTGCCCGGTCGCGGCCGGTAAACGCCGCCAGCTCTTCTTCCAAGGCATGATGAGCCGCGCTATGCCCGCAAACCAAATGCGCCGAACCGCTGCCGACCCCGTAGCGATCCACACCGGCTTTAAACGCGTTGACCACGCCAGAGTGGTTTGCCAACCCCAAATAATCATTGCTGCAAAAGTTGACGACATTCCTGCCGTCAATGTCCAGGTTAATGCTTTGAGGGGATGCGATGACTCGTCTTGATCTATACAAGCCCTGCCGGGCAATATCGTCGAGGCCGACTGCTAATTGTGAGAATGGAGGTGTCATAAAGTCGAGAATGTTCACCACGAAGACACGAAGGACACGAAGTTTTATATTTCGTTCTTCGTGCTCTTCGTGTCTTCGTGGTGAATAATTTTTTTATTGGCAATTGAACGGTTTAATTAATCAAGCGTAGCTTGAACCGCCGGAATACACACCCAGCCGATCAAACAACGCCAAGTCGTGGTTAGTCATCGGGTTATCGGTGGTCAATAATTTATCGCCGTAAAAAATCGAGTTGGCTCCGGCCAAAAAGCACAGCGCCTGCATTTCGTCGCTCATATTGTTGCGGCCTGCGGACAAACGCACCCGCGACTTGGGCATCATGATCCGGGCGACTGCAATGGTCCTGATGAAGATGATCGGGTCCAGCGATTCGGTGCCCATCAGCGGCGTGCCTTCAACTTGCACCAGCATATTGACCGGCACGCTTTCGGGATGCTTTGGCAGATTTGCCAGTTCAATTAACAGCTTGGCACGATCGACGTCGCTCTCGCCCATGCCGACAATACCCCCGCAACAGACGTTAATCCCGGCATCCCTGACCCGCGCCAGCGTATCCAAGCGATCCTGATAAGTCCGTGTGGTAATGACTTCGGAATAATAATCTTCCGACGTATCCAGATTATGATTGTAATAATCCAGGCCGCCTTCTTTCAGCCTGGCAGTTTGGGCTTCGGTCAGCATCCCCAGGGTTACACAAGTTTCCATACCTAACGCCTTGACGCCCTGAACCATTTCAACCACCCGCTCCACATCGCGGTCTTTAGGCTGACGCCAGGCCGCGCCCATGCAAAAACGCGATGCCCCTTGATCTTTGGCAAGCTGAGCCGCCTGTAAAACCGCATCAACCGGCATTAACGCTTCGGGCTTTAAATCGGAATCATAGCGGGCGCTTTGCGGACAATAGCCGCAGTCTTCTGAACAGGATCCGGTTTTGATGCTCAGCAGGCTGCTAATCTGAACTTCATTGGGATCGAAGTTCTCGCGATGTACGGTTTGCGCCTTAAAAATCAGGTCATTAAAAGGCAACGCATAAAGCGCTTGCACTTCGTCCAACTGCCAGTCATGGCGAATTGCAGGGTTTGCAGACATTCTGTTAAGCTCCAGTGTAGGATCAAGCAAAGGTATGATGTCTATCAATCGCAAACGATGGGCTTCCTTCACCAGCCCATCCTACAACAAAGACCATCGATGACCTTGTCAACCTGTTCAAATAAAAATGGTATACAACTGGATCAATATTATACAGGATTACCTGCTGCCGCCTACCTGCATCTTGTGCGGCAACCGGGGATTCGAGTCTCGCGACATTTGCCATTCGTGCTATAAGCACCTGCCTCGGAATATTCTGCACTGTTATCGCTGCGCTGAAATACTGGAAACGCCCGCTACCGCGCCCGCGCAGTCATGCAGGGCAATCCCTGCCCAGCACCCTTCGGGCGCTTCGCGTGCAAAACCGCTCCCGGCGGTTTTGTGCGGCCGCTGCCTGAGCAAGCACCCGGCCTTTGACGAGACTTATGCGCCATTCATTCACCAGGGAGCCATCCGGCATTTGATCAGCACCTTAAAATTTGGCGCCAATTATAAGAATGCCCGCTTACTGGGCATGTTGCTGGCTGAACATCTTAAACAAACCGCAGAATGGCCGGACTTGATCTTGCCGGTTCCATTGCATAAATCACGCTACCGCCAGCGCGGCTTCAACCAGGCCATAGAAATCGGCAGAACTGTAGCCAAAGAATTGCTAATTCCGCTGGACATCACCAGTTGTCACCGGCATCGAGATACACCGCATCAAACTCAATTATCGGCAAGAAAACGCCGCAAGAACATGAAAAATGCCTTTTCCATCGTCAAACCCATCCAGGCCCGGCATATCGCGATACTTGACGATGTGATGACCACCGGCTCAACAGCTCATGAACTTGCCTACGTATTGAAAAAAGCAGGCGCTAGCCGGGTTGATGTTTGGGTTTGCGCGAGGGCTTGATTTGCATTAATGGCAAATATTGCTTATTTCGTGAAGGTTATTAGCGTAGAGCGCGGATGTAAACAATGCGTAAGGTGGCCGGTCAAGTAATAATCTGCTAAGTTATTGCTCATCATCGGGTAATGACTGTTGTGCCGAGCCGCTCGTTTCCTGTCCAATGCTGTTGACCACGCGCCGCGTACCATGACCGATTTCCTTGGCGGCATCTCTAGTACCATGCCCAATTTCTCGGGTGACATTGCGCGTAGTATGACCTATTGTTCTTCCCGCCTCTTTAAGCTCGGCGCAAGACAACAATGACCCCATAGAAAATATCATGACTACGGCCAATAGTTTTTTAAATGCAATAACCATTTCTTCTTAATCAATTAAAGCTGCTAACTGTCATAAAAAACTTGATAAGCAGCGCCATCAAAGTAGTTTACTGTACAGGTTAGCGTATAAATGTTTCATAACTCTGCTTTTTGCCATAAACCCAATGCTAAACAAGAACCTCACGGCGTTATCCTTCACGTAAACAAGCTTTTAATCGCCGCTTATATCTATTATAAGCACGGTTCGATAAGCGATGTAACCTTGTTTCCCGCTTAATATTGCGTCGCCCTGAATATCCAATTTGAAGCTCAAAATCTTGACGGTTACGATTACGATCAAGGTCAAGATTAATTAACTTTTCATATAGATTCCATGCTTGTATTGTTAATTCTCTTGCAGTTATCAAACGAGACCTCATCGCAAACAAATTGCTTTAACGAAAAGGATATTAAGCTAAATAACAAGGCATCAGTATATCGTCAAATACCTAAGCATCGGCTTGTGCCGCAGAGACTAGACTGTATGTTTAAGCACAAAAGCCAGCGCTGCCTAGTATAGATTGCTGCACTTTTGTGTGGACTTCAATACTTAAACTAAAAGATAAATTGGCGAATGTAAACGTCTGTTTACGTATACGGCATGCAAACACATCAGTTTTCAGAGGTTTTTACACATATTGCTGAACAATAAAAAACCCGCTAAGCCTTATGACTTGCAGGTTTATGGACTTCTTTGAGTCTGTTTGAATCCACTAATGGAGGCTGCGGGCGGAATCGAACCGCCGTAGATGGCTTTGCAGGCCACTGCATAACCATTTTGCTACGCAGCCATATTTAGTGAAATAAAAAAGCCGCGATAGTTCGCGGCTTTTTTTAATATTAATTGGAGCGGGAAACGAGATTCGAACTCGCGACCCCAACCTTGGCAAGGTTGTGCTCTACCACTGAGCTATTCCCGCGCTTCAATTTATTTGGCCATTATAAGCTCTTTTTAGACCTTGTCAACTTTTTATTGAACATCAATTGATAAAACCCAACCCGAGCTACCTTTACATTCGCCATCTTCAACCTGAACCTTAACGAATGCATTTTTCTTTCCAGCAAAGTCTTGGAAATCTACGACAGTTACCGCCGTTCCTTGCTTAATACGTCTGCAAGACTCAACCTTGCCTTTCTCTTCATCTTCACTGTCATCAAATGCTGCAATGGCTCCGGGCACTGCAACCAATTGTATAGGTGATTCAATCTCGTAAGTATTCGGGTTCTTCAAAACATAACGTTGCCCTGCAACAAGATTTTTAGGCGCGGGCGTGGAAATAGTACCTGAATCACCACCACTTACCATAATGACAATAAGCAGAAGAACCACACCCCCTAGAGCGCCAAAAAAAACTTTTGGATTATTTTCTTTTAAGCTCATCATTGATGAAAACAGCTTACCAGCCGTTTCTTTTGCCGTATCTGCTGTATTTTTAGCGTTTTCTTCATTACTCATTTCGTATCCTCACAATTGTAAATTTTTTATTATTTTCAGGCCCTTGTACGAAGCATACTAACTGATCGCCTCGATAACTCATATACATAAAACAATCCAGTACGAGTTGGTGTCCTGAGTTTTATTTAACTGTCCACTTTAAAAGGCCGACAATTCTTCACCAACAATCAACTTGATACATCAACTTACCACGATAAGAAAACTTTTCAAGCGCTATATACATATCACATTATATTTCAATAGCGTGCGTTATTTAAATGAAATCGTAACCTTTTTTAGCTTGCAAGGGTATCGGCTTGCTCTTTTCCGCAACCCGCCGACATTCAAACTGCCAGTAACCCAAGCCGACGTTCTTCCTGTTGCTCAATACAACCGGAAAATCCTCATTATTCATAAACACCCGAATCACATCATCATCTTTCAACATAAAACTATTGGTAACGACGTAGTTTTTTTCGTATTCCAGTTCTCTCGCGCTATAAAACAGCCCTTTTTGAGAGACATCTTTACCCAACTCGTCCAACGGAATATAAGTAACGGCAATGGATTGATGGGCCAATAGCTGCATACCAAAGTTTATCCGGCCGCTTTGCTTATCGACAATGACCTTATTAACGATCCCTAGTGAGCGTTTATGTTCAGGACTATCCGCTTTTCTAAAACTGACCAAGCTTCCTACTGACAGAACGCCTGTTTTATTAAAAATACCCGACAGTAATCTGTCAGATGCCGATTGAACGAGAAACTCCATATCTTTTTCGCCGACGGATTCCAAGGCATTTTGCAGTTCATGAGTTGTTTCCAAACCTACGGCAATATATCGATCCGTTCTATCGCTAAAAAAAGGCACCCCCTGCAAGTCAACTCCTATCCATCTTTGCTCAAGATAGTCGAGTAACTCCGCCGAGGGTTTTCCGATGTCATTTTTCAATACATGCATCGAACTAAACCTTGCCTCCACAGCGTTGATCAATTTTTCTTTCTGCTTAAACGCCTTGAACAGCTTGGTAAAGTCCAGATACAGCATCAATGACTCGTTTTTGGCGTTTGCTTCAAATTGGTATTGTGGTGGTTTATCTTCATCCATTAAAACAACGCACTGTATCTGCTGACCGCTCACCGGCTCTTTCTTTAGACCAATCAAAGGCCCTACCGTTTCTATAAAGCTATAAACCAGCAAAATTTCCTTTTGCATCAAACCGGTCGGATCGGCAAGGCTGAGCAATAGAATCTGTCGATAACATTCTTCAGGACTACTGGCTTTGCTGGGCTGACTTGCATCATTGGGGACTTTGGTCGTACTGTTTTTTATTGTCACGCTCAGGCTGTAAAGTGAATGCAAATCTATCCATACCCAGTCTGGGATCGGCATTCCCATAATAAAATGACTGACAACAATACTGCTCAGCCCCTTAATGCAGCGTTGGATTGCCAATGCCGCATTCTTCCCTTGAAACCAGCCGACGTCACGCCTGGTTAACTCCTTAAGCACCATCCAATAGCCTATGGTGAATTCCTTTTCAATCGAAACCAAAATAGTCAAAATTTTCTTGTCATTATCTTCTTTGGGGAACCCCGCTTTAATCAGCCGGGATCGAAGATAATCTTCAATGTCATGGACGCTTGAACTTAAAAGCTCCAGCGCGTCCAGCCTTAGCTGAACCTTCATTTCAACGACATTGAAATCTATAAGAAAATCATGGAGCAAGCGCGTGGCTAATCCTGGGTTAGCTGTAGGCAATTCAGAGACCCAATGCTGTAGCGCCTTTGCTTCAAATTCTTTTAGGCGCGCGGGATTTTTTTGTTGCGCTGGAATAACCAGAAAAAAAGAGTTCTTCACATATTCACCGAATTGATTTTAATGCTTTACCTTGTCTTGAAAAAAATTTGGATGCCATTACCCATCGGTATCTTAATCTATTATTTCAACCATCAAGCCCCACCTTTTCTCATCATCATCCCTTTTGAAGGGTTGTAGCCTATGATTGCCGCCGTCATAAACAGGACAAAGGCAGCAAAAGTATAAATAAATGCCTGGCTGTTAAACTGACCGTATAGAGAAAAACGGATCAATTCAACAGCTTGAGAAAATGGATTATATTGCGCCAGATTGTAAAGCAGCGCACTGGACTCTTTGATTTTCCATAAAGGATACAGTGCGGTTGACATAAAAAACATCGGGAAAATCACAAAGTTCATCACACCGGCAAAATTTTCCAATTGTTTGATAAACGACGACAACAATAAGCCTAAAGCGCCCAGCATTAACCCTGACAATAGCAGTGCCGGCAAAAGCCACACATAACCCAGCCACGGCGCCTGAATATCATAAAGCCAGGCAATCGCTAAAAACACATAGACTTGCAAAACCGATACGCCGGTACCGGCCAATAACTTACTGAGCAATAAAAACCAGCGCGGCAGCGGACAAACCATCAATATGCGCATACTGCCCATTTCGCGGTCGTAAACCATCGACAATGAACTCTGCATGCCGTTAAACAGCTGAATCATGCCGATCAGGCCGGGAGTGATATAAACTTCGTAAAGAATATAGGTTTCGTAAGGTGGAGTGATCGCAAGCCCTAATGCGGCCCTGAATCCTGCCGCGAATACGAATAGCCAGACCAGTGGCCTGACCAAAGCGGAAATAAACCGCTCGCGCTGGGTAACAAATCGCCATAATTCACGCCAGATGATGCCCCACATGGCGCGCCAGTAATGGAGTATTCTCATGCCGGGCTGTCCTGCCCTGCGCCTTTCGGGTAACTGCGAATCCGCTACCGGCCGGTTAGTCATGCTGTCTCTCCCTGGGTCAAACTATAAAAAGCGTCTTTAATCGTTGGAGTAGCGGTTACTTTAAGAACCTCATCAACCGTTCCATTGGCTTTGACCTGCCCTTTGTGCAATACGATTAAATGATCGTCCGGATAAATCTCATCAATCAAATGGCTCGCCCATAAAACCGCCAGTTTTTCCTCGGCGGCCAAGCGATGCACATATTCGACGATGGACAGTCGACTGGGCACATCCAAACCAACGGTAGGCTCATCCAGCAACAGCACCGACGGCTTATGCAATAAGGCCCGGGCAATCTCCACGCGCCGCCGGTGTCCGCCATTGAGCTGCCGGACTTTTTCAAAACGCCGGTCGTACATATTCAAACGCTCCAACTCCTGCTGAATCCTTTGATCGGCCTGTTTTCGCCCCATGCCATGCAAGGAAGTGTGGTAACGCAGGTTTTGCATCACCGACAAATCCATGTCCAGAGTAGTCTGCTGAAAAACCACGCCCAGTCTTGCCAATGCCGACAACGTTTGCCGCTTGATATCGAAACCGCACAACTCGATACGCCCGTCGCGCGTGTCGTACAAGCGGGTAATCAAGGAAAACAACGTACTTTTTCCCGCACCGTTAGGACCTAACAAAACCGTGCACTCACCCGGTCGAATCTTAAAATTAACCTTGGACAGTGCTTTTTTACCGCCATAAGAGAAACTCAAATCCTCAACGGACAACGCTATCGATGAATTCATGGTTTGACTGCAACTCCCCAAGGATAGGTGCCCACTCCGACCGATTTAGTCACTGTTTGAGTTTCAAGGTCAATCAGCGAAATATCGTTGCTAGTGCCGTTAGTGGTGTAAAGGCGTTTTTGGTCCGGAGAAAAAGCCAGATTCCAGACTCGTTGGCCGACCAGCAGGTATTTTTCAACTTCAAAAGTTTGGGCGTTGACCACCGCAACCCGGTTTGCCGGCCCCAACGCCACATAGCCGTGCTTCCTGTCTTTATCGATCACCACACCGACCGGCTGAATTTTATCGCTCGTCACGCCTTGCACTTCGAACTTGATATTTTTGACGATCTGCTTGGTTTTAGCATCCAGAACCATCAAGGTGCCGGCCATTTCAGGTGACCCACAACTGCTGGCTGTCGGCGGTAAAGCTCAACGCGCGGGGACGCGGATCAACCAACGTGTTTTCGACGATGGCATTGGTTTTGGTATCGATCCAATGCACCATGTTAGTCGTTTCGGACGCGCTGGCTACCCAGAGGTTATCGGGGCTGACAGTAATACCCTCAGGCTCCACGCCGACCTTAATCTGTTTGACGGCCTTTTTACGCTTAATGTCGATGACGGTTACTTGGCTGTCATCTTCGTTAGACACATATAGCCGGTCACCCGCCGGGTTTAGTGCGAACGTTTCGGGGTCTTCGCCGGACGGCAGTTTGCCTATTTCCTCGAGTGTCTCGGCATCGATAATCTTGATGGTATTGTCATCACTGGTTGCGACATACAAAAACTTATTATCGGGGCTGATGGCGATGCCTCTGGGGCGCTGGCCAATTTCCACCGTCTTGATTAACTTGCCGGCGACGGGATCGACAACCGCCAGTGCATTATCCTTTTCCAACGTAACGAACACCGTTTCGGCCTGTGCTGTTCCCACCGTAACAACCATTAGAAACAGTCCTAATACATTTTTTCTCATCATTATTTACTCCATTTACAAGTCGATTCAGGTTGATCATAACCCAAGGTATCGAGTTCGGTTTGGGGATGCAAAAAGCCTTCAATCGGTGCCACGGCAACCATCGATCTGGGCGCTGACAGCAACACAGGCTGCCGTAACTGCCCATCCCAGGACCGGAACGACAATGGATTGCCTTTATAGCCTTGCAACGCAAACGCATCGCTTAGCATATAATCCTTAAGTTTATTTACGTCGTTGGATTTAGTGCGCGTAGCCGCTTCACCGACGGCCCTGACGGCCAGGTAAGCGGCATAATCCTGCTCTTCCATCCAGCGCCCCGCCTGCTCTTTAAAGCGATTTTGGATCTGCACCGCACCCCATTGCTCATGGGTCCGGTGCCATGACGTAGCGACCAATCCCTGAGTGCCGATCACCGGCCTTGCATTCCAGGTCCTGTATTCCAGATATTCGCCGAACTGGCCTTGCTCATCGGCTACGACCAGCACATCATAATCATCCACCTGGGTAAATACCGCCACATCCGATTGCGCCGTGCGCCGCGCATCGTAGGTGTGTTCCCAGGTTTTTTCCTCGACTAATTTCATGCCGAAACGTTTAGCCGCCCGCTTGATCGCTTCGGCAAACAGACGGTCTTCCTCGGTAGCGCCGATGACTAAAAACCATTTATTCCAGCGTTTTTTCATCATGTATTGCGCCAGCGCATCGGCGCGCATGGCCCGGTTAGGCAAAATATGCAAAACGTTATTGCGGCATTGCTCATTGCGCAACGCATCGTCGACTGTCGCCGCATCGAGCAACAATTTTTGCTTTGCGGCGGATAAATCGGCGACTTTATTTAAAGAGTTGGCTGGCAAGTTAACCACAACATACGAAAATTGATTGCCAACCTCTTTATTAAAGGCATCGGCAACATTGCCATCCAGCGGCACGATGAATTTCTTCAGCACAAACTTCTGCCCGGTAAATTGTCCGGTCGTATTGTTGTCGTCAATCGCAAGCTCCGACCCCAAAACGCCCTTGTTTGGAATAAAAGCATCCAGGTTAGACAGCGGCGGCGGGACTTTTTGCTCTTGCGTAAAATAAGCAATATTAATGATCTGTTTAGCTTCCGCATGAACAAAATTCACGCTAAGCAAATGAATAACAAATAAAATCTTAACTGTTATCTGGAGAGGCTGGGTAATTGGTCGCATCATGTCCTAGCAATAATAAAACGCACAGACGCTAATTTTAACGGATTCATTAACTTTGTTTAGTTTTTCGATGAAGCCTGCTGAAACCGGGGCCTAAAACCATAAAATAATTCAGTTTAAAATTGCCCGGCTACCGATAAAATCAGTCCGCTCTGCTTTGACAAGATGCATGCTGATGGCCTGATGCTGTAAACTAGAATATTGACTTCGCTCGACAAACAGTTCAGCATCAATAAATATAAAAAACAAAGGACATAACAATGGACGCCAGTAAATTACAGCCAAGATCAGACGCCTTTATTACTCCGGCATCATCCCTGCGGACAAATGATTTGAAAAGCGATGAATCCGCCATTGAAACCCGGCCGAATAACGATCAGCCCGACAGCTCAAGCGTATCCGGCGAAACTGTAACGCTATCCGATACGTCCTTAAAACTATCCACATCTTCGCCGGTAAGCAGCAGCGATAGACCTGCACCGATAGAAAATAAGGATCAGGCCCAACAGGCTCTTAGCCAGCTTATCGCCGACATTCAAAATAACCCGGCTCAGGCACAAGCAGCCCACAGCAACATCTTCGACAGCGCTGTAAAATCATTATTAGGTTAATTACTCTTGTCAATGACGCACTTTACCTTAAGTGGGATATACATTTATCCCGTAAAATCATTAGCCGGCATTAGCGCAAACAGCTGGCCTGTCACTGAAAAAGGTTTTCAGCACGATAGAAAGTGGATGATCATCGACAAAGACCGGCAATTCCTCAGCCAGCGTAAATTGCCGAGCATGGCATTAATTAAAACCGCGCTAACCGATCACAACCTGATCCTGTCAGCGCCGGGTATGGAAAGTCTTTCTTTACCCCTAGCGCCTGTTGACGGGCAAATCATCAACAGCACCATCTGGGACGACCAGTGCGATGCTCGTAGCGTTTCAGCGGAAGCCGACCAATGGCTTAGCGGTTTCTTACATCAGGATTGCCGATTGGTTTACCAGCCCGATGAGATCATTCGCCCGGTTAATCCCGTTTACGCCCAACCTGCCGACAAAGTGGCGTTTTCCGACGGCTTTCCTTTCCTGATTATTTCTGAAAACTCGCTGGCCGCATTGAATCATGACATGCAGCTGAATTTACCGATGATCCGCTTCAGACCCAATCTGGTTATTTCCGGCTGCCCTGCCTACGCAGAAGACAGCTGGCGCGAAATCAGCATTGGCGCTATCGATTTCAGGCTGCCCAAGCCCTGTTCCCGGTGCTCAGTCCCGGCCATCGACCCTGAAACCGCGCAAACCGGCAAGGAACCGCTGACCACCCTCAACCGCACCCGAAAATGGCAAAATAAAGTTTATTTTGGGCAAAACGCTCTCCATAACCAGTGCGGCCAACTGACAATCGGCGATGCCGTACGCATCAAAGCCACAGGCGTAAAACAGCCGCCTATCTAGTACTCAGTCAAACTTATAATGTCGAGTGAGAAGCCGCTCCCACAGTTAGATTATCAGCAGACAAAACAATTGACTGAGTACTAGTCTGTTCCGGCGATTAATCGATCGTCATTTATTTAAGAAATTACATGCACAAAGTCCTTTTGCTGATTGTCATCCCGTTATTGTCTTACGGTTTTTGGTTAAGCGATGAATTTAAAGGCATTGCGGCGGGTGTTTCTATTTTCCTGTTCGGCATGCTGTCTCTGGAACAAGGCTTTAAAGCCTTTACCGGAGGCGCGCTGGAGCGGATTCTGCAAAAAACCACCAACACTTCCTGGAAAAGTTTCGGCTTTGGCTTTTTGTCGGCTGCATTAATGCAGTCCAGCGGCTTGGTCTCCATCATTACCATTTCGTTCCTGAGTGCTGGCTTGCTTGATTTAGTCGCCGGCATCGGCATTATTTTCGGCTCCAATCTGGGCACAACCACTGGCGCGTGGCTGATTGCAGGACTTGGATTAAAAGTTAACATTGCGACCTACGCCATGCCGCTGCTGGTTTTTGGAGTGTTATGCGTTTTCCAGAACAGCAAGCAGTTAAAGGGAGCCGGCTACATCCTGACCGGCTTGGGTTTTCTGCTGCTCGGCATACATTATATGAAAGAGAGTTTCGAGCATTTCGAAACCACCATAAACCTGGCTAACTACGCCATGCCCGGCGTCAAAGGGCTATTGATCTATACTGCCGCAGGAATTATTGCCACCGTTATCATGCAGTCCAGCCATGCGACGATGCTATTGACCATTACTGCGGTTTCCGTGCATCAAATTACTTACGACAATGCACTGGCTCTGGTCATCGGCGCCAATATCGGCAGCACTATCACCGCAATCATTGCCTCTTTCGGTGCCAATATCCAGGGCAAACGACTGGCGGGCTCGCACCTGTTAGTTAACCTGCTTACCGGAATTATTGTATTGCTGTTTATCAAGCAATTCGGCAGTGCTGTTGACATTATCAGCGAAAATTTGGGCATTGCCGCCTCAGATAGCGCGATGAAACTGGCGGCCTTTCACAGCCTGTTTAATCTTGCAGGCGTTATTCTCTTTTTCCCGTTTATTCATCAGCAAGTTCTATTACTGGAAAGAATATTCATAGAAAAACGCCCCGCTATTTTCAAGCCGAAATATTTGGACCCGTCTGCCATGGACTTCCCCGAAACAGTCGTTGAGTCTGTCAGGCTGGAAAGCATTCATTTATACGAAAATGCCATTCATATTATTTTGCACACATTTGGCCTGCGCAAACATGATCTCCAAGAAAACGACTTACTCAAGCAGCTCATCGGACAAAACAGCCACACGATTGAATACGATATCGATGCCGTCTATGAAAGGCGGATAAAAGGCATTTACAGCGCCATTATCGCTTTTATCAGCCAAGCCGACTTTACTTGGAAGATGGATCAGTCTTCAAAACTTTCCTGGCTGCGCGAGGCTAACAAACACCTTGTCGAAGCCGTTAAAGACACTAAACACTTGCAGAAAAACTGGTCCCGCTTCAGAACATCAACCAATCAAGCCACGATCAACGAGTACAATAAAATTGCTTACCAATTAGTCCTGCATATCCAGCAGATTGAGAATTTCAGGCACGAAATTGAGAATAATGAGTTACCGTTACTGTCGCTGGACGCTTTAAAAGCGATCATTAAAAATGACGATATGCAAATGAATCGCGCCATTGAAACGCTGATCAGGAAACAGCAAATAACCCCTGAAACCGGTTCTTCCCTGATTAACGATAGCACCTATATGTACAGCATTAAAAAGAATTTGCTAAAAGCCGCCGAAACGCTATTTTTAAGCAAAGACACCAGCGCAGCCAAAGTTGAACAACAACTAGCCCTGAATGAAGTTGAAATTAACGATGTTGTTCAGGCCGTGGATACTCCGTCTACGCACCAACCTGATCGGTGATTAAAGCGATGAAAATAGAAAAGTTACTTCATAAACTACAAGCCTTTTTTGACACCGAAAGACATAAAAAAAGGCAACATGTTCAGGAACTAAAGAAAATCCTGCTTAAGCTCAAGAAAAAAGAACGCAAAATCACTCACGCCCTGCAGCAAGCTGACGACGACTGCTTGATAAGACGTTATCAAACTGAACTGGAGGTAATCAGGGTACAACGAAAAAAGGGCATTGAAGTTTTGCATCAGCTTAAAAAACTAAAAAAAACCTAACCGCCCGTTACTTACTAGCGCAAGCCGGTACTGTTTCAAATATAATAATACCGATTAAATTAGTCTAGATTTTCCATCCTTAAGCTAGTCTTTTGTATTTTTGAATCGCATATGCAGACCGAAGTATTCTTATCCGTTTTTATCTTATTAATGCTTGCATTATCACCCATCAAAATAAACATGCCGAACATCAACAACTCTGCTGTATTTCCTTGCCAGCTTTTTAAATTACTGAAAATGGCATTTTGCTCAAAATATAATCCACTGTTGCTTATCCTGCTTTTTCCTTCCCTGTCAATGGCCGCCGAAGAGGCCGTAGCTGTCCAGACTCAGCCATTGGATTTGACTCAGCATTGGGCCGGTTATCTGGCTTTGCTTGTATTTGCCGTTGCCTACATCCTGGCCATGACCGAAGAAGTAACCGAGTTAAAAAAATCCAAGCCGATGGTGTTCGCGGCCAGCCTGATCTGGATTTTTATCGCCGTGTTTTATGCCAAAGGAGGGATGAGCGAACAAGTGGGCGTTGCGTTTCGCACCACCCTGGAAAGCTATGGCGAACTGTTTTTGTTCATCATGGTTTCGATGACTTATTTAAACGCCATGGAAGACCGGGGCGTATTTGATAGCCTGCGGGTCTGGCTATTGAGCAAGAACTTCAGCTATCGGCAATTATTCTGGATTACCGGCTTTCAGGCGTTCTTTATTTCGTCCGCCTGCAACAACCTGACCACCGCGCTGTTGATGGGGTCGGTTATCCTGGCGATGGGTAAAGGCTGCCCGCGCTTTGTCACCTTATCGTGCATTAATGTGGTGGTTGCCTCCAACGCAGGCGGCTCGTTCAGCCCTTTCGGCGACATCACCACGCTGCTGGTCTGGCAAAAAGGCGTCGTGCCTTTTGCCGATTTCTTCTCGCTATTGATTCCGGCCATCATCAACTTCGTTATTCCGGCAGCCATCATGCATTTCTTTATTCCTCAGGAAAAACCGGCTGCGGTAACCGAAGCCCAAGCCATGAAACGGGGCGGCTGGATTATCATCGGTTTGTTCGTAATGACCATTATTACCTCGGCTTGCTTCGAAAACTTCCTGGGCCTTCCACCTGCCGCCGGGATGATGATGGGCTTGACCTATTTGAAGTTTTTCAGTTATTACCTGCAAAAAACCCATGACTCCCAGCCCGCATTGATGCCAATGGATTTGACCGACGGCAAAATCGATCATTTTGCACCGATGAAATATATGAATAATCCGCAAGCAGAGATAAATCAACAATTGGAGAAAGAGCAGCCGTTTGATATTTTCCAGAAAGTCGCTAACCTGGAATGGGATACGCTGCTGTTTTTCTACGGGGTCATGGTCGGCGTCGGCGGCCTGAGTTTCATCGGCTATATGGAAGTGGCCTCCCATTATCTGTACGGTACCACTGACCCCACAGTCGCTAACATTCTGGTCGGCATCGCTTCCGCGTTCGTGGACAACGGCACCATTATGCTGTCGGTACTGATCATGGAGCCTGACATATCCGAAGGCCAGTGGCTACTGGTGACCTTAACCGCTGGCGTCGGCGGCAGCATGTTAGCGGTCGGTTCCGCAGCGGGAGTGGGATTGATGGGACAAGCGAAAGGGATTTATACTTTCACCAGCCACCTGAAATGGACGCCAGTTATCGTGCTGGGTTATTTCGGCAGCATTGCCGCCCACTTTCTTATTAACGGGCGTTTTTTTTAGGGGTATCGGCTAAAATCCCACTGTTACGCGCCGGTCAGCTTACGCTATCGATCGGCGCGGCAATTGGTCGTCAGTCTGTCCGCAAATCACAAGCCCATCATCAAACTGCTGCCATGCTTTTTCAGCCACTGTCTTCGGGTTTTATAGTCAGGCAAATGTTCGCCAACCAAGGCCCAAAAATGGGCGGAGTGGTTCCTGATTTTGATATGACAAAGCTCATGAACCACCACGTATTCCAGGACTTCGGGCGGGGCTATGATTAACAGCCAATTGATATTGATGTCGTTATGAATGCCGCAGCTGCCCCAGCGGCTTCTTTGAGTTTTAATCTTAATGGTTTGCGGAAACAGCTGTTTTCTTTCCGCATGCTGTTTTACCACCTGCTCTACCTGAATTTTCGATTCCTTTTTCATCCAGCGAATTAACGCTTCCTTTATTTCGGCACTGTGGTCTTTAATTAACAATGCCTCGGGCACATGGGCGGTAAACTCCTGGCCAAATTCTATTTTTATCCGTTTCAATTTTGAAGCTAGCACTGACAATTTATACGATGCGCCCTGATAAGGAACTTCAGCGCCATGGCCATAAACAGCCGGAGCCAATTTTTTATGATGCAGGCTATTGGCTTCGATTTTAGCCAGGGTTTGAATTATCCACTGTTGTTTGATCTGAACAAATTGATGAATCTTATGCTCGGAGGCTCTGGGAGGAGCGACAACTTCGACTTTGCCAAGCGTTACGACGATGCGCATCTGCGTAGCCCGTTGACTGCGCCGGATCTGGTAGGAAAATGCTGGATTAGAAATATCGGCTCTCTGTTTTGATGGTGACAAGATATTTTCGATTAGCTTAAGCATCTTGGTTAATCATGTGAGTTGCCAGCTGTTGTAATGCCTGGCTTAAATTCTCCCTGAGCCTTACATCCATATTGACTTCGGCTAAGGCTTTATTCATGCACAACATCCATTGATCTCGCGCAGAAGCATCTATTGCAAACGGAAAATGCCGCTGCCGCAACCTTGGGTGTCCGTATTCCTGAACAAACAGATCGGGGCCTCCCAGCCAGCCGGATATAAATTTGAACAACTTGTCATGCGCAGACGACAAGTCCGCCGCATGCATGGCCCGAATTCCGGCGGCCTCGGGCAAGGTATCCATAAAAAAATAGAACCGCTCAACCAAACTGCGTATCGCTGCCTCTTTGCCTATCAGTTCATAAGGCGTTACTGGTGTGTTTTCTGTCATAATCCGATGCTGTAAAAAATCATTCTTTCAATAATCCGCTATTTTACTAAATATTCTTACCAACGCCTCCAAACTCTTGTAAGATTTAGCGGTCTATCTTTTCTGTTAACCATGTATTTTAAGGAGTCCAAATAAAATGAGACTAAATACTGCTATTTCACGTCCGGAAGCCGATATTCTGGCAACCAACAAAGTGCTAAGAAACACTTATTTATTATTGTCGATGACATTGCTGTTCAGTGCGATGACCGCAGGTGCGGCAATGATGTTGAACCTGCCGCATTTCGGCCCTATCATTACTTTGGTCGGTTATTTCGGCCTGTTGTTCTTGACCACCAAATTTAGCAACAGTGGCTTGGGCCTGGTTTTCGTTTTTGCGTTGACCGGATTTATGGGGCTCACTCTCGGCCCTATTTTAACCATGTACATTAAGGCTTTCAGCAACGGCCACGAGCTGATCATGACAGCCTTAGGGGGCACAGGCGTCATATTCCTGGGGCTTTCCGGCTACGCTTTAACTACGCGTAAAGATTTCAGCTTCATGGGCGGCTTTTTAATGGTGGGTGTGTTGGTGGCATTCCTGGCAGGCCTGGGCGCACTGTTTTTCACCATTCCGGCTTTATCGCTGGCGGTATCGGCCATGTTTATCCTGCTGATGTCCGGTATGATCTTATTCCAAACCAGTGAAATCATTCACGGTGGCGAGACCAACTACATTCTGGCGACTGTTTCCTTATACGTTTCCATCTACAATCTGTTCCTGAGCCTGCTGCAATTGCTGGGTGTATTTAGTGGCGACGATTAATAAGTAGCGTTTTTACATAAAAAAAGCCCGGCTTAATTTGGTAAACCGGGCTTTTTTTATGTTTGCCGTTTTAGGGCTGTGTTTTAGAGCCATGCAATCGGATCAATAAAGCGGCCTCATCATGGCTTAACCCGGAGTTTTGCATGAGTTCATTAACGCTAGCCCCGCTTCTTACCTTTCGGATATCTCCGCTGTACGGGTGAGAAGACTGGTCATTTTGCTCGACTTCAGCAATCTTTGCCGCCAGATCATCGATTTGCTCGTCGGTAACGGCTATCCGATTGTCTACCGTGGCTATTCGGCTGTCGACACTCAAAGCGGCGGAGCACAAGCCGGCAATATCATTGCAGTTACCGTGAACGACATCATTAAGAACCTGATAATCGCGTTTAATTTTCATTTGCCCACGCACCAGCCAAAAAAACGCCACAAGCATCACAACGATAATTACGCTCTCAATGATAAAGGCGACCATTAAAAGATTATTCATCAGGCAATTTCATCAATATGTTGAGCAGGTTCAGCATCTTGCTCTTGCTCTTCCGCATTTTCTCTGCGCTGCTGTTTTTTCTGGCGATGATCATCCCGGTCGATTTTTTTGGGTTTTATGACTGGAAAAGAGGGTGATACGGGCTGTATTTCTAACATACCGGCCTCCTGTAACTAAAATTGGCGTAAATGAGGATCTCATATTTAATATTAGCAGTCATTCCGCTTTATTGTTAAAAAAGCATCATGGCCGATCAACAACCGTTGCCGTCGGAGCCAAGTTTAACAATTTGGCGCGTTCTTCATCATTCGCGCCATAACGGGCAAAAGCCTGCGACATTAAAACCAGAACCACCCGCCGGTTCTGAAACCGGCCCACCTCGGTCTTGTTGTCGGCGATAGGATGAAATTCTCCATAGCCGATCGCCGACAAACGAAGAGGATGAATACCCTCCTTAACAAGCTCATGCACAACACTGGTTGCCCGGGCGGACGACAAATCCCAATTCGACCTGAACTTTATATTATCGATAGGGACATTGTCGGTATGCCCTTCAACCTGAACCATATTGGGCAACGGGTTAATCACCTCGGCAATCTTTTTCAATACCGGTATCGCTGTTTTGGATAATTCCGCCTCACCGCTCAAGAACAGCATCTCGCTATTCATTTCCAGCTCTATCCAATAGTCATTTTTCTTAACTGCCACGAACTTGTCGTCAATAAAAGGCGCTAAAACCTGCTCAAATTGGCCTGACACTTGGCTCAACCGCTTTCTTTCCTTTAATATTTCTTCACTTAGATCGCGCTTTTCCTCAACATCTGTCGTCGCTGGATTTTCCAACGGGATGGGCTGAATAGATGTCGGCACAGTACCTATCTGAATGGGGTCAATTTCATTGCCGTGTTGTCCGTTATTGGAAAACGCTTCGCCTAATGACTCGGACAGTGTCTTGTACTTGCCTTCATTAACTGAGGAAATTGCATACATGACCACAAAAAAGGCAAATAACAAAGTTATGAAATCGGCGTATGACACCAGCCACCGATCGTGATTATTAGCCTCTGCTGTACGTCTTTTCCTGCGCCTCGCCATAGCCTAGTCTTTAGATGAATCTTGTAGATAGCCGCCCAGTTTCAGCTCGATATTTCTTGGATTTTCGCCCTCTGCAATAGCAATAATGCCATCAGCCAACATTTCTCTGGCCTGGGTCGCCGCAAGTACATAAGCTTTTAATTTATTGGACATCGGTAAAAAAACCAGGTTAGCAGATCCTACGCCATATATTGTCGCGACAAAAGCTGTTGCTATGCCCTCCCCTAAAAGTTCCGGGTTAGTGAGGTTTTGCATGACATGAATTAAGCCCATCACAGCGCCGAGAATACCGATGGTCGGCGCATACCCACCCATCGCTTCATATAATCCTGCCGCCTGTAAGCCTATACTTTCTTTCGACAATATATCCAAATCCAGTATATCCCGAATGGCATCAGGATCAGTTCCGTCAATCAGCAACTGCAAGCCTTTTTTTATAAACGGATCTTGTTCATCGGGCAGCGTATTTTCAAGGCCTAACAAGCCTTCCTTACGCGCCATGTGACTCCAATGAATTACCTGGTCAATCTGCACAGAAAGATTTATTTTCTGAGGCATTAATACCCATGAAAGCATTTTCATGCTCCTGACAAAAACGGCTGGCGGAAATTGCAACAGTGTCGCCCCGACTGTTCCTCCAAACACAATAATGAGCGCAGGTACGTTAATCAGCGAACTGACATCACCGCCATCCAGCATAACTCCCAACAAAATTGCACCGAAGCCGACAAAAATCCCCGCAATACTTAAAATATCCATTTTTAGTTTTCAGCTTGCCTACCGGAAATCATTAATCGTTGGTCCATTCGGACAATCTTGAACGCAATCTCAACACCGCCTGAGTGCAGATTTGACTGACCCGGGATTCACTCACATTCAAAACTTCTCCGATTTCGCGCAAATTTAGTTCCTCATCATAATAAAGAGCTATAACCAAACGCTCACGCTCAGGCAAGCCCATGATGGCCTTTGCCAACGCCCGTTGAAAACCCTCCCGGCTGATGCCGTCTACAAGGCCTTGTTCATGATCCAGGACATCATCAAGGTAATAATCACCATCTTCCGCCAATTCTTCGACACTGAACAGGCGGCAGCTGCTTGAGTCCTGAAGAATGTGATTATATTCATCCATGGCGATGCCTAGCTGCTCGGCCACATCGACGTCTCTTGCTTCGCGGCCGGTTCTATTTTCGATTTCCCGTATGGCGTCGGAAACCATCCGTGATTTCTTATGCACGGAGCGAGGCGTCCAATCACTGCGCCTGACCTCATCCAGCATGGCTCCCCGGATACGAATGCCCGCATAGGTATCAAAGCTGGCGCCCTGCGAGACGTCATAATTCTTGATGGCTTCCAGCAAGCCGAGCATCCCCGCCTGAATCAAATCATCGACCTGAACGGAATCCGGCAGCCTGTTCAATAAGTGGTAGGCAATGCGCTTAACTAACGGCGCATGCTGCAAGACACGCTCATCGGTGCCTCCAGCCTGTACCGCAGTGTACATTGCCACTCCACTCATGCGACATCCTTTTGGGATCCGTATTGAATCATTCTTTCAATAAAAAACTCAATATAGCCGCCTGCTTGAGATTTCAGCGGCCAACTGTCAATTCTTGATGCGATTGCTTTCAGTGCGAGAGAAGCCTTGCTTCTGGGAAAGCCCATAATAACCGGCGACTGCTTTTGGACTGATTTACGCAAATATTCGTCATACGGCACCGCGCCTGCAAACTTCAGGGTAACATCCAGATAGCGATCCGTTACCTTGTTTAACTTCTGGAATAACGCATGGCCTTGCTGAACGCTTTGAACCATATTGGTGATCACATGAAAATGGGACAAGCCGTAATCCCTGTTCAGCAACTTGATAAATGCGTAAGCATCGGTTAACGATGTCGGCTCATCGCAGACAACCACGATAATTTCCTGGCACGCGCGGGCAAAATTGACCACGCTTGCGGATATGCCGGCCGCAGTATCGACAATCAATACATCGATATCCTGATCGATCTCGCTAAAGGCACGGATCACTGCGGCCTGTTCAATTGTGTTCAATTCAGACATTTTCTGAATACCGGATGCCCCGGGAATCACTCTCAAACCTGAAGGGCCGTCCATCATGATCTCATCCAAGGTCTTTTCCCCTGACAGCACATGAGACAGATTGAACTGGGGATACACGCCTAGCAAAATATCGACATTAGCCAGTCCCATATCAGCATCCATTAACACCACCCGCTGCCCCATTTGCGACAACGCGATGCCAATGTTAACCGACAAGTTTGTTTTGCCTACGCCCCCTTTGCCGCTGGTGACTGCAATGACGCGAACGGGTTTCATTTTATTCATTTTTCTTATCCCGGCTGCTTGGTCAGATTGTTTATGCATAGCCTTGTGCCGCCCAAGCTTCATTATTTATATCGTTGTAATCAGTTTCCATATCCAGCTCAGCCACACATTGCGAGATTAAAGTTCGGGCACAAGGGCAGTGCATATCCTCAGGTACTTGCTGGCCGTCGGCAATAAAAGACAGCGGCAGATTATTCTCTATGATTGAAGAAACTGCCGAACCTATCGTTGCCGCTTCGTCAAGTTTAGTCAAAATACTGGCTTGTGGTTCAAAAACCTGAAAAGCCTTGATGATTTCATTCATGGCCTTGTATTCGGTCGCAGCCGACATTACCAGATAGGATTTAATGGCAATGCCGCTTTGTTGCAGGGTGTTAATCTGCTCGACCAGCTTCATGTCGCGTTGGCTCATGCCGGCAGTATCGATCAAAATAAGGCGCTTGTCCGAAAAACCGGTGATCAGGTTACGCAATTCAGCGGCACTGGATGCCACCCGAACCGGAACGTCAAGTATCCGTCCATAGGTATTCAGCTGCTCATGCGCGCCAATGCGATAATTATCGGTAGTAATCAACGCCACCTGTCTCGGCCCGTGTTTTAAAATGAATTTGGCGGCCAGCTTGGCAATCGTTGTGGTTTTTCCGACGCCAGTAGGCCCTACCAAAGCGGCAATACCGCCGTGCTGTAGCAAATCATCCTCGGCCACAGGCAGCACTTTAGCCAACAGCTCTTGAGCTTGACTAAAAACAAGTTCTGGATCCGTGTGATTGGTAAAGCGATTAGCAATTTTAACACTCAGTTTTCTTGAAATACTCATCCCAGCCAATCGCTGTAGCAAGTCAGCCCTGACCGGGTTGGTTTGTGACATTGCGGCCCAGCTAACGCTGGACAGCTTGGAGTCCATCGCAGACCGTAAGGATTTAAGCTCTTTGCTCATTTCCATCAGCAAATTATCGGCCGGGCTGCCCTGCTTTTCAGATGGCATAGCTATTTGCATAGGCCGTTCTGCTGGCTTGGGCTTCTGTGGCGTGGAATACACGACCGGTTTGGCAGCTTTTGCGGACACCGTTTCCATATTTCCGCGTAGATGCACTTTTTCCGCATAGCCGACATATTGGTCAATATTCCGGCGGCCGCCAGGGATGGTGGAAGTGTCGGAATCGGTAGGGAATCGGTTCGACCGACCGCCAGAAATGCCGGAAGTGTCGCGATCGGCCGGGAAGCGTTGCGGCCGCGCGGGAGAGCGCTCAGGCACGAAACCTTCCGCGCTTTGTTTTCTTTGACTGCTTAATACATGCAAATGATTTTTTTCCGCTTCAAAATCAGGCAAATCAACTTTTTTAGTTTCACGACTGCTTAAAATATCGCTATCGGCAGAAGACCTGTACGACCGATCAGAAGACTGTTGTTCTGCGGCCTGTTTTTGCAGCTTGCTCTGGATCAGCTGTTCATCAAAATCCCGCGCGGCGACAATTTCAACACCGCCATCAACAGATTTGTTGGACATTATGACTGCATCTGAACCCAATTCTTCTTTAACCATGCGCATGGCCTGGCGTATATCTGCCGCAAAAAAACGTTTAATTTTCATTACTTAGCCTCATGTACTATGTTCTTCGTCCGACAGTTGAAACCACTTTGATCTGGCGATCAGCAGGTATTTCATTGTATGCCAAGACATGTAAACCCGGAATTGAATGGCGAACGAATCGGGACAGCCAGGGGCGGATATAAGAAGAAACCAGCAACACTGCGGTCTGCCCTTCCATTTCCATCTTCTGCATACTTTCCTGCAAGGATGTATGCATTTGTTCTGCTAACCCCGGTTCTATCCCAACACCACTTTCGCCTGCCGTTTGCAAAGACTTATGCAATAACTGTTCCAACTCATGATCCAAGGTAATAACCGGCAACTCATCCTGCATGCCACTGATTTCATGGATAATTAACCGCCCTAATCCGGCACGTACCGCCGATGTCAGGATGTCGGGATCTTGACTCCTAAGCCCATACTCCGCCAAAGTTTCGACGATAGTGCGCATATCCCTGATAGGCACATGCTCTTGTAACAAGTTTTGCAATACCTTGACCACTACGCCCAACGGCAATGTTTTCGGCACCAGGTCCTCGACCAGCTTAGGGGCGGACTTAGCCAGGTTGTCGAGTACTTTATTCGCCTCTTCATAGCCGAACAACTCATGGGCATGTGCCTGCAAAAGATGGCTCAGATGGGTCGCCACCACCGTCCCAGGGTCGACCACCGTATAACCCAAGGTTTGCGCATGATCTTTCTGGTTGGGTTCTATCCATACCGCATCCAGGCCAAATGCAGGGTCCTTGCATTCCTTGCCCTTCAAAGTGCCAAAAACACGGCCGGGATTAATCGCCATCTCCATATCCGGCATAATTTCGGCCTCACCTACAGCCACGCCCATCAGCGAAATCTTGTAAGCCGTTGGACTTAAATCAAGATTATCCCGGATATGCACCGATGGAATTAAAAAGCCCAATTCCTGGGACAGCTTTTTCCGTACTCCCTTGATGCGAACCATAAGCTGCCCACCCTGGTTCTTGTCCACCAGCGGAATGAGCCGATAACCTACTTCCAGGCCGACCACATCAACCGGCATCACATCATCCCAACCCAGCTCTTTGGTCTCAGGAGCGAGCAGGTTTTGAGTCAGCTCCTGCGGATAATCGATAGTCACCAACTCGGCGTCTTTATGCCGTTTTTCGATTAAATAGGCTGCACCGCCCAGAACCGAGGCGAGCAAGATAAATACTAAATTCGGCATGCCGGGAATGATGCCCAGCGCGCCAACCACCGCTGCCGAGACCGTCAACGCTTTAGGGTTTGCAAACAGCTGCGCGGTGACCTGTTGCCCGATATTTTCGCCAGTGCTGCCAACTTTAGTAACGACCAGCGCGGAGGCTACCGACAACAACAGGGACGGAATCTGGGCGACCAAGCCATCGCCAATGGACAGCAATACATAAATCTTTCCTGCCTCGGCAAAACTCAGATCGTGCTGAAGAACGCCAATGGCCAAGCCGCCGATCATATTAACAAACAGGATGATAATCCCGGCAATCGCATCACCCCGGACAAACTTGCTCGCACCGTCCATAGAACCGTAAAAATCCGCTTCGGTAGCCACTTCGGCGCGCCGCTCACGTGCTTGATCCTGGGTCAGCAAGCCGGCGTTCAAATCGGCATCGATGGCCATTTGCTTGCCCGGCATCGCATCCAGGGTAAACCTCGCCCCGACTTCGGCAATCCGCCCGGCGCCTTTGGTGACAACCATGAAATTGATGATCACCAGGATCGCAAAAACCACCAGACCCACGGCAAAGTTGCCGCCGATCACGAAAGCGCCAAAGGCCTCAATCACCTTGCCGGCCGCGTCGCCGCCCTTATGACCCTCAATCAGTACGACACGCGTCGAAGCCACGTTCAACGCCAAACGCAATATGGTCGCAAGCAGGATAACGGTTGGAAATGAGGCAAATTCCAGCGGCTTAAGCGTATAAACAACGACCAGCAGGATGATTAGCGAGAATGCGATGTTAAAGGTAAAAAACAGGTCGAGTACGAATGCCGGCAAGGGCAATATCAGCATCGACAGAATCATAACGATAACTAACGGCGCACCCAGCTCGGCTTTGCCCAGCATCGCCAACGCGGCTTTTAATTTAGTAAAATCCATACCTCTAATCCCGTTTAAATTCGTCAGGCACGTTAATATCTGCCGGTGGCAATGGCGCTCTCCAGTCGTTTTTCTGCGCTGCTTTTAACTGATAGACATAGGCAAGTATTTGCGCCACAGCCAAATAAAGCCCTTGCGGTATCTCTCTATCCAACTCGGTCGAATAATACAGCGCCCTGGCTAAGGGCGGTGACGCCACCAGCGGCACATCGGCGCCTATCGCCGCGTTACGGATTTGGGCGGCTATCAAATCGACGCCCTTGGCAATTAGTTTTGGTGCGCCATTAGAAGTTTGGTCATATTTTAAAGCCACCGCATAATGGCTGGGATTAGTCACAATAACATCGGCTTTCGGCACTTCCGCCATCATCCGGTTTTGCGCCATATCCATTTGCATCCTGCGCTGCCGCCCTTTCACCTCGGGGCTACCCTCGGACTCTTTATGCTCATCCTTGATTTCCTGCAAGGTCATTTTCAGTTTCTTGTTGTGATCCCATAACTGATAAGGCACATCAAGCATCGCAATAACAATCAGCGAGGCACTGAGCAGTAAAAAGCACATGCCAATGATATTGAGTGCATGGTCTACTGCCTGCTCAGGCGACTCGACACCCAAACCCAGCAATTCACTGATATAGGATCGGTACAAAGCAACCGCGACAGCAAAAACCAATAAAATCTTCAGCAATGCTTTGAGCATTTCTATCAGTCCCCGCATCGCAAACAGCCGGGGTATGCCCTTGATGGGGTCCATTTTTTCCAGCTTGGGCGAAATAGCTTCCCAGCTAAATATCCAGCCGCCCATTGATATCGGCGCAATAATAGCGACAACGACCATCAACGCAAAAAACGGCGCAACCAACATGAGGCCATCAATCATTGCCTGCTTAAAATACAGAGTGAGGCTGACCGGATCAAAAATGGTTTCACGGCTCAGTTGAAAGTCGGCCCGCATCATGCCCAACAGACCCTTACCGATTTTCTCCCCCTGAATCAGCAACAAGGTTGCGCTGACGATCAGCATCGCGAAAGTGTTAAGCTCTCTGGAGCGGGCAATCTGGCCTTTTTTGCGGGCGTCGTCTAAACGCTTACCGGTGGGCTGTTCTGTTTTTTCCTGATCCGAATCTTCAGCCATAATCTACAATCGCAGTAACTGCCCGATCAAATCATAAGCGTCCGTTAACATCCCGGAGAATTGATCCAGCACATCCGGCAATGTTTTCCAGACCAACAACATGCCCAGCATCAAAGTTACCGGAAAGCCCACCGAGAATATTTGTAATTGCGGAGCCGCTCTGGACGCCACTCCAAAAATGACATTAATCAGCAACAGGCTGGCGACCACGGGCATAGCCAACAATAATCCGCCGGCAAACATTCGGCTGCTCCACGCCAGGATAGACCAGATACCGGCCTTGTCGATACCGTCAACGCCAATCGGCAGGGTTTTAAAACTATCCAGCAGCATTTGTATCAGCAATAAATGCCCATCCAAACTAATAAAAATTAGCGTCGTAGTGACGGTATAAAATTGTGCAATCACCGGCACCTGCTGCCCGCTTTGCGGATCAACCATCATCGAAAAGCCCAGACCCATGCTTAAAGCAATGCTTTGCCCGGTAAACACGACCGCCGCAAATACCAACTGTAAAATAAAGCCGCTCGTCAAGCCGATCATAATCTGCGTCAGGGCCATCATAAATCCGGGATAACTGAACATTTCAACTTTCGGTAAAGGGGGGAGCAACGGCATGACCACGAGCGTTATTGCCACTGAAAGAACCAGCCTGACCCGAGCCGGCACGGCTCGAATGCTAAACAACGGCACGGATACAAACATCGCGCTAATACGCATTAACGGCCATATAAACAATGCCGCTTGGTTGAGAATCTGCGCATCGGTAAAGTTCAACGTTCAACCAATTAAATGGGGGATGTCCCTGATCAAGCCTTGAAAATAATCAAGGAACATTTGCAGCATGGCCGGCCCCATAATCATCAACACAATCCCTATAACGATGACCTTGGGCACAAATGTCAAGGTCGCCTCATTAATCTGGGTGGCCGCCTGGAACATCGCGATAATCAGACCCACCGCCAAAGAAGGCAGCAATATCGGCGCAGTCAGCTTGATCGCAACAATCATCGCCTCCTGGGCAACCATGGAGATAGTTTCCGGCGCCATAAATTACCTTGAGCTGCCGTCAACTGACATAAAAACTCGCCGCCAACATTTCCATGATCAAAGACCAACCGTCAGCAAGAACAAACAACATGATTTTAAAAGGCAGGGAAATAATCATCGGCGACAGCATCATCATACCCATGGACATCAGCACGCTGGCCACCACCAAATCGATGATCAAAAAAGGCAGAAAAATCAGGAAGCCTATTTGAAAAGCCGTCTTCAATTCACTGGTCACGAAAGCCGGCAACAATAACGAAAACGGCACGTTTTCAGCCGAATCCAGTTCCGCATTGCCGGAAATCCTGATAAATAATTCCAGGTCTGACTCTCTGGTCTGCTTGAGCATAAACTGCCGGAACGGCTCGGACGCTTTTTCAAGGGCTGCGGTCACGTCGATTTTCTCTTCCAGATAGGGCTGTACGGCTTCGGTGTTCACCTTATCGAAGACCGGCATCATGATGAAGATTGTCAAAAACATGGACAAGCCTAACAACACCTGGTTACTTGGCGCCTGTCCGGTGCCTAATGCCGTTCGCAGCAAGCTCAGGACGATCATGATCCGGGTAAACGACGTCATGGTCAGCAACAGCGCCGGCAGCACGGTCAGCAAGGTCATTAACGCCAGAATCTGGATCGTTACCGAGTAGGTCTGAGCGCCTTGCTTGCCTGTAGTAATGGTGACTGCATCAATACCCGCTGCGGCGTAAGACGGCGTATCGAGCGCAAAAAAAGCGATCCCTATAATCAGCAACCGAAACGCCATTGATCGAAATAAAGCGCTGTTAGCCATTGGCTCTTCCTTTGATTACCTGTTGCACTATCGCGCTAAATCCGCTGTCTTTGTCGATAGACGACGGCTCATTAGTCAAGCAATCGTCGCCTTCCAACACATGCAGAGCGTCGATACGTCCCGGCGTCACCCCTAAAATCAGCTGCTTTTTTCCAACCTGGAGCAAAACGACTTTTTCCCGCATGCCCAATGACAGACCGCCAACGACGCGCATTTTTTCTGTGCCACCGGCAGAGATTCCGCTTAACTTGCGCATTCCCCAGACACAGAAAAAAAAGATAGCCAAGACTATCAACAAGGCCATGCCCCAATGAAGCATATCTCCGGAGGAAACCGTCCTGACTGCCTGTTTGGAAACATCGGCTCCCGGCACAGCAAAACAGGCGGGAAACCACCAGAACATCAACCATGCGGTAATTATCTTTTCAGGCATCAGGCTAATCTTTTAACCCGTTCCGACGGACTTATGACATCGGTTAAGCGAATCCCGAATTTATCATTGATTACTACCACTTCACCATGCGCGATCAGTGTGCCGTTCACCAACACATCAAGCGGTTCTCCGGCAAAACGCTCCAACTCAACAACCGAGCCCTGATTTAGTTGCAAAAGATTTCTGATATTAATCTGTGTCCTGCCAATTTCCATTGAAATAGTAACGGGAACGTCCAAAATAACATCAAGATTGATTTCATCGCCTGAAGCCGAAGATGATTGTTTATCTTCAAACTGATTATTAAACTCCTGGAATGCAGCGGCCTCAAAGTCATCAACCGGTTCTGCACCCCCAGGCATATCTGGATATTCACTCATGTTATTTCCCAACTTAATATTGTTATGATCAAACCCTACAACGCATCAGGTCGATTCAAAGCTTTACCTTATCCATAATCTGTATTGCATAATTGCCGTCCGATACGCCCACTTTACCTTCAAACACAGGAATTCCTTCCGCTTTAAGGATTACCGTCTCCGGCATATCAATAGGTATGACATCGCCTTTTTTTAACCGCATAACGTCTCTTATGGACATGCTTTTTTCCACTAGAAGGCTGTTTACATTGACCTCTGCTCTCAATACTTCTCCACGCAATGCCGCCTGCCAACCATTATCTACCTCGCCACTATCACTGCTGATGGCATCCAACAACTCCCGGATTGGCTCAAGCATCGCATAGGGCATAGCAATATTGACGTCGCCACCCCCGCCTTCCAGCTCGACATGAATGGTAGAGATCACGATAATATCCCCAGGCCCGATAATATTGGCAAACCGTGGATTAATTTCTGCGCCGATATACTCGAAATCGAGATCCATGACCGGCTTCCAGGCTTCTTTCAAATCCTTGAAGATCATGTCAATGATGATTCGAACCACCCGCATTTCAGTCGGCGTAAATTCCCTGCCTTCGGTCTGGTTATAAAATTGTCCTGCACCGCCAAAAAAATTATCGACTACCGTAAAGACAAGTCGCGGATCGATGACTATCAATGCCTTGCCGCGCAAGGGATTAAACCGAACAATCGTTAAATTAGTCGGAACCAGCAAGCCCTGTATATATTCAGAAAACTTTTGAACCTGAATACCGGATATAAAGATTTCTGCCGAGCGACGCAGAAAGTTGAATAATGAAATGCGGATAAATCTGGCAAACCGTTCATTAACCATTTCCAGGGTCGGCATACGCCCGCGAACAATTCTTTCCTGGCTGGCAAAGTCATACTCCCTGACCGCGCCTTTTTCATAAAATTCTTCAGCATCGGCTTCAGCATAAAACTCGGAATCATCCTCTGTTTCGATATCTCCATCGCTAACACCATTTAGCAGTGCATCTATTTCTGCCTGCGAGAGTAAATCACTCATGTTATTGCATTACAAATGAAGTAAAAAAAATCTCATTAACCTTCCCCTTCCCTGCCATTTTTACTAGCACGGCGGTCACATCATCTAACATAGCTTTGCCTAACAGCTCCTTTCCTTCGCGAGTATTCAAACTTGCCGGGTCTTGCGCACCAATCAGCATCAACAGATTATTGCGCATCATAGGTTCATTTTTTTTTAAAACTTCAATAGTCTCGGCGCCTTCGACTAACATGGACACTGTAATCCGCCCGTGCTGAATTGCCGCTCCCTTGGGAAAGTCGACAACAATCGGTTTGCTCATATCAAAATAGAGCTTTTCCGCATGAACTGCCGCCTCATCCTCATCAGCATGCTCACCTTTTCCATTGGATGAATCCTCTTTCATAAGAAAGAAAGTGGCGCCGCCACCCGCTGCTAATAGTATTATTGCCGCGACAATTATGATGATCAGTTTTTTGGGAGACTTTTTTATGCTCCCGCTTTCTTGCTCAAGTTCAGCCATGTTAAAACCCTTTAGTTTTTAATCCGTAATTAAGCAATTTAAAGACCACATAACAATAATACTTATAAAACAACTTAGTAAATTAAAATTGCCATTCACCGACATCTGTAAATAACACTAACAAACAGCTGAATGTTATCATTGACCGGCATCACAAAACCGAATCATACAAGAAAAAAGATCCTTTTAAAAGAATAAGATACGAATACTTGTAAATGTTAATGATTAATTGTGACAAGCATCAATTACAAGTCTTGCGAAGTGAATACGCTCAAAGAACCGCGACCTTGGTAAATGAACCCGCCATAAAACCGACGCCTATGCGCAATGAAAACTTTCACCCCTGTCCGCAATAAATGTTCTTGATGGCCAGGCACAGTTGCTCATCAAAACAACATCATTCCTTGGAAAGTGAAATGCCATTAAAAACAAAGCAGCATGAACAATTTATTGTATTAATGACCATTGATATCAACATTAACCATTTGTCGTTAAAGAATCGGCGTCAAAATATTATTGTAGCCAGCCAATATGACGATATTTTGATGAACATTGAAACGACTCAATTCGACCTAATACTGCTTGATTTTACTGCAAACTGTTCGACCGCACCGATTCCCGACCGATTGCAACACTCTCGTTATCCTTGGCAATCGGAGCTTATCACTCGCATCAAAAATCCTTTTGGAATAAACAACGAAACACCGGTTATCGCTATCACTAATACGGAAGACGAATTCTATAGCGATGAACAATATCCGATGGCATTTTATGATTGTCTGACTGGTCCCATAACGGAACAACGGGTCAATGAGGTTATAGATCTTTGGCAAACAAAGGCTTTTGATTACGTGCAAATAATCCTGAGTAAAACTAAAAATAACCCGCGGCTTACTCTAACCCTTTTTGAAAAATTGTTTGATGAATTGCCTTCGCAAGTCATTGACATTAAAAATGCGCTGGAAAACAAGCAATACGATCTTGCCCATGAAATTACGCACAAGTTGAATGGTTCGGCGAGTTTTTGTGGCTTAACGGACATTCAACAGTCAGCAAATGCATTAGAAAGCGGCCTGTTAAACAATAGTTTTGCCAGCGTATATCAGCACTTTCTCATGCTGCAACAATGCATTCTAACTTTTTCAAGCCATCAAAAATTTATCCTGACACACTTAGGCAAATACTAAGCCATAAAAAAGCCCATAAAGGGCTTTCTTACGGGCTGCAAAAACCGGTTTAGCCTAATTCGTCAAGCAGTGCCTGGGCTGCTTTTTTTTGTTCAACCGTACCTTGGTCAAGCACTTCTTTGGCAATATCCTTAGCCGCATCTGCATCGCCCATATCCACATAGGCTTTTGCCAAATCCAGCTTCGTTTCCAACTCATCCATGTCGGTTAGATCAGAAACACCAAATTCATCATTCTGACTGGACTGCTCACTAGTTGTCAGATCAAAATCAAAATTAAAGTCAAAGTCACCGCCAAAATCATCACTGAAGTCTAATGATTTATCCGCAGAAAACTCAATGTCCTGTGACTTTTTATTGTTATTTTCTAAACCGGCAAAGTCATCCGCCGTCTCTTCGGTATCCATTGAAAACGAGCTTAGATCGAAATCAACGCTTTCTATTTCTGCGCCCGGCTTATCCGCAACAGCGCTGAGAGCAGTAAAGTCGTC